>FWPU01000219.1_pt1 | contig 182437 bp, 164 predicted proteins | sample 2228361 | NCBI WGS metagenome assembly FWPU01 (sample SAMEA103939777, study PRJEB20133) | metagenome | reverse complement strand
CACCAACACCGCCAGGGGTATTCTTGGTGGGCACAGCCCACCCTACATTTTTATGGCGGTGAAGAGTGCAAGAAATTTAGTCATAGTTACTCACAACATATTGGGGAAATAGGGGCAAGGGGAAACTGGTAAGGAGAAACTGTTAAAGGAAGGGGTTTGGTGGATTTGAAGGAGGTGGAGGATGGGAACCTATTCCCAGGAAGCCATACATCAGGGTATAAGAGAACCCGTTTTTCTCGGGTTTGGTGATCTCTTTGTCTCTGCAGGAGATCATATTGGGCATTTTTATCAGACCAGGGAGGAGTGGAAAGAGATTTTGATTCCATTTCTCAAAGAGGGATTGGAGGCAGGTGACCAGTGTGTTTACTTGATGAACCCTGCTCCGGAGTGGCAAGAGGTCCACACCGCACTGCAAGCTGCGCAGATAGATGTGGACCGGGCTCTGTCCTCTGGGCAGTTGATTCTGGAGGTCGGTAAGAGTTCACCGCAAGCCCTCCACGACTGGTTAACGACCCTCATTGCCGAACTTCCTGGACACTACCGGTTGCTGCGCTGGGGAGGGGATATGACCTGGTCTCTCCGGCAGATGCCTACGAGTGAGAGGCTGATGGAGTGGGAAACCATGTGTAACCCCATAACAACCCCTCCAGCTATTTTTCTGTGCCAGTATGATCTTACCCAGTTCTTCGGGAGTGTGATTATGGATGCGTTAAAGACCCATCCCCTCTGTATTCTCGGTCAAGTAATCCATCGGAACCCCTTTTATATCCCGCCAGCAATTTTTCTCGAAGAACTGCGCCGTCGCCACCCCAGTCGGGAACCTCTTTAAAGATCTGGAATGAGAGAAAGAGGGATAAAAGGGGAGGGAGATCTGATGACCCAGATACTAATTCAGGAACACGAGCGAACGGACTTGGACACCCTTGAAGCATTCGGTGGGATTTTGACCACGATGGCTGCGGTTGAGGAGGAAGAGGAATGTATCCGCTTGCTCCTGACCAGTCTTCCTGCTTTGCTCCAGTGCAGGATAAGTGGTATGGCTCTTCGAGGAGAAACAGAAGAGAAGTGGCAGCTCAGGCTCCAGCAAGAGGGGCAGCCGTGTCCGGTGATGGACACCCAAACTATACTCGCAGCGTTAGCGCCATTCTTTGGAGAAGCCCTGGGTAAGGGGAGCCTTCTCCTTGACCATGCTGAGAACCGGGAGGAAGAGTCTCCGATCTCTCCTCTGCTTACTCAATTAGGGGTATACAGTCTGGTTATCGTACCCCTGCGTACCCTGCATAACCAGATAGGCGTCCTATTCATAGGCGCTCCAGATCATAAGCCCTTTTCTCGACGGGAGATCGTGCTGCTCCATACGCTGGCTGAACACCTTGCCATAGCTATAGAGAATCTTCGCCTTCATCAACAACAACGACAATACACGCACAGTGTGGAGACACAGTTTGAGCAATGCAGAGTCGAACTCCGCTATTCCCAAGAACAGTATCGAGTGCTGCTCGAAATCAATAATGCTATTATCTCAAATTTAACGCAGGAATCCCTCTTTCAGACGATTACCCGAGTGCTGAGCTCTATTCTCCCTTTCGATCGGACGACGCTGACCCTTTACGAGTCAGACCGGGATAGTTTACGAGTATTTAGCCTTGCTGGCCCTTCTTCCCCGAAATACTTCGGCGGTGTAGGCACCGAGGTGTCTCGACAGAAAAGCCATGTAGGCTGGGTTTTTGACCAGCAACGTCCACTCCTCCGACGTGATCTCGAGCATGAGTGCCAGTTTCCACCGGAAGAACGGATGCTGACGGAGGGGATCCGGTCGTACATCATCGTTCCGCTTACCGCCAAGGGGAAACCGCTTGGGACCTTGAATGTCGGAAGTGAAACGCCGAATCAGTATACAGAAAAGGATGCCGAGTTTCTCCAAGAGGTGGCCAAACAAATTGCACTCGCCGTGGATAATATGCGCGCCTATGAAGAGATCGCCACCTTGAAGGCACGACTGCAAGAGGAAAACCTCTATCTTCAGGAGGAGATCAAGACCGATTACAACTTCGAGGAGATTATCGGGAAAAGCCCCGCTCTGCAAAAGGTATTACAGGCTGCAGCTCTGGTAGCAGAAACCGATGCCACGGTCCTGCTCCTGGGGGAAACCGGTACCGGAAAAGAGCTGATTGCAAGGGCTATTCATAACCTGAGCCCTCGAAAACATCGCCCTCTGGTTAAGGTGAACTGTGCAGCGCTGCCCGCTGGTCTGATCGAAAGTGAGCTCTTCGGGCATGAGAAGGGTGCTTTTACCGGCGCGCTCGCTCGAAAGATTGGTCGGTTTGAGCTGGCGCATGGAGGAACGATTCTCCTGGATGAGATCGGTGAGCTCCCACTGGAGTTGCAGCCAAAACTCCTCCGTGTGCTTCAAGAAGGGCAATTCGAACGTGTGGGAGGGTTTCGTACAATTACAGTAGATGTACGTGTTATTGCTGCAACGAATCGGGATTTGAAACGGGCGGTGGAAGAGGGAAGGTTCCGAGCAGATTTTTATTATCGGCTCAATGTCTTTCCTATTCATCTCCCTCCTCTCCGAGAAAGAAAGGAAGACATCCCCCTGCTGGTCCGATATTTTGTCCTGAAGCACGGTGCAAAATTGGGAAAGCAGGTAGAGACCATCTCTCACCAGACCATGGAAGCGCTGCTCGCCTATCCCTGGCCTGGAAATATCCGAGAATTAGAGCATTTGATCGAGCGGGCCCTTATCCTCACTCCCGGTCCTCAGCTTAATCTGGAACAATGGCTCTCCACCCTGGAGCCTCCTCCTCCGGAAACGCAGATCCAGACCTTAGCCGAGTTTGAAAGAGACTACATCCTCAAGGTGTTAGAACGTACCAGTTGGCGGGTGAGTGGTGAGAAGGGGGCTGCTAAACTGTTAGGCCTCAAACCGACTACTTTGGAGGCCCGCATGAAAAAGCTCGGTATCAAACGAAAGAAGTAAGTACTCCCAAGATATTGGGAGACTCCCAATATCTTGGGAATCGCTTCCTTATTTTTCTGGAGTGCACGGGATCCCCCGAGCTGATATCTCCAGTCTTACCAGCCATCTAGAGAGTTTTCTCGATGGCTTTTTTTTTGGCATAGACTTTGCTCTTCTATATTCACCAAACAGTAACCCCCAGGAGTAAAGGAGGTCATAACACACAAAAGCAAAGGAGGAGAGAGAGATGAGATGGCTCACCCAACCAAACCCAAGACCAAGAGAAGTCTTTGAAAATGGCGAAAATGCCGAGGAAACGATCACTCTCGCTTCTTCGTCTCCTGGGCTAATCTTGATGGATCTCTTTACCATCCTGTGTAAAGAAATAGAAGATGATACGTTAGTCGCCGCAGTGGTGATTTCTCTCTTCCAGAATGGTCAGGTCAAGTTCCAGGAGGATGAGAGTGGGGAAAAGATTATTTTTGAACAGCCCTCGCTTCCCCTTACCGCTTCCGAATCAACCTTTGCTTAGGAGGGAAAGTGCAGTGCTTCGGATCACCACGATAGAGCAACCCCCTTCGCAGGTCATCCTGAAACTCACCGGTAGAATTGTAGCAGACTGGGTCGCCTTGTTAGAACAGCATTGCCTCTCCTGGCTTCAAAAAGAAAAAAAAGTCCTTCTGGACTGCGCCGAGGTCACCTTTATCGATGATCGTGGTATGGAAATGCTCCAGAGGATTGAATCTGACAACCTGCGGCTTCTGAACTGTTCTGCTTTTATTCACTATTTGTTACAGGAAGGAAGAAAAAGATAGAGACGAAGACTCTACTCTTTATAACCAACCCTTACCTAAATCAGTGTTCAGTGTTGAGCATGGTATCGACACTCTTGCTTAACACTGAACACCGAACACTAACTGAGGCTGGTAAGGGTGAAGAAAAGGTGTCCACTTCGAGAGGGAATAAGAGGAAATGGGTATGTGGAAAAGGCGCAAGCGGTATCAGTTTGAACAGATTATACTCCCCTATCTGAATCCTCTCTATACTTTCGCCCTCCAGATGACCAGAAGCAGTGCAGATGCAGAAGACATTGTACAGGAAACTTTTGTAAAAGCGTATCGTGCTTTCGACCAGTTGCAGGATCGCACGCGTGGTAAAGCCTGGCTCATGAAGATTGCTATCAATGTCTATCGTGATTGGTATCGCAAAATGATGCGTGCCCCTCTCCAAATTTCTTTTGAAATGCTTGATCCTGCAAGCTTTACCCTTTCTTTCTCCGAGTGGAGTGCAGATCCAGAACAGTTGGTAGTGACCAAGACCTTAGAAAGGGAGGTACAATTGGCCCTGGATGATCTCCCTCCAGAATTCAAGATGGTTATCCTGCTTGCCGATGTGGAGGGATTCTCTTATCAGGAGATTGCGGAGATCCTGGAGTGTCCTATAGGCACGGTCATGTCAAGGCTACACCGGGGAAGAAAGCTCTTACGCGCTAGCTTGTGGGATTATGCAAAACGATGCGGATATGTACAGGAATAAGTGGTAAGTGTCCAGTGGACAGTGGTGAGTGTCTTATGAGTGTTGAGTGTTGGGTGTTGAGTGATCACTAACCACTGAACACTAAACACTAAAGAGAGCGGGCAGTATGTACCACATATTGATCATCGAAGATAAAAGAGTACCGACCGACTTCCTGAGACACTTTCTGAGCCAGCAGGGGCACAGGGTGAGTCTGGCTACAACCGGTGCCGAGGGAGTACGCCTGGCCGAAGAGATACAACCAGATATTATCCTCCTGGATACAAAACTCCCTGATGGCCATGGAATCGAACTCCTCCCTATCCTTCAGGAGAGTGTCCCCGGGGTACACATTATGGTTATGACTGCCTATGGCTCTGTATCCGAGAGCGTCCAGGCTATGAAGCTGGGCGCTAAGGATTATCTGCTGAAACCGATTGATGTGGAGCATCTTGGCGCACTCATTGAGAAATTACCCAGGGAACAGAGAAGACCGGAACGTGGTGAAGACAAACACGACCGCATGATTGATGAGTGTATTATTGGCCAATCTCCCTGCATGAAACGTCTGTTTCAGCTCATTGCTCGGGCGGCACGAGCGGAGGAGATGGGTATTTGTCCGACCATTCTCATTCAAGGAGAGACCGGAACCGGGAAGGAACTGGTGGCACGTGCTATTCATAGACAGGGTCCTCGCGCTCGTTTTCCCTTCGTAGAAATTAACTGCCCGGCCATCCCTGATTCGCTCCTGGAAGCAGAACTCTTTGGCTATGAACGGGGGGCGTTTACCGATGCGCGGAGTGACAAAAAAGGCCTTTTTGAGGTCGCCGATTGCGGGATACTGTTTCTGGATGAAATCGGTGATCTCAAGCTCGATATGCAGGTCAAGCTCTTAAAAGTCATCGAGGAAAAAGTGATACGGCGCCTCGGAAGCACGCAGGAAAGACCTGTAGATATCCAGGTGCTCGTGGCGACCAATAGGCCTCTGGAAGAAGCGGTGCGGCAAGGAACATTTCGCGAAGATCTCTTCTTTCGTCTCAGTGTGATTACTCTGACTCTGCCTCCGCTTCGGGACCGTAGGGAGGATATTCTCCTGTTAGCCAGATATTTTCTCGATCAGTACACTCGTCCCCGTCATCTCCCCCCAATTACAATCAGCCAGGCCGCTCAAGAAAAACTCCTCACCTATCCCTGGCCAGGCAATGTACGGGAGCTTCGGCATGTGATAGAACGAGCTCTCCTGCTCGAAAAACCCACTCGTCTAGAACCACACCATCTGCATTTTCCTGCCTCCTTTTGCTCGCTACCATCCCCCAGATTCCCTGTTCAGTTCAGTACAAATAATAGCCATGGATTTGATATTGAACTGCCTGATGAGGGTATTGTGCTGGATGAACTGGAAAAAATGCTCATCCAGAAAGCTTTGCTTCGCAGTACAGGCAACCAGACTAAAGCAGCACGCCTCCTTGGCCTCACCCGCAATACCCTGCGCTACCGCATGGAAAAGTATGGGATTGTTTAGCTCCCATTTCTCACCCCTTTTCTCCTCGAATAATTCAGCAGGCATATAATCGCTAAATATTTAGAGGAAGAAGTTCATTTCCAAGGCTATCCCTGCACCCACACCCACAGTCGTTCTGGGGGATCACTAAATACCTGGTGCATTTTCAGAAGAGATCTTTGAGAAAGCGCCTGCGCTGGGAGCGCAGGCCTCTGGCCGGCAGCGGGCGAGACCCCCGCGCTCCCAGAGCGAAACGAAGGGTTATCCATTCGACTCTGAGATGTCCATGTTTATCAATGATTTGTGTGCCAAAGATCTCTCCTGGATGTGCACGAGAGCACGTTGAATATCGGGAGAAATTTCCCTCCCCTCGATACCCCTCTCTCTTTTCCTTGCTTCCATGTGGTGGTGCATTTCCACCACTGCTCGATATCCACCAGCCCTTTCTCTTCTTTTCTAAGGGGGTATTCCTCTTCTTTTCTCCAAAGACCTGAGTTTTTCGTATTTTAATTCAATATGTTAGAGGTTTTCTGGTTTTCCAGTGTCCTTTGATGTTTTTTTGGCATCCTCATTGCAGGCTTTTGAATAATACAAGCCACACATGCCTGATACAAGCCCATCAGGCGCCATTTCCTCTGAGCCCAGGTAGCGCCCACTACCTGGGCGGTACCACAGAGAGCTTCATCCACCTAGACAGGTTCATTGAGGGAACGATGGAAGGCCAGGGTGCCTTTTGCAGGGATCTTTTTGTCTTTCGATAGTCCGGAAAACCAGAGAGAAAAGGGGGTGACCCGAGCAGGGGAAACAATACAGCGTGGGTCGTTGGTGCTAGTGCATATCAAGAGAACTCCTTGGCATGGCAAAGTTGCTTGAGAAATATGGATATCTCAGGAGCGCAGGCCTCTGGCCGGCAGCGGGCGAAACGCCCACACTCCCAGAGACGCTTTACCAAAGAGGGCTCCTGAGAATGCACTAGCGAATTCTCTTCCTCGATAGGAGAAGAGAGAGCGTGATTACAGATCATATAAGGAGGAAAAGCATGAGGAAATGCATTGTTTTCGGCTGGATTGTGGTCTTCAGTTTACTCAGTCTTGTGACCGAGAGCTCTGCAGTGGAGGTTCTGTCACGGGGAAGAATGCGCATTAAGTTCGGATCGACCAATTTTTCAGAATTTAGTAACTTTGGGAATACGCAAACCGAACTCGATATTCCAAAGAAAGATGCCGATTCCTTCTATCTGGCTCGTCAGCGTTTTCGTAACTGGTGGACCTTTAAAGCTAATGAACACCTCCGGGCGGTCTGGGGACTGGAGATCGGTTACCTCGACTTTGGAGTTCTCGAAAATACCGAGGGTGCAGATTTACCGGGGAATCGTGTAGGCCGAGGCTCTGGTGGTGGAACATCAGCAGATGGAGTCAATGTCGAGACCAAAAATCTTTATCTGCAATTTGACCTCCCGTATACAAAACTTGAGGCGCTCCTGGGAATGATCCCCTTTGCGGTTGATCCCTTAACCGATGGTGCTTTTACGGGGGATGATATCCCAGGGCTCTGGGTACGCGGACCGCTGGGTCCAGTGGATATCGATTTTGTCTGGTCGCCCCTCCAGCGCGACAAATTCACGAGTCAAGAAACTCGACAATCCCGGGAACGAAATGCCTGGTTTTTTAGTTTTGGCTATAATGTCCCTGATGGGATTATCCCCTGGGTGCAGGGGTTACGGGTGGGGAGTGGTTTTAACTTTATTGACGACAATACCACCCGCGGACAAGGTTTTACCACTGAGGCCTATATGACTGGATTTAACTTTGCGGGACGAATAGGGCGAGTCAACTTCCAAAACCACTTTGCCTATGCCTGGGAACACTCAGGCGCTGCTTCGAAAAGGGCAGCCAGTGGACCTTTGGCTGGCTCAGGGTTGGCGCCAGATCCTGAACCGGCTAAGCGTGCCGGTTTCTTCAACAAGTTTGAACTGAGCCTGCCTATTGGACCAGGAAACTTTAAATTCGTCCAGCTCTTCACTTCCGGCGATAGTGACCGCTCGCCTGGCGATATTCCTGACCGGCCCACTCAGGATCTTACCGCTCTTCCTCGAGAGTTCAACTTTACCACCGACAACTTCTTCCCCGGAACAGAGATCGTTTTTGGAAACCTGGTGGATGAGTTGATTCTGCTTGAGACTATTGTTAATGACGATCTGGGATTAATTTTTAACATGTTTCAATATACCATAAAACCAACCCCCAAGACGTCCGCTGGTATAGTGGTTGCTCCGACCTGGTCTGCAGTGGGGAATCCGAACAGTAAAGACAGAAGCCAGTATATGGGTACCGAAATCTCTTTCCCTCTGGAACTCACCCTCTGGGATCAGCTCTCCGTACGCCTCACCCCGGCTTTCTTTTTTACCGGAGGCTTCTTCGAGCTCGATCCCACTATTCCCGGGAGCAGGCAGGAGGCTCGAGCGGCCAGAGAAGATCCGGACAATGTATGGCTGATTGCCGCTCGTTTGCAGTATGTCTACTAAGTGGTTTGTCACAGAAATTCTGTAACCGAGAAGATGATCATTCTTCATCCCTGGCAAAGCGAAGGATCTCAAAGAAGCGGTAAAGAGATTCTTCGCTTTGCTTAAAATGATGGGGGTCATGCTCAAGGCAAATTGGTATAAGGATAGAAAAGGAAAAGAGCATGAAAAGGGGAACTACTCTCCAAGGGAGTTTGGAGTTCCCGTATAAGACTGTGAGGAATTCTGGAATCATCTGCAACATCTACAAAGGAGGGATATATGCGACGTTTGTTGCTGACCCTGTGCACAATAGTAGGTGCCGGTATGTTACTAGCCGGCTGTGGAATAGAACAAGGAAAAGCTGTGGTCACTCCTCAATATATCTTTACCCCTCAACCGAAGAGCGGAGCACCGGTTCTGGAGGAGGTCAAAGTAGTAGGTGCCAAAACACGAGATTCGTCTATCGAAATCAAGGGCCAAAAGGGGTGGAAGCTTCTTATCTCTGCTAAGGATGATGATGCGGATATGGCTGTGGTACACGTGGCGACAATTGGTGGAAAATACTGGCCCTCGCCTGACGCTCGGATAGAGATTCCTATTCCCCCGGATAAGGCCCGATCTTTTGAAAACATGGAGATCCAGGTCAAAGTACCTGGCCGCTATGCGCTCTCTACTGGAACCATGGCGGTCTATATCATCGACAGGACAGGGAAAGAGAGTAATAGGGTCACCTGGCGTGTTGACTGGTAACCTAAACTTTACCCCCTCTGTCATGCTGAGCACAGTGAAGGGCTCAGCATGACAATCGTTTGTTAGAAATACCATAACACCATTAATACTACAACAAGACTTTATTCTCTTTATCATTCTGAGTCCTTCACTGCGTTCAGAGTTTGTCCTGAGCAGAGTGAAGGAATAAACTGGGCAAGGAGCGAAGAATCTCATGAGGGGTAATATGCCTTTCCAAAAGAGCGATTCTTCGTCAAGTTCTCTCGCTAGCGCTCAGGACAGGCCTCAGACTGACAAAATTCTCGTTATAATATTAAGAAGCGTTCTTGTAAAGAATAGGAGAAGTAGGAGAAGAAGGTGGTGTCTGACCGTCTCTCGGATTATCAGTTTTCCAATGCATCTCTATACGGTGCAGGTTATAATGGAACGCAAGTGAATCCTCATAAAGACAAGCAAATCACTGAGGAGAAAAAAAGAGCGTTATGCGCCAGATAGTGCTAGCCAATCTTCTGTTCATTGTAATGATAGGGTGTGGACTGCCGTATCGGGGAACTACTTATACCGACTCTACTCTCTTTACGCTGTATGAACCGTTGATCGAGGATGGGAAAACTACAGAACAGGAGATCCGGACCTGGTTTGGAGATCCATGGGCTATTTCTCAGGATTTTCAAGGGAGATCACAATTTATTTATCTCTTTCGCCAAGGACAAACTCGGCTCGATATCTGGATTAATAAGGAGGGTATTGTCTATGATCATGACTTTCTCCACCAGGGAGGAGAAAATGTGAAGGATACCTAATAACCAGATCGATACCATAATAGTACCCCCTGCATGCATCTAAAATCCATCTCTCTTCGTAGTACTATAAAAATGGAATCTTAGAAGCAACTTCCCGAGGCATTGAAAGATTCCCCAGAATCCAGCCTCCCTTTCGAGTGTTGCTGATAAAGGGTAGGAGTCAATGTATTCGCGACCTGAAGCGCTACAGTCGCCGTTGAAATCGCTCCTATGCTTGTGTTGAATGCTACCCGTTAGAAACACGGGAGATTATACAAAGCTCAGGGAGGTAAAGAACAAAGGGAGGAACAGCATGAAAGCGAAAGGAACCTTTATCATAGCCATAATTTCTATTCTTAGCCTTCTCTTTGCGCGGCAGGCGTTTACTCAGCAGGAGCTCTCTCCACCGAAAGGGTCAAAAGAGGGATCAGCCCTCCCCTTGCCTACCAAACCCCCTGAGCCTCTTATCGATTCTGCTCCAGAAAAAAAGGAAACAGAGTAGTAGAGAATGCCCTTGGGGATTTCCAAAAACCCCAAGGGCTAATGTTTTGTCACAGAAGGTATAGACAAATTCTATACCGCTGCTTGAACCAACCCTGCACGCCGGGTGATATAGGCAGCAAGCCGGGCATATGGATTGAATCCTACGATCTGTTCGGCATCAGTCACAAAGTTAGAGAGCGCATTTATATCATAAAAATACGGTTCCCCATCTCTATCGTTGACCAGATACTCGATTCCCCCTACCTCCAGATGCGCCTGGCGGGCAATGGCCAGAACCTGCTGGATAATGGGAGCAGGTGGAGTGAAAGGCTCGATGCGCAGTTTCGGTTTCTCTGTCGGGTGTGAAAGGTAGTTAGCTATAATCTCACCAGGAGCCTCTTTGTTCTTCTCGGCAGAGGTATCTATTTGACAGATATCCGCCGGACAGAGATTAAATCCACTCTCTAAATTCGGGTAGACTTTGATGGCATAGAGGAAGGTATTATCTAGAATCTCGACCCGGATGATATGTCCATCACGTGCTGGAAGGTATTCTTGTACCAACGCAGTCTGATCAAGGCCCAGATCGATATGTCCTGTTTCCGAAGCTTCCCACAAAGCTTCTGGAGTATCAAACCGCTGGATCTTTGCGCCACTCCCACCGATGTTCGGTTTGACGATCAGGGGATAGTGGAGATCAGCAGCGGCCACTGGCGCTTGCCGGGGATGGTTGATCACGCGAGCACGAGGATACCGAACTCTCAAGCGTTCAAAGAGACTCAATTGTCGAGCTTTCGAGATTTCGATAGCATAAGCTCTACTCCCATTCACTACGGAAATATCGAGAGATTCCAGATAAGCGAGATACTGTGCCGTATAGAAAATACTGTTGCCATGACCGCGCAGATAGGCTGAAGGACTCATTCTATTCACTACTAAGCGATAGGGAGAGTGATGAAGAGCTGGGTCGAAATGGTGTTCATGAGCTACCAGGTGTTCATAAGGCGTCCCGAGCTCGTCTAAAGCTTTAAATAAGGGAATAAACCATTCGGGATGTTCGTAAAGTATTCCAATAGGCGCTGACATCTTTCTTCTCCTTTTCTAGTAAGCGGTCTTTGCACTCCTGGCAGGGTATATATCTTGCCCTCCTATTCCCTTCAACCACGCCTCCCCTAGCCGGTCCAGAGACCTGCTCAGGTGACCACCACACTGGAACAGGAGACCCGGTATACAGAGTTCCTTTGTAAGGGTTTAGTATACAATGGCTAATATTTGCTTGGCAATATGTGTAGACTGGTCTATAATTTAGGAAATTATTAGACTAATACAAGGCGAGCATATATTGGAAGAAATGAACTGCTTTCGCTCTGATAGGGCACTCCTGGCCAGTATCACTCATCAGGAGATCAACTTGAGAGTTTGATCGGTATCAGTGTATTCAAATAGTGCACAGAACTGGCCAGGACACGAGACGTATCCGATGGTCGAGATCGATCGGTCAAGAGGGATTGACCAGATCCTTTAACAAAGGTGATAGCAAATGAGAGAAAAACAGAGGAGTGATTAAGGGGTATCCTGTGCACACCGGAATCCGACACTGCCACGCCAGAGTTCAGGGGAGAAACTCCCCCGATTCGCGGTGCGCGTATTCACCGGGAAGATAGTAAACCATGATCCTCCCCGGATAACTTTTTTGATACTGTCGCCGGGACCACGAGGGTTGCGGGCCGGGCTATTTGGGTAATAATTTTCCTCAAACCAGTCAGCGACCCATTCCCATACATTCCCGGACAGGTTATAGACACCGTATGGACTTTGTCCAGATTCATAGGCGTTTACGGGAGCAGGATGGCCCGGCCCACTATGCAGCGTATTGGCCCGGTTTCCCTCCCAGGTATTCCCCCAGGGGTACATCCGCCGGTCTGTTCCGCGTGCAGCCTTTTCCCATTCCGCTTCAGTAGGGAGGCGTTTTCCTGCCCACTCACAGTAGGCTTTTGCATCATACCAGGTCACGCCAACTACCGGTTGATCCTTCTTATTAAATTGCACATAGGTCCAGTATTCCGGCTGCTTGCGTCCAGTTGCCCGCATAAATTGCTCGTAGAGGGCATTAGAGACCTCATATTTATCAATATAAAAAGCATCTAAATATACCCGATGCGCTGGAATTTCATCGACCAACCATTCCCGTCTCATCCCCTGTACAGTGCGCAAAATATGTTCTACTTCTTCTGTATCACTCCCCATAATAAACTCACCAGCCGGAATCAGGACCATCTCCGCCCCGTCTTTTCCGGTAATCGTAGGGGAAAGGCTGATGCTTTTCGGTGCTTCAACAGGGGTAGAGGGGGGAGATGGTCGGAGACTTTCTGTCGGCACAGGTTCCTGGCGTAACTCTATGACCAGTTTTCCATAGACCCAGCCCTCGCGACCATCTTCTAGGCGAATTTTATACCAGTCAATCGTTTTGGCTATGATAGGATATTGCTCTTCCTGAAATATAGTCGCCATAACAGCGTAGGTGGTGCCTGGCCCTGTGCGCACATTGACCTTTTGACCTGTGATTAAGGCGGTCTGGGCCAAAGTAAAACCACCTCTAAGCAGGAGAAGAATCATAATAATAGTGGTGATCAGGAAGCAGTACTTCCCTCTTGACAGTTGTCTGTAAGAAGTTTCCATATTTTCCCCTTTATCGGTGAACACCTAGCGAGTATTGCTTGTTTGTCATCCTGAGCCCTTCGTTCTATTCAGACCTTGTCCTGCACACAGCGAAAAAATAACTACGCGAAGGCTCTCTTGTGACCCGCTACAGAATTATAGGATTCTCCACGGACATCATCCCGCAGCGCAGCGTAGGGAAGTCATCTCGTCATCCCGCAGCGCAGCGCAGGGAAGTCATCTCGTCATCCCGAAGCATTGCGTAAGGAAGTCCGTTCAAGTCCTTGACCGAAGCGCAGGACTCAGAATGATATTTTGAGTGTTACTCGCCGCAAGTTCTATTTTTGCCTCTTTCATTATGCTAAAAAAATCCCTGCAGCATAACCTGCTGGTGACGGATCTCTACTCATGCAAAACCTTCCTTGACTTTTCCGATTTTTCCGATGTAGTTTAACCGAAAAACAGTTTCTGCGCAAATGGTACTCTATAACTATCATAAACCTTTAAATTATAAGGACAAAGATATGGAAGAAAAGATAAAGCAAGCATTAGTCCAGGATTTGACTATTGACATTACCACTATCGGGAGAAAGACCGGTCTCCCGCGTCGCACCGAGATCTGGTTTCATAATCTGGATGGTCGTCTATTCATTACCGGGCTGCCTGGACGACGAGACTGGTATGCCAATCTTCTTGCCCACCCGGAGTTTACTTTTCATCTCAAGGAGAGTGTACAGGCTGATCTGCCAGCGCGGGCTATCCCTATTCTCGATAAAGCCCGTCGTCGGGATATTTTAGCAAGAATTCTGCAGAAATTGGGAGGAAATCGAGACCTGGAGTCTCGCGTAGAGGGAAGCCCTTTGATCGAAGTGAAGCTGGACATAGATTAAAAACAAGCCAGACCGCCAGGCACTATTTTCAGAGCCCAGAGTCAGGTCAAAATCTGTAACAACCGATCGGCAATGATCTTCTCCTCGCCAGGCTGGACATTAGTCATGACCACGTTGATTTCGTCTTTATAGCCGCCTACTCCAACATAGATCGGTGGTTCTTCTTCGAGGAGCTTGGCTCTTACCTCGGCCGGTGAGGGGCCTTTCCAGTCGTACTCAAAATAGATTACCGCCTGGGGACCCTGCCGATTCGGGTCGTGATCTTCCAGGACGACACGTAAGCCTGGAATCCCTTGAAGCCGGTCTACAATGTGTTGTGCCTGAGCGCGCCACTGAGCCCATACGGCGTCATGATCGGTATTCATGAACAGTTCGAGGGCAGCAACCAGTCCGATAATATTTTCTTTAGAAACTTTCATCGGGCGGCCAATACCAGCATGGGTACTATCGAGATTGAGGGAATTCTCAAAAGCAGCCTCGACTAACTCTTTTTTCCCGGCGAGCAAACCGGTAGATTGTGGGCCACGGATCCCTTTCCCTCCGCTAAAGGTCACTAAATCCGCTCCTTGTCGGATAAACTTGGTGAGATTTTCGGCTGGAGGCGCTTCGGCAGCAGCATCAACGATCACCGGGACGCCACGAGAATGAGCGATCTCTACCACCTGTTCCAAAGGCATGGGATGCACCAGGAAGGGAGCGAAGACATAAGCCACACAACACGTGTTCTCCGTAATAGCGGCATGAAGCTGATAGTCAGTAGCACTGCGCCCAAATCCATATTCGACAATTTTCGCCCCTGGAATCATAAAAGCTCCATCGTAGCGGTTCCGATGTCCTCTGAACATCACTACCTCAGTCTTCATCCCCGTTGTATCAGGGAGTTGCTCTATTTTGGCCGGATCATTCCCGGTCATACAGGCAGCTACCATCAGTACTTGCGCCGCGGCTGCTCCTGCAGTCACAAGACCCGCTTCAGCACCACAGGCACGTGCGACAACCTTGCCCGCGGCAATATTCAGCTCTCGCATATGGACAAAACATTTTGCTGCTTCATCCATCGCTCGCAGTACTTCCGGGGGCATCAGGCTTCCCCCCAGCACAGTCACCCAACTTTGCGCATTAATTACCGGTTTAATGCCGAGACGCGCATACACTTCCGGAACCTGGAGATGCTCTACCTGTGGCACTTGGGCATTACTCATACACGGTCTCCCTGTTTAGATCCAGCTTGCTTAGCTCTTCTGGGCCAACTTTTGTCTGGCGGCATGTCGAACCATACCTACCATCCCCATTAAACCCTGTCCCTTTCCCATGGAGATCTCTTTCCCAAAAATGTGGAAGACAATATCCTCTGGGACATTGGCTACCTGATCGACCGGTTCACCAGAGAGGGTTTCGTCCAATACAACCGCCATGGCTCTCGCCGAAATTCCCTGGGGGTTCTCTACTGCAAAGTGAAATTTAAGAGTATCATCCGGTTGCTCTTCTGCCCAGACATATGCTTCTGATTCACAACGCTGTACTCGATGCTCTTCAGGAAAAGGGCGCCTGGCGATCCGTTCGGGTACTTCCTGGAAACGATCGGCAAGCTCGATGAGCATCTCCGATCGTTCCATGCGATCGGTGATGAAAGAAAAATCTTCGAGCAATTGTGCCAGTTTTTTTGGATACTCACCCATAATTCTAATCCTATACTCCTCTCCTCTTTTCATTCCCATCCTCAACCTTCCCCCCCAAGGGGGCGGTAAGAGGTCATCTCTGCACTTCGCTCCAGGCAGGTTGAGATCCGCCCCTGAAGGGAAAGGAGAAAGGAGTGAGCTGCTCACAGGTTAAACTTGAAAGGGAAGCAGGTTATCGTTCGATAGGTACCCCTACAGAGTTACCCCACTCGGTCCAGCTTCCATCATAGTTTCGTACATGCGGGAAACCGAGCAGGTGGGTTAAGACAAACCAGGTATGGCTGCTTCGCTCACCAATACGGCAATAGGCGATGATGTCATCGTCAGGTTTGAGTCCCTGTTCCTGCATATAAATAGCCCGGAGTTCATCTGCCGATTTAAAGGTCCCATCCTCTGGGTTTGCCGCTCGGCTCCAGGGGACATTCTTTGCCCCCGGGATATGACCCCCCCGGAGAGCTCCTTCGTTGGGGTAATCAGGCATATGGAGCCGTTCACCTGTATACTCCTGAGGACTTCGTACATCAACCAGCGGACGTTTAGACTGGACATGCTGCAGGACCTGATCACGGAACGCTCGAATCTTCGTATCATCCCGCTCTGGGGCCGTATATTTGGTTGGAGGATACTTGGGTACCTCACGAGTCATGGGCCGGCCTTCTTTCTCCCATTTCAAGCGACCTCCATCCATGACTTTGGCTTTCGAATGGCCAAACAGTTGAAATACCCAGAAGGCATAGCAGGCCCACCAGTTGTTTTTGTCTCCATAAAAAACCACTGTGGTATCGTTGGTCGCCCCGATGCGGGACATCAGAGCCTCAAACCCTTTCTTGTCGAGATAGTCTCGTTTCAGCGGGTCATTGAGATCGGTAGTCCAGTCCACCTGTACCGCACCAGGAATATGACCAGATGGATACAGGAGCTGGTCTTCATTCGACTCAATAATCCGTACATTGGGATCATTCAGATGCTCGGCCACCCAATCGGTGGAGACCAGAACATCGGGATGGGCATAACCACGACTGGCAATATCGCTACTCATCGGTAAAACCTCCTTTCCTTTGTATCTTGACAAAGGGTAAAAATTGCCCGGAGTTTTCTATACTATATGCACAAATTAGCAAAACGATACACAGAAAGCAAGATGGATTTCTGGCAAAATAGAGGAGAGTCTTTTCTATCACCAGAGTTCTATCTATCCTTGTCAGGGATCCTTAGCTTAAAGAGGTTTTATACCTTGCTGAGAACTTTCTGAGGTATTTTCAGGGCAGGGTTTCTTATGATATGTTATAATAATAAAATTCTTAGATGATTTCCCTGGTTTGCGTTGCTATCTGCATGACAAGGGCCCCAAAGCAAGATTCTTTGAGGCTTTGCTCCTGAGAATAACCAGATCTTTTGACAATCCAAGCCAGAGCTTTTGCAAACCACCTATCCAGGATGTGAAATTTTCAATCAATGAGGAGAAACGTGAACGAATCGCAGGTCATTACATAGTTCTTCGAATGAGAGAGGAGAAAATATGCATCCAGAAAAAGATTTATCCGCCGAGCACGCTCCAGAAGGAGAACGAGGGAGAGCATTAGAGCAACCGGAATCTCTCTCTTCGGCCCTTCCAGAAGAGGAGATGGACTATACCGCCGAGGAAGCCGAAGAAGTCAAGAAGCGATTACGAGCGTTAGGATATTTATGAGATAAAGTACAGAAACAAGGGAAAAAGGGGCTGGCATGCAGAAAGTGTGTATTATTGCCCTCGACGGTACTCCCTATACACTGCTCACCTCCTTAGCCACCCAGGGGTATCTTCCACATATAGCTGATATGCTTTCCAAGGGATATATTTGTCCTCTGCTTTCAGTTTATCCTCCCCTGTCTTCCGTAGCATGGGCCTCCTTTTTGACCGGTAAAAATCCTGGAAAGCATGGTATTTACGGATTTCTGGACCGCACCTTTTCTCCATACGATCTGTATATTCCCAATAGTCGGCACCTGCGCAGTGAAACGCTCTGGGAGATTTTGAGTAGCTATGGAAAACAGGTGATCAGTATCAATGTCCCGGTGACTTATCCCCCTAAACCCATTAAAGGGATCATAGTCGGAGGATTTTTATCACCTTCACTGGAAAAGGCGACTTACCCGAAAAGTATTGCGCTTAAACTGCGGGAAATGGGCTACCGTATCGATGTGGATATCATCCGAGGCAAAGAATCTCCTGAAGCCCTCTGGATTGATTTACAGGAAACGCTGCAGCATCGAGTCGAAGCCGCACTCCATTTTCTCATTCACGAACCCTGGGATTGTTTTATGATACACATTATGGAAACCGACCGGTTGCACCATTTTTTCTGGGAAGATTACGAAGAGCAACGGACACCCTACGGTGAAGCTTTTCTCCGTTTCTACCAGCAAGTGGATACAGCGCTCGGCAGATTCCGATCTTCTGTCGAAGCGGATACTCTCTTTGTGATGCTCTCTGATCATGGGTTTTGCCGGTTAAAACGGGAGGTCTATCTCAATCACTGGCTGCGGATGCATGGATGGCTTCACTTTACAACCCCTTTTCCCAAATCTATTTTGGATATCCATCCGGACACTAAAGCTTATAGCCTGAGTCCTGGTCGGATCTATATCAATCTCCAGGGAAGGGAACCTTATGGCAGAGTACGACCGGGGCTTGAATATGACATCGTACGCGGAGACCTCGCTAATCATCTCTTACAACTGACTGATCCGGAAGATCACGAGCCGATTTTCAGTCAAGTATGCCGGAGAGAAGATCTCTTTACGGGGAGTGCTCTGGCCGATGCGCCAGACCTGTTGGCAATCCCTCGGGAAGGGTATGATCTGAAAGGAGAAGTGGATACGAATGTGCTCTGGCATCGGGGGGTCTTTACTGGCACGCACACCTATGATAACGCTTTTTTCTATGCTAATGTGCCCTTTCAGAGTCCAGACGCTTTCTCCATCATGGATCTCATGCCGACTCTCTTGCACTATATGGGATTACCTATTCCACCGGATCTGGATGGACGCGTATTTGCTCTGGGGAGCTGATACAGTGTTAAGTGTTGAGTCTCTTCTAGACACTGACCACTCACTACTTAACACTTCACAAGGTTATCGGCTTTTCGTGCCGGTGGTTGAACAGACAAAGTGGAGCGCGAAGCATCTCGTTTTAGGGAGACAAAGGGGATGGAGGATTTCGCATTATGTTGAATGATAAGGTTGTGCTGGTGACTGGAGGAACTGGTTCTTTTGGGCAAAAGTTTACCGAAATAGTGCTCAAGCGGTATACCCCTCGGAAGCTCATTATCTTCAGTCGGGATGAATTAAAACAGTTTGAAATGAGTCAGAAATTCTCCACACAGCACTATCCTTGTCTCCGGTATTTTCTCGGTGACGTACGGGACCGAGAACGGTTGTATCGAGCCTTTGATGGGGTGGAAATCATTGTGCATGCTGCAGCATTGAAACAGATTCCTGCCTGTGAATACAATCCTCTAGAGGCAATAAAGACCAACATCCTGGGGGCAGCAAATGTCATCGATGCGGCTATCGATCGGGAAGTGAAGCAAGTGATTGCCCTGAGTACCGATAAAGCAGCCAATCCGATCAATCTGTACGGAGCAACCAAACTGTGTGCGGACAAGCTGTTTACGGTGGCCAACAATTATGCTGGTCGTCACGGTACCCGTTTTAGCGTGGTGCGCTATGGGAATGTGATAGGGAGTAGAGGAAGCGTGGTCCCTTTTTTCCTGCGCACGCGCGAACAAGGGGTTTTACCAATTACCGATGCCCGGATGACTCGTTTCTGGATTACTTTAGAACAAGGTGTAGATTTTGTCTTGAAAAGTCTCCAGCGGATGCGCGGAGGAGAAATTTTTGTGCCGAAGATTCCTAGTATGAACATCATGGATCTGGCCCGTGCTATTGCTCCCGAGTGTCGTACAGAGATTGTGGGTATTCGTCCTGGAGAGAAATTACATGAAGTCATGATCACCGAGGACGATGCCCGGTATACCGTAGAGTATGAGGACTATTTTGCCATATTACCCCCTTTCCGGAATTGGGAGGCGACGAGCTACGTTGAAGAATATGGAGGATGCCGCTGCCCAGAGGGGTTCCGTTATAGCAGCGAGACCAATACCCATTGGCTCTCCGCAGAAGAACTGCGGATACTGATTAACGCTATGGAGGAGCATCATGTTCGCTGATCTGGCCATTCAGGGGGGTAAACCGGTACGACAGAGCTTGTTACCCTACGGACAGCACTGGCTAGATGACGAAGATATTCGTGCCGTTGTAGAAGTGCTCCGATCCGACTGGTTGACTACTGGCCCGGTGGTAGCGCAGTTTGAGCATGCCTTTGCTCAGACAGTCGGAGCACAGGAGGCGGTTGCCGTGTGTAATGGCACGGCTGCTCTGCATGCCGCGATGTATGCAGTGGGTATTCAACCAGGCGACGAAGTCATTGTTCCGGCGATGACCTTTGCGGCGAGCGCCAACTGTGTCGTGTTCCAGGGAGGGAGGCCAGTCTTTGTGGATGTCAATGCCGGGACATTATTGATCGATCCCATCCGGGTAGAAGCCGCTATTACCCCACGGACCAGGGCCATTATAGCGGTAGATTATGCGGGTCAGGCTTGTGAGTATGATACCCTTCAGGCTATTGCGCAGCGACATGGCTTACCACTGGTGGCTGATGCGTGTCATGCCTTGGGAGGGAGCTACAAAGGGAAACTGGTCGGGACCTTAGCCGATCTCAATGTCTTTAGCCTGCATCCGGTCAAACATATTACTACGGGTGAAGGAGGGATGGTCACTACTGATGACCCGCTCTTCACGAAGCGGATGCGACTCTTTCGCAATCATGGGATTCCCACTGACCACCGTCAACGGGCCGAACATGGTTCCTGGTTTTACGAGATGGTCGATCTGGGGTATAATTATCGACTCACCGATCTGCAATGTGCCCTGGGAATCAGCCAACTGCGCAAGTTATCCGGTTGGGTAGCCCGGAGACAGGCGATTGCTCAGCGCTATGATGCCGCTTTTGCCGAGCTGCCTGCAGCAAAGCCTCTTGCCGTGCGTCCAGAGGTCTCGCATGCTTATCATCTCTACGTTATTCGACTGGAGTTGTCTCAGCTACGAGGGGATCGTTCTACGATTTTTGCCGCCCTTCGTGCCGAAGGGATTGGAGTGAATGTTCACTATATTCCCGTGCATTTGCATCCGTATTATCGCAAGCAGTTCGGTACCCGACCAGGACTCTGCCCAGTGGCGGAGGCAGCTTATGAGAGCATTCTTTCTCTCCCTCTCTTTCCCCGCATGACAGATACCGATGTGGACGATGTCATTACAGCAGTTATCAAGGTTATCAATGCGTATACTGTCTGAGCTTTCAGTGATACGACGTCTAGAACTTCTTACAAGGGGAGTGTTGAACAGGTTGTTACTCTTTCTCCTTTGTCTCAGTGGTGTCTCCCTCTCTTTAGTCTGGGCAAATGGTGGGACACCAAGACTGACAAACGCTGAGGCAGGCCCGTATGTGGTATCTGTCTGGACTCAGCCTGACCCACCGCAGGTTGGGCAGCTACATGTGAGTATAGCGGTGATGAAGCCCCCAACACGAGAGGTGATTCTGGGTGCAAATGTACAGCTATTTGTCGAACCAGTTACTCATCCAGGTCAAACGACCTCGACTCAAGCCAGGCACGAGGCGGGGGCCAATGCTTTGCTGTATCATGACACTATAGAACTCTCACAGCCTGGACGGTGGCAGATTTCGATTCTGATCGATGGTCCAGAAGGACCAGGAAGTACCGCTTTTTTTCTGCAAGTAGAGCCTCCTGGTGCCATCAATTGGCTCAAGCTCGGAAGTGCAGGAATTCTTTTCGTGTTAGCCATAGGCTGGGTGTTCTGGCGACGAAGACACAGGCGAGGTACAGGAGCATAAGACCAGAGATTTGAGTGGAAGAATCTCCTTGCAATTTCTTTTGATAGAGTGCAGAATACAAAAATATCAGAATGACACAGTTTCATTGTACTCTGCTAGTGCTTGGTCAAACTTGTTTTTGTGCGTGCCTTTTTCTCCCCTCTCTCTGGAGGGGAGAGGGCCAGGGTGAGGGGGAAAAGAGAGAGCAACTCACCATTTTCACCTTGACCAGACACTCTAGTAAGGATGAGCACTTGAGTATGGGGACGGGTATCCGCTTTGAGCAAGACAGTGTCAGCCCAAAGAGCCGTATACAGGCTGAGAGACTTATCCTGGGTTTTCTTTTCTTCTTTTCTCTGCTGCTGTTTCTCACAAACTGTGCGGGTCATATAGTCTCTGCACAGATGAGATTAGAGGCGAACCCTGCGCTCACCTTTGGAGAAGTGCAAGCGGATCCTGATCGCTATCTGGGCAATATTGTCATCTGGGGGGGAGTGATTATCGAGACCGAAAACCGGCAAGAGGCAACTTATATAAAAATGCTGCAAACTCCGCTGAGACGAGGAGAGGTTCCGATGAATGCGGAAGCGTCACTGGGGCGTTTTTTGATAAAATCCCCCCGCTATCTCGATCCAGAGATATACAGCAAAGGACGAAAACTCACCGTCGCCGGGGAGATCATTGGCAAGGAGGTTTTGCCGATTGGAGAAATCTCTTATACCTACCCCCTTCTTTTGGCGAAGGAATTACACCTGATAGAGGAGATTCCTTCGCCAGTGATCTATTATCCTCCTCCTTACTGGTATTACTGGAGGTGGTATCATTAGAAGAGGTGGAGAAGAGCGCATGACCTCATGCAGATAGGGGAAGGTCGGAAGAGAAAGACAAGAGATCATAGAGGAGACAGAATCATGAATTTTCTCTGGTTTCATCTCATGCCCTACCAGGATTTACCTAAAGATTTCAAGGAAAAGTATCGCAGTGTGTGGGTCGATGTTCCCAGCGAATTATACGACCCGGAAAAAGGGCACTGGCTGTATCATGAATATCTGGACGAGCTAGAGTTTGCAGAAAAAATGGGATTTGATGGTATCTGTGTCAACGAGCACCACAATAATGCCTATGGACTCATGCCCTCGCCAAACATTATGGCGGCAACCCTGACCCGCCGCACGTCACAGGCAGCCATAGTGGTTCTTGGGAATAGTATTGCGCTCTATAATCCCCCTATCCGGGTAGCAGAGGAATTTGCGATGCTGGATGTCTTGAGTGGTGGCCGCTTTATTGCAGGCTTTCCGGTAGGAACCTCTATGGATACCAATTTTGCTTATGGTATGACGCCGGCTACGCTTCGTGAGCGGTATTGGGAAGCACATGACCTGATCATCCAGGCCTGGACCAGACCGGAGACCTTTGCTTTCAATGGCAAGTATACCCAGATACGCTATGTCAACATCTGGCCTCGGCCCATTCAGAAGCCGCACCCACCGGTCTGGGTACCAGGAGGAGGGAGTGTAGAAACGTGGGAATGGGTGTTACAGCACAATTATATGTACGCCTATCTGAGCTACTATGGATTTATGCGGGGTAAGAAGATCCTGGATGGCTTCTGGGAAACGGTAGATCGGCTAGGGATGGAGCCCAATCCTTATCGTGCTGGCTTCCTGCAACTCGTGGCCATTTCTGAAACCGATGCCAAAGCAGAAGCCGAGTATCATCCCCACGCCGATTACTTTTATCGCAACTGTCTCCATGTCTATCCTGGTTTTGCCGAAGCTCCCGGTTATCGCACCATCCGCACCATTAAAGCCGGATTTCGTCCACAGGTAGGGAAGGAGGCAAGCAAGATTCGCCAGAGTCTTACCTGGAAAGACTATGTAGAACAGGGCTATATCATCGCCGGTAGCCCAGCCACCGTGCGAGATCGGCTTAAAGAGGCGATTACCAGTATGCGGATAGGACAACTTATGCTCCTCTGCCATTTTGGCTCTATGCCCTGGGAGCTTGCTAGCAAAAATACGGAACTCTTTGCCAAGGAAGTCATGCCCCATTTACGGGGACTTTGGGGGGAATGGGAAGATCACTGGTGGCCTAAACCGCTTGCCCGGCGCGCCCAACCACGAAACAATGGAGGGTAAGAGACATAAACTCTGCGATTCCTCTCCTGTTTTTGCCGGGCCTGAAAGGAGCTACTCCACAGCCAGTCTTCGGAACAGGGTGAGAAGGCCAGGGACAAGAGAGAGATATGAACTAGAATGACATGGAAAGGAGGCGATGGTGGAGACGTCTGTTTCAGTACGAAATGGAAAGTTCAAGATAGAACTCTTCTGTCGGGGAACCGGTGAGCCCCTCGTGTTTTTACATGGTGCAGGTGGTCTGGCAGCCTGGCCCCCCTTTCTCGACCTCTTGGCACAACACTACCGGGTCTATGCACCACTGCTTCCGGGTTATCAAAAATCGGAGGGACTGGAAAATCTTGATGATGTGATCGATTTAGCGCTATATCATCTCGATCTCTTTGATGCTCTTGGTTTACAGACTCCTTCTCTGATTGGTCATTCCTTTGGAGGGATGATCGCTGCCGAGGTGGCTGCACTCAATCCTCAACGGGTAAAGCGACTGGTACTGATGGCCCCCGTTGGGCTGTGGATAGATAGTGTGCCCGTGCTGGATTTTTTTGTGATGCCTCCTGAAGAACTCGTCACGGCCCTCTGGCATAATCCGGAATCCCCTGCAGCACAACAGATGCTCATTGTCCCTGAGTCTGCCGAGGCACAGATGGAGGCTATGGTGGAACGCACCAAAGCCCTCACCGCCACGGGAAAGTTTCTCTGGCCCATTCCGGAGAAGGGGTTAAAAAAACGAATCCACCGTATTACTGCTCCCACATTGCTTCTTTGGGGCATGTCAGATCAACTCGTTCCCCCAGTATATGGGGAGGAATTTTGTCGCTTAATTCCCGGAGCCAGACTCACGTTGCTTACCGAGTGCAGCCATATGCTCCCTTTTGAGAAACCGGAAGAATCAGCTCGACTGATCCTTGATTTTCTGAGAGAGGGACTGTAGGGAAAACTTACATAGCTAAAGGGGATATTTTACAGATGTGTAACAACTGTTTGGGATGATGGATTAGATACTCTGGTCCACAAGCGGCAAGCGCTTTCTGAGAATTATAGCCCCACGTAACCGCAATACTCCGTATCCCTGCTTTTTTGGCAGCTTCGATGTCTCGCGTTTCATCCCCTATATAGAACACATCGTGTGAGGGAAATCCATTTTTTTTGATGAGGGTATGAAGACGCTTTTTCTTTCCCCAGAGATGGGAATAAGCACTGACAAAATCGAACACCTCTAGTTGATGATTCTTCAAGAAGTGTTTGACATTTTCGGTAGAATTAGAGGTCAGAATGCCCAGGGTGTAATCACAGGACTTTAAGGAGAGTAATACCTCTCGTATCCCTTGCACTGGCTCAATGACGGAAATCTCTTTGCATAGTTCCCGTCGCACTCTCGCTACAAGCAAGGGGACCTTGATCAGGGGGATCTGCAAACACCGAAGGATTTCTTGATAGGACTTATCTCGCAGGCTTTCTACCTCCTGGGGAGTGATTCTCCGAAAGCGAAACTCGGTAGATAAGCGGTTGAGAATTCGTAAGTGAGAATCAAGTGTGTCTGCGATTGTGCCATCAAAATCGAACACCAACAAGGAAGTTTTCATCTGTGATAACGCCTGAGCATTCAGAGTGTTGACCCTCTTTTGTCTTTGACAAAATCTAAGCAACGAACGCAACCATTATAGGCACTTCAACCTGAGCAAGCTAACCGTAGAGAATGGTTCAGGGTTTTTAGCATGCCAGAAGACTACTCAGATGTCAAGAAAATTCGTGTCGATAATGGTTTTTGGACTGCTTTTCCTCTTTGACTTTCACCAGTACGGGCTTCTGGCTCGCAGCGGACGGGGCGTCCGCACTCCCAGCCCAGGCGCTTTATTCAGGAGGTCTCCTGAAAATGCTCGAGGTATACGGGTTTAAATATGAGTGGTGAATGGTCAGCAAAAGACCGAACTTCTAATCGTTAACCACTAACCACTCAGTACTGACCTCTCATCACTGATGCTGTTCGATGTACCAGTTGGTTATTTCTTCTCCTGTGGTTTTCCAGACTCCCTGATACTTACAAATATAAGCCAAAGCTTCGTCGAGATATTTGATGCGATACGGCTGGCCAATGAGCCAGGGATGTAACCCCAAGGAAAGTATACGCCCACTGGCCGCTCCTTCTTGGTAGAGTCGGTCAAAGGCATCCCGTACCATTTGTGGATAGACCTGCACAGGCTGATTCCGAAGCCAGAACAGGTTGAAATCATCGAGTTCGATGGTGTAAGGAAGTGAGATTAACTGCCCCTGGGGCACGAGCATGGGATAAGGTTGGTCATCGTTGGGCCAATCGCAGAGATAGCGGAGACCGGCGGCAGCTACGAGTCGTGGAGTATGCAGAGACTCTCCAAGCTCTGGTCCTAACCATCCGCGTGGGGCTTTGCCGGTGGCAGCCTGCAGAGTGGAAATACATTGCTGAATGAGCTGAGCTTCTTCTTGTTCAGACATCTTGCTCGTAATCATCCGCGAAGCATGAGTCCCGTGGCCAATAAATTCCCAATGCCGTTTCTGTGCTTCACTGATGAGAAAAGGATACCGTTCACATACAGCCGAGTTGACCGCCGCGGTCGCCCGCAGGCCGTACTTATCGAGAATTTTCATGACTCGCCAAATTCCTACCCGGTTTCCGTACTCCCGCTGAGAATAGACCCGGTAATTGGGGAATACGGATCCCAAAGGCCCAGCGGTACCAGGAGGTGGATAAGCCTCGGCTGGGGGATCGAGTTCAAAATATTCCAGATGCACTACCACCCAGAGAGCCAGACGAGCTCCCTCTGGCCAATGGAGCGGGGGTCTGGCTGTGATGGGAGAAAATGTATAATACTCATGATCCATACCCCGCTGACGATTCGCCGGCATAGCGGTTATCCCTCCTTCCCAAAATATGCTTTGCCCTCTCCAAGTTCTCGACGGCGAAATACACCTGTAACATTGTCAATTTGTTCTAAGTGTTCATTGCTGAGGATAATAATGGGCATAATACCAATCGGCAATCTCCTCGCCAGTCGCTTTCCAGACCCCATCATGCGCACAGATATACCCCAATGCCTCGTCAAAATATTTGAGTCGATGAGGTTGCCCAATCCAGTAAGGATGCAGGGCAATACACATGACTCGACCGCTTTCCGCGCCTTCTTCATACAGGACATCAAACTGGTCTTTGATCATCTGAGCGAAATAAGCGGCATCATGCCCCTGTCTATCCACGATTACATCATTCAATTCGATCGTATACGGTAAGGTGATGAGACGACCTTTCCGGACTTTCATCGGAAAGGGTTGATCATCATGAAACCAGTCGCAGTAATATTTGATACCCGCTTCAGCAAGGAGATCCGGGGTATACAGAGTGTTGGACAAGGCGGGTCCAAGCCATCCAGCAAACGCTCGGCCGGTCAACCGTTTAAAAGTATCGACGCAGTCAGCGATAAAAGCGCGTTCTTCCTCTTCAGACATACCATATACATAGCGGGTATTATAGAGGCCATGGGAGAGATAGTCACACTTTCGCTGCTCACACGCCTCCATAATCTCCGGAAAATGTTCAAAGACCGCTTCGTTGAGCGAAACGGTACATCGAATCGCATACTTATCCGTCACCTCAAACATCCGCCACACCCCCACCCGGTTTCCATAGTCACGGTAGGCATAGCCCCAGATATCTGGATGCGGTACCCGGGGCCAGGGGTTACGCTTCGGATTGGGTGGTGGAGTATATTCGTAATGCTCTATGTTGGGCACCACCCACAGGGCGACTCGATTGTTGTTAGGCCACTTGAGTGGCGGTCGGGTGATGATAGGAGAATAAGGGAATCGATCCGGTTCCATAGCCACTCCTTTCCGGCGCTTTAGAGCGCTAAGAACTCATTCCATCGATCGTTATAGTACTCTATTTCGGTGGGAATCGTATTCCAGACCAGGAGTTTTGCGGACCGCTCAAAGATCGAGCCACCATCACGGCCACATCCCCCGTAGTATTCACGCACCTGTTCCGGAGTGAGATAGGTTACGAAGGTATCCGCGGTGGAATAAAAACCCTGATCAGATAACTTGGCTCCCGCAAAGCCTTCTACCCAGAAATTAAGCCACTCGTATACCAGATCCAGATTTTTGGTGCGTGCAGAGATGGTAGAACCTACCGCCCATGCCCGATAGCCTTCCTTGGCTTCGGCATAGCGGCAAGGGGTCCCTGCTTTCTTAACATCCTGTACCACCGGCCACCAGGCATCCGCGATCCAGACTTCTTCGCTGGCCATGAGGTTTACCAGCTCCCCATAGGATTTCCAGAAGGCTCGAAAATGCCCTTCTTTTTTCTTCTCCATCAAGAATTCGATGACCGTATCTACCTCTTTCGGTTTCAAATTGGCCAGATCTTCTGCTTGCAGGAGCCCCATCCCATGCATGGCAATCGCGGTATTGACGATCCCTAGCCAGGCAATCCCAAAGATGGAGACCTTTCCTCGCCACTTTGGATTAAAAAGTTCACCCCAGGATAACACATTGTTCTCCGCAGGGATTTTGGTCGGGTTGTAAGCAATAGAATCAAAATTGTACATATAGGGGAGGAATTTAGCCTTGGTCTTCTCTTGATCTACATACATGAGCCTCGCCGGGTTATCTCCCATGCCATAGGGGGCTTTGGGGATGCTTTTTCCTTCTTTGAAGATAGTATGGATATAGGGCCAGCTTTCGATCCGGGAAAGATCGATCGGTTGAATGAGGCCTTCGTCCCAAGCCACTTTCCCTCCATCGATACCTGTTTCCAGCGTATCGAAGAGATCCCCACCGGTGCGCAACTTATCTACCCGTGCCGTTGCCGAAGGATGGAGGGTCGGTTTAACCGTGATTCCCGTACGTCTGGTAAACTCATTGAGAATACGGTCTTGCATATTATACGACGCCCCAATCACATTAAGGGTTTTCTCCTGAGCAAAGGCTTGCCGTCTCAGGGAGGGCAAACTGGTCAGGGCTGCTGCGCCTAAAGCGATACTGGAATAGTGAAGAAGCTCTCGTCGTGTAATCCCTTTCATAATTGACTCCTTTCTATCTTAGGGCGCATCCAAGAGAGATCTTTGGCATTGCCCAAGTCGCTTGGGAGACATGGATATCCTGGGAGTCGAATGGATAACCCTTCGCTTCGCTCTAGAAGCGCGGGTCTCTGGCTCGCAGCGGGTGGGACGCCCGCGCTCCCAGCGTAAGTACTTTCCCACAGATGTCTCCTGAGAATGCATTAAGAAATACTATGATGGTCATACAAATTTTTTACCACGGAGGCACAGAGGACACGGAGAATGCTGAAGTGATGTCTCCGTGCTCTCCGTGTCTCTGTGGTGGATATGTTAGAATAACAAACTGCCCAGGAACTTTCGCCGTTGTGTACTAACTGCTCAGACTCCTCCTGAGTGCAACCACATTATCTGGCGAGGGAGAATTGGCTGGAATATCTCCTTCAGATGTCCCGGTGAGGGGGATATAGTCCACAATTTTCAACCCAAACCCATCTAATCCGGCTCGTTTTACCGGATGGTTGGTGAGTAACCGAATTTGCTTTATCCCTAAATCACCTAAGATCTGGGCACCGATGCCGTAATCGCGTTCGTCGGAAGGAAGACTCTTGTGCGGATGTGGCGCTTCTATATAGAGCAACACACCACACCCAGCCGTGGCGATTTTCTCCAGCGCCAGATGTAATATACTGCTTTCTTCTGTATTAAGAGAAGCCATCAGATCGCCGGTAAGGCTTGCTAAGTGGATGCGCACCAGGAGGTCCTGAGCCTCCGCAATATCCCCCTGTACAAAAGCGGTGTAGAAGCCATCATCAACCAGACTCTGGTAGTGATATACGCGAAACTGGCCATATCGGGTTTTCAATTCCCCTTCACCTGTCTTATAAATCAACTTTTCAGTACGACGACGGTAGCGTATTAAGTCAGCAATAGAGACGAGTTTGAGACCAAGGCGTAAGGAGAGCTCATAGAGTTCTGGCAAGCGGAGCATTTCTCCACTATCCCCCATGATCTCACAGAGAACTCCCACCGGTTGTAATCCGGCCAATCGCATCAAATCCGATGACGCTTCTGTATGTCCAGCCCGTTTCAGCACTCCCCCCTTTTGTGCCCGCAAGGGATTCACATGACCAGGGCGGACAAAATCGCGTGGTCCGGACCGCGGGTCTGCCAGTTTGCGGATGGTCACAGCCCGATCAAACGCACTACTACCAGTGGTGATACCTTCTTTTGCATCTACGGTGACGGTAAAAGCGGTACACATGCTTTCCGTATTGTCCTGTACCATCAAATCGAGATGGAGATCTCTTAGGCGCTCTTGTGGCATCGGAACGGTGATAATTCCACTCGCACAGCGATTCATCAGGACAATGACATGGGGGGTAATGTATTCGGCAGCAAGGACAAAGTCCCCTTCGTTTTCACGATCTTCATCATCAACGAGGATGATCATTTTCCCCGCTTGCAGATCCCTGATGGCCTCTTCGATAGAATGAAAATGAATGGTGCTAGTTGTCATGGACTCCTTCCTCGATTCTTCTCCGAAAAGACAATAGTTCGGACAGTTTTGATTTGACATAAAGATCATTACGAAGTGAGTGCACCTTCTATAAGCTCGAAATCTCAGGTAACCGTCACAGGCTGGGCTTCCACATAGGTTAATGGCACACGCTCCGTTGAGGAGGCCTGAAAGTGCGATATCTTTAAAAACTGGCTGACAGGCATGGAAGTTACCAACCGAAGGACTAACTCCCGTAAATCTTCAGGAATATCCTCTAATTTGTCTAGAGGGTAGCTGCGTGGTCCGTACTCCGTCCGTTCGGTCAGAATAGAGAAATCCAGTATCAGCAAGCTAAGGGCACGTTTCGTTTGCTGATTGAGTCTCAGAACGATATGATCGGTGAGTTCCACACCCGTGGCTGGTTCGTTTTCACCGAAGAAGATCTCGAGGATATCAGCCTCTGGGTCGTATACCAACCGGACTGGAGTTCCATCAAGCGCTGTAATGTCTGTCTTATAGAGATTTAGCGTACTCATCTGTTCACCTTTTAGACTGAATGTAATTGGCCCATCCAGTCACCACAAAGTTATTGGGAATAAACTTGCCTTGGGCATCGAGCTGAGTTTTAAAGACGACAATGAGCACAAGGTGATTGTTCCTAGGTAGTAGCTCATCAAACCGTTTGTAGTAACGATACTTGTTAGGAATCAAAGGATCTTGCCTCCGATGTCCCGTGCGCAGCGTTTCGAGAAACTTATCAAATTCAGGTCGGAACTCCAGAATATGCTGCCAACGTTCCTCTGTAAAATAAATAATGTTCCCGTATCGATCTTGACTGTCCATTTAGGTATGGGCACTTCCATTGTGCAAACCTAACGCCCTTAAACTAAACAGAGCCATCGAGCAGTTAGAGGCTGCAAATGTTCTTTGTATATCCCCATGATAAAGCATGTAAAAGAGCCTTATCCCTTATCCATTCGGCACATTTTTCAGATATTGTAACACCTCATTCACCGGGGCTACATAGGCGTATTTCTTTTTTAGGTCATAGAGGTTAGCGTAGTGTGGTCCTTCTTCTCTATCCCCGACACATTCCTCTGGTACGACTGGCCGGAATCCGTAAGAGAGCGCATCGACCACCGTAGCCCGAACACACCCACTGGTCGAATCTCCGGTCACGATAACCGTATCGACCCCCAGATAGGTCAACAGTGGCTGTAATTCGGTGTTAAAAAATGCCGAAGCCATCCGTTTCACGATAAGCACATCTTCCTCTTTTCGGTAATTAAGTCGATCATCCAGTTCTGCCCACCGGGAGCCAATTTCAATGGTGCGCAAAGATTCTCCTTTTTCTCCCCACGGGCCACAATCCACTCCGCTTTTCCGATAGGCCACCACCGTAAAAATAATCGGAAGTTTTTTCTCTCGTGCAGCCTCGATCACTCTATTAGTCTGTTCAATGACCACTCCGAGCTCAATACCACTGGCGCGTTCCGCTGGGAGGGTGAACGCCTTTTGCAGATCGACATTTATAATGGCCGGACGTTTACCCGGGATGATACGCGAACTGCTGCTGTCACCAAGTTCTAAATAGTATGCTTTGGGGGTTTTTCCCGCCGTTTTGTCTACCATGAGTATTCCTCCTTCTAGGTCTGAGGAGATATGGTCTCTCCGCATTACTCTGGCCACTGCCACTCAAAGGAAGCATAATGACCATTCCTTCCCGTGTTATCCCACCGCATCCCATGAACAGTATAACTATTTCTGGTCCCTTTGGCTAGGGCAAGGGAGGCGCTAAAAGGACAGAGTACCTCGCAATTACAGCTTTCAAAGTAATCCCCTTTCAAGTACCAGATGACTTCAGCCATACGATTTTCTCCTTATTTTAGAGTCTAGGATTAGCTACTCTCCGCTTTTGATCTTTGTGCTGAGACTTACCACACGATACATAAAGGCACAGAGTCCGATCATGAGAAAGGAGAAAAGAGTCGTTGCTGCCCCCAGCGCGTAAAGTGTTGGCTTAATCTGTTTATCTAACTGGGCAAAGAGAAAAAGGGGTAAGGTCATATCTACCCCCGTGGACAGAATACTACGAGCAAACTCATCATAAGAGAGGGTAAATCCAAAAAGAAAAGCGCCAACTACCCCATGCAGGATCAGTGGTAAAGTCACGTGCTTAAAGGTTTGCCACCGATTGGCCTTTAGGGTTAAGGCAGCTTCCTCTAATGACCGATCAAAACGGTTAAAGACTGCCAGCATCACCAGAAATCCAAAAGGAAGAGTCCACACCACATGCACAAGCAAGGTGGTGCTATACCAGGCAAGAGGGATGTTCAGCAGCCGAGAGGTCACTGCCATTCCAAATCCGACCAGAATGCCTGGCGCAGCAATACCCAACAGAAGAATATAAAAGACCAGACTGGCTCCCTTAAAAGGTTTCCGAAAAGCTAAAGCTGTGGTAAGAGCCAGGAGGCTTGTGATCACTGCTGAAGCGAGCGCCACCATTATAGAGCGTAGCATAGGCCACTTGAAATCGTCAACTTGCGAGAATTTCAAAAGCTCTCCGTACCAGTGGAGACTCACCCCCTTCATGGGGAAAGTAGATCCTCCTTCTGGGCCGGTAAAAGAGAGGAGAAACATAGTAAACATCGGCAACCATTGATAGAGAACAAAACCAAAGGTGACGGTGGCTAGGAGGAGAGTGACTATCTTCTCTCGGGTTTTGTAGTGGAGCTTCATCACCTTATCCTTATTTGGCTCATTCGTAAATCTATTCCGGTGTATGTCATTTCGCGTCTATTTAAAAAGTTAACACCTGGTATTTTGCGCGACTACAGGGAGCAAAGCAGCTCTTTCCAGTACTGCTGAGCCCCTTCCCGGCGCTTATCCTGAACAGAAGGGTTCAGGGGGACAAATCAAAATTGAGTTTCCAGAGCACTCGATTATAATTTCCGGATATCAAAAGCTTTTAAAAGCGCAGCTACACCGAGCAGCGTACACAGCATAAGCATCACCCCCATGACCGAAGCAAAGGGGAGTTGTAGCGAATCATACACGATGAGAACCAGGTTACCCAGATAGGCAAACTTTCCCCCTCCAATCGTCGTTGCCGTAGCAAAATCAGCCATCACATTGAGAAATACCAGAATCTGCCCAATCACCACACCAGGCAGGCTCAAAGGGAAGATGATTCGGAAAAAGATTTTGCTTGGCGAGGCTTTCAGGCACTTTGCCGCTTCAATAAGATGCCGGTCAATATTATGAAGGGTGAACAAGACCGGTCCTACCATTAATAGGGTATAAAAGGAGACCTGAGCCATAGTAATGCCAGTGGTCGAGAAGAGAAAGAAACGCACAGGTTGATCCACTATCCCCAAAAACAACAAGAACTGGTTGATGACGCCGGTAACTCCGAGAAAAGGAATCCAGGCAATGGTCCGAATGAGGGCACTTGTCCAGAAGGGGATCATAAAGAGCAGAAAAATTTTTATGCGATTGGCTAGAGAACGCACCTTCATCCCAATATAGTAAGCAATGGTATAACCGAGAAAGAAGGTCAGTACCATGAGTTTGATAGTTTGGAGAAGAGTATCAAAGAGCACTTGATAATACGCTGGACGGGTAAAAAATTTGCTGTAGTTTGCAAGAGTTAGCGTCGGTTGCATCGAATAGCCTTTTTGCGTCCAGAAGCTGATATAGATGATGACACCAATCGGAAGGAGCAGGCCAACGAGCATCCAGCACATGGCTGGAGCGACCAGCAGATAGGAACCTAATCTGTACCGTCGAATAACTCTAAGCAGTGGTGTGATACCGGATTTTTTCATGCAAGACCGTATCTTCTGGTTTCCACATCAGCTTGATCCGTTCTCCGGTCCTGGGGATACGCTGATGGCTGTTACTCTCATATTTTTCCATTTTAAAATCTGCACCATTATCCAGATCAAAGGCATAGGTGACAATAGAGCCTAAATACTCAATAGAGCGAAATGTTCCCAAAACAACATTTGTATAGCCGGCTCCCTCTACCGTAGTTACCCGTTGGGCTCTCACGGAGAAGGATACCGTTTCCTGAAGGGCTGGTGGACGTTGAGGAGGGCAAGGCATCCTGAATATCCCCACCTCGGTCTGCACCGTCACCAGGCCTTCCTGGATAGCCGTAACCTGTCCCTCAAAGATATTGTTCCCCTGCATAAAGCTCGCCACAAACCTGGTCCGGGGTGTTTCAAAGATCTCCTGGGGAGTACCGGCTTGTTCTACTACGGCATGATCCATGATGACGACCTTATCCGCCATCAACAACGCTTCGTTCTGATCATGAGTCACCCAGATAAAGGTGGTGCCCAATCGACGCTGAATCTTTTTGAGTTCCAGCATCACCGTTTGGCGGAGATTATAATCCAGGGCACCGATTGGTTCATCGAGCAGCAAAAGACGTGGTTCCGTCACCAGAGAACGAGCTAAAGCTACTCGTTGTAACTGGCCCCCACTGAGCGTATCAGGCTTTCGGTCGGCTAAACTCTTGATCTCCAGCATATCTAAAATGCGGGCGACTCGATGCTGAATCTCTGTTTTGGGGAGCCTCATCATTTCTAAGCCAAAGGCCACCTGTTTTTGCACAGTCATATGGGGAAAGAGGGCAAAATTTTGAAACATCATGGCGATATCCCTCTCCCAGGGCGGAATATCGTTGACACATTCTCCTTTGATAAAGATCTCCCCTTCCGAGACCTCTTCTAGACCAGCAATCAGGCGAAGAGTGGTGGTCTTGCCACAACCACTCGGACCGAGCAGACAACAGAGTTCTCCCCGTTCCACCTGCAGGTTTACCCGAGAAACTGCGGTAAAATGGCCAAACCGTTTGGTAACGTCCCGTAACTCAAGGTCATACTGCGACATAATCTCCTCTCCATCCTCGAAACGCAGTGTAGAGCAGCCCGTACCGAACTCCCCTCAGCCTGAGACTTTGCCGAGACAGCGTCGAGCTTGCTTCGCCGGAGGCTCAGCACGAAGGTAGGCGAGACGCTCAGTCGAAGCGCCCGGGGCGAAGGCGGGCGAGCGGCCATTCATTATCTCAGATCGGATCTTCATCTTCCTGGATGGATTGCATCGAAGCGTAGTCTAAAAGGATTTCCCTCGTAGAGTCTTTTCTCTCTCCTAAACGGATCACATGATCAGTCACTCGTTCAAATGTATCATCATGGCTGATGACAAAAAGCTGGCGAAAACCTTTGATCAGTCGAATCTGCTCGGCAAGATTTCGTCGGCGCTCCTCATCCAGGTTTGTCGTCGGTTCATCAAAGAAGGCGACATCGATGTCGGAGATTTCACGGAGGAGAGCGAGACGGAGAGCCAGGGCTGCGGTCATCTGCTCTCCTCCAGACAGATTGTGAAAGGAGCGTTCGCGACCCTCATTGTCCGAAAGGATGACTTCGTAGGTATTATCCCAGCGGAGATTCACCAGATGATCTCCGGCAATCTCACGATAGATGCGATCGGCCTCATGCGAAATATTATGCAGATAGCTTTGAGTGATATACGGCCCTGCTTCTTTCAAGATCTCTCGTCCGACCTCTACAAATTGTAATAAACGACGGAGTTTGGTGCGCTCCTGGATCGCTCCAGCCACCAGATGAACTAATTCCTCCAGGCGAGTTCTCTGCTGAGAAACTTCGGCGAATTCCTTTTCCAGGTGGAGGTGTTGTTGCTCGATACGTACGATCTGCTCGCGTAACTCCTGTACCTTTTGCTTCTGCTGGTGATGCTCTTCGGGAGAATAGGTTTCTTGCAGGGCGATCATTTCGCTGTTTACACGTGCGTACTGATCCCTCAGGAGTTGTAACGCTGTTTCCCAGCGTTCTACCTCGCGTTCTCGTTCTGGTTTGTGGAGAGCCACCTGTTGATTGGTGAGGTAAAGTTGATGTCCGACCATAGTATCCTGCAGAATTTTTTGCGTCTCTTCCCAGCGTTGATCCAGGGGATGAAATGGAGCGAGAGATTGTTGGAGTTCCTGGAGCTCCTGGGAGAGCTTTTCCTCTTGATTCCTCACCAGAGCAAGCATCTGCTGTTTTTCCCCTTCGTGCATCACCGAACGCAGGAGGCCAGCGACTTTTCCTCGTGGGTCCTGGAGGGTGGTAAGCTCTTCTACTAACCGCTGGAGACGCTCCTCTACGTTTTCCAGCGCTTTTAAAGCGGTCTGTATCTCTGTAATCCGCTGTTCTTTCTCTTGTCTGGCTGTTTCGATCTGCTGGAGTTGCTGTTGCAAAAACGGAAGTTTGTTATATTTTTCTCGGCTCTCCCGTGCTATTCGGAGGGAGGCTTCTAGCTGGCGTATCTGGTGTTGCACCTGGAGTATCTCTTCTGGAGTGCACGGTACGCTGTGGGCTCGTTCGCGATCAAGCTGGGCTAGAGCAGTATACAGTTGTTCTTTTCGGGCCTGTTCTTGGGTTATTTGATTTTCCAGTTGTTCCAGTCCAGCGACTTTAAGCGCCACTTTTTTACTCTGCTGCAGTTCCCGTCTGACCGCCCGTTGTTGTTCGGTCAGAAGGTTCAGTTTCCCGGCATGATCTTTCACTTCTAGACGAAAATAGTCATCCAATCCTTGTCCTGCTGGCATATTGAGACAGCGCTGAGCCAGCAGAGGACAGAGGCCCCCCTTCAGTTGAGCAAGAATCTCCTGATCCTTGTGCATTTGCGCTTTGAGGTCTGCAATCTCCGTCGTGATCTGTATGTCTCTCGCTTCATACTCGGTGAGTTTGGCCGCAATGGGCACCAGCTTCCGTAATGCTTCTTGTTCCTGCAACAGGGTCGAGAGATGTTTTTCCACAGCGTTTAGTTGTTCTCTATACACCTGCTCTTGCTTTTGCCACTGCTGCGCAGCACTCTGACGAGCCCATAACTCTTTTTCTTCCTGCCGTAACTTCTCTAGCCGGGTTTCGAGTGCGTCCACCTGTTCCGCTTCTGCGCGAAAAGGAAGCAAGGCAGCAATGGCTTGAAGCTGGTCTTGCCGGGCCTTGGTCAGTTGAGCAAATTCTCTGGTCGTTACTTGCAGGTGTTTTTGCAGTTCCCTGTACTGTCCCAAAGCCCTTTGGAGAGCCGTCTGCTCTTCTTCAAGCTGTTCCTGGATTTTTACTTGAGGCATGAGACGGTCAATTTCTTCACGGTCCTTTGCTATTTGGTCCAGCTCATGTTGCAGCATTTCTCGCTGCATCTTCTGCTGGACGAGCTGTTTGTCTTTTTCGGCTATCCGGTATAACAAGGTGTCTCTGATACGTCGTTCAGCATCGAGAGTTTCAGCCATACGTTGAGCAGCTTGATGCTGGGTATACGATTCCCGGTTTTGTTCCATGACTCGCAGAGCTTCTATCGCGATATCCAGCTCTTTAAGTGCGCGGTTTTTTCGTTCCTCTATATTCTCCAGTTGCAAAAGAAGTTTATCTCGTGCTATACCCATCTGGCGTAGCTGTTCGGCGACTTCCTCGAACCAGTGTAATCGAGAGGTGGCTTCTGTCTGGAAAGTACAGAGCAGTTGTTTTTGGTCATGTAGTTGCTGGATGGATTGAGAGAGCATTTGTTGTTTCTCTTGCAAAAGGGGCAAATGTTCTAGCTCTCTTTCGTCTGCAGCTACTCTGATGTCCAGATCCTGAATCTGTTCGGCAAGGACGTTTCGAAATTCACGGAGCTGATCAGCAGCTTCGGCATATTCTTCTACCCGCAGTACCCGGTCAAATATGGCCTTTCGTTGGGTGGGAGTCTTTTTAAAGTCGGCGGTAAAATCGCCTTGGGGAACCCCCAGAGTGGTCACAAAAAAATCGGTCAGATCAATAGTCTCTTCAATACCAAGATGCTGATAGAGCCAGCGCTGGATCTCTTCCTTCCGTTCGGCTACCCGAAGTTTGGTAGCAGGGTCGTAAATATAATAGGTATTTTTGGTATTCCGCACTACGGTATACTCACGATCATCCAGACTGGAGAGAAAGGAAACCCGAACAACCCCAACCTTTTCACCTCGTCGAGTAAAATCGTCTTTTGTACAGGGCAGGTAGCCAAAGAGCGCAAAGCTGATCGCCTCTAAAATAGTGGTCTTTCCCGCGCCATTGGGTCCACAAATCGCATTAGTACCTGGAAGGAATTCTACAGAGAGTTCGCGATGGTTTTTGATATTCTCCAATTCTACTCGCGTGATTTGCATCCTGTCGCCTCTCCTTATCTCCTGTATCCTCTCATCTCCTCATTATGCATCTATTTCTCTCTCCAGATAAGCGCGGAGTTCCAGGGCCGGCTCTTTCCGAAGCACTTTACGTTTTAATTCGAGGAGCAGTTCTGCCCAGCGATTTGCCTGGTCGCGATACCGGGCATCGCGGGCGAAGAGATCACCGATAACCCCTTTTTCCAGCGCATGCCGATCTGTTCCGGTCGGTCCCACAAAGACAGGAAGTTCAGCCGGTACCGCTTCCCATTTGAGCAGAAGACATAAGGGATTGAGCAAGCGTTGTACCTCTTCCTCCAGTGCTTTCAGGTTAATCTCCTGTCGAGGGAAAGAGGCTCGGCCGCTGATTACCAGTTCTACAACTGGTTTCATGGAGAAGTCTTGCTTGGCAGACTGGACATAGGTCAAGAGGTCGCCCACACATTGCTCTGAAGTTTGCGAATGGCTGAGATCAAAATGCAGCCGTTGAAAGGGGCGACAGCGATAGTGTGTGATCGGTTCGATCTGATGCTGGTATTGGTCATCAATAGTAACCAGAAAGGCTCCCTTTGGTTCTTCAGCCTCTTGCACATTACAGCTCTCCAGCGAGCCGGGATTAAACACCCAGTTGTCGATAATATGTTGCTTGTGGACATGTCCTAAGGCGAGATAGTTGACCAGGTGTCGCAAAGGGAGTAATTGTTCATAGGTTACCCCTCCGGCGTGTTGGTTAACATACCCTTCGATCCCTTGATGAAAGAGCAAAATGGTATAAGGAACCGGAGGGAGCATAGCGATGGCGTCAGCCAGCAGAGGAATCATTCGGCCAGCCGTGCTCCCATACCAGCAGGTTCCAATGATGCGCACACCGGCAATCTCATAGTATGACCCTCTTTTTTGGGTTGGATCCCAGGGGAGGAGAGTTACTGAACCCTCTTTGTGCACCGGTTCCAGTAAATGGAGGAGATCGAGACCAGCCAGGAAATGGACCCAGGTTACTGCTTCCCCATATAATCGGCCATCATGGTTTCCTTCAATCGCAAATACCGGAATATTAGCCTCTCGCAGACAACTCAAAGCAGCAACGGCTTGATTCATAGTACGGGCATCGACCTGGCGTTTGTCAAAGAGGTCTCCGGCGATGAGGCAAAAATCGACCTGTTGGGGAATAGCCACTTTTTGGATGACATCATAAAAGGCCCAGAAGAAATCTTGCTGTCTTTCGAGGGAGTGATATTGCTGGAAGCCAAGGTGAATATCCGCTAAATGGAGAAATTTACGCATTGGGTACCTCCGCTATCCACGCCCATTCCTTGAATCGCTCGCCAATGTGAGATATACCAGTGAACTCATAACGAGTATTACCTTACTACGAGATTCTTCGCGCAGTTTATTTCTTCGCACTGCTCAGGACAAGCGCTGAGTGAACCGGAGGACTCAGCATGACATGGTGAAACTTACCCGCTTGAGTTCGTTATAAAAATGCATCTCAAATTTGCTCTTACCCTATCATCATCCATACCACCTGTCAATAGCCTTCTGGTGGTTGCTTGAATACCTGTATGTCCTTTGTTATACTATTTTTTGCTATGCCTGATACCGAAAGCTCTCTGGAAGGGGAACTGAAAAGGGTTGGTATTTCGTAAAAACCTTCTCTCTCCTATGAGCGAAAGAGAGGGAGTTTGCGAGCAGCTCTCCAGTGGTTATAAAAGTAAGGAACTGTGGGGCGGTCTTATGGAACTTCGTCATTATATCATCCAGCATAAACAGTCTATTCGAAAAGCTTCCTTGCTGAAGGGGATCTGCGTCCTGTTTTTTAGTCTCCTGTTTTTTACGCTTTTCCAGACTTCCGTACACACAGCAGAAATTTCCCGACGAACTCCTGTTGTGATCGCTGTAGAGAAGGTCTCCCCTGCCGTGGTCAATATCAGCACCGAGCAGGTGGTGCAGGAGCAGATCAATCCTTTCTTTGGCTTCTCCCGTGATCCTTTTTTTGAACGCTTTTTTCAGGACTTCTTTGAACCACGGTATCGCGAACGGTACGAACGAAGTCTGGGCTCTGGAGTGATTATCAGTCCAGATGGCTATATCCTCACCAATGAGCATGTCGTGCTCCAGGCTTCTCGTATCAAGGTTATTCTGGTTGATGAACGTGAATATGAAGCAGAGGTAGTCGGAGCCGATCCTGAATCTGACCTGGCCGTTCTCAAAATCAACCCGACAGAGAAACTTCCCGTTGTCCCTATGGGAACCTCTAGGGACCTGATGATTGGGGAGACGGTCATTGCTATTGGAAACCCTTTTGGTCTCTCTCATACGGTCACCACGGGGGTGATTAGTGCCACCGGGCGCTCGTTCCGAGCCCGAGACAGGGTCTATCATGATTTTATTCAGACCGATGCCTCGATTAATCCAGGGAATAGTGGTGGACCATTGCTCAATATCCATGGGGAGTTGATCGGTATCAATACGGCGATTTACAGTGAAGCGCAAGGGATTGGTTTTGCCATCCCTATTGATAGAGCCAGGCGCATCGTGGATGAGCTGATCCACTATGGGAAGGTACGACCGATCTGGATTGGGATCTTTGTTCAAGATTTAACTCCCCAGTTAGCGAGTGCTCTCCAGTATCGAGGCACAGAAGGGGTGGTTATTACCAGGGTGGTCGAAGGGAGCCCGGCCTCTAAAGGTGGAGTTCGGCGGGGAGATGTCATTGTCGCCATCAATCAGAAAAAGGTCAAGACAAAAGAAGATTATTTGGCTGTCCTGCGGGGGGTCACTACTGGAGAAATACTCCAGTATACCCTTTCCCGTCAGGGAAAACCGGTCGAGGTCTCTGTGAAAGCGACCGATTTCCCTCGGCAACTTGCCGATGCTCTCGCCCGTGATCTGTTGGGGGTAGAAGTAACGTCGATTACCGAGAGATTAGAAGGGCAGTATAGACTCTACACTAATGAAGGGGCCCTGATTACCCAGGTGATTCCGGGGAGTGTGGCTGCCCAGATTGGCATACGACGGGGAGACGTGATCCGAAAACTTAACAATGTGGAGATAAAAAACAAGGAAGACTTCCATCAGGCGATTCCTACCTTATTGTATCGTAACAAAGCCCTTCTCCTGATCCAGCGAGGTCCCAACGGCTATCATCTCACCATTCCCCTCGCTTAACCTGCAGAAAAGAATTTCCTATGATATGCTGACCTTAAATTGATATGAGAGCCGACCTCTGCTGAGGAGCGTATAATCTCTTCTCCGGAGTCAGGACAAAAGCAATAGGTCTTCTACTTATTGAGGCAGAGAGTTCTCAGACTGAATCTTTTTAAGCTCTTCAGCATAGAGTTTGTTCTCTGGGTTCAACTCCAAAGCTTTGCGAAGGCTTTCGGTTGCCTCCCGAATCTTGCGTTTAGAAAGATAAGCCAGATAGAGATTGTAATGAATATTCGAGTCACTTGGATAAAATTCAAGGGCTTTTTTATAATCTTCTATAGCTTCATCATATTTTTTAGCCTTGTCAAAACTTATCCCTCGATCATTATACACTAACCCTAAATATTTGTGATAGGTCTTATCTCCCGGATCTTTTTCAGTGGCTATTTCAATAGCCTTTTCACAGTATTCAATAGCAGCATCAAACTGTTGCAAGGCGCTATAGATACGGCTAATCTTAACATAATAATTCGGAGAAGGCTTGAGAGAGATGGCTTTTTGATAATATTGAATGGCTTTCTGATATTTGCCTATTTCTTTAAAGACATCACTGATAGCACTGTACAAAGTATGATTCCCAGGATCCTTAGCGAGAGCTATTTGGTAGTTTTCGATGGCCATGTTCCACATGCCCAGTTCATAATAAGCATACCCCAGGTTTGTATAGTATAGAGATTTTTCACCATTGAGGTCTATTGCTTTTTTGTAATATTTTATAGCTTCAGCTAGTTGGCCTTTCGATAAGTAGGCGAATCCCAGGGCATTATTCACTTGATCATCTTCAGGGTCGATCTCCAAGGCTTTGGTATAAGAGGTGATAGCCCTATCCCATTCTCCTAAAGCGGTATATGCATCACCTAAGTTTGCATAGTAGATAGAATATTCTGGATCGAGGGTTATAGCTTTTTCATAGTATTCAACGGCTTTTGCAGGCTCATCCATGGAAGAATATACGATGCCCAACCCATTGAGGGCTCGACCAATTTCTCGCTTGGTTTCCGGGGTTTGTTTTACTTCGAGCACTTTATTATAGTACCGAATGGCCTCCTCCCAATTCTCTTTTTTTCTGTACATGTCACCTAAGCTTATATAGGAGATAAGGTCTTGAGGGTTGATAGATATAACTTTTAGGTAGCATCGAATTGCTTCATCTGTCTCTTGGAAATTTTTATAAGCATCAGCAAGATTTGCGTGATAAATAAAATTTTCTGGATCAAGAGAGATGGCTTTCTTATAATACTCGATCGCTTTCGCATATTCGCCTTTATTGGTATAAGCAATCCCTAAGTAGTTATAAGCGGCATGATAGGCAGGATCAACCGCTATCGCTTCCAAATAATACTCGATCGCTTCCTCTATATTTTCTAGTCGTTTATATACATCCCCTACGTTTACCCAATACACTGCCTTTGGTGCAATCTTAAGAGCCTGAATGAAGTGCTCTATAGCCTTGGTATAGTCTTTCTTGAAAGCATAGGCGATACCAATTCGGTTATGAATCCAATCATCCTTTGCATTAATGGTTAATGCTTTTTGATAATATTTGATCGTATTATCCCAGTCTTCCAGTTTATAATAGGTATCTCCTATATTTGAATAGTAAATCCATTCCTCTGGTCGCAGTTCTATCGCTTTTTGATAATACTTGATAGCTTTCTGGTATTCCCCTTGACGAAAAAAATCATTACCTTGTTTATTGAAAGATTCCGCATTTTGAAAATTACCGTTATTTGTCTCTAATTGTGCTTTACTGGCTCTATCTTTAGGAGTCTCGTCTTTCATCAATATTATCCTTCTTTATTCTCTTGATGGTAACTTATTCTTTTACGAGTGATGATACCGGGCTCTCAAGGAAGCGGTAAGTAGAGAAAATGAAGGCTGAATTCAAGAAACTTTTTCAAGGGGTGGAGAGGGAATACACTGGAAGAGCAGGGAGTATAAAACGAGCACCGATAAGGACCTCCAGATTCTACTCCGCCCATTCTTGATGAAAAGAACCCCTCAGGATGCGACCATTATCACGTTACCTGTCAGAGGGGGCTCCAGGCTAAAGAGGTTGCACTTACTCTGGATCCGAAGCCACAGTTGACCGGAAAACATCGGAAAATCCTCCTCTACGGCTACAAACAAGTATATACCTGTTGTCACGTATTTGCAATAAAAAACAGCTCTAAAGAGAAGAGATAAATTGTGTATATCGGCAGGAATTTTAGAGGCGAAAAGCGCAATTCTTTGCTGATCCAAACCCTGTGGAAAAGACCTCGTGATGCTGACGTTCTTCTCTGTTTAGACAGTGGGTAAATCGTGATCTTTTAGCATCATGAGGTCTTTCCACCGATTCTGTTCACGTAGAGCCAAGGGCAGACCACTTTCCAGGAACACTTCCCGGCTCAGATAAAGGGAGAGAAGGGGAAACTGCTGCTTGAGGCATGGTGCTCACCGATAGAGTACCTATAGGTCACAGGCCTGTTTTATCACAAGTGGGCTGAGATTGTTGATAAACTCCATCATCAACAAAAAGCAAAACCATTTTCGTTTGTGGCGAAGTTTCTTATGCTTGAAACACCTTCTGAATAATCTCTATCGCCTCCTCAATATCCTGACGAGAGACATCGAGATGGGTAACAGCCCGAATCATCTGTGTCCCGGGCACTGAGACGAGGACCCCTTCTTTTTTGAGGGCATCTGCTGCCTGCCGAGCCGTCCATCCCTTTTTGGTCACGGTAAAGTAGACCAGATTGGTTTCCACTTCATCGGCATTGATGCTAATACCGGGCACCCCTTCGATTCCCTTAGCCAGTCGCTTAGCATTCTCATGATCTTCCTTCAGGCGCTCAATATTATGTTCTAGAGCATAGATCCCGGCTGCCGCCAGGATCCCTACTTGCCGCATCCCTCCCCCAAACATCTTTCGATAGCGATACGCTTTGGCTATAAAGTCCCGGGAACCAGCCACTAACGAGCCTACTGGTGCTCCGAGTCCTTTGGAGAGACAGATCGTACAGGAATCGAAATGCGCGGTATAGTCGGAGGCTTTTATTCCGCTGGCCACAGAGGCGTTCATGAGGCGAGCGCCATCTAAGTGCATCGGTATCCCGGATTCGAGAGAAAATTTACGGATTTCTGCAATAATCTCTAGAGGATAGACCTTCCCCCCTCCCCTGTTGTGCGTGTTTTCTAAACAGATCAAGCGGGTAGGAGCGTGATGTACATTTGGGCTCCGCACGGCCTGTTTTACCTGATCGACCGTGATAACCCCTCTTACTCCGTCAATCAGATTGACCTGCACCCCACACAAGGCAGCCAGTGCTCCGGCTTCGCTATTGAAGGGATGGGCATACCGCTCCATGATGATCTCATCCCCATGCTGGGTATGGCTCTTAATAGCGATCTGATTGGCCATCGTTCCGGACGGCACAAAAAGAGCCGCTTCCTTCCCGAGGAGTTCGGCAACCATCTCCTGAAGCCGATTTACCGTAGGATCTTCGCCGAAAACATCATCACCCACCTCGGCACGGGCCATCGCTTCGCGCATTCCCTTTGAAGGTTTGGTAGTGGTATCGCTGCGTAATTCAATTGGTTTCCCCATCTTGCTTCTCCTGTATCTAGAAAGTAGATAACAATCATTAAGCCTTCTGAGTTCTCTGGCGGCCTCCCCAAAAAGCCCCCTTGTGTTAGGAACGATAGTCCATTGCAGATCCCTCTTGGATGTGCATCAGGCAAAGAGATTGGGCAATTCCAGTGGGCTCAAACAATTGTCAGGCTGCAAAGGCTGGGAGGGACTCTATCCTGGCCATTCTCCGGTAAAGACCTCGGTAGCTGGGCCGGTCATAAAAACCGGATGGCCTTCTCCTGCCCACTCTAACTCCAGATCACCTCCGAGCAAATGAACGGTCAGGCGCTGGTCAGTTTTCCCGGTAAGGATGGAAGCCACTGCAGCCGCACAGGAGCCAGTACCACAGGCCAGGGTTTCTCCAGATCCTCTCTCCCACGTGCGCATCTGGATTTCATGCCGATTGAATACCCGGACAAACTCTACATTCGTTCTTTGAGGGAAAAAGGGATGATGTTCAATCAGAGGACCAACCGAGGCTACAGGAAAGGTATCGGTCTCCTCGACAAAAATGACACAGTGCGGATTCCCCATAGAGACACACGTGATCTGGAAGGTCGTATCCTGTACCTGGAGGGGGCGATCAATGATGCGTTCATCTGGTGTATCTTTCACCGGAATTTCTTTGCCCAGCAGCCGTGGTTGCCCCATGTTGACCCGAACCCGTTCCACTTTCCCCTCTTTGGGAAAAAGCTGGAGGTGCAGAATACCGGCCAGCGTTTCCACCGCGATAGTCTCCTTGTGAACCAGGTTATGGTCATAAGCATATTTAGCCACACAGCGAATCCCATTCCCACACATCTCTGCTTCACTCCCATCCGCATTGAACATACGCATACGCAGGTCCGCACGCTCAGAGGGCATAATCAGAATCAATCCATCTCCTCCCACTCCAAAATGCCGGTCGCTTATCCGCGCAGCAAGTTTTTCGGGTTCGGGCACCTCTTCTTGAAAACAGTCTATATAGATATAGTCATTCCCTGCACCATGCATCTTCACAAAACGCATACGTCGTGCTCTCCTATTATCTTTTGGTTATTTCTTCCTGGACAGATCCATAGAGTTTCTGATAGGCATGATAGTTACGTAAAACACTTTTGACATATCCCCGTGTTTCTGTAAAAGGGATATTTTCAACAAACTCATCCCAATCGCGTTCGCTGATCTTTTGTCTCCATTGCCTGACCTGTCCCATCCCTGCGTTGTAACTGGCTAAAGCAAGCACGAGATTTCCATCATACAGGCGTAATAATCGAGTCAGATAGAGGGTTCCTAAGGTAATGTTCAATTCCGGTTCAAAAAGCTGGTCACTGCGTAAGCTTTCTCCATGCAGCTTTCGGTAGAGGTCTCGACCTGTGCTCGGAATCACCTGCATTAAACCACGGGCATCAGCCCGTGATAAGGCATAACGCTGAAAAGCACTTTCCTGGCGAATCACACTCAGCACAAGATACGGATCAATATTCTGTTCAGCGGCCACTCGCTGAATTTGGGACCAGTATAAACGAGGGAACATAAGATTCCAGAATGTCGCTGGTAAGGCCAATCGAGTCTCCAAAGGCATATTGCTCAGCGCCGAATTTAGCATACGGATAGATTCAAGATAGAACCCGCAACGGAAATAGAGCTGGCTCAACTGAAATTGGGCCTGCGCTGTTCCCGGAAGCAATTGAGTTAAGAATTGAATTTCTTCTCGACAATCTTCATAAAAGCGCAACAAAGAGAGTTCTTCTGCTCGGCTCAAATGGAATCGTATCTCATCGCTGAGCATAGAGCGATTCAGAACAAGAGGATCTTCAAGAGAAGAGGCAGCATGATTGCTTGAAGAGGTCGTATCAGGAGCAAGTCGTTTGAGATGAGCTTCAGCCCGGTGTCCGTGATAGGTGTAGGGATATTGTTGAACCAGGAGACGATAGGTAGCGATTGCCTCTGTTTTTTTGTTTTGTTTTTCCTGGATTTTCGCCAACCAGAAAAGGGCATTATCTCGATAAGACGATTGCGTATAAGCCGAGAGAAATTTTTGAAAATGGGTCGCCGCCTGCGTATAGTGGCGAGCAGAATACTCCATCCAGCCCAGACGCCAGAGTAGTTCAGAGGTAAATTCACTCTCCGGGAATTCTTTGGCCAGACGTTTATACCATTGATAAATCGCTTCACGCTTGCCCTCTTCTTCTGCCATTCTTCCGAGCTGATAAAGCGCTTGCATACTCCATTCACTCTTTGGGTCTGTAGAGAGTACCTTCTGAAAATAGGTGCGAGCAGCAGATGAGGATCCACGCCTTTTCTGAATAACACCCAGGCGATACCAGCTCTCCTGCAGGAGGGAGGGAGAACTGGTATAGGTGGAAACCTGTTTGAGGAGAGAAAGCGCCTCTTTCCAGCGCCAGAGAGCCTGATAGGTGCTACCCAACCTCAGGAGCAAGAGCGCCTTCTTTTCTGGTGGGATTTTTTGGAGCAAGAGGGTACTAAATATCTGGGAAGCCTCTTCATGCTGTCCCTGTTCTATAAGGCGTTCTCCTCGCATCACTAGCTGATCTATATACTGAGAAGACAGGGGGAAAGAGGTCCCTCCTCGAAGCGCTTGAAGTCTTTCCTCTGCCTGGGCTACCAGCAGAGAGCTCGGGTAGAAAAAGTAGAGATTTTGATAAGCTGTAATTGCTTCTTCCCGTTTTTGTAAGGCTTCCAAAGCCTGTCCAAGAAGCAAAAGAGCTTCCGGAGCCTGGATCGCCTCTGCATAGGTCAGATGAAAATTATGCAAGAGGGTTACCACTTCCTGAAAATGCTGCTGGGCAAATTCCTCTTTCGCCAGAGTAAGGCGTACTTGGGGGGCGAGGCGGCTAAAGGGATATTGAGTTATCAATAGCCGTAAGCTTTCGGTGTAAAAGAAGGTATAACCGGTTTCCTTAAAAATCCGGGCAATATTAAAGAGGGCATAATCGGCTAATTCGGGGTAATAGGCAAGTGCTATAGAGAGATGAATAAGGGCTTCCGCATATTGTCCGAGCTTGAGGTGAGCATGGCCTGAGAGATAGGTGACGCGTTTCTCCCACTCGGATGACAGGTCATGTGGCTTTAATCGATTGAGTTTTTCTAAGACGAGGGAATATTCTCCCTGTTCTAAGGCATCGAGGATGTCAGCCATTGCTGCGGGAGGAGTCTCATGAGGGAGGGCGCTGGCCTGGAGGGAGAGGAGCAGACCAATAGAGAGGAAAAAAAGAGTTTGCCGAATTTGGAGGATCCGTTGTTGCATGCGGCTGTTTTTTCTGTTATCTTCACCGTTGATATAAAGCTTGTATCGTACCCTGTGGTTTGCTCAAACTTCTTCTAACCTATGGCAGCACTCCAGAGTGACGAAGGGTGCTCGCCTGAGCTTGGCGCAGTTGTTATCCCTTCGCTTTGGAGAAAACTCCGTCAAGCAGTTCACCTCTGTCCGGAGACCCTTCAGGGAGTTTACTCCGAAGTGAAGAGAAAGCAAATGATCTCCAAGCGCAAAGGAACAGAGCCAAATCTGCCTCTGCCAAATAAGCAAACCATGGTATGTAAGGCTTATTTTACGGAAAGAGTGCTAAAAAAGCAAGGAAACTTTCCGAAATGGATGTAGAGAAAGCGTAGGAGACCGACTCCCACATGTATATGGATCTCTTCTTAAGCATACTGGTAGTCCTGGGCATTCCCGTCATTGCTTATTATACTCATGCTCTTTCTCGTTCTGGCGTGTTTGGAGCCTTAATGGTCGGCGCTCTCATTTATACAGGCGGAGGATGGCGATGGTTTGCTCTCTTGCTTGGCTTTTTTGCGTCCTCTAGTCTCCTCTCCCATTGCTGGAAATCTGAAAAAAGGGTGGTCGGAAAACATTTTGAAAAGGGAGAGACACGAGATATCTTTCAGGTGCTGGCCAATGGAGCCACGGCTGCTCTGGCTGCGTTAGGGTATGGACTCAGTGGAAATGACCTGTATTTTTGGGGATTTTTGGGAACCTTGAGCACCGTTAACGCAGACACCTGGGCTACAGAGATAGGCTTATTAAGCAAGACACCTCCCCGGTCGATTCTCTCGGGGCAAGTAGTGCCTCCCGGTACTTCTGGTGGCCTTTCACTGGTGGGCAGTTTGGCCAGTGGGGCCGGGGCTTTCTTTATGGGTGGAGTCGCCTTAGCTCTCCAACCTCTGACTCCTCATTTTTATTCTCCCCTGCCCTTAGTGCTTATCCCTGGAATAAGCGGCAGTCTCGGTTCTCTCCTCGATAGCTTGCTCGGTGCAACGATCCAACGGATGTATTCTTGTCCTCGATGCCAAATTATGACGGAACAGCGGCTACATATCTGTGGTACACCCACTACCCTTGTCCGAGGCTTTCCCTGGGTCAATAATGATGTGGTGAACTTTCTGAGTGCCCTGGGAGGGGGAGGAATAGCTTTTCTTTTGGGGTATCTGATAATGGACTAAACCTGTAAAGGGTAAGTAACTATGACTAAGAATTTTGGACAAAAGCCCATTCGCTTCACCACTACTCGAAAAACGGATGACGAATGGACTTCCCTCCGCTACGCTCCGGGATAAACTCCGCGAAGGATCTCTTGAAAGAGATGAGATGCTTCGCTTCGCTCAACATGACAGGAAGAGTAACTGATGGTGGTGAAGAGTGCAAGAAATTTAGTCATACATACTTACTGGTCTGTCACAAAAATTCTTACACGATAGAATGCTTGGGGTTGAGCTTCTTTTGACCTTATTTGTCTCAAAAACTTTTGTGACAGATCACTTACCGTTGGCTAGATGACTAAAGATGAACTGAGGGAAATGAGCGAATCATTAATTGAACAGAAGTTGCTGGAACTCCTCGGCGACCCTGACGAAGGATTAGCATTGAGAAAAGCAGTACACGATAGATTGTTAAGTCAGAAAAAAGCCGTTGCGAAAGGCGAAGGTGGCGAACCATTTCCTGAGGTGGTACGGCGGCTAGGATTGGAGTAGCCGTCATGTGTCACGTGCGTATCCTGGATGGAGCCACCCGCCTTCGTTACACTCAGGACAAGCTCTGAGTGAAACGAAGGGCTCAGAATGACATCTTGAGACTCACCCGCTATAAGTGCATACTATAAAGAGCGTAAAGCAGCCTATCAAAGATCGCATAGAGGTGTTAGATATGGGAAAAGTTAGGAGAATGCCAGAAGTTCTCACACTAGAGGAAGTTGCCAACTATTTACGGCTTTCCAAAGAAACCGTGGAACGCCAGGCTGCCCAGGGTCGAATTCCCAGTCGGCAGATTGAAAATACCTGGCGCTTTCTCAAAGCGGCAATTGACGACTGGTTGCGGAGTCATGATAGTCGATTGATCCTGATCCAACAGGCTGGAGCTCTGGCAACTGATGAAACATTGCCTCAACTTCGTGCTGCGATTTATGCCAAGCGTGGACGTCCGGAGACTGAAGAAAAAGTAAATGCTTAATGGGTAGTCTCCCCCTTGGGTGTTGTTGATACCCCTCGTCGTACTATAGGAGCAGATTTATCCGCGACTCTATGGTCAATACCGAGCAAGTCGCGAATAAATTTGCTCCTACCATCTCTCAGCAACACTGAAAAGGGAGACTACCCTATGACGAGAAAACCATAATGCTCCCAAAAAGAGAGGGCTCTTATTTCCTCGTCTAATCAATACATGGAGGTCGTAATATGGACTCAGCGAAAGAAATGCTGCGCAATACCATTGAGCTACTCAATGAGGAGGAGGTTCATCAAATCTTAGAGTTTGCACAACGTTTGATGCGAGAAAGAAAGAGTGTCTCACAGACCTTGCAGCGTCTGGCTCGTGATCCTACTTTCCACGTTCCTGCAGAGCCTTATCCAGTTTTCCGCCCTATTGAACCTATCCAGGGTAAAGGGATTGCTGCTTCTAAACTCTTGGTGGAGGATCGGCGGTGATCTTCTATTATCTCGATGCTAGTGCCTGGGTCAAACGTTACTATCGAGAGAGGGGTACACAGTGGATGCACCAGTTGTTTACTCATAATCCGACCATAGCCTGTGCATCTTTGGGGTTTGTAGAAGTCATGGCGACTTTAGCACGCAAAGAGAAGGCTCAAGAAATCGAGCATCCCATCTTCGCGCAAAAAATACAAGAGCTGGAGGAAGATTGGGAACACTTTATTCAAATTCATCTGACTACCGAAGTGGTGCATCGTGCGAAAGATTTGGCCAAGCAGCAGGCCCTTCGAGGAGCTGATGCCGTGCACCTGGCCTCCGCTTTGCTCTTACAGAGTCGCTTTGTTGAGGAAGATGATCAACTGATATTCGTCACTTCAGATCGTGAGCTAAAGGAAGCGGCTCGGTCATCTGCTCTGGAGGTAGTTGATCCAGATGAGCAGGAGAGGAAGGTCGAGTCTCCAGAGGAGGTGTAAAGATGCCCCAGATACAAGCCTATCACCACATCTACACCAATGTAGAGTAAGCGCGGTCTCCCCATAAGCGAGGTGGTTTTCAAACCCTCTTCTACACACTCTCTGCTCTGGCCGAAGCGGAAGTCGAAGAGATGGAGGCGCGTCTATTCTATGTGCGCTCAGAGAGGGAACCGGTCAAGCGGGTCTTCTTTTCGACTTCCACAGGCAAAACCGTGGTGGCACAAATCGTTCCCCTGGCTGATCCAGATCGCAGCGGACGTAAGGGGAGGAGCATGATTTTGCTGCAGTAAGGGCTTGGCCTCTACAAGAGGTGAAAAAATTAACCCTCTTCGCATTGCAGGCGGATCGCCTTGCTCATGAACAATTAACAATGGCTTTTGTCGGAGAGATACCACAGATCGAAAGTGCGCTCAGAGCAGCATTTTTTGCTGTGCCTACTCCTCTCTGTTCGCGATGCACTTTTGATACTTTTTTTCACGGGGGGAATCTGGTAACGAGATACTACTGGGCCGTGAGTCTCCAAGAACCTCCCAGTAGTGTTAAATATATCGTGGTGGATGCCCAATCTCTGCAGATGTGAGCAGCAACGATACGTCAGGCTGAGACTGCTTACGAACGCTGGATAATGGAGATCATGGAGCCTAACAATCTAGACTCCATCGCATAGCACAAAGATCATTGTGTAGATGGCTGGAGGGATATGCTGACGATTTGCCACTGCTGGATGCTGTTCCACCGCTAATCGTTTCCTCTGTCTTCCACGTGCATTCCCAACCAGTACGTGCTCGTCTCCAAGAGGGACTCGAGCAACATTTCCCTCCTGTCCTGGTCCCGCGGGTCTTTGACCAGATCTATTCTCAGACGGAACCTTTCCAGCTCTTCAGACAGTTGCGGGAAGGGTTTGGATTGTCCCAGCTTCTTGAGCTATTGTATGAGGCTCACAAGACCCAGGAATTTCGTACCCCACCCAGCGAGGAATTACAGACCCTGGATATGGTTTTACAACAGGGAGAACATAGCAAGTTACGTCTTTTATCTACCGGTTGGGGAGGGAAACAGAAACAACTGCATCAGGAACTGACACGCTTCAGCGAAGAGGAATATCGCCGATTTGTGCAGACTACTCTTCGCTTTGCTATTGTGGAGCCGTTAGCATGCCTTATCCCCGGTAGAGGGGATATATTCCTTGACCTTTATCTTACCTCCAGTTTGCTGAAGAGCCAGTATCTAGTTACCCTTGTACAAGCATTGTTGGCAGTCGGAGAAGTAAGCTGTCTTGCTCGGCTAGTTCCATATATCCCAGGACAGAAGGCTCGCCACCTGCGAACTCTTGAGAAGATTATCGACAAGCACCTAGATGTACCAGAAACATTCCGGCACGCAGTTAGTGACGCATTAGCAGCTCTTCCTTCTCCCAAAGGGGTGAAAGGTTTTCTGTATTCGCTGTTGAGTCTGCGCCGCAGGAAAGCCAGGGAGGATACCTAAACCAGAAGTTTAGACTTACAGAATAAGTGGGCTAAGAGAGAGAACAGAAGCAATAGAGGAATCGAATGCGTAGAATCTCTATTGCTCCTCCGATCTCCATTGTGTATAATTGGGCCTTGAGATAAATGGTTAGCTCTATAAAGATATGCTGAAGATCCTCTATAAGAACACTACACCATACCTGGTTCATAGTTATCATCTATCATGTATCACTTGTGCTTTAGAGACTTTATTTTGATTTGTCACCCTGAGCCCTTCACTCTGTTCAGGATAAACTCTGCGAAGGGCCCCAGTAGCATTACAAAAGATTCTTCTCCTTCGGCTCAGAATGAGAGTTTATCCGCACTTACTTAACAAAGCCTTAGATTCGCAGCCTATTACCCTCGTTATAAAAATTTGATGACCAAAAGCCTAGATAAAGGACCATCTCATGGCAACCAAGATGAAGCTCACCAAGAAAGATTTGAAACGGCCAGATGAATTTATTACCCTTTCGGCCCGTGCTATTCTGTTTTTGGAAACCCACCGTAAACAGGTCCTCTGGGGATTAGGTGTCCTCGTAGTGATCTTTCTGATAGCGGGCGGCCTGACCTATTATTTCCGATCACTCAATCAGCAAGCCTTTACTCTCCTTGCTGAAGCGAACAAACTGGCCAATGTCCCGGAGAAGAAGAAGGAGGCCAAGGCGCTGTACGAGAAAATTGTCCAGGAGTATTCTCTCAGCAGGGGAAGCCTGTACGCCTATCTCGAACTTGGACATCTCTATTTCGCCGAGGGAGACTATACAAAGGCAATAGAAATGTACAGAATACCAGCGGAGGATGCGGGAAAGACTACCGATCTCCGCGAAGTGGCGTTGCTGAGCTTAGCTTATGCCTATCAACGTCTTGGAGATTGTGAGAAAACGATTGATACGACACGTGAGATGCTGGATAATCCCCAGGGGAAGCTGCATTATGAAGCCCTCCTGACCCAGGCGAGGTGCTATGAAACCCTGGAGAATTATCCGAAAGCGCTTGAAAGCTACGAACGAGTCGAGCGAGATTTTCCCCAACTGGCCCTGCGTATCGGGTTAGAAGAAAAAATCGCTCAGCTCCGAACTCCGCTCACTCCATCTGAACAACCGACAGAAAAACAATAATTGTTCAAGGGTATGCGTATGGATAGGCATCAGCTCACCACCGCTCCTCTTGCTCATCTAAAACGCTATTATTTGCAAAACGAAGCTCTGGTAACCGAGGAAGTTATCCATACCCTGGAACATGACCCACGGAAGGGTGCTCAATCCTTGGGGAAATTTTTACGAGCCAGGAAACTGAAGAAACAGGAAGAGCAAGAAAGGATAAACCACTTGCTATACTGGGAGACACGGCTCTGGAATACCGGGTATGCACGCATTGCTGGTGTGGATGAGGTGGGAATGGGTCCCTTGGCAGGGCCGGTAGTGGCGGCGGCCGTAGTAGTATCGCCAACGATTTCTATCCCGGGAGTGAATGACTCGAAGGCTCTTGCTCCTGGGCGTCGAGAAATCCTGGCCCAAGAAATTTGGGCCAAAGCAGATGGGATAGGTATCGGAGTGGTAGAGCCTGCGGAGATTGATCGCCTCAATATCTATCGAGCTGGACTCAAGGCGATGCAATTGGCTGTAGAAGCCCTCCCATTTCTCCCCGACTATCTCCTTATCGATGGACGAAACCCTCTGCCGCTTTTCCTGCCCCAACAAACTCTCGTGCGCGGCGATCAGGAGAGTTACTCTATTGCTGCTGCCTCTATCGTGGCAAAAGTTTACCGTGATCAGCTTATGCTTCAGTATCACGATCAGTATCCCCTGTACGGGTTTGCTCATCACAAGGGGTATGGAACGGCAGAACATCTGGCCGCTCTTCGTCTGTATGGCCCCTGTCCTATTCACCGGCATTCTTACCGTCCAGTAGGCCAGGTGGATTACAGGAGATAAGCAACCAGCTAAATCCTGAACGCAGCGGAGGGTAGCCCATTTGTCTCCTGGAGACCATACGACTTCCCTTCGCTTTGCTCAGGGTAGACTCTGTGAAGGATCTTGTACGTATTGTTCCCAGAATAGGAGATTCTTCGCTTCGCTCAGAATGACATGCTGAGATTTACTCGCCATGAGTTCAGCAGCAAGGGGAGGGACGTGCTCAGGATACTCCTTACAGGGAAGCCACCTCAGAAGCATTTTGGCTCAAGCCTGGGAGACTTCGCTGTGCTCAACGTGACCGGTACCTAGAGGTAAGCTAGTGCGCTGTAAAATATATTTTCACTTGTCATGCTGAGTCCTTCGTTTCACCCAGGATAAACTCTGCGAAGCATCTCTCAGTAGCACTGCAAAGAGATGCTTCGTCTTCGGCTCAGTATGACAAGTCGTCAGAACTTATGTAACAGCGCACTAGCGAACTTGGAAGGCTATTTTGACAAAAGACTTTTGAGCCGTTCTGCAACGATTTGTTCTTCCCCTTCATACAGGGTTTGAACGTTCACTGTAATGGTATTGGGATCCTTTTCGGGGTATATGCGGACCCAAATAGGAGGGTTACCAGTTTCGAGTTCTTCTAATACTGTCGCAGCATTCTTTCCTACGACCGAAGCATCGATAGTTACCCCTAACCCTACGGTTGGTCCGATAGGGGGTTCGGTAGGGAGGGTAGCCTTGACCCCCGGAAGATCCTTGAGCGTCTGAGCAATGATCTGCATCTTGGCTTCGAGTGCTTTTAATCGCTCTTCATGATTGAGGCTGAACCATCTTTGTAGAGCGACCACCACTCCGATAACCTCCTGTCGATCGACCTTGAGCGGACGTCCAAAGGGTCTCGGCGCCCCCATTTTTGCCGCTGCTTCGAAGCCGATAAAACCGTTAGCGCTTGCTGCCTGCACCAGTTCCCTCTTCCCGGTAACCATCCCTGTCGAGTGAGGTGCACCAAAATATTTCGCTCCAAAACAGACCAAATCACCGCTCTGAGCCATTTTACGGAAATAATCGAGAGGATAGATCTGTGCTGCTGCATCGACGATCAAAGGTAAGCCCTTTTTGTGTGCAATATCCCGTACCGCTTCCAGGGAGAGGACATTGTTTTCCCAATCTGGTCGCTGATAATACGCTATGGCCACCGTTTTCGGTCCGATCCCCTTTTCGAGTTGTTCGGCCGTACATCCCTGCTCATCACCTACTTCGATCAATCGCCCGCCAGGGAGTGTTAAAGCGCGAGAATAAGCATATTGTTGCACTTTCTGGAATACTATTTCATTGTTCATCCCTGTAGTGTCGGGGAGACGCCCCATCTTGGCTGGATCATTCCCAGCAATACAGGCGGCAGCGCTAAGTGTCAGGGCCGCCGCACACCCGGAAGTCACATAGGCTGCTTCGGTACCAAGAATATTGGCGATGCATTCTCCAGATTTTTCCAGCAACTCTTCCATCTCGACATAGGCCTGATTAGCCTGTTCCATCGCCTCGACCACTTCTGCCGGTAAGGTCGAACCGCCTAAGAGCGTTTGGTTTCCCCGTGCATTGATACCCACTCGAACTCCAAGTTCCGCATAGGTGCTTTTACTCACGCTTTTCGTTGCTGCAATGGCCATTCTTTTACCCTCCTTTATGCTACATATTGTGTGCTATGTGTCACTCCTGCAACCTGCCTGACCACCTTAATCCTGCCCTCTGCTCAGAGTCTATCCTGAACAGAGGATAGAAAAAACTCGAGGAAGAATCTCGAAAGAATTCCTCGCAAAAGAGATTCTCTATGGCGCTCAGCATGACCTTCTGAGGCTTACTCGCTACGAGTTCGATCTAATAGCCAGGGCGAAGGCATTTCCCTCACCTTAGCTTGATTTTCGTTATGCTCACCCTAACATGCTACATCTTCAGAAAAAGCGGGGAAAAAACTCATGATAAGTCAAGAGGCAGTGAAACCATCTGACCAGAGGTGGCACTGCGATGCACTGCTTCCGTAAACTCCATATACTTGACCCCATCCTCAAAGGTGGTCAGCTTGAGCTTCTCTTGTCCGCGAATGGCTCTGACAAATTCCTCTTCGACACGCCATTTCCCTTCTTTTTCTGGAGGGATGGAGATTTCCTGCAAGGTTTTGTCTCCAGGTTTTCCTCCAAACAATTTATTGTTGGGGTGATCAAAGAAGAGGGTACCCTTACTCCCAAAAAGCCAGGCTCCAGAGGTGGGAGCCAATCCACAGACAGCGCTGAATTCAAAGGCTGCCTGTGCACCACAAGCCATATCGGCGATGATGTTAACATGATCCGGTACGTCTACCGTGACCATCTTCCCGGTGTCTGGATCACGACGCTGAGGGATGCAAATACGCGTTTGTGCAAACACCCGAGAAGCAGTACCTACCCAGCGCATAATGGCTTCATACCAGATTCCCATAATAAGAATATTGAGACCACTGAGATCTTTCCGTTGTCGCCAATGAATGGGAGCATCGGGATTGGCAAATTGTCCACTTACTCCTCGGACATTCATCGCATAGAGATCTCCTACATATCCTTCCGCCAAGAGATCCTGGATAGTGCGATCTACCCGCAGAGAAAAAGGAGAAGGAACTATCTGAGCGACCAGTTCAGGATGGGCCCTGGATTTTTCGAGCATCTGATGAGCTTCGGCAGCGTTCATAGCCATGCGGGCTTCACACATCACATGCTTTCCTGCATCGAGAGCTGCACAGGTAACTTCACAGTGCATGTACGGCCAGGTACCAATAACTATCGCATTGGTGTCATCGGCAGCCACTAACTCCCGCCAATCTTCATAGACTTTAGGAATATGAAAGGTATCCGCCACGCGTTGAGACGACTCCCGGCTCCGGTTACACACGCTGACAATCTCTACCCCTTCGATGGCCTGTAACCCTGGGATGTGTTTAACCCGGGTGTTATCCCCTGCGCCGATGATACCGATCTTAATAGGTTGTACACTCATAGCCTTGCTTCTCCTCTTGCCGATTCTAGACCATTTCACTCTCGCTTGCATTATCTCCCTCTCAATTATGGCACTGGAGAAGGCTGGTGTCAATCAGAAAAGCTTCCTCTTTCTCCAAAGGAGAATTTGCTTGTCATTAGAAATGGAATACACTATTATAGCTTTATAGTCATACGAGACTTTTCTTCTTTGATTATTCTGAGTGCCTGCCCGGAGCACGGAATCTCGTCATGGAGGCATTGATGTCCAGAAGAGTGTTCGTCGAGTTCCCTGATTTGGAGTGCCCTAATTTGAGGTTGGCACAAGCCTCAGAATGATACATTTATCAGTTCATCTGAGTAAAGGAGGCTACAATGGCACAATACAGTCTACCCCAAGGCATGGAAATCACCGGGAAGGTTACTCCCGAATTTGCGGAAATTCTCTCTTCCGAAGCCTTAACCTTTGTGGCCAAATTAGATCGAGCCTTTCGTGCACAGCGACAAGCTCTGCTCCAAAAGCGGGTTGAGAGACAGGCAGAACTCGATGCCGGGCAGATGCCTGATTTTTTGACTTCTACCGAACAGATACGGAAAGACTCCTGGAAAGTGGCTCCTATCCCTGCTGATTTACAGAAACGGTGGGTGGAAATTACAGGCCCCGCTGATCGAAAGATGGTCATCAATGCTCTTAACTCGGGGGCGGATATATTTATGGCTGACTTTGAAGATGCCAATTCGCCTACCTGGCAGAATATGGTGGAAGGGCAAGTCAATCTGCGGGATGCCATTGATCGAAAGATTGACTTTACCACTCCAGAAGGGAGAAAATATCAATTGCAAAACCAGATCGCTACCCTTTTGGTACGCCCCAGGGGTTGGCATCTCGATGAAAAGCACGTCGCGCTCGATGGCAAGCCAATCTCCGGTTCACTGTTCGATTTTGGTCTCTACTTTTTCCACAATGCCCAGAAACTGCTGGATAAAGGGACCGGGCCTTATTTTTACCTGCCCAAGCTCGAAAACCATCTCGAAGCCCGACTCTGGAATGATGTATTTATCATGGCACAGGACACTTCAGGCATTCCACAGGGCAGTATTAAAGTTACCGTGCTTATTGAAACGATTCTTGCGGCCTTTGAAATGGAAGAGATTTTGTATGAATTGCGTGATCATATTGCTGGTCTGAATGCTGGTCGCTGGGATTACATCTTTAGCATTATCAAAAAATTTCGGAATAAACCGGATTTTGTGCTTCCAGACCGAGCTCAAGTGACCATGACCGTGCCCTTTATGCGGGCCTATACTGAACTGCTGGTGAAGACCTGCCATAAGCGTGGAGCCCATGCTATTGGAGGAATGGCTGCCTTTATTCCCAGTCGAAGAGATCCGCAGGTCAATGAAGTGGCGCTAGCTAAGGTACGCGAAGATAAGGAACGCGAGTCTGGCGATGGGTTTGATGGAACCTGGGTGGCGCATCCAGACCTCGTTCCGATTGCCAGAGAGGTCTTTGAGAAAGCCCTTGGCGAGAAACCGCATCAGAAAGAACGCTTGCGCGAGGAGGTACAGGTCACAGCTCAAGATTTAGCGGACTTCCAGGTGCCCGGTGGACAGGTTACCGAAGCCGGGGTACGCAACAATATCAGCGTGGGTATCCTCTATCTCGAATCCTGGCTTCGAGGTACAGGGGCGGCAGCGATTTACAATCTCATGGAAGATGCGGCTACTGCAGAGATCTCTCGTGCGCAGATCTGGCAATGGATTCATCACCATGCTACCCTGGACGATGGGCGCAAGGTGACGGAAGAATTCTATCATCACCTGGTCCCTGAGGAGCTGGAAAAGATCCGGGCCGTAATCGGGGAAAAACAATTTGCCAATGGGAAATTTGACCTGGCCAGACAACTCCTGGATGCTCTGACTACGGACAAGCATTTTGCCGAATTCTTAACCCTGGGAGCATATCAGTATTTAGACTAACCCTGCTCTCCTGAGAATAGGGGTATAGATCCGTTATTTTAAGCAAGCGTGAAGGGTCTGCCTTTCACCAGGAAAAAGAGCCTTCGCGCTCTGCACACCATGATTGTAGACAGGATGTATATCGATTGTAAGCAGACTACACTGCCCATTTTTTCACCGCGTCTGGATTCAGCTCCAGGCCTAGCCCAGGCTTATCAGGGAAAGGAGACCACATTCCATCTTTTTGCTGGGGAAATTCCGTGTACCAGACGCGATCTCCTTCTAAGCCAACGTTCATATACTCGACAACCTTAAGATTCGGGGTGGCACACGCAACATGGAGGTGCACCAGTTGCACAGCATGCGGAGCAACGGGAAGATCAAAGGCATGCGCCATATGAGCGACCTTCATCCATTCGGTAATTCCTCCCACGCGACCTACATCGGGTTGCACAATATCCGTTCCACCCCGGGCAATCAGTTCCCGAAATCCATATTTGGTATATTCGTGTTCGCCAGTAGCAACAGGAATACTGGTCGCTTGTCTGACTTCTGCTAACCCTTGAATATCGTCCGGAACTACAGGCTCCTCAAACCAGCTTACCTGATATTGTTCAAATGTTTTTGCCATGTAAATCGCCTGTTTGGGATAATACCCATTATTGGCATCGATATAGATGATAACATCATCACCAACAGCTTTACGCACAGCAGCCAGCCGCTGGATGTCCTCTCGCTCCGCTTTGCCAAAATCTTTCCCTACCTTCATCTTCACCTGTTTGATACCCTGTTCCACGTATCCAACCATTTCCGCAATGAGCTCTTTTTCAGTAAAATTGGTCCACCCTCCACTGCCGTAGATGGGTACGGTATCGGTGTAAGGACCCAATAATTTGTACAGCGGAACTCCAAACGCCTTTGCTTTGAGGTCCCAGAGCCCGATATCAACTGCCGATAAGGCACAAAATGCAATTCCTTTCCGTCCGTACCCTCGGATATGCCAGAACATATCATTCCAGAGCTGTTCGATATAAAAAGGATCCTGACCTATCAGCACATCCTTGAATACAGTCTCAATTACTTCCCGCGCTCCCGGCGCAGCTTGACCGATACCCAATCCCTCTACACCGGCATCGGTTTTGATATGGACAAAAAGCTGTTTTCGACCTCCTGCTCCTGGTTTGGGAGTTGGGATGGTCGCATCCTGAATCGGTCTGGTGTGTGGATAAAACAATAACGTGGTCGTGACATCGGTAATTTTCATGCTGTACTCCTTGTGGCTGAAATTCCACCGCTGCGCCGATAGCATTCCCTACGGCAAGTCCGAGAAGACGGCCCCGAAATCTCTCCCGCTGGTCTATTCCAGTATTCTCCATGGCTCTAACCCCTGATTGGTTCTACCTGCAAATCATAAGATGGGGATATTTGCACAATGATTGCGCCACAAGTTTTACGTTTATCGAAGGTTTGAAAAATACTTCTGACCTAATCATAGAATTACATATGGTGTCCCCAGAATTGCACACTAGCTTAAGCAAGCCGCTGGAGGGTACGCAAATGCTGCTCTACCGACCGGCTAAGAGCATCGAGACTGTAGCCCCCCTCTAGAAGAGAGACCAGACGTCCTTGACAACACTCTCTGGCGATAGCTCCGACCATCTCGGTTATAGCCTGAAATCCCTGTTCGGTAACCAGAGTAGCACAGAGTGGATCGTCCTTGTGCGCATCAAATCCCGCTGAAATTAAGACAAAGTCTGGGCAAAAAGCGAGAGCCTGAGGATAGAGAGTTTTTTCAAAGTGCAGGATATACTCCTTGTCTCCGCTGCCAGCAGGCACTGGCACATTTACCGTAAAGCCAAAACCAGCACCTTTCCCCCGTTCTTCACTGCTTCCTGTACCGGGATAGTGGGGGTATTGATGAATACTAAAAAAGAAAACCGAGGGATCCTCTTCAAAGGCATGCTGTGTGCCATTACCATGATGAACATCCCAATCGACAATCAGGATCCGTTCAAGATGATAGTGTTTTTGAAGATAACGAGTCGCAATGGCAATATTGTTAAAGAGGCAAAATCCCATTGCCCGCGCTCTTTCGGCATGATGTCCAGGCGGACGGACCGCCACAAAAGCCTGATCAACCCGCCCTTCCATCACACTATCCACTGCAGCGAGAGCTCCACCAACGGCCAGAAGAGCTACATGATAGGAGAGAGGACAGATACGGGTATCTGGATCAAGGGCTTTGATCCCTCGCCGACAACTTTCCTCGATATACTGGACATAATCGCTAGTGTGGATCTCCGTTACCCATTCTATCGGAGCGATAAACGGATCAATCGGAACAAGAGTCTCTAGCAAGCCAGTTTCTTTGAGTCTGTTCACGATAGCTTCTAAACGAGGAGCACGCTCTGGATGGAAGGCTCCTGTATTATGTTTCTGATAATCAGTATGCGATACAAACCCAATCCGTTGCATAGCTCTCTCCTGTGATTTCTCGCCATCCCACCACCGTTATGTATTCCTCTGATTGCACAGAGTATACCTCCCCTTGCAGATGCATGCAACTATTCCACACCGGAGATTTCTTTCAGGCGGTGCAAGGCTTGCTCAGAGTAGAACAAAGGGACTTCGACAAGCTGGCTTGTCGAATAATAGCCTGTAACGTGCCTTTCACCACAGGGCGATGGTCAGGGATGACAAGATGCCGATTTTCGAGTAGTGGTGAAGCGAACGGGCTTTGGTCCAAAATTCTTAGTCATAGCCATTTAAGTAAGTATCACTAAGCATTTTTCACAAAAACCGGAGGGAGGGTGGGCTGTGCCCACCAACACCGCCAGGGGTATTCTTGGTGGGCACAGCCCACCCTACATTTTTATGGCGGTGAAGAGTGCAAGAAATTTAGTCATAGTTACTTAAATATAACACTTATCGCCTGTCAATCATTGCTGGTTATACGAGGTGAGATATACGGAGTTTTCCACTTGACTTTTTTACCAGATTGTTGCTAGCCTAACCATTAAAACGTTCTATAAACACGATCGAACCTGAACAAGGGAGGTTTAGCATGACGAATGAAAAAATCTTGAGTGTCATCGATACATTCCGTCACTCGGTGCAATCGGATGGTGGTGACCTGCAACTTCTATCGGTGAAAGGAGATACGGTGGAGGTTACCTATCGACGTGGGGATTGCGATTCTGGACAATGTTCCATGCCTGCCCCGATGATGTCCAAGCTCCTGGAAGCGGCTTTTAAAGTGCAAGCACCTTACATTACCAATATCGTGATTCATGAGGAAGAGTAAAGACTGCTTATCAGCGGAATGTTCTCCTCTCCAGGCCAGAGAGGAACTTCTTCGCTCTGAGGAGCAAAGTGACAAAGCTTCTCCCTGAAAGGGTACACTCTTCTTCGGGTAATGTCTTCTTGCTTTGCAGGTGTTCAGGTTGTCTGAAGGCCAAAAAAACAGGTAAGAGGATAACTATTTTCGTGTCGTCTCGGTGAGGTCCAGGAAAGGGAGCGCTGTGGCTCAAAGATATCCAGTGGGAATCATCATGAATGGAGTAACAGGCCGGATGGGCACCAATCAGCATCTACTCCGCTCCATTTGTGCCATTTGGAATCAGGGGGGTGTACGTTCTGCCTCTGGCGATGTGATCTGGCCTGAGCCTATTTTAGTGGGCCGCGACAGAGAAAAACTCGAACGTTTGGCCCAGCAGACAGGCATTACAGATTTCAGTACCGATCTGGACACGGTCCTCAAAGACGACCGTTTCCCCATTTATTTTGATGCACAGACCACTGGTCGGCGAGTCGAGGCGGTGCTAGCTGCCATACAAGCAGGCAAACATGTCTACTGTGAAAAACCTACGGCCTTAGATACAAAGACAGCGCTGTCCCTGGTGGAAGCAGCGCAGAAGGCTGGAGTCAAAAATGGCGTGGTTCAGGACAAACTCTGGTTACCCGGTCTGGTCAAATTGAAACTATTGATTGATAGTGGCTTCTTTGGCAAAATTCTCTCGATCAAGGGAGAGTTTGGGTATTGGGTCTTCGAAGGGGATCTTATCCCCGCCCAGCGCCCTTCCTGGAATTATCGCCGGGAAGAGGGAGGAGGTATTATCCTCGATATGGTATGCCACTGGCAATATGTTCTCCAGAATCTCTTCGGAGAACCTAAAGCTCTGACCTGTCTCGGGGCCACCTGTATCCCTACACGCGTCGATGAACAAGGCCAAACTTATACTTGTACTGCGGATGATGCCTGTTACATCACATTAGAACTGGACTCTGGAGCCATCGCACATTTTAATTGTTCGTGGTGCACCCGGGTACGCCGCGATGACCTGCTCACCATCCAGGTAGATGGAACCAAAGGATCGGCGGTGGCTGGTCTCCGTCGATGCTGGACTCAGCACTATACGGCCACTCCCAAACCGGTCTGGAATCCAGATGTCGATACTACCCTCAATTTCTTTGAGGGATGGATTGAGGTACCAGCCACCCAGGTGTATGACAATGCCTTTAAGATCCAGTGGGAATACTTCCTCAAACATGTCGTATTTGATGAACCTTTCCCCTGGACCTTGTTACAGGGGGCCAAAGGGGTGCAACTTGCCGAACTGGCTCTCGAATCCTGGAAAAAGCGTGCATGGGTAGATGTTCCGAGCTTAGAGATACTCTGACCTACGATAATACCGGCAGCAGAATATGTGAAGGGTACTTCCGGTCATGAAAAATAGTATTGAGCGCTACCTCACCCCTGGCCTCTTGTCCAAAAGCCCCTCCTGTATTTAAGTTGCGATCCCATCGCGGAAAATTGCTGCTGGTCACGGCAACTCGTATGCGATGTCCTGCCTGAAAGAGGTAGCTAGTAGACCAGAGATCGACGGTAAAAGCATAGATCTGGCCAGGAGTAAGCAAAGAGGGACGAGCACGAGATTCTCGATACCGAGCGCGCAGTATGCCATCAGCGACCAGGATGGATGTCCCATCAGGATGGACATCTGAGAGCCGTACTACCCAATCCGTATCCCGAGCCGAAGAGAGGGCGTAGAGGGTGGCGGTTACCGGACCGGCTATCTCTACCGCTTTGGAGAGCGGTTCTGTGGTATAGGTGAGTCCAAGGATATCCACGTCTTGCTGGTCATAGGGGCCACCAGGAATGTAGAGAGTTCCTCCTCCCCGGGTGGGAACGGGATTGGCTGGATCGTAGAGGTAGCTATCGGGGGCTTCTGCCCCAACAGGGACGTCTGGAGAAAGTATTCCATCGTTGAGTGAAGCGATGGAGCCACTCTGGCCATGGTGAAAGTAATACCGGGTATAATGAACCCCTTCCGGAGGCCAATCATGTGCTTCTCTCCAGTCGTTTTTTCCCATAACAAAAAATTTGACTGGTGGTTCGCTCATTATTCCGGTATCGATCCCTTTAAGCCAATAATCAAACCAGCGAAGGCGTAAGGGGTTGATCTCCACGGCCGCTTTGGGACCAAAGTCTACTTCACCCACTTTAGAAACCCCCATATTGGTCGGCCCATGAATCCAGGGACCCATGATCAATTTCTGAGATTGACGGGTCTGCGGTGTGCGCCCACGATTTTTGATCCCCAGAAAATTCTCGATAGTACCGCGTTGAAAGATATCAAACCAGGCGCCCAGGTGATAGATTGGCACATCAATCTCATGATGTTTGAGAGCAATATTCCACTGCCACCAGTACGGCCCATCGTCTGGATGGGCCAGCCACTCGTTATACCAGTCCGAAAGCCCTTCGATTAGTGGAAAAGGATTCAAGGGAAGATGCCGATACCAACTGTCGATTTCCTCTAAACCCTTTTCGAGAACCCCCTTTAGAATCGGGAGTTTCTCTGCAGATACTAGCTGGGGAAGATTCTTCAAGGTGATGTGATTCAAAGCCCAATGCAGAGCAAAGGCCAGCTCTAAAGCTCCACCTCGGTAGACCCACTCTTCGTGATAATCTGAAGAAGACTGCCGCACAAACATGGCCCGCAGATGAGGTGGACGGGTAGGGGCGAGTCGATACTGCGTTGCTCCTGAATATGACCCTCCAAAAGTCCCCACCTTTCCATTTGACCAGGCCTGCTCTGCCGCCCATTCTACCGTATCATAGCCATCACGATTGGGTCCCCACCCATCATCCCGAAATGGATAAAACTCCCCTTCGGACGCATATCGTCCGCGGACATCCTGGATGACGACCACGTACCCGCGGCTGGCAAAGAAAGCAGGAGACCCTGCCTGTATCTCTGAAGAGTTTTCTTTGTTATACGGGGAACGTTCGAGTAATACTGGAAATTTTCCTGCTGCTTTGGGACGATAGACATCGGCCTTGAGACGCGTACCATCACGCATGGGAACTGGTACATTTTTTTCAACAGTCACTTCATAAGTAGGCTGAGACACCGATTGCGTATGCGCTTGGCTGGACACAGACACACTCCTCCTCTCTACAGTCTGGCTGGTTAAACCACAGCCGAAGTTCCCCCATCAATATTGATAGCCGTCCCGGTAATATACGAAGCCCGTTCAGAAGCTAAGAAAGCCACCAGATCACCCACTTCTTCTGCTTCTCCGACCCGTTTGAGTGGAATCTCTTTGGCCCGCTCCGCATAAAACTCTTCCGCAGTCATTTGTGGAGAACGAGCTTTTGCCAACCGGGCTCCCTGGGCACTCCGAATAATTCCTAAACAGATGGTGTTCACCAAAATATTATAGGGGGCATATTCTTTCGAGAGCGCTTTGGTGAGGTTAATCCCAGCGGCTCGGGTAACACTGGTCGGAACAGAGCGGCCACCAGGAGCTTTTCCCCCTACGGTTGTCATATTAATAATCCGCCCGCCTCCTTGTTTCTTCATATACGGAATAACCAGTCGAGCACAGCGGACAGCACCCATCAGTTTGATCTCGATGTCCTCTAACCAGATTTCATCAGTAGCTTGCTCGAAGGGGAAAGCAGCAGATTTGCCAGCATTATTTACGAGAATATCAATGCGACCAAAGCGCTCGATTGTCCGGTCAATAAAATTCTGCACTTCCTCCGCCTTGGTTACATCGGCTTTTACGGCTAATACTTCTCCATTGGTGTCCTTCTGGAGCTCGTCGGCTGCCTGCAGTAACACCTCCTGTCGCCGAGCGCAGATCGCCACCTTGGCCCCCTCTTCTAATAACCGCCGAGCAGATGCTTTCCCTAACCCTTCACTACCCCCCGTAATTACCGCTACTTTACCAGTGAGTCCCAGATCCATAATGCGATTACTCCTTTCGTTTATATGATGCCCCCAAAGTTCTGCCTGTCTTCTAGGCTGCTGATAGTAAGAAAATTCTCCCGATTTGTCAAACAGCATCGGGGAAGTAAAAAATTCTCTTTGACTCCTGGTGTCAGGAGTTTTATTATCGGATGAGCATAGAACTTATAGCGAGTAAGTCTGCAAATGTCATTCTAAGTCCTTCGCTTCACTCAAGGGTGACGAACGGACAACCCTACGCTCCGCTACGGGATAAATTTCGCGAAGAATCTCGTAATTCTGCAGCGACTCATGAGAGATCCTTCACTTCGTTCAGGATGACCTTCAGGAATCTACTCGTCATGAGTTCATAAACAAATCTGACTACCGTTTATTCAAAAACCGACTCCAGGAGGAATCTTATGCCCTACGATTTAGTTTTACGGAATGGAACGGTCATCGATCCAGCGCAACAATTACACAAAAAGCTTGATGTGGGTATCAGTGCCGGAAAGATAGCCGCATTGCAAGAAGACATACCGCTCCCAGAAGGAAAACAGGCCCTTGATGTTACAGGGAAATATGTCTGTCCAGGGCTGATTGATATCCATACCCATATCTATCCCGGAGTGACCACCTGGGGAATCGAAGCCGATCCTACCTGTTTAGCGCATGGGGTTACAACAGCCGTGGATGCCGGAAGTGCAAGTTGGGTCACCTTTCCAGGCTTTCGCGAGCTTTCCATTAACCGTTCTCAAACGCGGGTACTCTGTTTTATCCATATCTCCGGCATTGGATTAGTGTATGGGCCAGTCGGTGAGATGACCGATATAGCCTATGCTGCCCCAGAAGAGACCGCGGAAGTGGTACAGGAAAATCGAGATGTGGCCTTAGGGGTAAAGGTGCGGCAAGGAGGGGCACAGGTTGGAAACAATGGGGTAGAACCGCTTCGCAAAGCGGTACAGGCAGCGGAACGGGCTGGGGTACCGGTCATGGTACATATGGGAGCCGGGGTTCCTCTCCCGGAGGTATTGGCTCTGCTTCGTCCCGGGGATATCGTCACTCACTGTTTTCAGGGGCGTGGGGATACGATTGTGGATGAGAAGGGGAAACTTCTGCCCGAGGTAGTAGAAGCCCGCAAGCGCGGGATCATTTTTGATGTGGGGCATGGCGCCGGGAGCCTGAAATTCGACACGGTACGGGCAGCCTTCGAGGAGCATTTCTATCCGGATGTGATTAGTAGTGATTTGCATACCTTATGTATCCGTGGACCGGTCTTTGACCTCCCCACAACCATGTCCAAATTTCTCCACTTTGGTCTTTCGCTGGATGATGTCATCGCCAAAACCACCATTGTTCCAGCCCGGGCTATCGGGAGAGAAAAAGAGACCGGGAGTCTCCAGGTTGGCATGCCAGCAGATGTAGCGGTTTTTGAGTTACAGGAAGGGGAGTTCAGCTTTATGGATACCCATGGAGAGACGATACAAGGTCGTCAAAAGCTCGTATGCGCAGCCGTGGTCAGACAGGGGAAGCTCCTCGATCGTCAACAATATGCAAACTACAAGCCGCGAGCACTTCGTGCAGTAGAACAGCGGATGCTTCAGCGGTGACATCTACCATTGAACCCTGTCCATGACATAGAAGTCGTTCGCTGTTCCACCCGTTCGCTGTAGGAGGTGGTTAGGTGAAGTAGTCTTTCCCTTGACGGTGAATGGAATGTGCTGGTCTGCCAAGGCTTCGAGAGCAGCCTCGGGGACCAGATACTCACCGGAACGGAGCACTCGAGAAGAAGCGTAATTTCTGCCCGTATACTGCTTCTCCTATCAGACCGCACTTCGCTGGATTGTATCTGCTCTCGTCATACCACTGCGCAATGTGTTACAATAAAAGAACACAGGATATGTGGAGTGATATTCTCTCCGGAAGAGAGGTATAAATTATAGAAAATTTCCATTTCGGTATGCTGACGTATGCCAACCCTCCTGATCAATGGACAAGACTTAAGTATTAAAGATGTGATGGCAGTGGCACGCAATACCACCCGGGTAGAGCTTGGCGCAGAGGCCCGGGCCAGGATAGAGCGTTGTCGCCACGTCGTAGAGGAGGTGGTGCGTAGCCATGCCATCGTCTACGGGGTAAATACCGGAGTGGGACAACTCTGCAATACGTTGATCTCTCCGGAAGATATCGAACGACTCCAGCGGAATATTATCTACAGTCATGCCGTGGGCGTAGGAGCGCCACTGTCGGAGACGGTTACCAGGGCTACACTCTTTCTGAGTGCCAATTCCCTGGCCAAAGGTTTTTCTGGGGTACGGCCAGTGGTCGTGGAGACCTTGATCGCGATACTCAACAAGGGCGTATTGCCAGTAATTCCAGAGCAAGGATCGGTGGGGGCCTGTGGCGATTTGGCTCCCCTGGCTCATCTGACCCTGGTCATGATGGGTGAAGGTGAAGCCACCATCCAGGGAAAGCGGATGCGTGGTGCCGATGCGTTGCGTCAGGCTGCTATCCCGCCCCTTACCCTGCAGGCGAAGGAAGGACTGGCCCTGATCAACGGTACCCAGGTCATGACCGCCCTCGGGGTGCAAGCGGTACACGATGCCGAAGATCTCTTGAAGACAGCCCAGATTGCCAGCGCCATGAGCCTGGAAGCCCTGCGCGGAACTGATCGCCCCTTTACCGAAAAGATGCACCTGCTCCGTCCCTATCCCGGACAACTTGCTTGTGCTCAGAATATTCGTCTCCTCCTGGAGGGGAGCGAAATCCTGAGTACCCCGCGTAATCGCCTCCAGGTGCAAGATGCCTACACGTTGCGGTGTACCCCTCAGGTATATGGCGCCTCGAGAGATGCCATACACTACGTGCGACAGGTGCTCACCATTGAACTCAATGCGGTGACCGATAATCCGCTCATTTTTCCAGAGGATAGGGAGGTGATTTCTGGAGGGAACTTTCATGGACAGCCTCTGGCTCTTGCCCTCGACTTTTTAGGAATAGCAGTTGCTGAGATCGGTGACATCGCCGAGCGGACTATTGACCGGCTGGTCAATCCCCACTATAGTGACCTCCCGCCGTTTCTGGTCAAGAAAGAAGGTCTGAATTCTGGATTTATGATTACCCAGTACACCGCTGCAGCCCTGGTTTCAGAGAATAAAGTCCTGGCTCATCCGGCGAGTGTCGATTCGATTCCCACCTCTGCCGGACAGGAAGATCATGTCAGTATGGGGACTATCGCTGCACGCAAGGCGAGAACCATTGTGCGTAATGTAGAGCAAATCATTGCCATTGAATTTCTCTGTGCTTCACAGGCACTGGAGTTTCATCACCCCCTTCGACCGGGAAAGGGGGTACAGCGAGCCTATGAAGTTATTCGGGAGCATATCCCTCCCTTAGAGGAGGATCGGCCCCTCTCCACAGATCTGGAAAAGATGGTTGATCTGGTCAAGCACAGAACAGTGTTGCAAGCAGTAGAAGAAGTGGTTGGTCCTCTGCAGTAAGAATAAGGAGAAAATTATGGAGACCAGCAAAGCATTGTCTAAAGAAGAGATTGCCCGTAGAGAGCAACAAAAATATAGCTGTCACTGTGATGTGGCTGCAGAAATAGACCAGTATGGTCGCCCAATGCACATGGCTGCTAAACCAGATACCGTGGAGCTTTATGCGAATGCGCGCCTGGGGGCAAAACGGCAGGCCAACACCTGGGATAGTGAGGCCGCCATCCGCATGTTGCGTAATAATTTGCATCCTGATGTGGCTCTCAACTGGGAAGAATACATTGTCTACGGTGGGAATGGACGGGCTGTGCGGAACTGGCACGAATACCATCGCATCATCCAGGCCCTCACAAGCTTAAAACCGGATGAGACCCTCTGTGTCCAATCGGGAAGAGCAGTCTATATTGCGCCAACCCATCCCACAGCCCCCCGGGTGGTCATTGCAAACGCTAATCTGGTCCCCGCATGGGCAGATCAAGCCCATTTTGACTCCTATGATCGGGCAGGGCTTACTATGTACGGCCAGATGACCGCTGGCTCCTGGATTTATATCGGTACCCAAGGGATTCTTCAAGGAACATACGAAACCTTTGCTGCCTGCGCTCAGCAAGAGTTTCAACAGGATTCGCTCCGTGGGAAATTTGTGCTGAGTGCGGGCATGGGAGCCATGTCCGGTGCCCAGCCGATGGCTGTAACGATGAATGAAGGGATTCTCCTCGATGTAGAGGTCAGACGAGAACGAATTGAGCAGAAGGTCAAGGAAGGCTATTGCGACCGGATCACTACTAACCTGGACGAAGCTCTCCGCTGGGTAGAGGAAGCTAAGAAAAAGCAAACTCCTCTTTCGATTGGTCTGGTCGGCAATGCAGCGATCATCCATCCGGAGCTGGTCAAGCGAGGCATTATTCCTGACATCGTCACCGATCAGACCCCAGCTCATGATCTGGGGAGTTATGTCCCTCTCGGTACCCTCCCTGAAGTGGAGTCTCTGAAACAGACAAACCTGGATGAGTATTATAAACGAGCCCGGGAGGCCATTGCTCTCCACGTGGAGGCCTTGCTGGAAATGCAGCGGCAAGGGGCGGTAGTTTTTGATTATGGTAATAACCTCCGTGCACAAGCCGAACTCGCAGGAGTGCGCGTGCGTGATGCCGAAGGACGCTTCCGTTATCCAGGGTTTGTACCAGCCTACATTCGCCCTCTCTTCTGTGAGGGAAAAGGGCCATTCCGCTGGGTAGCCTTAAGTGGAGATCCCCAGGATATTCAGCGTATCGACCGGGCGATCCTGGAGGCTTTTTCTGGCGAAGAACACACAGCACTCCGGCGCTGGATTAGCAAAGCCCAGAAGCAAGTCCCTTTTATCGGCCTGCCTGCACGCATCTGCTGGCTTGGGTATGGCGACCGAGCGCGCCTGGGAGAGATGATAAATACTTTAGTAGCCTCCGGAGAACTGAAAGCTCCTGTGGTGATTGGCCGTGATCACCTGGATTGTGGATCAGTGGCCAGTCCACACCGGGAAACCGAAGGCATGGCCGATGGATCAGATAGCATTGCGGACTGGCCGCTCCTTAACTTTGCGCTGAATGCCATAAATGGAGCTTCCTGGGTCTCTTTTCATCATGGTGGTGGAGTGGGAATAGGTTATGCCCTTCACGCCGGTATGGTCATTGTAGCAGACGGGACGCCAGAGCGAGCCAAGGCTTTAGAGCGAGTGCTTACGGTCGATCCCGGGATAGGGATAGTCAGACATGCCGAAGCTGGCTATCCGCAGGCGTTGCAAACCGCAAAGGAGAAACAGATTCGGCTTCCGTGAATCTCTCTCAGAAAAGGAGCTTTGGGGAAAAGCTATTATAGTCTCGAGCCTGTGCAGAAAGGAGAGAGTCAGGATGACCTGGAAGAGGCGGAATAGCTGTTTTGTTAGTATGCTTATCCTCTCTCCTCAGATTGTTTTGGCTCTGGAGTGGTTTGATCTTCGTGAGCCCAGGTTATAGTGGGGAAATCAAGGCCAAACCCGGGGATATGATTGAGGCGCTGGTTGAAGACAGGGACCGTGCCGCAGTGCGAGTGGTACAAAAGGAATATCACATCACGAAGGTGACCATCGACTACCGTCCCTGGACCTGGTATAGAGAAAAACTCGAGGAGGACCTTAAGAAGATATTCCAGGAACGTGAAGATGCCTTCACCAGGCTTGAAATGGGTTGGAGCAGCAAGACCTCCAAGGACCATACTACCACGGGCAATACTGGTCACCTGAAGAAGAGTTACACCGGGTAGAGCAGCAGATTTCGGAAGCGTGCACCGCGTTACAGCGCTGGGAGCAGCGTAGCAAAGAGAGTTTCCAGACCTTCAAGGATAAGCAGCTGGCACCTATAACCGCAGGGGAGAACTTGATTCGGAACATGTATGCGTCGACCACAGCCCAGTTGGGTCTGGAAGCTCTCGACGTGGTGACGGAAAGCAAGGGGAATCTATGGGGGGCTTTGCGGTCGGTGTTGGGGAAAGCTGTCGATGTATGGATCTGGGATGACCAACTGATCGAAGAACCCGAAAACATCAAACTAAAGGGAGAGATTTTAGAACAATATAACAATTGGTGGGAATCTGACGGCTCTCTCGCCGCTTCTCCTCCCGCCATCTTGGCAAGCAGCGTTTCGAGCCGATCTACGGCTTCCGCCCGCATATGGGCGTCTCTTCACGCTTGCTTTGGGTGATGAACCACGACATACCGATAGTCGTCCATGCGGACCTCTTTGGCCCCTCATCCCGAAGACAACTTGGTAAATCGCCCCTGTTTGCTGAGGGCCTGCTGATGCACTTCTTTCCGTTGGCGCATTCTGGTGCCCACCAGCGTGTCGAGTCCAGCGGTCTCTAGCGCCTTGAGATTCTCTGCGCTCACCATCCCGCTGTCAGAAACAAAGATACACCGCTGCATTCCTAAGCCTTTGAGCTTGGCTATCATGGCCTGCACCATGCTCACATCCTGAGTGTTCCCAGGGAAAATGTCACTGGCCAGCGGCAGGCCATCCGGATCCACGGCTACCCCGAAAACGATCTGGGGGCGGTCAGGGCGATGATCTCGGCTCTAGCCATATTGGCGGAGGTCATCCTCTTCATCACCATCAACCTCAAAGTAGCTGCCAGTGGTATCATAGAATACCATCTCTGTGGTCCGAGCGCAGAGCTGGCTCTAGGGCTCATACAACGCCATTTCCAGATCTTGACCGGTCTCCAAGAGGAAGTCCATCCCCCAATAAGAGTGCTGGAGTTCTAAATCCTGTGCTAGAGGAAAATTCACTTCCTGTGCCAACCATTCCTCTGTGGCTCGCTTCGAGTAGGGTGCTGACACCGATTTACCACCATCCCCAGAATAGCCTGATGAACAGGCTTCTCATATTTCCGCTGCTGGAGTTGTTCGGAGAAGAAGCGATCTATTCAAGCCGCGGGAATGTTTGTCCGATGGTATGTGTTATCCTTCCAGACAAAAGCCTTTACACCAGGGAGGACCACCTGCTGATCAAGATCACGCTGCAGGAACAGGAGCCACGTCAACTCGAAGCGATATGGAAAACCACCACTGATCCCCGTCTGCGAACACGATGCCAGGCGGTGCTCATGGCCGCTCGAGGGCGACGTCATCACCACCTTGCCGAAGACGTGGGCGGCACCAGCCGTACGCTGCAGCGTTGGCTCAATCCCTCCAAAGAGCCCGGGCTCACCAGCCTGCAGATCTGATGGGCGCCGGGGCGGCCCCGAAGATTCTCGAGACCTTGGCCCCGGAGATCCTGACATGGGGCAAGGAGGGTCTCACGGCGTGTGGACTGGACCGCGCCCACTAACCCTCTGCCGAACTCGCCACCAGCTGGCTCGCCCCACGGGATCACTGGGAGTGCGAGCCCCAGGCGGACCTTTTGTCCGCGACGTGGCGTGCAGCCCTATCGTCCGACGTACCGCTCGCTCAAAGCCGATCCTGGGCAACAGGAGACCGCTCGACAGGAGCTCCAGGTATTAAAAAAATAGGGATCACAGGCCACCGCCCGAACCCCAAGGAAGAAGGGCACATCAAAGCAGCGCCACGTGCCAGAAGGGTTTGTCCGCCACCTCCGCGATAGGGTGCGGACTTATCCGGCCGAGCAGTCTCCCCACGTCGTGCTGGTGGTGGGCCGGGCGTCCAGGTATCGGGGTGCCCTGATCACCCAGACCCTCACGGCCCTGTCCCCTCTTCCCTTGTATTGGCTAGGGTGCCAAATTGCCATGACTGATCTCCCATCCGGTAATCCGGGATGCAAGCCAATCGCTAAAATGGGTAGCAGAGGTAAATACGAGAAGTCATGAAGGGTTTGAGTAACCTCATAAAACTCGACAAAAATGTCGAAACATCGACAAATCTTTCCGCTGTGGTGTTCCTTTCCCTTTCTGGCATTTTTAGCAGCTTCTTCTTCGACAATTCTGTCACAAAAAGAGAAAGGTTTGCACCACAGGGAATAGAAAGCTCTTAATACAACCTATTGTATTTTTTATATCTCCACATTCTCTCTCTTCTTCTCCTCTCCAGAAAGAGGTGTTGGCATGCCCTTTGTCCATGGATGTGGATACTCGTAAACGTGTCACAGGGAGCAATCCAAAGGCTAAAGAAGAAACAAATAGGAACGGTCTCGGTGCTGGTGGCGGGCGGATGTTCCCGAAAAGAGGTTTCCAGCCGGTCTTGGTGCTCTACCAATTCGCTTAGAGGGGGGAAGGCGAGGATGGGGGGATTGGAATTTCAGTTAGGATGATCTTTGAGTTGCTCGCTATAGATAATATTGCTATAATTTGGGGCTGACGGAATTGTTCCGGTTTGTACTGCTCGATGCCACCTTCGGGATATTCGGTCAAGTAGGCACGGAGGGTATTTTCCGAAATCCCAGTCAGTCGAGCAATCTCGTAGTGCGGTAGATCTTGACTTTTTGGAAAGCAAGAAATGCTAAGTTTACGTGTAAGCTTCTCAAATAAAATAGGGATAGAAACCCTGTGACCTTGTATACTATCCTGTACGGATTTCTGCTACTGTTGAATAGTGTTGCTACCTTTCTGCTCGTTCTTTATAGCATCAATTGCTATATTATGGTCTTCTTGCATCATCGCGCCAAGACAAGAAGGCTGCAGGATGATGAAATAGTCTGGAAGGCTTGGCAAGCAGGTGCGCCACCGCTTCCCCGGGTCACTGTGCAACTGCCAATCTACAACGAGCGTTGTGTGATCCAGCGACTCATCGACGCCGTCGTTCGTCTCCACTATCCAAAAGATCTGCTCGAGATCCAAGTGCTAGATGACTCTACCGATGAAACAACGGCTATTGCCTCACAACTTGTCGAGCATTACCGCCAGGAAGGCTTTGATATTACACTCCTACACCGGCAATACCGGTATGGATACAAGGCTGGCGCCTTAAAGGAAGGACTAACCGTTGCTAAGGGTTCCTTCATCGCTATTTTTGATGCTGATTTTGTGCCAGAGCCTGATTTCCTGCTACGTACGCTCCCTTTCTTCCAGGATCCCACCGTAGCGATGATCCAAGTTCGTTGGGGGCATATCAACGAAGAGTATTCTCTCCTTACTCGAGCGCAAGCCTTTGGCCTGAATGGTCACTTCTGGGTGGAGCAGGCCGCACGCTGTTGGTCAGGGCTATTCATGAACTTCAATGGTTCAGGTGGTATCTGGAGACGGCAAGCCATTGACGAGGCTGGAGGATGGCAGATTGACACTCTAACGGAAGATCTCGACTTGAGCTATCGAGCCCAGCTTGAAGGGTGGCGCCTGAAGTTTTTACCACAGGTTGTTTGTCCGGCAGAGATTCCGGTGCAAATGTTCGCTATGAAAAGCCAGCAGCACCGCTGGGCCAAAGGTTTCATCCAGACTGCTAAGAAGCTTATCCCCCGCATTCTCAGGGCCCCCTTACCTCTCTTTACCAAGTACCAGGCAATCTGTCATCTCACCAACTATCTGGCGCATCCTCTCATCCTACTCGTTTCCTTGCTATCTCCTCTATTTTTCTGGTTCAATACAAACTTCTCAGTCAAACAGCAGCACTTTTTGGGGGCTGTATGGTTCCTGCTGGTCATCTTTGGGCACTCGAGCCTATACGTATACGCATGCCGGCAGATCTACCAGGACTGGAAGCGTCGTCTGTATGCCTTCCCTTTTCTTTTCATCTTTGGCACGGGCATTGCTCTAAACAACACCAAGGCTGTCTTGGAGGCCATCTTCAATATCCACAGCACATTTGTCCGGACGCCAAAGTTTCGTATTGAACACTCCTCTGATACCTGGGTGGGAAAGCTCTATTGTGTTCCATTTCCTTGGCTTAGCCTAGGGGAAGCTACCCTGGCTTTGTACTATGGCTATGGCCTCTTCCTTTCCATACGACAGGACACCTATCTCACCAATCCATTTCTCCTCCTGTTCACGTTTAGCTTTGGTTATGTAGCCTTCTTAAGTTTCTGGGAATTTTGGCAGGAGTCTACTACTGGACGGCATCAACAACGAAGTCCAAGAGAAAGAGAGACGAGCCATCCGATCTAAGGAAGAGACCAGTTTAGCATACAGGGAGTAGGAGAGGCGACCCCTGGTGTAAGTACTTTTTCAGTATACCCTTGTGCTCGATTTCGATATCCGCGATCAAGTCTGATACTTTTTAATGTTCCTAACGGTTCAAGTTTTACTTGAGAGTGAGCATTTAAGGTTGATCTGGAAGGGGAAGTGAGATAGGTACGTTCACCGGTAATCGAATGGTAAATATAGATCCCTGTCCTGGCGTGCTCTCTACGGTAATGTCACCTCCCATCAGGTGGCAAAAGTGCTGACTGATTACTAACCCCAGTCCGGTACCTCTATACTTGCGAGTAGTAGAAGCATCGACTTGCGAAAAAGCGCAAAAGAGTTTTCTGACTTGGTCAGTGGTCATCCCGATGCCTGTATCGATCACCTGGAAGGTAATCCATTCCACTCCCTCTTCGGTCTTCCGATGGACATCCAGGGTGATGGTACCCTGTTCGGTAAACTTACAGGCATTGCTGAGCAGATTGAAGAGGCTCTGTCGGACCTTGGTCTGGTCAGCACGCATGATACCAAGCCCCTCCGCACAATGGACCACTACGGTATTTGCATGTTTCTCTGCTAACGGACGGATCGTAGTAACGACCTCCCGGATCAGAGACTCGATGGCAAAAGTTTCGAGATGCAGATGCATCTTTCCGGCCTCTACCTTGGAAAGATCGAGTATATCGTTAATTAACGCTAAAAGATGCTCAGAACTGATCAAAATCTTTTCTAAATTCTCATATTGCTTCTGAGGCAAAAGACCTTTGGAGCGTCGCATCAGTATTCGCGTAAAACCCAGAATCGCAGGGGGTACGCAGCTCATGGGACATATTGGCAAGGAACTGGCTCTTGGCTCGATTGGCTTCTTCAGCCGCCTCCCGGGCTTCTTGCGCTTCACGCATAGCCTGGGCAAGTTCAGTGGTGCGCTTCTCTACATGCTGTTCCAGGGTGCGGTTATACTCTTCAAGCTTCAAGTTACTTTCACGAAGCGCTGCAAACAATTGTTTGATAGAGTCCCGCATGACACTTAGATCCCGGGCCAATCTCCCGATTTCGCCTAGACTACTGGTATCGATACAGGTGTCTAAATCCCCATGGGCAATCAACATCGCGGAGTTCTGGAGTTTTAATAACGGACGCGCAATATAGCGCCGGGTGATCACCACTGAGGTGAGAGAAATCGCTACAATGACGAAAATGGTCAATACCACAATCCCTATGATGTTGACAATCAACTCTTGTTGCACACTGGCACGCGACATGGCAAGCTGAATGGTGCCGATTGGATTGCCTTGATAGAAGATATCGGCTGTTTTCACTATAAAGCGTGAAGACTGCGCAAAATAGGCAAAGTCTTTCTGCTGAAATGCAGGATGGGTTCTGGTGGTAATGCTATTCTCTTCTTCGACAATATGCACATATACGATAGGTTCATATAAAAATAAGGCTTCAATAAACCCATTAACCGTATCGATATCAAAATTCCATAAGGGTTTAACCAGACTCGCTTCGGTCAGTTTCAAAATGTTTTCTAGGTGTGATTCCAAGCCCACATTCATCCGGGTAATATTCACAAAGATCGCTATTGCTGCAAAACCCACTAACATCACCGTCACTACCCCAATGAGCGCATAACTCAATCGACGACTAATGCTATAGTCTTTCAGGCGATGTTCCCTGGAAAACAGCCCTTTCATAGGAGAATCCTTCACTTACTCTCTGGATAGTGATCTGGGGCCACTTTTTCTTCTCTTTCCTCGAGTCCATGTTGCTGCAGAATTTTCTGGATAGTGCCATCCGTTGCAATCTGCTGTAACCCATAATGAAAATCTTTTACGGTCTGTTCATATCCCTCGACTGCTCTTGAGAAGAGCAAATGCAAGGCTTTTACTGCGAGTGGAGGTTTCACAAATTCGAGTCGCGATACCCCCTCGGGTAGGGTTGTATGCAGAATGTGCTGGGCGACAAATCGATCAATGACGATCAGATCCACCCGCCCTTTTAGGAGCTTCCGTATATTTTGTTCATCATTATCAGCAATATCCTTCTTGAGAGAGGGAGCGTGATCAACCTCTTCAGTATTCACATACCCCCGCACTACCCCAATTGTATAGGCCTGTAAATCATGAAGGGTTTGAAAGGAGATGGGCATATCTTTCCGCTTATAAAAACCTAAAATTCCTGTAGAAAAAGGGTTTGAGAGGAGATAAGTGACCGTTCTCTCCTCCGAATAATAGGCCGGATAAGTGGCATCATATTTTCCTTCAGCCACTTTACGCAATGCTCGTTCCCAGGGCAGAAAGCTCATCTTCACTGTATAGCCCACTCGGGCAAAGGCCTCGGTAATTATCTCTGAGGCAAAGCCATAATTCTTGAGTTTTTGGCCTACATAAGGGGGCCATTCCACCGTAGCCAGGGAAACCATTGTTTTGCCATGGCTGTTGTGGAGAGTCCCTGTCAGAAACCAAAGTATACTCGCCAAACAAATTATAGTGTATCTTTTCATATACAGACTCGCAACTTCCTCGAAACCGGGAGAGACCGTTAGTCAAGGATTCCCTTCAGATGTCGCTGAATCACGGCGTGAAGCGTTCCTTTATCCTCCAGCTTTTTCAACCCGATATTAAATTGGGTTATAATGTCTTCTCCATCTGGATAGGTTTTGGAGACAATCAAGTGATGAGTCTCTTCTTCAAACACTTGCTCCAGGGTACGAAACCCTTCTTTAGTCTGAAACGTATTCTGAATAGTCATCCAGCCGGTAATCTCATTGATAATCACAAAATCTTTTCTTCCGGCCAGCATCATTTTTAAGCAACTGACCAGATCCACAGGATGCCCTTCCGCCCTGATAAAATTTTGGGTGAACACCTCCGCAAATCTTTTGGTAATTCCAAAACCCAGAGGAATACAGATCCGCTGATTTTGTAAATCCTCAAATTTCGTAAAAGAGGAGTCTCGGGTCACAAAAATACGCGTATACATGATATTCATAGGTTCAGAGTAATAGAAATCTTTTAACCTTTCCGTAGTTTTAATATATGGGAAGGTAGCGGCAAACAGCCCCTTCTTGGTCTCTTCGTATCCTCTTTTCCAGGGACGAAAAGCGACACTCGTTGCGTATCCTGCCTCGCGGAAGGCCAATTCGACAATCTCCGTCATCATCCCACCGTGAGGGAGTGTTTCATCAGCAAAAGGGGGATAGTTATTACCGGTAACTAATTTGAGGGGATTGGCGAAGACAGGGGTGGCCAAACAACAAAGAACCAGTGCCGTGAGGGATATGTTCATCTTTTTACTCAACACTCGATTGTGGGTTTTAGGAGATATGAGAGGAGAAGGAATCTGGAAGCACCGGTGGATCTTTTGAGACCGGCAGAAAACGACCAGTAATAATCACGGGTTCTCCTCATACACTCGTTCTTGAATAAAGAGCTCTACCAGATTTTTGTCCAGGCGACCTCTTTCTGCTTCCATACGCAAGATATGCAGGGCCCTTTCCAGCGATACCGGTTTTTTGTAAGGACGATTGAGCGCAGTAAGCGCTTCAAAAACATCTACCACTGCTAAGATTCTGGCCTGCAAGGGGATCTGTTGCCCTTTCAGGCCTTCTGGATACCCATTCCCATCGAGCATCTCATGATGGGCACCAGCATACAGAGGCACATTCTTGAGATGTTTGGGAAAGGGGATCTTGGCAAGTAGCGCTCTGGTATGCAAAACATGTGAGCGCATATGTTGCCGTTCTTCATCGGTGAGATTTCCGTGCCGGATGGAGAGATGGTGACATTCCTGAGTGGTCAAATAGGGCCTCTCTGCACCAGCAGGAGTACGATACGTTTTGGCTGCAATACTGTTCAGACGCTGTATCTCTTCTTCTCGGAGATATTCGGCACTGTTGACCTTTTCCAGAAACTGGAGATCCTCCTGCAGAGAGTGGATCAGGGCATTTTGCTCCCGCACAAGCTGTTGCCACACCTCCGTATCTTGCTGCCCTTGAGAAAGCAAGGCGAGCTTTTTCTCTACACATTGCTTTTCTATACTGAACTGGATAGCGGCAAAGCGTTCCCGGATGGCTTCCATCTCCCCTCTGCTCAGCTTGTTTTCCTTCTCCAAGATCGCTTCACGCACCGCTATCTTTCCGATATCATGCAACCAGCCAGCCACCCGTAATTCTTCCAATTCCTCTTCCGAGAAATGTACCTCGCGAAATGGGCCCTCGGTTTGCCGATTGATGGCTTGCGCCAAAAGGCTGGAATACCATACCACTCGTGCAGAATGGCCACTGGTGATGCGGCTTCGGCGGTCAATTGCCTCTACCGAGTACTGCACAAGGGCTTGAAACAGATCCTTGATCTGTTGAATAAGGGTGGCGTTGTTAATAGCCACGGCTGCTTGGGAGGCCAGAGAAAGGACGAGTTCTTCATGAGTGTGGTGGAAGGGAACAGGTTCCCCTTGTTCATTGCGTGCGTTAATCAACTGTAATACCCCAATAATCTCATCGGCATTATCCCGCATGGGAACAGTGAGCATCGACTTCGTACGATAGTTATTGCGCTTATCAAACTCCGCATTAAACTTATATTCTGCATCCTCAGCAATACAATAGATATCGGGGATGTTGAGCAATTTCCCGGTTACTGCTACATAGCCAGCCATGCTCGTGGTAGTCAAGGGAATGGGAAACGGTTCAAAAGCTTGTCGTGAAGCTCCTAAGCGCTTCTCAAGAGTCTCATTCTGCGCCACAGCAAAGATGAGCTTCTCTCCATACTTGAGGTAGAGACTCCCTCCATCCGCATTCGTAAATGCTCGGGCTTCCTTCACAATCAGTTCGAGGATGGTGTGAAGATTATGCTCACTGGAAAGAGCAATCCCTAGACGGTTTAATCTGGCGATTTGGTGTTGAAGAGTGTCGCCCTTCACCGTCGGCTGTCCTTCTCTTGAAAAGGTCAGGTCTGCTACTTATGACCATCTATTTTCCATACAGTTTCTCGTTCTTTTATACAATGCATTATAGGTAGTATTACCTGGCCTGTCAAACGATTTTCTGTGTTTGACCTGTTCCCGTTCTTTCTCTATACTATCCAGATAGTGAAGAAGGTGGTAGATAGCGCACATTGGGCTATCGCTTTCAGGCTGTATCATGAAATGTCTGACACGCTGATTAACTGTTTGAGGGAGGATAAGACGATGGCGCACACAGAACCGCAGGGGTTGCTGGCTATTTGGGCCAATATTGATCCAGACTATCAACGAGAATTCTTGCAATGGCATAATTGTGAGCATATGGCAGAGCGTGTCAATATCCCCGGTTTTCATGTAGGACACCGTTATCGGGCGGTGGCGGACGAACGGGATTTTTGGATGGTCTACGAAACAGATACCGCGGAGGTCATGCAGAGCGCTCCCTATCTACAATCACAGAATAATCCTACACCATGGACTCGAAAATCTATTGCCCATTTTCGGGATACCCTGCGCACAATCTATAGCCTGGTAGCTTCTGTGGGGAATCGTCCGGCGCTCGATGCTCCCTATGTCCTCGTCGTACGGAGTAATCCTCCTGAAGAACCGGGAGGGGAGGAGGAGGTGATCCGCTGGTATAAAGAGGAGCATTTACCGCGCTTGTGTGCAGTGGAAGGAGTCTTACGTGCCCGGCTCTATCGCCGACATGAGGGGATCTCGAATATAGTCACTGCGGAACGCCAGGTACATGGAGCTTCTGTCTGCAAACAGCGATTTTTAGCCCTCTATGAAATGCTCTCACCGGAAATTCCAAATTCGGAAGCCTGGCGAGAAGCGGCTCGAGGAACAGAATGGAGTGCCAAAATGGTAGCAGCCCTGCGGGATTTAGAACGCGAACGGTATTGGTTAGATTTTGCTCTGTGGGCTCCTGGTAAACCTTAACCGCCTAGCTAGCGGAGAGCTCAAGTCCATTGAAACAGCGCTTCCAAGGGCGTGGAGGCTAGGGAAGGGGGGCTGTTTCGTCTTCCTTGAACTCTCCTGTGACGTGGTGTGGAGAAACTGTACTTATTACTATGGCATAAGCGGGACAGTTTGTCAAGAAAAAATTCAGAAAAATTTGGAAAAATTAATATTTTTCCCGACGCCAGCGATAGGGTAAGTCAACAATGCCCGGCTCTTGCATAGTCTCCAGATAGTGCAGCGCATCTTCCAGAATACGGCGCTGTTGTTTCACGGCGAATGGCTCACCCAAAGGATGACCAAACGGCCAGCGGAGGAACAAGGCACGAGGTGGATTCACCTGTGTAGTCAATTCCCGTTGAATACTGATGGAAATAGTCGAAATACCTTGTGCTTCGATGGCGCGTTGTATCAGTCCCACGGACCGGTTGCAGAGTCCTCAAGCCGGGGTGAGAATCACGACATCCACCTTAAGAGCTTTGAGTTTCTGGGCTACCTCGGGAGCGGTCTTCTGAACCAGATGAGATACATGCTGTTTGTCGATATGCCCCATAAAACTATAATGGAGAGGAGCCAGGTTCCCTATACGGCCTTCGGTCTGGAATTCCTGGAGCCGCTGAAGGGGAAAGACGATATTCAGATCTTTATCTGCATCGGTGTGATCATAATAATCATGGGTAATCATGAGATCGGTCAGCGGACAATCAGTGGGAATTTCCCGGTAGGTGGGATCACCATCCTGATCACTCATATCGAAAGGAACATCATCACGACGATGTACCCCAGCCGTGGTGACCAGGGCAACGGTACATTCGGTGAGCGGTTTGGTCAGCGGAGTCCACGGTGGTGCACCAAGGATTTCCGGGGTCTGCGCTTTCAGCCAGAGCGTCGTCAACCAGGAAAACCGTGTAAACAGCTTGGCCAGCAGTCTATTCTTCCAGGATTGCCAGGTGGACATATTTCGGATCCAAGAAATTTGGGCATAGTTACTGAACAAGAAAAGATCAGTCCCCCTTTGGCCGGAGGCAAGCATTTTTTCACCCGGAGGTTTATTGGGTAGCGAGTTCCCGCACGAGCTGTTGTGCTGCTTCACTATCCCATTGCTTAGGACCGATAGTCCCTCCGAGAATAGTTCCTTGTTTATCAATAAGATAAGAGGTGGGTGTAGCGCGCAACCCATAAAGCTGGGCAGCACTCCCCTGTGGATCCAGCAAAATGGGGTAGTTGATTCCTTTATCTTTCACAAAGGGGGCTACTGCCTCCTCGTCACGATCTATGGACACTCCCAGGATAACAAATGGTAGCTCTTTGAGCTTTGCATAGAGATTTACAAGAGAGTCCCTCTCTTGCGCACAATAGGGTCACCAGGTGGCCCAAAAGTTGAGTAAAACGACTTTTCCTCGAAAATCGCTCAACTTTACAGATTTGCCAGTTATATCCGATAACCGAAAATCGGGAGCGGAAATTTTTTTCTCGAATCGCTTGATGCCTAATTCTGTCCAGTAGTCTGGTTCCTCAGCCCACCCTCCTGCTCCCCAAACACTCAGCCACACGGTCAGCCCTACTACTCCCAGCCTCACCAAACGGCGGGCATGGCCTTTGTACATACTCCTCTCCTTGGATTGATCTGTTTGTCAGCAGTGTAATATAGTCTGTATAGTGTCGTAGAAAGTACAGTCTGCAATCTGTTCAACTATAGAGACGATCAATTTCCCGTTGAATCGCTGATGCACTATACCCCTTTTTATACATGCGAGCCGCTAACAGCGCCTCATCCATGCAGATGTCTCAAAGGGACGCATGCTTATCCACATAACAGGTGAGTAAGCTTTTATGGCCAAAATTCTCTTTACAGCGACAATAGCAATATAACTGATCGAGAACTTTGGGAATCTCTTGAGCGACCTGATACGCTTCTGCTGCTTTCCCTCGAAAAAACCTCGGGGAGAGGGTCGGTCTCTGTTCTTTCAATTGATAGTGGATATAATCCACCAGCGGTCTGTTAACTGTAACACTTTGCTCTTCCGATCCTATTCCCAATGAGGAGAGGAAATAACCACCCAGGCCTGCTAAAGTGAGAAAGGCTCCTCCAGACCAGAGAAGCATCTGGCGTCTCCCCTGGTTTTTGGGTTGTCGAGCATTATTCCGTGTTGGAGAAGATTTTTGTCCTCTTGATTTCCGTCCCATACATTTTCCTCTTTTTAAATTCTGTTTTATCCATTGTCAGAAGGGGAATTAAAGACATTGATGGGGCAAGACACTACCAGAAGAGCTGAGGAAACGAGGGGGACAGATAAAGGCGCTTTCGTCACAAGAGAGTGGAGAGAAATCTATCCTATCCCCGCAGTTTTGGATCGATAATATCTCGCAATCCATCTCCTATCATATTAAAAGCAATCACCGTGATGGTCAAGGCCAAACCTGGATAAATAGCCATCCAGGGGGCCTCGGTAAGCCGATCCACTCCCTCGTTCAGCATTCCTCCCCAGGTAGGAGTTGGGGGTTGCACGCCGAGACCCAAAAAGCTGAGACTAGCCTCGATACGGATTGCGGTAGCCGTCCAGAGGGTTCCTAGCACTAGAATAGGGCCGATGATATTGGGCAGGACATGAAAAAGGAGAATTTGAAGATCTTTTTGGCCAATAGCCTTACTCGCCTCCACATATTCTTTCTCGATGATAGAGAGGGTTGGGGCACGGGCCAACCGGGCAAACCGTGGAACCATAGTGATGGAAATAGCAATAATCAGGTTGACGATCCCTCCCCCAAGTACGGTGGCAATTAACAGACCCAACAAAAAGGTAGGAAAAGCCATTAGCACGTCTACTACACGCATAAAGAGGCTATCAAAGATCCCACCATAGTATCCCGCAAGCATCCCGAAGATCATCCCAATCACCATCCCGATGCCTACCGAGACAATGCCAATAATCAAGGAAGGACGTGCACCCCATATAATACGGGAGAGTAAATCTCGTCCATAACTGTCCGTGCCCAGCCAATACTGTTCATTGGCTGGAGAAAGTCGATCCACGATACTCTGCTTTACCGGATCATAGGGAGCAACCCAGGGGGCAAAGATAGCTATCAAAACGATCAAAAGGGTGGCAAAAAAGCCAATCACGGCAACGCGATTTTTCAGGAAGGTATAGAGAATGGCCTCCTTATGCTGAGCAGTAATCATAGCCTCTCTCCGTCAGACCCACTCTATAGATATTTTGCACTTCCATCTCCTTTTTTTCAAATCGTAGTGCTTTATTCAGGAAGTACTGACCAGTTGTTAAGCTGAGCCAGGGGTGAAGCATCTCGCTTGCAAAGGCCCTGTTCCCTCTGCTGAGATTCTTCACTCCTTGCAGCCGCTCAGAATGGCATTTTGAGATTTACCGGCGAGGAGTTCAAACTCCCTGGCCATGAATTTATTTATACTGAATGCGCGGATCAAGAAATCCGTACAGCAGATCGACCAGCAGATTCACCAGGATTACGATTCCGGCAAAAATAAGCACAGTAGATTGGAGGGTAGTATAATCCCGTTGCTTCATCGCTCCCACCAGGATTTTTCCCAGACCGGGCCGGGTAAAGATAACTTCTACCAGCACGGCTCCACCAAGCAGGACACCAATATAGATACCGATCACCGTGACAATCGGGATCAGCGCATTGCGTAAGGCATGTTTATAGACGACAATCTGTTCAGATAAGCCCTTGGCTCGAGCAGTGCGCACATAATCTTCGTTGAGTACTTCCAGCACTGAGGAACGGGTCACCCGGGTAATATAAGCCGCCATCACCAAACCAAGACTTAGAGAAGGGAGTACCAGATGATGCAAGCGGCTGCCCCATTGATCAAGTTCTCCACCCCCGATCATAGGAAACCAGTCAAGCTTCAGAGAGAAAAGGATCAGCAGCAAAATACCCAGATAAAAGGAAGGAACCGAGAGTCCGGTCAGGGAAATAGTCCTCCCCAGATAATCCAGCCAGGAATTTCGTCGTAATGCCGTAAGAATCCCGGTGGGAAGCCCCAAAATTACCCCGACCAGCACTCCTCCTATTGTCAGATCAATCGTATACGGCATCACCGCGAGCACCTGCTCGGTAACCGGGGCGTTATTGAGCAGAGATTTTCCCAGATCCCCCCGCAGGGTATTCCAGAGAAAGGAGAGATACTGAATCCAGAGCGGACGGTCAAGCCCCATCTGCTCACGGAGACTTTGCAACGCCTGCGTGCTGGCAAAGTCTCCGAGAATAGCCTGGGCCGGATCGCCTGGCACGATCCGGATGACAAAAAACACCAGAGAGACCACAGCTAAGAGGGTGGGAACAGCCTGCAGTATCCGCCGTATCGCGAATTGAAACATTGGCTCCCTCCTCTGCCGCTCAATGTTTCAGCAGTTTCACATATTCATGGATGTAATGATAAATCAGAGTCTGCTCCAGATCATAATCCAGCGCTACATAGGGTTGTCTGGCCATTACCACCCGGAGGAGGAGCGTTGGATAAGCCGGAAGGTCTTCCATAATTCTTTTTTGCGCTTCCTGATATAACGTGCGACGTTTTTCCAGGTCACCCTCATTATTCGCTTTTTCGATCAGATCATCGATTCGATCATAATGCGAGAAATTGGTAACACCGGTCGGTTTTGTCACAATCGATTTCGAGTGAAAAAAATTGTTCAGGATAATGTCCGCAGAGGGGAAAGCTGCAGTAAAATAGAGGACTACAGGATTATTCCCTTCACGGCTTCGCGCATGATAGGTCGGATGATCCACGACTGTTAGCTCTAGATTAATCCCGGCCTGTTTCAGTTGGGCCTGGATTACTTCCATCACTGAACGATAATCTTCTCGTTCGGTAATCATCATCCGGAGAGTAAACCCATTTGGATAACCGGCCTCCTTGAGGAGTGCTTTGGCTTTCTCCACGTCATGTTCGTAGGTCGGAAGCCCGGTACGCATTCCGCCAAACTGATTATGATCCACTGGAGAGAGCTGAATTTCAGCGACATCTTTTCCCACAAACTGCAGGAGCTCTTCTCGATTAATGGCATGGGCAATCGCCTTCCGGACCAAAAGATTATCCAGCGGCTTGACAGTCATATTGAAATGGAGTAAGGCAGTGGAACTCACCCCCACCGTATCGACAACCAGCCCTTCCTGCCGAAGCTTTTCCACCCAGCGTTGTTCTCGCTTACCACGCATGGTGTGAATTTCCCCTTTGCGCAAGGCTAACTCACGGGTACTAAAGCTGGGCATGAAGATCATTTCGATACGCTCCAGCGTGGGCGGGGTGCGAAAATACTCTTCATTGCGTACCAGCACCACTTTTCCTTTGGGTGCGTACTCTTGAAAGACAAAAGGACCGGTTCCCACCGGATTCAATCGGAAATCTTTGCCCAGTTTTTCTGCTGCTTTTTTGCTAACGACGTATCCACCGGCCAAATTCGCCACTTTGGTTAAGAGAAAGGCATCAGCCCCTTTCAGATGGATAGTAACCGTGTACGGATCAACAACCTCTACCCGGTCAAAGCTGAGGTATCGGGTTGCTGCAGAGGCGCCAAAATCTGGATCACGGACTCTATCCAAGGAAAATTTGACATCCTCGGCGGTTAATTCCCCATACCCATGATGAAATTTGACTCCTTTCCGGAGCTGGAAGGTCCAGGTCAATCCGTCTGCAGATACTGACCAGTTTGTGGCCAGTTCCGGTTCAATTTTTTCCAGATCGGCTGTGCCTGGCTTAAACCGGACCAGACCATTAAACAGATCGCGAGCAATCACCACCTCGAGCGAGGTAGTGGTGCGATGGGGATCCATGCTATTAATATCGGCACCTTCCAGACCCACTTTGAGGACTTGTTCGGCAGCCAGCTCTTCAGTGGCTGCAGCGTGTACAGAGGTCAGAATGAGTGTCCCCGCCAGAAGCAGTATACTCGTAACGCCCAGCAAAGTTTTCCATCGGTTCATGATTTTCCCTCCCCTTGATTACGAGAGTTATACCTGAGAATACCAAAATCGTAGTGGAATACCAGGTGAATAACCACCACTGTCCTGGAACTCAGATTAGGTAAATAATAAAGCTAGGAGCAGAAATAGCATAGTCTCTATGCCCTGTCAAGCAAAAAGGAGCTAGGCCAGGGGAGTCTCGCGCTCTATCCACTCAATAATCATACCAGCTAGCGGTTCGGTGTCCATATAGGCCCATTTCCCTCCAGGGCGTTGCCCACTCTGCAACACGGCAATCCCCATCTGTTGCATCGCCTCTACCCGTGCACGAATATCCTGGACAAAAAATCCAAGATGGTGTATCCCTTCTCCCCGCGCTTCAAGAAATTCATCATAGATGGTTTCCCCGGATAAGGGTTGAATCAGTTCGAACTCTACCGTGGGACTCAGCTTGGCAATGGCAATACGCATCAGAAAATTCCCCGGTTTCCCTCGATAGGTCTGGTTGGTATACTTGGGCTCAAAGACTCGTGGGAAATGAACGCCGAAGAGATTTGTATAATTCTCCAGGGCTTTCTGCATATCCCTGACTACCACGCCAATCTGGCTTACAGGAGGCAAAGCGAGAAGTTCCTGAATTTTGGGATCAATTTGCATGTAATTATCCTCCTTTTTGAACAGCATCACCGATAATCACAACGTGGTTTTGTCCTGCTGAGGTTTGTCCTGAGTGAGAGGGTAGAAGCTCATTGCTTCGCCCAGTCTGACCAGGGCTAATCATTCTTCCCAGGGCAAAAATGACGGTGGAGAGATCTCGCTGGCAGAGCGCTTTCCCCAATCCCAACTGGCAATCTGTTCCCACATATGATTGGAAGCCTGTTGCACTTGGGCTAAAAGTGCGGCTTCGTCCACTCCAAGCACTCGGCCCTTTTCCATAATAGTTTTCCCATCGACAATGACCTGTTCCACATTGTCGCTGGTCGCACAGTTTACCAGGCTTTTAATCGGATCCCAGATTGGACCGATCCGTAAAGTTTGCAAATTGATAATGGCAATGTCCGCCTTTGCTCCGACCGCTAGCCGGCCAATATCCTCTCGCCCAAGTGCTTTAGCGCCACCTAAAGTAGCCGCATTGAAGACTTCTCGAGCAGTGCCCACCAGAAAATTACGTTCGGCTACCTTGCACAGCAGTGAAGCCAGTCGCATCTCTGCGATTAAGTCGCGGGGGTAGGTATCTGTCCCCAGCCCAATATTAATCCCCGCTTCCCGGTACCGGTGGAAGGATTCCAGGAGGTTTCCTCGCCGGGCAAAAACCGTTGGACAATGCGCCACGGAGCAATCATGTTCGGCTATAATCTCCGTATCATGACCTCCCGGCCAGGCTGATAAACTGTGATCGCTCGTCACCATCGCATGCCCCAGAATGGTTGTCGGACCAAGCAATCCAACATCGGCCAGAAATTCTATAGGAGTTTTTCCGTGGGTACGTACAATATTATGAAACTCCATGACATTCTGTCCCACATGAATCTGGATACGGACCCCCAGCTCATTCGCAATATCTCGCGTAGCACGTAAGAGTTCTGGAGTACAGGTATCCACCTGAGCGGGGAAGAGCATGCCCCGAATACGATCATTGCAGGAACCGTGATATTTCTGGATAAATTCCCGAGCACGTTGCAAACTGGTAAAACCCTGGTTTTCGTTCCATTCGAAGTAAAGGCGCCCTCTCTGATCGTTGAAGGTATTGAGCGACCGGTATCCGGGGCTAAGATAGGCCCGAATCCCCAACTCCTTGACAATAGGCACTAATCCTTCGACCATCTCTGGTCCTGCCCCCACTTCCACGACGGTCGTACATCCACTCTTAATCAATTCAATGAGGGAAAACTTCCCCCCAACTTCCGCCTCTTCTAAGTGGTCCATGCCCCCCTGTTTTCCCTTTCCGGCGCTATGATAGTTCAGATAACCGGTTTGGAAAAAATCTCGTCGCCCTACATCGGTAATGAGTCGTCCTCCAGCATCCGTTCCCGCATGAAAGTGAATATTGATCAGACCAGGAGTAATCAGTCTTCCTCGGGCCTCTATGACCCGATCTACCCTCCCCGCATAGTTTTTTCCCACAGCCGTGATACGGTCATTTTCAAAGACCAGGACCCCGTCCGTCAACAGACGGTGCTCTCTCCCGTCATATCCGACAATCCAGCCCCCTTGAATCATTGTCTTCATAACTACCCTCTCCCTGAACTCATAACGAGCAAATCTCTCCAAGAAAAAATTCCTCAGCCATGAGTTCCCTATAACAAACCAGCTAGTTCTATTACATTGCCAGACTACCTGGAGATCTATCGCACTGTCAAGCAATTCTTTTTGCTTGTTTTTCTCTCAAAAGTTTCCTATTATAAAAGTTCCTTCTCGCGCAGAGTCAGGAATTTTGTAGTTCATGGGATAAATTTGAAAGAAACTCCTCAAAAAAATGATTCAAATTACCGATAGGATATTCAAAGGGGAGAATATAAATAATTTGGAATTTTGTTATACAGGAACTTATGGAGAATAGACCTGAGATAGTCTATAAGTTCTAAGAAATATCAAAAACTCCCCTGGATATTCTAGCGTAATCCCTTATTTTGGGGAATAAAAATGTCTTTACTCTCCTCCACAACCTTGACGCGGGAACTTGAAACATTTTACACCATCACGAGTGAACTCGTGCAATCGCTTGATCTGCCAACGGTCCTTGAAGGGGTTCTGAGTCGGGCAGTACACCTTCTCCAGGCTGACGAAAGCTCACTGTTTCTCTATGAGCCACAACTTCAGCATTTGCGGATGGTAGCGTCTTATATCAGAGGGCGCGGATTTTGTTCAGATTATGTGGGCACGACGGTCGGACCGGGTGAAGGGGTGGCCGGAAAGGTCTGGCAGGCAAGAGAAGCGTTCCATGTCACGGACTATGTGCACTGGAAAGGCCGAAGCGAACAATTTGCTGATAGAGGGATAGATGAGTGTTTTGGCGTACCGCTCTTCTACCGGGATGAATGCTTAGGTGTGCTCCTCCTGAGTCATGCCCGGGGTGCTCCTCGCTTTACAGAAAGACAACGGTATCTGTTGACCTATTTTGCAGCCCAGGCTGCTACGGCTATCGGGCATGCCCGTCTCTTTGCGCAAGAGCGAAAAAAAACCGAACAATTAACCCTTCTCCATGCTATTGTTCGGGAAATCACTACTCCTTCCAATTTACAGGAGCAACTTAACCAAGCAGTGACTTTGATACAGAAACGTCTCGGCTACCGCTATGTTTCCCTCTTCCTCCTAGATCGTCATCAGCCGGACTTGGCGACATTCCATACCTGTGCCGGGATATACACTCAGCGAGAAAAACCGGAATTCTCTCGTTTCCCTCGTCCTGTCCAAGGCCTGGTCAGACAGGCCGCCCTTATTGGAGCAACTATTGTAGTAGGAGACGTGCGTCAGGATCCGACTTATGTTTCGCCTTATCAGACCGATGATCCGATCCGTTCAGAACTTTGCGTACCGTTAAAGATCCAAGAAGAAGTGATTGGCGTGCTCAATATTGAAGATGATCGCTTGCATGCGTTCGATACCACCGATGTCCAGACGCTGGAAATTTTCTCCGATCTGCTCGCGCATATGATCGAACGAGCCCGATTTCTCGAAAATACTCAACAGCAATTGATAAAGATCCAGGCCCTCTATACTACGGCAGTCGATCTCACCCAGCGCGTAGATACCACTACCCTGCTCGAAGCGATTGTGCAACGGGCAACCGAACTCCTGGGAGCCGAAAATGGGGCTCTCTTCTTGCTCGACGAAAGTCAGGAATGGCTCATCTCTACAGCCGCCTATGGCGTAAGCCGACAGTATCTTGGAAAAAAGCTTCAACGTGGAGAAGGACTTGCCGGGAGAGTACTCATGACAGGTGAACCGATGATTGTAGAGGACTATACCCAATGGGAAGGAAAAAGCAAAACCTATCAGGATGCTCCCTTTCACCAAGCTATTGCCGTACCACTTATCGGACACGAAAGGGTACAGGGAGTCTTAGTCCTCAATAACCCGAAGCAGGGGAAAGTATTTACCCAAAATGACCAGCAAATCCTCCTCTTGTTTGCCCAGCAGGCGACCTTTGCACTGGAAAAAGCTCGTGTCTATAAAGAGCTACTAACGGCCAAAACCTATCTCACCAGCATCATGGAGCATGCTGGGGATGCTATTCTCACTATTAACACCCAACGAGAAATTACCTCCTGGAATGAAGCTGCGGAAAAATTATTTGGCTATACTGCGGTTGAGGTGCTGGGTCAATCGATCACCTTCTTTCATCCTCCGAAACAAGCGGCGTTGATTCAGGAAGTTCGTGATAAGGTTTACCAGCAAAAACAACCCTATACCTATGATACGGAACGCCTGCATAAAGATGGCACACTGATACCGGTAAGCGTCACCATCTCTCCTATTCTCGATGAGAGGGGAGAGATTAAGGGATTCTGTTCCATTTATCGGGACCTCCGAAAACGGAAACAGTTAGAACAACAATTCATCCAGGCGGAAAAATTTCGAGCCCTGGGGGAAATGGCAAATGGAATAGCGCATAATTTCAATAATCTACTGGCCACGATTCTCGGCCGTACGCAGCTTTTGCTCGATTCGGTAACAGATAAAGAACTCCAGCAAAACCTTCAGATAATCGAGAAGGCCGCTCTGGATGGAGCAGAGACCGTGAGACACCTGCAACAATTTTCACGCCAAGAAACCTCCTCTCCTCCTCTTCCGATGCAGTTGAACAATCTCATTACGGAAGCACTGGAGATGACCCGACCGCGCTGGAAGGATGGTGCCCAACAACAAGGTATCCAGATCACACCGGTTCTCGAATTGTCCGAATTACCACTTACGATGGGGCATCCAATAGAAATAAAAGAGGTCTTGATTGCCTTGATCCTCAATGCCCTTGATGCAATGCCTCAGGGTGGAAAGCTCTCTTTCCGCACCTGGCAAGATCACTCGACTCTGTACTGTAGCGTGAGTGATACCGGCCTTGGGATACCTCCACAAATTCTCAACCGGATCTTTGAACCGTTTTTCACCACCAAAGAAATCGGCAAGGGAACTGGAATGGGGTTAAGTACCGTATACGGAATTCTTGCGGCTCAGGGTGGAACGATTACGGTCAATAGCCAGGAAGGAGAGGGAACCACCTTCACCTTTTCTTTACCGCTGAAAAGGCCTTCCACCGCTATCGCTCTTTCCCCTCTCCCACCCTCTCCTGCTCTTCCAGTTACTGGTCGTATTCTGGTGATCGAAGATGAAGAACCGGTCCGGACTCTGCTTTCAGAAATACTCCAGCGAGCAGGACACCAGGTAACTGCTACTGCGACAGGAAAAGAGGCGCTGGCTTCCTTTCAGCAGCAAACTTTTGACCTGGTAATCACCGATCTGGGTCTGCCCGAGATCAATGGATGGGAAGTCGCTCGGCAGATTCGACAATCCGATACCACCCTTCCCATTATTATGGTCACCGGCTGGGGATTACAAGTTCTCGAACAAGAACAGGAAAAAATCCAGGCTCTGCAGATTGAGCGTGTCATCGCCAAACCTTTTGATATCACTGGCTTACTTCATGCTGTACAGGAGGCACTTACCAGAGCAGCTTCCTCTTCTCGTTCTGAGCTCAACCATGGAAAACTCCCCAGCTAGCGTTCAGGGGCTCTGCTTAACCGAAGCCACTAGATTCTTTGCTTGGGTTAAGCAGAGCCCTTCGCTTTCCTCAGGCTGATGGGGCTTCTGGTCTTAGGGGCAAAATCTTGGTCTCCTGCGTATCCAGGAGATTCTCTATCTTGTTATCCTGTCTTGCTTCGCAATCTGCTGGCTAGCCTCTGGATATTCTCCTCTTCTTCGATATGTTCTACCAGACGAATAATCTCTTTGGCCTGTTGCGGGCTGATCACTGGTATAGAGAGATCCAGAAACTTTTGTTCGATTTCCGCTTGAGTTAAAGGATTTTGTGGATACCCTTTGGGCCAATCTACCTGTTCGACAAACCGTTTCCCCTCCCTGGTTACGACCTCGATAATAGAACGATACTGGTCAGGATAAGTCTTTTCCAGTTCAGCATCTCCGACCACCTGTACACGTTCAGACAACCTTTGAATCCTGGGATCTATACGGCGATCTTGCAGAATATCGTCAATGACTACCTGACGCTCAAGCAGGGCAATGGGGAAAATATACTGGGCACAATGCGATTTGAGCTCATTGTTATCGATGACCGACATACCGGTCTGAGCAAAACGGAGGATAATCTCTTCCACATCCTCTATGGTGAGGTGGTGGGTAGTAGCAATCTTGAGCAAACCATCTAACCCAGGATGCAGAAAAGCACAGCAGGAATAGAGCTTGAACGCGGATTCCATGATCCGGTATTTGGGTCCTATCTCTGCTGTCAACTCCTCGAGATGCCGTTCTCCAGAAAAGGCGGTGAAGAGATCATATTTTCCTCCGAAGATATCTGGGGGTCCACCAAAACCCAATTTAGCTAAGAGTGCAGCGGTGACACCATTCCGTGCGGCTACACCTGGATTGAACGGACGGGAGTTTTCGGTATGATCACTGACCCAGGATAAGAGACCACAGGCTTGCGTGCCGGTCAGGCCCAGAGCATTTTGGAGAGAAGATACATCCAGTCCCCAGAGATACCCGGCCGTTGTCACAGCCCCAAAACAACCAGCCACAGCGGTGGGATGAAACCCACGCCGATAGAGTGCCCGCGGATCTAAAGCATAGCTGATCCGGCAGCCAATCTCTATTCCCAGTACTAAGGAAGCCAAGAACTGCTTACCAGTCACTCCTTCTCGTTCTCCGACGGCCAGAGCACTTGGTACGACAATGGAAGCTATGTGCAGGATTGCTCCAGGGTGATGGCTTTCGACATCACAGTAGTAGGCCAGGGTCCCATTCACCAGTGCAGCATGCACACAAGAGGTCTGCAAATCCTTCCCAATAATGGTTGATTCCGGGGTACCACCTAAGATCTGGGCAAACTCGGTGAGAATACGCGTTGCCGGGTAGCGTGCGGAAGAAGCGGCTAGCGCCGCTCCTAACGTATCCAGGAGAACCATCTTCGCTTGGGGAGTGACCTCCGCTGGGAGATGCTCATAACTAAAGGCACTGATACAGCGTGCTAGCTGTTCTGTATAATTCTGCATAGGGGTGGATGCTGTTCTAGACATACTCTTCTCCATTTTTATCCTCTACAGTCCTCTCCACGCTGACGTTGGCGTTTGGATTCTGTTTCTTCCATGTCGCCGGTTAGGGTTGGAGCTCTGTTCGAGCGGCAGAGGGAAGCAGAGGCCATATCTGATCGCCAGTAGAAGATTTTTATTGCGAAAAAACAAATTCCTGCCAGACGACATACCAGGGAAGATTAAAGAAAGAAGCGAAGGCTCCTTTTGCAGCATTATTGATACGGGAAGTGCACCGAAGAGGCCAGGCAAGCATCCCCCGTGCGCACTTTCTCCCAGTGCAGGGAATTTGTGTTTGTCCTGCATATTATAGGAGCAATATACGGTATGGGAGAAAGAAGTCAAGAAAAAACAAACACCGGGTACAGTGAGCACACAATGAGGTCCCTCTTATTGTCTCCCTTTGTCTCCGAGACAGTTATCAGGTACATTTTTTCGGGTAATAGAAAAGAGGTGACAATGGAACGGAAGCGATGTATACTCATGTCACAGAGTAAACTCCTGGAGACAGTGGAGATTGTGCAGCGACGCTTGAACCCCGCCCTGCAGATTACCAGACTGATCGGTACGCGCTATGATCAACGGAAGAACCTAAACAAGGAAGTAGCGACCAAACTCAAAGAGTACTTTGGTGAGACCTTGTTGACTACCTTATCGACAAGCGCGTGCCGTCACTGCTACACGAGAAGTCGTGAGAGAGGTGGAAGTAGGACAAGCAATCGTGGCGTATCGTTATGTCTCAGGGAGAAAGGAGGAGTCATGTCTCACCAGTTAGAAGACCTGTATGCCCAGATTCAGGCTCTGCAGATCCGTGAGCGCTTAGAATTACTCCGTCGTATAGTGGCTGATCTGCAAGCCGATGTGGAGTTGCAGGAAGAGTTTGCGCAGTGGGAGCAGTTGAGTGACGAAGCCCTCGAGCGCTTTGAGCACGACCAATAGCCATGCGCCAGGGAGATATCTATTGGGTCGCGTTTCCGGCTAGTGATGGTCGCGAACAAATGGGACAACGTCCCGCCTTGATTGTTCAAGGAGATCATGTTCTCCCTGAGCTTCCCACGGTGTGGATTGTTCCGATCACCTCGAACCTGCGGGCTGCTCGTTTCCCTGGTACCTTCCGGCTGGATCCAGACGCACACAATGGGTTGACAGTCCCCTCGGTACTCCTCGTTTTTCAGTTACGGGCAATCGACAAACGGCGTCTCCTGACTCCTGCAGGACACCTCACTCCGACCCAGCTTGCCGACGTACTGCACCTGATCGATCTGCTCCTGGGAAGATAACCTGGCGTAGGCAGGTAAGAGACAAATAAAAAGGGAGAGACTCTCCACCGGACACTGCGCCAGCTATACAAGACGTGAGAATTATTGTCCGATTATATCTGCTATCTTTCCACGTGTAAATGTCAGTTCCTCTCATAGAGAGAATCTGCAAAATGGATAAAGTAGCCGCGTCTTGTATAGGAGACTTTCTGAACAGCCTCTCTCTTGACAATCTGCTGGATTTATGGTAATTACTCTGCCCAATTGGAATCTGGGCCTGCCCTGAGGATATATTTTTGATTCCGTAAACCTGCCGAGGATACCAAGAAGAGTGTACGCTGGCCTTTCAAGGGGATTGATAAGGATACACACATGGATATCGATGAACTGCGCAAGAAAATTGATGCTATTGACGATCAACTCCTCAAACTGTTTAACGAACGAGCAAAGCTAGCCAAAGAAATCGGCTTGACTAAAAAATCCCTAGGCCTTCCTATTCATGTTCCGAGCCGGGAACAGGAAATCCTCGAACGTCTGCAACGTGATAATCCCGGTCCCATTTCTCCAGAGGCCCTCAAACAGCTCTATCAACAACTGTTTGAAGAATCGAAACGACTGGAAAGAGAAGAGACTGCCTCCGAAGAGCCCTAAAGAAGGGATAAATTTAGAACCAAAAGAGAGGACCGGGGAAAGAGAGGTTTACAAATCCAGGGAATTACGCTACATTTATTACACAGAGAGAATTTATAGACTATAAGCTCGCAACAGATAGGGTTTTCTTGTCATCCCGGAGCATAGGGGAGTCCGGTCGTCATTCTTAATCCTTCAACTGCTTCAGAGTAAACAGGAAGATCTCCTTTGCCTTACTGTATGATTCTGCACAAACAGAAATTCTATTCAGCTCTTCGTAAAGGAGATCAGATCGGAACGCACACGCTGGGGACAAGTATATAGGGGACAAGCAGACTATGACCCTTTTTTTCATGCTCCTTTTAGGAGCCAGTGCTCTTTTTTTCACACTGGAACCGCTTTTCCGGTGGAGAGAGATAGCCGCTTCGACCAGGAATAGTTCTTCAGAACAGTATGAAGAACTCCTGGCGGAAAAAGAAACCATCTATCTCGCTCTCAAGGAAATAGAGTTTGATCACTCCATAGGAAAGTTATCCCAAGAGGATTATCTGGATCTTAAACATCAGTACGAAGAGAAAGCCATCCGGGTCCTGCGTGCGCTGGATGAATTCTCGCCGGTGACATCTATCGCAGACGAGATCGAACGAGAAATCGCTGCTTTGCGTCAACAGCAATCTTTACGAGGAGAAGGAAACTCTTCTTCAGCGGTTCTCCATTGTCCCCACTGCCAGAAAAGTGTGCCTGCAGATGCCCGGTTTTGTGCTCAGTGTGGTACGGCATTGCTTGAGCCCTGCCCTCAATGTGGGAAACCCTATCATCGGGAAGATCAATTCTGTGCTTACTGTGGGCAGAAGTTATAATAGGCGAGTACTGAAGTAGGAATCTCATCGTGCAATCTCATCGCCTCATCTGGATTCTGTGTAGTCTCTGGCTACTGCTGGGGCTTTTCCCAGTCTGGGCAGCCCCATCTTTTTCAGGAAGGATTCAGGGAAGACTTCTGTTTCCTCCCTCCCTTTCCACTATTCCCCCAGGCCAGGAAGTGATCTTGCATACGATCAGTTCCGAAGAGAGAATCGCACCACGCTCGCAACAGGTTGGCACGGATGGTCTGTTCGATTTTACTGGTCTTTCTACCGATCCAAAATATTCCTATCTGGTGGCTACTCAGTATCAGGGAGTAACCTATCATAGTGAGCGTCTCAGTCTCTCGGCAGAAAATCCGGTGATCAATGACCTGGTTATTCAGGTATTTGAGACTACGCTGGATGATTCGAAATTAACCATTCAGCGGGATCATCTGCTCATCGATATCCTCCCCAACCAGCTCCGTATCCTGGAGGTGCTGATTCTTGAAAATGCTGGGGAGCAGACGATTGTCCCTCATGAAGGGAGGGGAGGGCGCATAGCTTATTTCCCACTGCCCACAGGCTTTCAGGGGTTTGAAGCTTCGGAAGAGATTCTGCCCAATTCCCTTCAGGCTGATCAAAACGGGGTAGCCTTTACTCGACCGATACTTCCAGGCACAACACAGCTTGTGTTTACCTATTCGCTACCCTATCAAGAGAATTCTTATACCTTTACCAAACAACTCCCGTATCCCACCAGCGTTGTAATGCTGCTCTTGACAGACCCCAAGATAACCGTCTCCGGTCCCCATCTCCAGGACAAGGGTATTGTAACTATGGGGGAACGCCAGTTCCACCGGTTTGATGTGCAGGGATTAGCGCGGAATACGCTATTAACTTTTACTCTGCATAATCTCAGCGGTACAGGTTCTCTGGCTACACCTGGAGTTTCCTGGATGGTCTATGGGGCCACGGGTATATGCGTCCTGCTGGGTTTTCTCTATCCCTTACTCCAGCAAAGAAAACGACGGGGGAAGACCTTCTCTGGAATACACGCGGCTCAGAGAACGAGTATCGATGGTCAGGGGGACCCATTAATACCGGAATCGAAAGGTCGAGAGCATCTCTTACGTCAGATCGCTTTCCTTGACGACCAATACGATCAAGGGCTTCTCGACCCAGATGAGTATCGCCAGAAACGGCGAGAGCTGAAAGAGCGTCTTCTCAAAATGACTCTTCAGGTACAGAGACGAGGAGCGAATGCATGACTGACGGGAAAGGGGAAATCATCCTGCAGGTTCAGGGATTGAGCAAAGTCTTTGGGCAAGTCAAAGCGCTGCAGGGAATCGATCTGACTCTCCATCGCGGAGAGTTTTTGACCATCTTTGGTCCGAATGGAGCGGGGAAGACCACCCTGATCAAGATTCTCTCCTTCCTGATCACCCCTTCGGCAGGAATCTTTACTCTTGGAAATTACAATGCAAGGGAACAGGGAGAAGAGGCACGTCGGTTGATAGGGGTCATTTCTCATCATACCTTTCTCTATCAGCAATTAACCGCTTATGAAAACCTCCGGTTTTATGGAGAGATGTACGGCGTACCAGCGCTGGAGAGTCGCATTACCCAGCTTCTGACTTCCGTAGGCTTGAAACACCGCTCTCATGATCTGGTCCGCACTTTTTCGCGAGGAATGCAGCAGCGGCTTTCTATTGCACGTGCTTTGATTCATGATCCGCCTCTCCTCTTTCTGGATGAACCATATACCGGTCTAGATCTCCATGCTTCCCAACTCTTACGGGACATTCTGGTGCGGTTGCATGATCGTGAGCGAAGCATTATCCTTACGACTCATAATCTGACCCGTGGTTTAGAAATGTGTGATCGGGTAGCGATTCAGGTGGCAGGAAAAATCGTCTATCAGGCTGCCAAAGCAGAAATAGAGGTAGAAACCTTTCCACAACTCTATTTTCACTATGCAAGCCAGCAGGAACAGGATCTGCTCTGAGAGGAATCGTTTTCACGAATCTGCAGATTATCTTTGCTTTCCACTGGGAAGATGGGGGTGAAGGGAAGCCTCAGATGCGACATTTACGAGAAATTTGGATCATTATGCGAAAAGATCTGGTGATCGAATGGCGGGCGCGGGAAACTCTTCCTGCCATGGTACTCTTCTCGCTTCTCGTCGTATTGATCTTTAACTTCGCCTTTGATCCGGGAACAGAGGCGATTGAAGAGGCCGCTCCGGGTATCCTCTGGGTGGCCATTATTTTTGCGGCCACTCTCGGTTTGAACCGGTCTTTTGTCAGCGAACAAGAAGAAGAATGCTTGCAAGGTCTGTTGCTCTGTCCCGTAGATCGAGGGATATTATATGTTGGAAAGATGGTAGGCAATCTCCTCTTTATTCTGGTGATGGAGGGATTGACCTTTCCTATCTTTGCCGTCTTCTTTAATCTGGATCTTTTTCGGCTTCTGCTCCCTTTGCTGCCGATCTTTTTGCTCGCTACAATTGGTTTTGCCGCTCTTGGTACCCTCTTTTCTGCCATGTCGGTGAATACAAAAGCCCGCGAAATTCTCCTCCCTATTCTCCTGTTTCCCCTGACCGTACCTATTGTGCTCGCAGCGGTAAAGACCACTGGTACAATCTTCGCGGGTAATCCCCTTTCGGAAGGGAAGGCCTGGTTACAAATGATGGGGGTCTTTGATATTATTTTCCTCGTAGCGGCCTTTTTGACATTTGAATTTGTAGTAGAAGAATAGGACAGGGAGGTATCTGTATGCATCAGCAGCACAAACAACTTGCCGAAGCCCTGACCCGCTGGGAACAAGAGATTCTGCGTCCCCTCCTGGAAAAATTCCCCGAATATCGAGCAGCCTTTAAGACCTCTTCTGGTCTGGAAATCAAACGGCTCTATACGCCGCTCGATGCTCCTGAAGACGCTTATCTTTCGGAAATTGGTTTCCCGGGAGAATACCCGTATACCCGGGGTATTCATCCCACGATGTATCGTGGAAAGCCCTGGACTATTCGGCAATTTTCCGGTTATGGGACTCCAAAGGAGACCAATGCGCGCTATCGCTATCTCTTGAGTCAGGGCACGAATGGCCTCAGTGTGGCTTTCGATCTCCCAACCCTTATGGGACGTGATCCGGATGATCCGCTGTCGGCAGGCGAAGTCGGGAAATGTGGTGTTTCCATTGCTTCGCTGGTGGATATGGAACAACTCTTTGACCAGATCCCCCTTGACCAAATCACCACCTCCATGACCATTAATGCTCCAGCCGCCATTCTCCTGGCCATGTATATTGCCGTAGCTGAAAAACAGGGCGTCGATCCCACAACCCTGCGTGGTACGATCCAAAATGATATGCTCAAAGAGTATATTGCCCAAAAAGAATGGATCTTTCCGCCTCGCCCCTCTTTACGCATCATCACGGATATGGTGGCTTATTGTAGCCGACATCTTCCGCACTGGAATCCGATCAGTATCAGTGGATATCATATCCGGGAAGCGGGAGCCACTGCTGTGCAGGAGCTGGCGTTTACTCTTTACGATGGATTGACCTATGTGCAATTGGGGATTGAGGCTGGTCTGGATGTCGACGACTTTGCTCCTCGTCTCTCCTTTTTCTTCGATGCGGATAATCATTTCTTTGAAGAGATAGCCAAATTCCGGGCCGCTCGAAAGATCTGGGCCAAAGAGATGCAGCGCCGTTTTCAACCGAAAAATCCCCGCTCCCTCTGGATGCGGTTTCATACCCAGACGGCAGGTTATACTCTGACCGAACAACAGCCCTATGTCAACATCATCCGGGTAGCCATACAGGCCCTGGCCGGAATTCTGGGTGGTACCCAGTCTCTGCACACCAATGCGCTTGACGAAACCTATAGTCTCCCTACTGAACAGGCTGCCCTGATTGCCCTGCGCACCCAGCAGATTCTCCTGTACGAATGTGGTCTCACCGATACGGTGGATCCGCTCGGCGGATCTTACTTTGTTGAAGCCCTCACTCGACAAATTGAGGAAGAAGTGTACCGATACTTTGAAAAACTCGATGCATTGGGTGGAATGGTTGCCGCGATTGAGCAAGGTTTTCCTCAACGAGAAATTCAGGAAGCAGCCTATCGCTATCAGCGCGAGATCGAAACCAAGGAGCGGATTATTGTCGGGGTAAATGAATATATCATGCCAGAAGAGGAAACCATTCCCATTTTAGAGATTGATCCGATCGTGGAAAAAACCCAAATTGCCGGTGTCCAGCATATCCGTGCCCAGCGCAATACTGTGCAATGGACCAGGAGTCTTCAGCGTCTCCAGGAGGCTGCGAGAGGGACCGATAATCTCTTCCCCTATATCCTGGATGCGGTCAAAGCGTACGCGACCGTGGGTGAAATTTGTTCGGCCCTCCAGGAGATATTTGGGGATTACGAAGAGCCGGCTATTGTGTAGAGATAAAAGAAACGAATCGCCTCCGTTCCACTCCTTTCCTCCCTCACCCCTCCTTCAGGGGTGGAGACCTTCTCCTTCCCCAGAGCGGAGCATAGGGAAGTCTATTCGTCATCCTAGATGACCATATGACTTCCCTTCGCTCTGCTTCGGGAGCGCCGCGCAGGGAAGTCCATTGATGCTCCTCTGCTGGGGGAGGAACTTAGAGATTTCTCTTCTTGGGAGAGCAGAAGAAAGATACTTCACTGCACCTCCCTGTCCTCCCCTGAATTCACCACTCCCAGGGAGTACCGGCTAACTCGTCGGTCAGACCACCGGGTGGAAGCCGGCTACCACACATGGTACACACCGCCTCATAGAGTGCGTCCTCCTCTCGCCTCTTGCAGTCTGGTGGACAGGAGGTGGTGCGGTGTGTTTCACACTCCACGGTACATTCTTGTTCGCGTTCGCACACCAGACAATAATGTCTGACCAGAAACATGTTCTCCGTTCCTCCATCTTCTCTCCTGCCTGGATGCTGGTCCCTTTTTGTGGCTTTCCTGAAGAACCCCCTTTTGAGACACTTCCCTCTTCCACAGATTTTTTCACACTACCAGAGGTTATGGGAAAAATAGGGTTTATTCGCTTATCTAGGCACCTATCACTTTCAGATTACAACGCATACACGCCAACGCAAGATTACTCTCATGGGTTTCTCCACCATGTTGACGTGGCAAAATGTGATCCGGTTCATGGTAATGAAGAGCAACCGCCTGTGGCAACAGACAATACTCACAGCGATAAGGAGCACGTTCGGCAACCAGTTGACGCAAACTGGCTGACACCTCTGCTGACATTACGACTCCTGCTGTATCTGGTCTGCAATCTGGGCCTTGAGCATAATGATGATATGCTCAATATGCTGCAACTCATCGAGTTCCCGTTGTTCTTCTTCTCCCAACAAGCCAGCAGCATTCAATGCCAACAGACGTTGGAGACGGGTTTGGGCTCGCTCAGAGACATGATAGGCAAGGATTTCTTGCGGAGTTGGCTGCTGCAGCAGAAACTGTATTCCTTCTGTCGCTGTGGCCGTCGCTCTTGTCCGAAACCCGACCAGACTGAGCTCTAAGATGGTGGGAAGCCAAGAGCGAATAGGCTGCAGTCGTTCTGCTAACTCTTCGGAAACGTGCATGGTTATTTGTACCATATTGACCTCTTTCATAAAGAGATTTCCCAAGATATCATCACAAAATACAAGGCTCTAATACTTTACTGCTCCAACTGTCAGCCCACTGACCAATTGACGTTGAATGAAAAAGAGCACAGGGACTGGTACCTCCATCATTAACGTGGTTACTGCCGTAATCTGTCCCTACACAATACCATGCTCGGTAAAAACTTGACAGTATCAAATCAGTTTTATACCATATCATTCTGAGCCCTTCACAGTGTTCAGAGCTTGTTCCTTCGTTTTACTCAGGACAGGCTCTGAGCAAAGCGAAGGAATAAACTGCGCGAAGAATCTGACTCCAGCTAGACGAGACCCTTCTCTTCGCTCCGGGTGATAGAGCTAAATGTGATACTGTCAAGATAAGACCACTGACAGCGACCAGTAAGGTTAGAGCCCTGGTGTGCGTTAAGATCAGCAAATACTCAATCTGCCATTATATTCCCTTCGAAACCGAGGAGTCAACAAGAACATCTACTGCCTCCACCCAAGCCGACCGGGCCCTGTCCCTTGCCTCGCTTCCCCTACAGTGATACAAGCCTTGACGTCACTCTCCTGCCCTTGTTGCTCTTTGTCAGGACTATTCCTGGCCCTGCGGTGTCTCGATTCTCTCGTTCTTCCTTTTCGAGACTCTGGCATTGACCTGAACGGTAAACCGTGCTATGTAGATACCTAATACTAATTTGCTCTCGAAGAGAGTAAATTGGAAATTCTAATCATGTGGAGCATCATAAAAGCATGCAAAAAGAACCCACCCTTCGCGTCACCGCTCTGCTCCTTCTCCTTTGCGTATTATGGGGAGGGAATATGGTGGCGGTGAAAATCGGCTTAGTCGCCTTTTCTCCTTTTACCCTGGCCGGTCTTCGCTTTATGCTGGGGGGTGGTACGATTCTTGGGTGGGCTCTCCTGCAAAGAATACCCTTGCGTATCACCACGCAGGAGATTCTCCCGCACCTGATCAATACAGTGATTTTTATTCTGGAAATCAGTACAATGAATTTTGGAGTCCACTACACTCTCGCGGCCCATTCCTCGGTGCTTTTTTACATTTATCCCTTTCTTGTTGCTTTCTTCGCTCGGTTTTTCTTTCCCGAAGAGCGATTAAGCTGGCGGAAAGTGAGCGGAATGCTGCTGGCATTTGGAGGAGTGCTCGCGGTGTTTGCGGGACAATCGTGGGGCGATACCACTGCGGTACTGGTTGGAGACCTTTTGATCCTTTTATCCGCTTTGCTCCTGGCCGTCCAAACCATTTATATTAAGAAAATCGCACGGAAAATCGCCCCTCTACACATAGTCCTCTGGCAATGTTTTCTTGGTGTACCGACTTTTTTTGTCCTGGGTGCATGGTGGGGTCAGGGAGGAGGAGCATCCCTCTCCTGGGACGTGATCATAGCGATCTTTTACCAGGGAGCAGTGGTAGCTGGTTTTTGTTTTCTGGCCTGGACTATCTTGATTCGAGATTATTCTCCTTCGTGGGTCTCTTCCTTTTTTATGAGTACTCCCCTGTTTGGGGTGGCTTTAAGTACGCTTTTATTAAGAGAACCTTTGAGCTGGAATCTCTTGCTTGGAGCAGGATTAGTTGCCGGTGGTCTTTATATTATTACTCGACCAGACAAGCAGAGAAAAAAGCTGGAAGAGGAAAAGGGTAGTCAAATCCGGAGTTGAAGCGGTGAACGAATTTTGCTATGCTCCAGATTTCGGTGGACTCCCTGATAAGGAGTATGACCAGAAAGCTGATCCACCTGAACTGCAAGGGTAATGGAAAAGATGTCTCCACCGGGAGCAAGGTTCTCTGGTCTGCAGAGGCCTGCATCGAGACTTCGCCGAGTTCAGTGGAGACGCTCCGGTGAAACCCTTACGACGGAATCAGGCGAAGCGGGACGTCTGCGCTCCTAAGATAGCAAAGTTTCCTAATCGACTTACATCGGGCTAGTGTCTTGTCAAGGTTAAAATGGTAAGTTGTCCCCTCTTTTCACCCTCACCCTGGCCCTCTCCCCTCAAGGGAGAGGGGAGAAAAAGGCACGCACAAAAACAAGTTGGACAAAACACTAGAGATTTCCTTTTGTTATGCACCAGAGAATGAATGAACTGGAAAAGGAGGAGAACAATCAGTGTCTGGAAAGGTGATGAATGCAGAACAGGCTGTGGCTTTGATAAAAAGTGGCAGTACCCTCTACATCGGTGGATCGGGTGGAGGTCATGCCGTTCCCGAGTTGTTGATCAAGACGCTAGGCGAACATTTTCGGCGTACGGGAGAACCGCGTGATTTGACCCTGGTGCACGGGGTAGGGATTGGCGATTGGGATAAACAGGGAGTCAGTCATCTGGCCCAGGAGGGATTATTAAAGCGAGCCATTACGAGCAATTATGGCAATGGGCCTCTGGTAGCTCAATTCGCCCAGGCAGAGAAAATTGAAGCCTACTCTTTACCGCAAGGAGTCCTTTCCCAACTCTGTCGAGAAATAGCCGCCCACCGTCCTGGTCTGATTACGCATGTTGGTCTGGGGACCTTTATTGATCCCCGTTTTGGTGGTGGGAAAATCAACCGACGCACCACTGAGGATCTGGTAGAGGTAATCTCACTCGGAGGGAAAGAGTGGCTATTTTATAAGGCTTTCCCTATCGATGTGGCCTTTATTCGAGGTACCACTGCCGATGAAGCAGGCAATATTACCATGGAACAGGAGGCTTTCTTCGGGGAGATGTTTTCCATTGCAGCTGCAGCGCGAAATTCTGGTGGTATAGTGATTGCCCAGGTCAAGCGCTTAGCCAAGCGAGGAACCCTTCCCGCAAAATTAGTCAAGGTCCCTGCTCCTCTCGTGGATGTTATCGTCGTAGATCCAGAACAACGGCAAACCTATCTCACCCCCTATAGTCCTGCCTATGCTGGTGAGATCAAACAGCCCATAACAACATTGCCTAAGTTACCCCTGGACGAACGGAAGATTATTGCCCGTCGTGCCTCATTTGAACTCTTCCCGGGAGCAATTGTCAATCTGGGTTTTGGAGTAGCAAATGGTATTTCCCTGGTGGCTGCGGAAGAGGGGACAGAAGACTTCATTACTCTGACCGTCGAGCAGGGGCTCTTTGGAGGAATTCCCGCGCTGGGGGGTGATGCTGGAGCAGGGGTCAACTACGAAGCGATGGTGGATCATCCCTACCAGTTCGACTTTTATGATGGTGGTGGACTCGATTTGGCTTTTGTCTCTTTTGCAGAGGCTGACGCGGCTGGTAATGTCAATGTCAGCCGTTTTGGTAACCGTTTGAATGGCCCCGGGGGTTTTATTAACATCACCCAAAATGCTAAAAAGGTGGTCTTTTGTGGCACATTAACCAGTGGTGGACTGCAGGTGAAAGTTGATAATGGACAACTGCATATTCTTCAAGAAGGCCGTGTGCGCAAGCTTCTTGCTCAGGTTACGGAAATCACCTTTAATGGTGAATATGCATTAGCTCGTGGCCAGGAAGTCTTGTTTGTCACTGAACGTGCTGTGTTTCGTCTCACTTCTGACGGCTGGCTTTTGCAAGAAGTCGCTCCCGGGATTGACCTGAAGACTCAGATCCTGCCTTTCATGGATTTTCAACCCCTTCTCCCCTCTCCCCTCCTCTCGATGGATACCCGTCTCTTCCAGGAAGAACCAATGGGACTCAAGCGAGTATTAGAGAGTAAAGTGTAAGCACACAACATCTGAAAAGGGACAGTCTCTCCATGATACCGAAAAGAGCTAGCTTGAAAGATTTAACCCAATTAGCCAGTACTTGGCTCGAAGAGCATCCTCTACACGACATCGCCATCAGTGGGTTCAAAGGGAGTGGAAAAACGGTCTTTCTCCTTATGCTCCTCAATTATCTGAAGAATGGGTATCGTTTACTGCCAGGAGCACGCGATCCGAAGACTGGAGACTTTTTTCTCCAATTTGGTCCTTACAGACCCCATGAACTGGCTCCTCTTCCTTCCAGACATTCCTGGCCTCTGTTTCCATTCGAAGCCTTACTCCACCAGATGCGTACTGCCGGACAATGGCCTATGGAAACCACCAAAATTTTAGAATACCCCTGTGCGATAACCGTATTACGCCAGACCAGAACCGTATCTCTGCAAAAACTCCGGATACGCTTTATTGACTACCCGGGGGAATATCTGGGGGATTTGCCCATGCTCAACAAGAATTTTGAGCAATGGTCTACCGAAACCTTGCAGCGTCTGGCCTCTCCGCCGTATCAACCCTACTTTCAGGAGTTCTTAATGGCTGAAGAGCAAGGGAAAGCTTCCTTTGACACCCTGGTCACTCTGTACCGGAAGGCAGTGCTCTCGGCCTATCAGGATTGGTACTATTTTATAAATCCGATTATTGGGTTGAGTGAGAGTGACGGCAGGTATTGTGGTTTACCAGATGCAGAATTTTTCCCTACGCTACGGGCTGCTCAAGGGATACGTGAGCGGGCTCTGGCGCATTTCGAGCACTACAAAACCGCTCAACTCCTTCCCTTTCAGCATCTATTAGAGGGATGCAAACGCCATCTCTTTCTGGTTGATTTATTCGGACTTTTTCAATGTGATCCACGACGAAACGAGTGGCATCTGGAAGATCAGCAAAAGCTCATGAATGCTATCTTTGGTGTGCTTGCCCAACAGGAAACACGGGTGGACTGGCGGAATCCTTTTACCTATCATCGCTGGTTGACCAATCGCTGGACTGAGGCGATTAAAGAGATCCACTTTGTGGCCAGCAAAGCGGATCTCTTTCCCGAACCTCATCGCCTCTACTTACGAGATTATCTCCGTCAATTTCTCGGCAATAATTTGCTGTTACTGGAAGCCCGATTACAGCGCGTCAGTGTGAGTGTGCTTTCCGCTTGTGTGTGTACCCGAACGGAAATCGATGCGGAGGGAACCCCCTGGCTTTTTCTGAATGATCCGCTTGTCTCGAATAAGGCTATAGCCTATCCCTTTGTACAGGGACCACCCCCTACCTTACATGAAGCCTGTCAAAGGCGTTACCTCACTGAAGGACTTCCTCCTGGTACTCCTTCACCGCATAGCGGAGTCTACCCGCACTGGCAATTACATGCCGTAGCGGATAAACTATTTAAGTAACTATGACTAGTTTTCTTGCGTTTTGGTGTATAGCATGTAGGGTGGGCTCAGCCCACCAAGAAGAATCATGGTTGTGCTGGTGGGCACAGCCCACCCTACCCCTGGCTTTTGTGAAAAATGCTTAGTCATACTTACTTAGTGGACTTTTATAATTTATAAAAGGAAGACTATGCCTATACCCAAAAAAAGCGCCCAGGATCTTCATCGAGAAAAAGAAGCTTCTCCTGTAGAGCCAGCCGCTCTTTCTCCAGAAAAACCGGAAGGAGAGGAAGCCTTACCTGATGAGGAGTATCCCTTATCCTTCTCTAGACGAAGAGAGCGGCTGAGAAAACCCCCGGAGCATTTTCAAACTACGGAAGTGCCTGCAGAAATAGCTTTTCTTGATCTGGCCAAGAATACCCCTTTCCAGACCCTCCCCTCTCGCAGAAACAGATGGCTTATGTTGGGGACGAGCCTGTTCGGTGCCGGTTTGCTGCTGGTACTTCTCGTTGAGGTGTATACAAACTTTGTTCTGCTCTATACCGATCATCCCTTTATCGGTCTCGCCTTTTTATTCGGATGCGGTTTAGTCGGTGGAGGGATAATCGTTTGGGGAGGGGTGGTCTTTTGGCGTTTCCGAAGGCTTCGAGAAAATAGCAGAGCAAAAGAATTGTTCCAGCAGGTAGAGAGTGCTTCCGCGGCGTTCGCTTTATCTGAGTGGTTACAGGCCTATTTTCAGGAGCGCTGGACCTCTGGTTTGATTACGCATGAACAGTATGAGAAGATCAAAATCTGGCTGCGGAAACCTGCCTTCCATCAGGAGAAAAGTACCATTGCCGAAGCTTTTCAGCCCTTAGACGATGCCGCCAAGGCTAAAGTAGCCGAGGTAGCTCTCGCCGCAGGCGTTTCGACGGCTCTGTCCCAACGCGGCTGGCTGGATATACTCCTGATGCTAGGAAAAGGCATATATTTAGTATCCGCAATAGCGGAAATTTACGGAACACGTCCAGGAACCCTTGTGACGGTCAATCTATTCTGGAAGAGTCTCCGAAATGGCCTCTTTTCCGGGATCTTTGACACGGCTGGGGATAATCTAGCCGTATTAGTGACCAGAGCCAGCGGTGATATTCCATTGATCGGCACGGCTACCAGTATGGCTACCCAGGGTTTAGCCAATGCCATCCTCATGTGTCGTCTTGGCTTAGCCTGTATGCAAGAGTGTCGTCCAGCCCCGCTGGATCGTTCCTCGTTACTGTCAATGTACGCCACCATTTTTAAAGAAAAGATCACTTTTAAAAAGATCTACACTCTGCTCAAAGGCAAAGAGTCACCAGCCTAATCCTCTCCTTTTCCACAGAGTGGATTCGGCCTTGATTCATCAGAGGGTGCGGTGTGTCCTGAGCCGAAGCTACAAGTGAACTTATACCAATTTGCCTTGAGCATGATAGATTCTTGTCATTCTGAGCCCTGCGCTACGCTACGGGATAAACTCCGCGAAGAATCTCGTTACAGACCCCTCACTCTACTCAGAGTGACACAAGGGTATGCCCATGGCTATAGCAAATTGGTAAGAGCTGGCTAATGATGATTTTTGATGTTCTTATGGTGCATGGCCAGATGATTAGCGAAATTGAATCTGCACCCTATAAGCCAGCATAGCCTGACCATCGGCTGGTACCGGTATCTTGAACTCTGCGCTAAAGGCATCCGCCTGTTTGTAGGGGTGACTGTGGGAGAGGATCTTCCAGGTGCCCCCAAAGTGTTCCTGAATGACGACGGTAATCGGTTCCTTCTTGTGATTCCGCAGAGTTATTTCGTACGACGATTCATGCACGCGGTCTGCAATGATCTGATACGCGGTTTGAGTGCGTTCAGCAGTCACATCAAAAGCAGAGCCCAGCGAGAGTGTTACCTCTTCATCTTTTGGTCTGTGTTCGATCTGATCTTCACCAATAAACTGCCTGTTCCCCTCATCATCGATCTGATATACCCGTACGATTCCAGATGGGAGGGGCAGGCCAAGGCCATTTTGCTCACTGTTCTTGAGCGTAACCACCATCTCGACTTTCTGTTTAGGCAGGACTGGCTGACGCGATCCATAGTACCAGGGTTGAGACACTAGCCGATAGATCCGCTCTACTGTGCTCCCCTTTCCCTGGAGGAGAGGAAACTGCTTGGTTTGATTCTGCCGGATAGTCACCGGATAGGCCAGCTTGTAAAGATGGTATTCGGCGAAAGCCTGCTCTTCAAATGGTACCGGAGAAACCGCCTTGGTCATTTCGGCTCTAACTATCTCTCGCCCTCGTGGCGGGGCTTGCACCCGATTCACCTCACCGGCAATGAGGCGCAGGGTGGCATTTTGATAGGAAACCCCACTGCGATTATCCAGAGTCACCCAGCCGGTCAGATCGCCAGTTTTGCCATCTGCAGATAGAGTGAAAACGTAGTCCGCTTTCCAGTTGATCTGGTTTGCAAGATAAGACACGGTAAGCAGCCGTTCTCCCCCTTCGCTCTCCAGATTCCAGATCAGTGTAGGAGTGGCAATCAGGTCAGGCGGTACGGTCGAGAATTCGATAGTCGAAGTGGGTGGATTGATGACGATCCGATTCCCGATTTGCCAGACAGTTCCCTCTTCCGTGGAGAGAAGCGTAGCGGTTTCTCGTCGCTGGACAGTATCACCCCCCTGTCTTTCGTGGAAGACCAGGGTGACCAGTTGTCCAATATATTTCTCTAAGAGCTTCTGCGGAGTGAGCAGATCGTACTCGTACGTCTGCTCGAGGATGCGCACTCCCTCACCCTGGACGATCACCGATTCAGGCTGTATGGAAGCGGCGATATCCATAAACTGTACCTGCTGACGTCCGGTATGCAGCCGCAGTATGCGCTGATCCGATATCAAAGCGAAGTTATCGTTATAAACGGTCAGATGTAAAGCCTTCTGGTCCCTGATTGTGGAACGGATCATCTCACCACCACTTACAGATCCTCCCCACAGCACAACAAACGCCAGAGTAAGGAGGTGCAAGATATATTGCGGCGTCATACCCCTCTCCCTTACATACTACCTTCATCAAGGCATCCTCTGTTTTCTTCCAGTATAGACTGAAGTCATCCTGCTATCAACATACACACCTTATCGAAAAGGTAAGGGGAATGTCAAGGGAAAAGGAGAAAGACTTCTTTTCTCATTGACAGCAAGGCAGATGATGGTATGAAATATAGGCCACCTTCTACCCTCAACCTTTGCTTACTTTTGACTTCCGTGGTCTCAGGTGAGCTTCCTGCGTCATACGTTAGAGTAGAAAGGAGAGGGATCCAATCTTAAATCGTCCTGAACTTCCTGAGAGGAGAAGTGGTATGAAATTACTGGTCATTGTTCCTGGTCATCGGAAAGCGAAAGAACATCACCTCGCGTGGATTCAAGCCGTATCTCCACAAGTAGAGGTTCTGGTTGCTCAGTCCGAAGAACAAGCGTTACAATACGCCAGGGAAGCCGAAGTGATCTTTGGAAATCCTTCGCGTCAAATCGTTCGGGCTGCGTCAAAGCTCCGCTGGATCCAGACGACAAGTGCTGGGGTCGAAAAGGTCCTTTTCCCTGAAATCACCGAGAGTGCCATTATTCTGACCAATGCCCGGGTATTGTTTGGCATTCAGATTGCCGAACATGTCTTTGCTATGCTTCTGGCTTTTACCCGAGAACTCACCAAATGTCTGGAAGCACAGAAACAGAAAAGATGGCTTACCCGTTTTGATCTTAATGTGTTTGACCTTTATCAGAAGACCCTGGGGATTCTCGGTTTTGGGGGTATTGGCCAGGAAGTGGCCAAGAGAGCAGCAGCTTTTGGTATGTCGGTGCTCGCCATTGATCTTCTGCCGAAAGATCCTCCTGCTTATGTCACCGCCGTTTGGCCTCTGGACCGGTTACCAGAGATGCTTGCTCAATCTGATGTCGTGGTGAGTTGTGTTCCCTATACCCCGGAGACGAAAGGGATGATGGGAGCAAAAGAATTTGCCGCGATGAAACCGACCGCCTATTTTGTCAATATTTCTCGTGGCGGGATCGTGGATGAACCGGCGCTTATCAAGGCCCTACAGGAGAAACAGATTGCCGGGGCCTGTTTGGATGTCTTTGCCGAAGAACCGCTCTCCCCAGAGAATCCCCTCTGGGAGATGCCACATGTGATAATCACTCCTCATATGGCTGGAGAATCCCCGCGACTTCATGACGATACCGTCCGCTTTTTCTGCCAGAATCTTGCCGCATTTCTGGAAGGCAAACCCCTGCAGAATGTGGTGGACAAGCAGCGAGGATTTTAGTTAAAAACTTCTCCTCCCTCCGCACATTTGAAGAAAAATATGTAACAGGAACAGGAAGGCGCCGATTTTAGCGATGAGCCAGAGCCTTTCTACCCACCGTTCCACTACCGGGGAACGGTAACTACTTCGTCGATAGTAGTAAAACTCATCTGCAGCTCGACGCCTCCACTCCTCCCACTTCAATCCAAACAGGAGCACGACGATCAACAGTGCGATGATCAGATAGCCTACCATAGCCTTCTCGCAACTTCCCCTTCCCTAATATCCGATACCCGCATTGAAAACTAAACTTTTGCTCCAAAACTAGGTATAGAGGTTCATATACTGCAGCTCTCTACATAGCTTACGAAGATCAAACAGGAAGAAAGGGTTGCTCAACACCCTTTCTTCATTCAGAGGGGCACTAGATGTTAACCTCAGAGGCTTTACTCATGTTGTTAGTTTTTACCATTGGGGTCTTGATGATTATTTCGTGGGTAGCCAAATAAAATGACTCATCCGCTTTGGAATAATCCATACTCGAGTCTTCGAAAAGAATCTCTGACCCACCATAGCGCAATGAATGCTGATACGACAACGGAGCATAATAGAGAATACCAGATCCAGACAATGGGTTGATGAAGGACAAAAGCACCCAAACTGGCCAAAGGAGCAGATACCAGCAGAATACGTACACAGGTAATAATCATGACAGGGGTTCCTTTTCCTAACCCCTGGAGGACTCGGCCACTGGTCATACTAATCGCGACCAGGGGATAGGCAAACACTACGATACGAAGATAACTGATAGCGATGCGGGTTATCTCTATATCAGAGGTAAAAAACCGAACGAAAGCAGGGGAAAAGATATAGACCAGAAACGAGCCGCCTGCCGTCAACAACACGGCTCTACTCATACCATACTTCACAATAAATTTGAGTTTCTCGATGTTTCCCGCCCCCCAAAACATGCCAACCAGCGTAACCAGAGCCGAGGCAATGGCAATAATAGGTAAGAAGATAATCATATCTACCCGACCGGCAATTTGATACGCAGCGACTGCACTCGCAGAGTAGTGCACTAAGATACGGTTAAATACTGCACTCCCCACCGACATGATAAGCATAGAAGCCGAAGCGGGAAACCCAATGGACAGAATCTCTTTGAGGATCTGTCCGGAAGGGACAAAAGCTTTGGGACTAAACGTAATGTAGGAGCGCCTTTTTCCAAAAAGGAGATAGACAAAAATGCCAAAAACCACGACATAACTCAGCGTAGTCGCAGTGGCTGCCCCCCGGAGACCCATCTGGAAACCAAAAATAAAGAGTGGATCAAGAACCATATTGAGTATCATCCCTAATCCACTGATCATCATCGGAAACCTGGTATCCCCTTCTCCGGCCAAGATGGATCCAAAGGCACTGGACAACACCCAAAAGGGTAATCCCAGCGCGATGATATACAAATACGACCAGGCTAATTCTAAGAGGGGAGCTGGTGCACCAATCAGGCGTAAGAGCTCCGGTCCGGCAAAGAGTCCAACACCGGTAAAAAGGATACTGACTGTGAGTCCGATAAGAAAGCCATGTAAGGCGCTATTATCCGCTTTCTGTTTGTCTCCAGCCCCAATAGCACGAGCGATGACGGCAGTTACGCCTGATCCTAAACCCATGGTCAGACTCAGCACCAGAAAGACCAGCGGAATATTAAAGGATACAGCAGATAGAGCCTCACTACTTACCCATCCAATAAACATCAAATCGGTAATGCTGTAAAGGATTTGAATACTCATCCCTATCATGATAGGCACGGCTAATGTCCACAAGGCCTTAGTTGGATTCGACAAGAATTGCTCACGACGTGAATCATCAAGTTTGGAATTTGCCGAAATCAAAAAGATACCTCCTCTTCTTCTCTCATCGAAAATAGTCTTTGGTCAGTACTGCCGATTCTGGTATACTAGTACATTCTCAGAAGATATCCCTGGGGAAGCACCTGGGCTGGGAGCACGGGTATTGAACCTGCTGTGAGCCAAAGCGCGCGCTTCCAGCATATCCATATTCCCTAATTGACTTGTACAATGGCAACAACCTCTCCTGGATATGCACCAGGACACTCTCAGGGATCGACTTGGACCAGCCTGCTTGAAAGGAACTTCTTCGTTGTTCACTAAGGTCATGTTGTTTATATGATACCAGTAACAACTTCTATTAAGCAAGAGCGGGAAGGAGGATATAGCCAGTGACCCAGCACTTTGATGCCATCGTCATCGGTCTTGGAGGGATGGGGAGTGCAACCGCTGCCCACCTCGCGAAACAGGGAAAACGAGTTCTGGGGTTAGAAGCTTATACTGAAGCGCATGACCGTGGCTCCTCGCATGGTCGCACTCGTATCATCCGTGAGGCTTATTTTGAGGCCCCGGCATACGTGCCACTGGTTCAACGCGCCTATACACTCTGGCGTGAATTAGAGGAAGAAGCCGGTCAGAGTTTATTGACGATCACCGGTGGGCTGAATATTGGGCAACCTGAGAGTGAATTTGTACGTGGATCCCTTACCAGCGCTCGCCAGCACGGTTTACCGCATGAATACCTCTCCTCATCAGAAGTGAACACTCGTTTCCCCGGCTTTCAGCTTCCGGAAGATATGGTAGCTGTCTACGAACCTCATGCAGGGATTCTACAACCGGAGGAGTGTGTGAAAGCCTATCTCCGCTTCTCTACTCGTCGAGGAGCTGAGTTGCATTTTACCGAACCAGTGCACCGGTGGAGAGCAGAGGGAAACCATGTACAGGTAGAAACGAACAAGGGGTCTTACGAAGCTGACCGGCTTATCATTACTGCTGGACCCTGGGCCCCCCAATTATTGACCGATCTCCAGGTCCCCATGACCGTACAGCGGATTGTCAACGTCCATTTTGAGCCACAACGAGCCGACGTGTTCAGTCCGGACCGCTGTCCAGTCTACCTCTGGCAGGTCCCTGAAGGGGATTACTACGGGTTTCCTGCCCTTCCTGGGCAAGGGATAAAGTTTGGGCGGCATGACCGCGGAGAGACCTGTACTCCTCAGACCATTCGACGAGAAGTAAACCCAGAAGAGATTGAAGAACTGAGAATGGTACTCAATCGGTATATGCCCGGGTCTGCTGGTGCAGTGAAGTGGACGCTGACCTGTATGTATACCAATACCCCGGATCGCCATTTCGTGATAGATCGCCATCCCGAATATCCCCAGGTTGTTTATGGCTGTGGATTTTCTGGACATGGCTTCAAATTTGCCAGTGCGATTGGCGAAGTACTGGCTGAGCTTGCTACCCAGGGTCTAAGCCGGTATTCTATCGATTTTCTTTCTGCCAGGCGTTTTCTGTCCGCAGTCACCTAATATTATAACATAACGCGACTTTACTCTTTCCGTCATTCTGAGCAACTGGAAGAGGCGAAAAATCTCCTGAATGGCTAATATATCCTCCAGCGACGAGATCCTTCGTCGCTTTGCTCCTCAAATGACAAAGTTTCATTATAATACGAACTGGGTTAAGTAACTATCAGTAAATTTCTTGCACTCTTCACTGCCATCCCTTGCTCTTCTTGTCATGCTGAGCGAAGCGAAGCATCTCGCCCCTTTCCACCAGAGACCTTTCGCTCCGCTCAGGGTGACCAGAGCATATTTCTCCATTTTTCGAGTAGTGGTGAAGCAAAGGGGCTTTTGGCAACAATTTCTAGTCAGAGTTACTTAGACAGCAATTTCTTTCAGGTCATTTTGATTTTCAAGGGCCAGTATCAGGGCAGGGCTGGAATTACTCCACCAGCAAACGGCGCAGAGCGGCTTGTCCATCCCTGGTTAGGGCAATTTCTGCCGATACATGTTGATGACGGATAGCCTGTTCATACGGTTGTCCCTGACCTTCTTGTACATAATACGCTTCGATACCAAAGAGAAGCTGGTCTGCGCTGGCGATTCTCCCTCGAATAAACTTGCCACTGGATGGAGGAGAGATACTGATCTGCGCTGCTTGCCAGTGTCTGCCATCGGATTCCGGTACAAGCGAAACGTAGACTGGACGCCCCCGCCATTTCCGCATAGCCTGAGCATCCAGAGGGGAAGGAAGTCCTGCAATCCCTTGAGGAGGGTTTTGACTGAATGGATAGCGAAGGATTACATAATCACCGCGGAACAGATCTCGGGGATCAGCCGGTAGAACCCGCAGGAGGAGCGTGTCTCCGGTGAGTAGAGGGAGAAGATGCAGAGCGATCATTCCCAAAAGGACAGCGATCTGCATCCCGGCTGCAACGAGCAGTACCCCTCGCTCCCGCTGGCGTGGCCATTGTAATCCTCGATCCAGCCAGATCCGTCGTCCCAACAATGGATTCGTACAGAGCAATAATTTGGGATACCTGTTCGGCAGACACGAGGGCCTGAGCACGCCAGACCTGGAGTTCATTGAGTAGCCAGTTTCGTTGTTTGGGAGAGAGATACCGTTTAGTCACATCCTTCCTCTACAGAGTATTTCTTGCTTCTTCGGATCTTCTCATTATACCACAAACTTCTACTCACCTACTGAACTTATAGCGAATAAGCTTCAGCATGGCATTCTGAGCATAACGAAAGCTCTCTGCTAAATAGGCGGGAAGTGTTTGAAGGCGGTCTGTATTGGACAAAGATAAAAAGGTGGTGCCGAAGCGGGGACTCGAACCCCGACAGGCTTACACCCACATGACCCTGAATCATGCGCGTCTACCAATTCCGCCACTTCGGCACTCTTTTTTGGTAAACAACACTATAGATCTTTCTACTGCGAAAGTCAAGTAGTGTTTTGGCCGAGTTGAGGTCTTCCGCTATGGTTTTTTTCCAAACTCCTCACCGGCTCTCCGAACCATAAACGATTCTCTGGTGGAAAGATTATACTCATCTCTGGCCACCAGGGTAATAAGATTATTTCCCGCTTTCAAGGGGATAAGTGTAGAGAAATCCATCGCTTGCTTGGTTTCTCCCTGTGCCTCACGATTTGATTGGAAGAACACTTTATCACCATTGACAAAGATAGAAAGATCTCGAATATTCCCTGCATTTTTCACGATACCTGAAAGGGGAAGTTGTTTGCGTGTGACCACACTCCCAGCCAGGATCTCGGTCAATTCGATCACCGGTGGACGTCTTTGGACGAGAGGGGCAGGAACTCCATTGACTTGTCCCAGCCTGGTTACTGGTAAGGTAAATTTGTCTACCAGCAACTCATTGAATACCGGATCGATGATCGAGAGTTCAAGCGCTAGATCCTCCCCCTGAAAATTGTCCCGGACCTGGAAGATCAGAAAAACCTCTTTTTTACTCCCCACAGGGATCTCACCGAGTTTCACCCGACCCTGCTTAATAAAAACCTCCTCGTACTGATTGTTCCGTATGGCAACAACTCCATCTGCGGACATCCCTTTTCCCTGGTTCTGGACTTGAAGCCGCAACGCAATTGTTTCTCCGCGCTGGATGAAGCCATCCCCATTCCCTTCGGATTGAAAGCTTCCATTATCGATTATTTGATAGGCATAGGAGAACTTGGGACGGGGAAGCCCTTGAATAGTAACCATATGCTTGAGATCGGATGGGGTGTGGTTATAGTATTCCTGAAATTTGACAGTGACTTCTTCTTGATGCGAAAGCACTCCTTTCGGGATCTGCATAGCCACCGTAGCGGATTTACTCTCCCCTGGAAGGATCTTTCCCCAGATGAACTCTTTATCTGCCAGCACAAAATTTTCGGATTCCGTGCGTGCCGAAAGTCGATAGAGAGGACTGGTACCCTTATTGGTCACGGTAATGGTCATACGGATCTCTTCGCCCCCTTTGACGACCTCTTTATTCAGTTGAACGCTGGTAGAGATCTCTGGAGGTTCGCCTTTGGGCCCCAATGTCCAGTCAATACCCAGTGCCCGGAGCGCAGTCGTAATCGCCTGATCTTCTAGAGCCTGTTGCTGTGTAATCACATCCTGCAGAGTCTTGAGCATAGCCTGCCGTTCCCAGGAAGGAGCTTTTTGAATCAGCTTTGTGGCCAGACGGATGGAAAAATCCTCCTGCAACCGTTTGATCTTTTCCTCTGCAGTCAACTCGACCTCTAAGCGTTCATCCTGCGCTTTAGGAAGATAGTAACGAATGGTAGCAAGAGGCTTTTCTTGGACATTTCCCCACTCGTCAAAGTTTTTCTTCAAATCCCGCTCTTTCCGCGCTCCTTGAAAACCAAAAAACTGGATATCATTGTCCCCAATTTCGACTGGTAGAGCCAAAATATCCGGTGTCACGCCAATTGATTGAATAGAAACATCTCCTGGAGTTAAATATTTTGCTACGGTGAGTTTCAGTGCGGAGCCATCAGGCAGATTATAGATCTGCTGGACTGATCCTTTGCCAAAAGTCTGATTTCCCACCAATAGCGCGCGATTATTATTTTTGAGAGCCCCAGCCACGATTTCGGATCCCGAAGCACTTCCTTCATTCACCAAAACGATCAGAGGATAAGAGGTTTCTGTAGTCCAGCTATTGGCAGTGGTCACTTTGCGAAACCGATTTCCTGCTCCTACCGTGGTGACGATTGTACCGGAGTCCAGAAAGAGATCGGTCACATCGACAGCCTGATCGAGCAAGCCTCCCGGATTATTCCGTAGATCAAGGATCAGACCTCTCAAACCCTCTTTGGTATTTTGCAATTCTCGAATTTTGGTTTGCAGATCATCGGCAGTATTCCCCTGAAAATTCTTAATTTTAATATATCCAATTCCTCCACCCAGGGCATAGCTTTCGATGCTCTCAATCTTAATAATATCGCGAATTAAGGTAAATTCCTTAGGTTCGGCAAATCCTTCCCGCATGATCGTAATAGAAACGGCTGTTCCTCGCGGTCCCCGTAATTTTTCTACCGCCTCGATCAGAGGCATATTCACCGTGGACTCGTTCTCAATCTGGATGATACGATCTTGGGCTTTTAAGCCTGCTCTATAGGCTGGAGTCCCTTCCAGCGGGGCCACAATAGTCAATTGTCCATCCCGAATTCCTACGACCATCCCCAATCCTCCAAAACTCCCTGAACTCTCTACTCGAAATTCTTTAAAAGCTTCCGGAACAAGGAGATTGGAGTGCGGGTCGAGCGTTTGCAGCATCGCGTTTATGGCGGCATATTCCATATCCTTGGGAGGAATAGACAAAGGGAGGTGTTGCTGAATAAAGGCATAGACTTCCTGCATCTTGATGACCAGAGCCCGTAAGGACGTCACACTGCGTAAAGAAAATATGCGAGAAGCCTGATCGATGCGCATAATGGCCAGCTCGGTTTCTTCAGGGAAATCTACCTGAATCTCTGCCACACTCTTTTCCAACTGATTCAGCGCACTTTTGAGCATCTCCTTTGCGTCTATCCGTTCGGGATCTACATAATATTTCTCGATATAATCCACCACCTTAGAAAGGAGGGGAGATTTGGCTAAGTTAAAATCAACTCCTTGACCTTCTTCCCTTAGAGCGGCTCGCGGTTCGTAGAACGTCACAAAGAGAATGGGCAATAAGGCAAGCAGGAGAACCCATAATAACCCTTTTCTTATCTTGGTAGCCATACTGCGGACTCCTCACCACATATTATGGAGTAAAATTGGGCAAACCTCTTTGATTGTTTTTTAATTATAACGGTTCTCAGGAGTTTTGCAAACAATATTGTACAGATTTTGCTGGCTATTCTCAGAGTGTCTTAGAGATAATAAAAATTTTTCATTTTCCTCTCCGGGTCGATCTGTTATTCATCCTCATCCCAAAATGAGCGAGGTCAACTCTGGCTGATCCGCTTGACGAACGGTCTGGTCTGTTGTAAGCTTTGTGTATTATCGGTTTGTCCCCCGGTATTTTTTTAGGTTCCTGGCGCTTAGCTCCGGCGTACATGAACCGATGATTTTTGCCACTCCTTACTTGAGATTGATACCGACATCATCCTTTGTTTGCGAACCGGGCATTTAGGCTAATTGAAAGCCTTTTCTACCCAAAGGCCCCCTTCCACGGAGGTCATCATGAACGCTCATCAGTGGGGCAGCACGATGTTGATGGGACGGCCTAAGAGCTTATTCATCTTTTTCTGGGCTCTGATAGGCTTTTTTACCGGCGTGTACGTCTCGGTTGGAGCAGAGATAAAGAGCTCAGGTTTAATGAAGATTCGAATGGCATCTCAGGGGCCTCTTGGGGAAATACCGGAGGTAGTCGTTATCGCTGTGGGAGATAGCCTGTCTCACGGCACCATGGATGCGACGAATAATGCTCTCAATACCTTGAACGCTTACCTGCAAAAATTGGTGGACTCTCTGGCTCAAGAACTCTCGCTACATTTCACTCAGCCACTTTTTGATGTGGAAGAGAAGCGGATAGCACCTTTCCTTGTGCCAACCAATTTGGGAGTAGATGGGGCAGATAGCTTCTCCATCGAGGGGATCGAGTATTACAAACGGGTAGGGGCGGAGGAATCGTACATCAGCGAAGCACTTCTCTGCGATAAATGGTGGCCTGGTCATCTGGAGGACACGTATGACAAAGTCCTGTATCCCATCAATGTGCTGGCCAGACAGCCAGTATCCCAGCTCGATTCGGCCATCTGGTGGATTAAGCAGGCTGAAGTCACACCTGGATTTAAGAGGGTAATAGGAATACTCTGGATCGGCAACAATGATTCGAGCTTGGCGTCTCTTGGTGCTGGCGGAAGTAATCCAGAATTTTTACCCCTCCCTTTTGATCAGATTAAACATGAGTTGAAGCCTGCTCTGAGAAGGTTGCTCCATTTTGGTCAAGCTATGGGTGATCTCTCGTTCGAACCCTTTACGCAGGCTGCTATTGAGCGCAACTTGACCGACCTTCAGGATTTTATCGATCAGTATATGCATATTGTAAATCGGTTACAGACTGAAATGGCTACCTCCGGGGTTATCAGTGATCTCTTTGTTCTGACATTGCCCTACTACAACGCGGTAGGGTACTTGATGGACTCTGAGGATATAGAATACTATTTGAAGAAACTCGACCCAGCCTACACTGTTCCTCCCACCTTCAAAAGAGTAGCCCCTCCTGGAGAGCCAATTGAGAACCCCTTGCAAGGCGACCGGATTTCGCTACTGACTTTTGGGATGATGTATGCGCTTATGAGTTCTGGCTACCCTGTGGGTTACGTCAACAGAATTCTGGAAGTGCAGGGCCAGCAACAGGACGGCCTGGTGCTCTCGGAAGCAGAACAGCAGTATATCATGTCACGGATCGACGCCTATAACCAGGCGATCAAAGACACAGTTGCATCTTCCCTTCCCGCTGTTCATCTGGTTGATATCGGGCAATTCCTCAATGATGCCCTTACCGGAGAGATCCCCATAGTCGTGGATGGCCACGTACTGAGCCGCAAGTGGATCAGAGGGAGCGCCTTTAGCTTCGATGGCGTGCATCCGGGATACACAGGGCAGGCTCTTCTGGCCAACTTCATCCTGGAACAAATGAACCAGACGATGGGCATCAATGCCCCGCTCTATGAGTTGTCCGACCTCCTAGCCAGTGATCCCTACGTGGATCGGGATGGAGATGGTTGGGCTCCGGGACCCTCCTATGAAGCCTCAGGGATCACGGAATTACTCTTCCTTTTCAAAGACCCTGATGACGGCGATCCAGCGATGCAGGTGACGCTTCCGCCAGATGTCTGGGATTTAATCTCCACTGTGCTCTTGAGGGAAATCCTGGATCTCCCCAAAATACGTGACGAGGCAAAGCGTCTTGGAGTGGAGCTTCCTCAGCGATAGCGGCTCCGGAACTCTCCTGGATGACGGTTGGCGGCTCTAGGGAAGGTCATACGTATGAAGGTTGCTTTCACCTGCACATGCTGTGGTGAGGTCCTATACTATTCACAATCTGAGGAGGGAAGAGCTAATAGCTAAGATCTGTAGCAGGCAGGGATCTTTTTGTGTCATTGTCGGTGTGGTGCTGCAGATCGTTTTTCAATGACCCATGGCACACTCAATTTGGGGGAAGGCCCATGAAAAGTAATGTGATGAGGAACTGGAGCAACCAGATAGGTAAGTTAGCAATGGTGATGATCCCTGTCATTCTGGTGGCCTGCGGGATAGCTAACTGGCGCCAGCCGCAGAGCTCTTTGCAAGGGATACCAGATGTCGGTTTCCCCCTGACCGATTGCACTAGCAAGTGGATTACTATCCCTGGCAGCACTCCACTCCTTCCACTATGGCCGGACACTAATGCAATCTATTCGGTGATTCCAGTAGAAATTGCTCAGGGGGAAGATACGGTATTGCTGGTGCACGGCGAATATCCCCAAGCGAGATACATGAGCTACAATCTTAACGATGCCGAAACACTCAATCCCGTTCTCAGTATCCTGGACCGGGACATCGAACCAGATACCGGGCATGCTAATCCTTTTCAACCACAGATAAATCATCTGACGACAAGGAGATCGTATAAGCTAGCAGTCGGTCGTCAGGGCTCGCCTAAGCTTGATTCCTATTCCAACCGTCTCGAAATTCCGGCTGATCTTGAGTCCACAAAGTTTACCTTGGTTTTTCGGGTGTATGCTCCGGATGCAGGGGCTGCCGAATCGGGTCACATAGAACTCCCTCGTGTATGGACCAGTCGGAACAGATGTTCTGATTTTACGTTTGCTCCAGGGAGAATTTTTTCGGCGATTATGGTTCGTGAAGTACCAGAAACAGAGGAAGGGAGTAACGTCCATTTTTATAAGGGTGGAGATGATACTGGCCTTGCACAAAATCAGGAGACATCCTACCTTTTTGCTACACTTGATAAAGGCCGCCGAGATGTAGCCATAATCTGGATAGAAGAACCACCAACTACGGTCAAGAACACAATTCTAGGTAATGAGGATGTGCGCTACTTCTCGTTCTGCTTAGGAGGAAGGTACTTGACAACAACGTCAGCCTGCAAGACTGATGTCGAAATACCGACAAATACGGCTGGGTGGAAAATCCTGGTCATCAGCGATAGTTCTGAGGTTAAGGAGCGCGCTTTGAGCCTGAACATGGCGCATCTGCCCTGGAGTAGCCATCTAAAACATCTTATACTCTATCGGAACATGGTAACTCGAGAGGACTACGCATGTAATTTACACAACGTGCCTCCTTGGTCAAAAGCCCAGGATATTCTCGGTAAATGTATCCCAAGAGGTCATATGTGCACAGAAAGAGAGTTTTTGCACGATTTATGTGGTCTAGGCGCTGCGATGATGTAAACCTTACCGATATTCCTCCTTTATGATGTAGTATCGTTTCTTGGGATTCCCTCCCCAAAGAGACCCCCAGGAGCTTCAGAAGGGTTCGGGTTTTCCAAAGGGTATTGACTTCTTGCAGTTTGTTATGCTAGGTTACCTGTGCTTTTTGGGTCTCTTACTGGGGTGATATCCCTGCTGGAGAAGTGACTCATAGTGCATCTTCATATTTATCTACTTCAGAGCCTGACGATAATAGCCGATCTTCTACGGCAAAAGGAGAGCTGGTATGGCCTTTGAAACACTTTTATATGAGGAAGAAGCAGGGGTGGCTATTCTGACCCTTAATAGACCGGCGGTTCTCAATGCGCTTAATTCAACCTTAGCAAAGGAGCTCCTGCAGGGGCTGCAAACCGGTGAAGCAGAGAGCTCCGTACGAGCCCTTTTGATAACTGGATCCGGTAGAGGTTTTTGTGCAGGGGCTGATTTGCGGGAACGGCGAGCTATGCAGGTAGAAGGGAATACGCAGTTTAATTCCCTTCGTGAACTCTATAACCCTATCATTCTGGCCTTACGTAATATGGAGAAACCGGTTATTGCTGCAGTAAATGGGGTAGCGGTAGGCGCAGGATGCAGCCTGGCCTTGGCTTGTGATCTGACTATCGCTTCTGATCAGGCCAGTTTTGGACAGATCTTTGTCAAAAGAGGATTGATTCCCGATTGTGGAGCCAATTGGTTTCTTCCCCGGTTGGTGGGGATAAAAAAGGCGGTGGAACTCATGTTCAGTGGTGAGACGATTAGTGCACACGAAGCAGAACGAATCGGGTTAATCAATCGAGTGGTCCCTGCAGCAGAACTGATGACCGTGACCAGAGAACTGGCCTTTCAGCTTGCCCAGGGGCCTACCCGGGCATTTGGATTGGCGAAAAAGGCTCTCAATTTGGGGATGGCCTCAGACCTGGCAACGCTACTCGAGTTTGAAGCAGAGGCTCAAACGTTAGCTCGCGCTACGGCAGATGCTCACGAAGGTATAAAAGCCTTTCTGGAAAAACGTCCCCCGGTCTTTCAAGGAAAATAAACCGGTGAAAAGTATCCTCCTAGAAGAACAATTACGGCAAATCCTCTCTCAGCGAGAGATATCCCGTATCCGAAATCCACACCTCACTCAAGCGGCAGTGCTGGTTCCTCTGTACCAAAAAGACGGAGTATACCATCTTCTCTTTACTAAACGCACTGCCCACTTGCGGAGTCACAAAGGACAGATTTCTTTTCCTGGAGGACGGTATCAGGACGAAGACCAGAGTCTCTGGGATACAGCGCTCCGGGAGAGTCATGAAGAGATTGGGCTCAAACCGGAAGATGTTGGTCTTTTAGGGGTTCTTGATGACATAACTACCTTTAACAGTGGTTATGTTATCTCTCCTTTTGTGGGTACCATCCCTTACCCCTACCCCTTTCGCATCAATCCCTTCGAGGTGGAGTTCCTCCTGGAAGTGCCTCTCAGTGCACTGAGAGACGAGTCTTCCTGTCAGATAGAGATCCGTTTTCAGAATAACCAATCCGTACCCACCTATTCTTTCTCCTATAAAGAACACCTCATTTGGGGAGCTACTGCCCGTATCCTGAAGCAATTTCTTTATCTGCTCTCCACGCTCTAAAAAGATATCTGGGAAACCAGCGGAAACAAAGTCAGAGGCACGGGATTTAACCTGGAAAGAAGGAGAATTCCACTATCATCAATGGGCTCAGGCTGAGCGAAGCGAAAGGCTCAACCTGCCATTTTGAAGTTTCTCTCTTGATGAATTTTCTGAGAAACTCCTCTAGGGAGAAGGTTCGCTTCGCTCTCTTTGTCAACAAAACTACCAGACCCGCTGTGCAACAGGGAGTTTTTCAAACTGCTCCGCCGGGACGGAGGGGCCAGGTTTGGAGCAATATTGATCAAAAGCTCGTATCAGATCTTTAGCAATATCTCTCGCCATACGCCCCTCAATGTCCTTCCGTTCTAAAATCGTGGCTAACTTGCCATCTTTGAACAACGCAATGCAGGGAGAGCTGGGGGGATAAGGAGCCAAATACTCCCGAACTCGCTGAACAGCGGCCTTCTCCTGGCCAGCGAAGGCAGTAGTCAAAACATCCGGAATTACCCGATGCTGAAGGGCTGTCGCTACACCTGGTCGGGCATTTCCAGCCGCACACCCGCATACGCTGTTGATCACTACTAGCACCGTGCCCTCTTGTTTATTCAATACAGCATCTACCTGCTCAGGGGTCAGAAGTTCCTGAAAACCAACATCGGTCAGCTCCTTGCGCATGGGAGCAACCAGTTCTGGATCATAGGTCGGCCCACTCATCAGGTTAAATATCATAAAACATCCTCCTTCTTCTACTCGACACTCGTCTGGTACGAGATATGGACAGTCTCATGTGTTCAGGATAGACCAGAACACTATCTTTTCCTGTTATGGTAAAGCTTACCGTACCTGTGCAGTACGATGCAACAAAAAGCGTGTGGAAGCGTTCCAGGCCAGACATATTTCTCAAGAGACTTGTGGGGATGCAAACTGCTGATCTGTTATAAATGAAGAGAAGTACAAGATGGCCTCACTGATCGGCCAGACCCTTTCAGGTAAGACCTCCCTGATGCGCCTGATGGCAGGTCTCGACCGGCTAACCAGAGGCCGTATCCTCGCCGACGGTCATGATGTCACGCATGTGGCAGTACAGAAACGCAATGTGGCCATGGCGTACCAGCAGTTCATTAACTACTCGTCGATGACTGTTTACAACAACATTGCCTCGCTCCTGAAGCTGGCGGGACTGGATAAGAAAGAGATCAAGCGCCGCGTGCACGAAGTAGCCGAGATGTTGCACATTGAGTCGTTGCTTGAGTACCTGCCTGGCGAGCTTTCAGGTGGTCAACAGTAGCGTACCGCTATAGCCAGCGCCCTCGTTAAGGAAGCGGATCTCCTGTTGTTCGACGAACCGCTGGTCAACCTTGATTACAAGCTACATGAGGAATTGCGCATCGAGATACGCGAGATCTTCAAGCGGCGTAACGCGATCGTTGTCTATGCGACCACGGACCCTCTGGGGGCATCACTTCTTGGCGGCAATGCGGTGGTACTCGATGCCGGGCGCGTGCTCCAACACGGACCGACCATTGCGGTGTAATACGCCCTTACTTCTACGCGGGTTGGAGAGGTGTTCAGCGATCCTCCTATGAACATGATAGATGGCACTATTGAGGGTAATGAAGCGCGATTGGGAGATGGAGTGCATCTGCCACTGATCGGTCATCTGGCGAAACTGGGGTCTGGTCGTTATCGATTTGGCGTGCGTGCCAACCATTTATCCCTCGTGCCCAGCGGGGCTAACGACGTGGAGATTGCAGCGGTAGCTGAGCTCGCCGAAGTGAGCGGGTCAAAGACCTTTATTCACGTTACGCATAACGAGGTCGTATGGGTGGAAGACCTCGGTAATTACCGGATCGCTACGGTACGCCTCGGTAAGTACTTGCTCAAAGTCAAGGTACCAGAGCAACAGAATATTCCGGCGGATCGCGGCTATCTCAGCTTCATGCCCAAATTTACCAAGTTGTATGCCGACAACTTTCTGGTTGGTTGAGACGAGGAGGTAGTGATGAACAAGACTTATAATAACAGGGCCTGGTTTCTGGTCATACCGGTCTTTGTGATCGTGGCGTTCAGCGCCATCATCCCATTGATGACGGTGGTAAACTATTCGGTACAGGACATCTTTGGCCCTGGTCAACGGGTGTTCATCGGTACAGAGTGGTTCGAGGAGGTACTTTCCGATACGCGCTTACACGGTGCGCTGGGCCGCCAGTTTCCGGACTGGTACTGCTGATTGAGATTCCTCTGGGTGTGGCTATTGCCCTCATGATGCCCAAGCAGGGCTGGGGCATATCGGTGACCCTGGTGCTGCTGGCTTTGCCGCTGCTCATTCCCTGGAATGTCATCGGTACTATCTGGATTATATTCACCCGGCCGGATATCGGCTTACTCGGGGCAACCATCAACAATCTTGGTATCAGCTTCGACCATACTGCAGCGCCACTTGATGCCTGGATCACAGTAATGCTTATAGAGGTCTGGCACTGAACACCTCGTTAGTGTCCCTTCCGGCCGCCTGCGCCTTTTCGCGTTATAGCTTTCTAGGCGACAAGCACATGTTTTTCTGGCTGCTGACCAACCGTATGGCTCCGTCGGCGGTATTTCCGCTCCCTTTTTTCGAGCTCTACTCGACATTTGGTTTGATCGATACCCACATTGCAGTAGCCCTTTCACACTGCCTGTTTAATGTGCCGCTGGCAGTATGGATCCTGGAAGGCTTCATGTCCGGTGTGCCTTGAGAAATCGACGAAACCGCCTATATTGATGGTTATTCGTTCCCGCGATTCTTTATCAGGATATTTATTCCGCTAATCCGTTCCGATGTCGGCGTGACCGCCTTTTTTTGCTTTATGTTCTCCTGGATGGAGCTCCTGCTCGCGCGTACGCTCACCACCACCGAGGCAAAACCAATCGCTGCAGTCATGACCCGCACAGTGAGCGCCACCGGGCTTGATTGGGGACTGCTTGCCGCAGCGGGTATACTCACTATCGTGCCAGGGGCGCTGGTGATCTATTTCGTACGCAACTACATGGCCAAAGGCTTTGCCCTTGGGCGTGTTTAACCAAAGGAAGCAAAACATGCACCTGGAATGGATGGCCTGGACAACACCGACGGCGATCTTTTTCGTCGCCATTGCTCTTTTGCTTGTAGCTATGACGATTTGGCAGATTCTGGCGCCCAGTACCGAGCGGCGTGGCTTTTTGCCCATCGTCACTACGCCCGGTGACCGCTTATTCATCGGTCTACTGGGCAGTGCTTATATCCATCTGGCCTGGATCGGGCTTACCGACCTCAGCCTGTGGATAGCCTTCGACATCGCCCTGGTGTGGATAGGTGTGGTGATGCGCTGGGGTTAGCAGTTTTACGTTTCTATTCTTTTGCGCCGCTGGCGTTTAGGCCTTCGCTCCAGCGAAGCGAGCCGGAAAACCGGCATCACCTCGAAGGCCATGAGGAGGAAAACTATGAAATACACGACAATGGTGAGGAAGCTCTTGGGCATGGTCTCAGGCTGTGTCGTCGCTCTCTCTTTGATAGCCCTTACAGGCTCTGCCAGTGCAAACATGGAGGCGGCGAAGAAGTGGAGCGAAAACGAGTTCCAGCCCTCCACTCTCTCTAAGGAGGAACAGCTCAAGGAGATGGAGTGGTTCATCAATGCAGCCAAACCCTTCCAGGGCATGCATATCAAAGTCGTTTCGGAAACTATTCCGACCCATGAGTATGAGTCTAAGGTGCTCACCAAGGCCTTTGAGGAGATCACCGGCATCAAAGTTACGCACGACCTGATTCAAGAGGGTGACGTAATCGAGAAAATACAGACCCAGTTTCAGACCGGGAAAAACCTGTACGATGCCTGGGTCAATGACTCCGACCTGATCGGCACGCATATCCGGTACCCTTATGTGGTGAATTTGACCGACTGGATGGCGGGTGAAGGCAAGGATGTGACGCTGCCGACGCTGGATATCGATGATTTCATCGGTAAATCCTTTACCACCGGACTGGATGGCAAGCTCTACCAGCTTCCTGACCAGCAGTTCGCAAACCTCTACTGGTTTCGGTACGACTGGTTCAACCGTCCGGACTTCAAGACAAAATTCAAGGAGATTTACGGCTATGAGTTGGGCGTGCCCATCAACTGGTCGGCTTACGAGGATATCGCCGAATTCTTCTCCGAGCATGTGAAGGAGATTGACGGCAAAGTGGTCTATGGTCGCATGGATTACGGCAAGAAGGCACCTGACCTTGGCTGGCATTTCACCGATGCCTGGCTGTCTATGGCCGGTGCCGGTGACAAAGGCCTCCAAACGGCCAGCCGGTCGATGAGCGGGGAATCCGCGTAGAGGGTTGCCGTCCGGTGGGCTCCAGCGTGAGCCATGACGGTGCGGCCAATGGGCCAGCAGCCAAGTATGCGCTACGCAAATACATGGAATGGCTGCGTAAGTACGCCCCTCCGGGAGCCCTGGGTATGGACTTCTATCAGTCCCTGCCGAGTCTCGCTAAGGGTAATGTCGCTCAACAGATCTTCTGGTATACCGCCTTTACCGCCTCGATGGTGGAACCCCAAGAAAAGGGCAACAACACCGTTGACGAAAATGGGAACCCGCTGTGGCGTATGGCCCCCTCTCCTCACGGTCCGTACTGGGAGGAAGGTATGAAGCTCGGTTATCAGGATGCTGGCTCCTGGACACTGCTCAAATCCACTCCGGTCGAGCGGCGCAAGGCAGCCTGGTTGTTTGCCCAGTTCACCGTCTCCAAGACGGTTGATGTCAAGAAGTCCCACGTCGGGCTGACCATCATCCGCGATAGCACGATCAACCATGAGTCGTTCACCGAACGTACGCCGAAGCTTGGCGGATTGGTTGAGTTCTACTGCAGTCCGGCACGAGTAATGTGGACACCCAGTGGTACCAATCCTCAGTGCCATCTGTCTTTTATTCTTCATGACTCATGTCAAGAAAACAAGAAAAGGCCTTGAATGCCTCTGCATAGAGGAGTAAACTAGTGAAGGATTCAGGATAACGATTGGATTTCCCTTCGCTATACCGCGGGATGACCAGAGAGCGATACTCGCTATGCGTTTATTTTATTTATAGACTAGAACAATAGGGTATACATATGAACGATCTGATAAAACTCACCGCTGTGGAGGTGGTAGAACTCCTCTCGCGGCGCAGAATATCACCTCGAGAACTTATCGACGCAGCTATTGCTCGCATAGAAGAGACAGACAGTAAAGTCAACGCATTACCAACCCGTTGTGTCGAACGTGCCCTGGAACAGGCTAAAAAGCTCGAGGCAAATCCACAGAAGGGATTATTACACGGTTTACCCATCGCTATCAAAGACTTAAACGATGTTGCTGGAGTACGAACCACCTATGGCTCACCTATCTTTGCCCATTATGTGCCTGAACGTTCAGATATTGTTGTAGAAACACTGGAAAAACAGGGAGCGATTGTTTTAGCCAAATCGAACACTCCGGAATTCGGTGCTGGAGCTAACACTTTTAATGAGGTATTTGGCAAGACTCGCAATCCCTGGGATACGCGGTGTACCTGTGGTGGTTCTTCCGGAGGATCAGCCGTCGCCTTGGCCACTGGGCAGGTTTGGCTCGCCAATGGTTCGGATCTGGGAGGAAGTTTACGTATTCCAGCCAGCTATTGTAGCGTGGTGGGACTCCGTCCCAGTGTCGGTCGAGTGGCGCATGGTCCAACAACCTTACCATTTTCTGGTCTAATTGTCGATGGGCCCATGGGACGCACGGTTGGGGATGTGGCCCTTATGCTCGATGCCATGGTTGGGGAGCATCCGCTTGATCCTCTCTCTTTACCTGCTCCTTCTTACTCATTTCTCGAGGTCGTTAGACATCCAATACCACCCAAACGTATAGCGTATAGTCCTAATCTAGATCTAACGGTAGTAGAGGGTGAAGTCGCGACTATCTGTGAAACCGCCGCCCATTCATTTAGTGATTTTGGAGCTGTTGTCGAGTTGGCTTGTCCCGATTTGCACGATGCGGTTGAAATCTTTCAGACCCTTCGAGCGGCATTCTTTGCCGCGACCAAAGGAGAGTTACTGACTACCCATCGAGATCAGCTCAAACCAGAGGTGATCTGGAATATTGAGCAGGGGTTGAAATTAACTGCCGAAGAGATCGGTCGAGCGGAACGGGCTCGTGGTGAGCTCTATAGACGCACCGCCACCTTTTTTGAGACCTATGATCTACTTCTCTTACCAACTGTCGTTGCTCCTCCCTTTGATGTGGATATCCGGTATCTGACTGAAGTAGAAGGAATCAAGTTCGAAACCTATATTGGCTGGCTTGTCCTTACTTTTGCTATCACCTTGACCGCCTGTCCAGCCCTCTCTATCCCTTGTGGTTTTACTAAAAACGGTTTGCCTGTTGGTTTGCAGATGGTGGGACGGCCACGTGGTGAGGCAGCTCTGCTGAGTGCCGCTGCCCTGTTTGAATCTGCGCATGATTTTGCCAAACGGATCCCCATTGATCCTCGTCCTTAGTGTGAGTAAGATAGGATAAGGAGCGGACTTTCCTGCAATGAGCTGCGGGAGTCGAGCGGATAACCCTGTGCTGCGCTCCGGGAGTCAAATGGACAACCCTGCGCTACGCTGCAGGATGAGGGAATGGATGTGTTTTCCGCACTGATAAAGACTCTTAAGCTATTTGACGAAAAACGGTTCTGGTACATCATAAAGCGTATCTTCCTCGCCACTACGGCTCTCTTCATTGGATTGGCTCTTCTGGTATGGCTCGTCTTGGCTCAGGTAACTCTCTTTGATATTCGCTGGGTCGAAATAGTGGTAGATGTGCTGGGCGGGTTGAGCGTTCTTGTCTTGACCTGGTTGTTATTTCCGGCTGTTTCATCTATAGTAGCGAGCTTTTTCCTGGAGCAGATTGTCGAGGTGGTTGAAACTCGGGATTATCCTGGTTTGCCGACTCCCCTTTCCCTGTCCCTCAGTCAGAATCTACTGGTGGCATTACAGTTCACCGGGATAACTCTCTTCCTTAACCTGCTCATCTTACCTCTCTATCTGGTTCCTGGGCTTAATCTCTTTCTTTTTTATGGGGTAAATGGTTATCTCCTCAGCCGAGAATATTTTGAACTGGTTGCCCTGAGACGCTTGACTCCACGTGCGGCCAAAACCTTACGCAAAGCTCATCAAGCCCGGCTGTTTCTCGCCGGGGTTCTCATCACTTTTTTGTTAACCATCCCGCTGGTGAATCTTATTGCTCCGTTATTAGCCACTGCATTTATGGTGCATATTTTTGAGGGATTGCGTCGTATCAGTGCTCGTCATACATCATAATATGGTTCTCATACCAATTGTAGATTGGGCGATGCGAATTTCAGATATAGCATACTGCCCATTTGAAAACCAAACATCGACCTTTATCAGTGGTATGGAAAAAGACTATTGGTATAAAACGAAGACCATTAAGATTCCGAAATCTTTATATGGTCATGGTGCAAAGCACAATAGCGAAAGAGGAGTGAAGCAGTGACTTATGACGTGCTCATTTCGGGAGCGAAAGTAGTGGATGGAACAGGAAATCCTTGGTTTTATGGTGATGTGGCATTACGTGGTGATCGCATAGCACGGATAACTCCCGCTGGTCACTTAGATCGGGCTATGGCCCGGGAAGTGGTGCAGGCTGAGGGTATGGTAGTTTGTCCCGGCTTTATTGATATCCAGAGTCATTCAATTATCCCATTTCTTACCGATCGACGATCGGTCTCCAAAGTAACCCAAGGAGTTACTACGGAAATAATGGGAGAGTTATGGACTCCCGCACCGTTCGGAGGACAGCGTATCTCTCCGTTTCTTTCTGGTTTTGGAGTAGTCTCTGATACCGATGAGCAGCGGGCTCGGCAGTGGCACCGCTTCCGGGATTGGATCGACTATCTCGCTGATCAGGGAGTCTCGGTTAATTTCGGCTCTTTCCTGGGAGGAGGCACGGTACGTGAGTATGTAAAAGGGTGGGCCATGGGTGATCCTTCACCCGAAGAGGTCAAGACGATGTGCCGGGTTACTGCAGAGGCGATGGAAGATGGGGCCTTTGGGGTGGCAACTGCCCTGATTTATCCTCCTAACTCCTATTCCACCGATGCAGAATTGATCGAGGTTGCCCGGATAGTCAGCCAATATGGAGGTGTCTATATCAGCCATATCCGCTCGGAAGGGGATCGCTTTCTGGAAAGTTTGGCCGATACAATCAGGCTTGGGCAGCAAGCCAAAGTTCCTGTAGAGATTTATCATTTGAAAGCCACCGGACAACGCAACTGGGCGAAGATGCCGCAAGCCATTGCCCTGATCACGAAAGCTCGTGCAGAAGGGGTCAATATTGCTGCAGATATGTACCCTTACATTGCCAGTGGTACTGGTCTTGCGGCGACTTTGCCTGTCTGGGCTTTTGCCGATGACAAACTCTTTGAGAATCTGCGCGATCCTGCCCTCCGGCAACGGATGTATACCGAGATGCTCGATGCTGGAACCCGGGTGAGTCTAGCCGGAGGCCCCGGGGGGTTACTGGTCGTAGGATTACGGAAGCCTGAAAACAAAATGTATGCCGGAAAGAGACTCTCGGAAATTGCGACTATGCGTGGCCAGCACTGGACAGAGACCGTGATGGATCTGGTACTTTCCGAAGGCCCCTGGATTCATACCATGTATTTTATGATGTCTGAAGATAATCTCAAGCTACAGTTGCAGCAGCCCTGGATAAAGATCTCTACCGATGCTGGGGGGTACGATCCAGATACCCCAGATTTACCGTTAACTCATCCCCGTGCGTATGGTACTTATACACGCGTCCTGGGCAAGTATGTGCGTGAGGAGCAGGTTATCCCTCTCGAAGATGCTATCCGCAAAATGACTTCATCCGTAGCTACACGATTAGGCTTGCGTTATCGGGGGCTTTTAAGCGAAGGCTATTATGCGGATGTGGTGATTTTCGATCCTCAGACAGTAAGTGATCGCGCTACTTTTACTCATCCACACCAGACTTCTATCGGTATCCGGGAGGTCTGGGTCAATGGACAACGCGTGCTGGCTGATGGTCATCATACCGGGAAGTTCCCCGGTCAACCCGTGTATGGTCCAGGACGGCAACCCTGAGCTAATACTCATTTGCCATCAAATATTGTAAATTCAAATACTTAAGTAACTATGACTAAATTTCTTCCACTCTTCACCGCCATAAAAATGTAGGGTGGGCTGTGCCCACCAAGAATACCCCTAGCTGTGTTGGTGGACGGAGCCCACCCTACCTCTGGCTTTTGTGAAAAATGCTTAGTGATACTTACTTATGATTTATTATTGGCTATCTTCGATGTTCTTTTCCTCTCCTCAGTGATCCAGGGGGAGCGGTAGCTCAAAAGTATCAAGTTTTTAATGAGCTGGAACGAACAAATCAGCGTACCGTATATATTATTGACAAGCAAGGAATCATTCGCTACGCCAAACAAGGAATGCACTGGGATCCAGAATTTTTGGAAGTCCTGGAAGAGCTGCAATAACCAGTTTTTAGACCCGCTCTGAGCCTTGGGGAGAAGAAAAGCGAAAGGGAGCAAAAAGCCGCTAGGGCTTTAAAGCAATCGGTTCCCAACCTTTCCGCGTGTATTGGTAGACCTCCCGATATCCGATATCCCACAACATGGCTTCGGCCTCAGCGAAATGCAGTCGCAAATCTTTGGGAGTATGTGCATCAGAGTTAATCATGACTCGAATGCCTCGGGCTTTACATTTCTGGAGAATAGCTCTACTGGGGTACATTGCTCCCACTGGTTTGCGTATACCAGCAGTATTGACCTCTACGATCCAGTCTCGTTCAGAGATAACGGACAGGGTTTCGTCTATGGCGGCCTGATACCAGGGTTCCTCTTCGATAAAATATTTCTGCTGATGATTATTTTTTTTGATCACATCGAGATGACCGACCACATCATGCTGTCGTTCCTGGACCATCTGGCGGATCAACGCGTAGTAACGTTCCACTACTGGACGGCTCTTTCCCTGATATACTCCTTCTATGCCCCGTTGGAATACCGCATCTTCTGCATCGATAGGCCAGGGGTTTCCCATTTCGTCATGATCCACATAGTGGACAGAGCCGATCGCGTAGTCCAGATCTGATGAGGTATAGAATGTTTCCTGAAACGTCTGCACTCCTGGAACAAAATCTATCTCCAATCCCAAAAAAATCTGGAGAGCTGCTTGGTATTGCTCGCGTAACGCCTTAATTCGGGAGATGTAGAGAGTAAACTTATCCACCGGCATGGTATAGCTCGTAGGAAAGGGGAGCGGCGCATGACAGGAAAACCCTAAAGAGGTCATACCCTGAGCAATTGCCTCGGTTACATACTCCTCCGGATCACCCATACCGTCACAAAAATGGCAGTGAGTATGATAGTTTGTTGCAATCATAAGGGATCTAGTTCCTTCTCACAGTCTACTTTTGGATCTCTCATGCACTCTTTTCTGCAGAAATTGCCTGTTGAAGAAGCTCCATACCTTTTCAGCAGGTGATAAACAAAAAGTATAACATATTTTAGGGAAATACCCAGGGAGAAAATTCCACCCTCAGAAATTCTCTTATCCTTTCATACCAGTCATAGCCACGCCACGAACCACATACTGCTGGGTCAAAAAGTATGCCGTAAGCATGGGGACGGTAGAGATCACCGTCGCCGCCATAAGAGGACCAAAGTTTACATTGCCGTAAGGGTCTTTGAACAGAGCAATCCCAAGAGGAAGAGTGCGCATAGTTTCGGAATTAATCACTATGACCGGCCAGAGGAAGTCATTCCAGGAACTCAGAAAAAGAATCAAACTCACCGTAACAATCGTGGGTTTCAACAGGGGTGTGATGATAGTAGCCACAATACGGATTTCTCCAGCGCCATCGATCCGCGCAGCGTCTAAGAGATCAAGAGGAATAGATTGTATGTGTTGCCGAAACAGGAAAACGGCGAAGGCAGAAGCAAAATTTGGAGCCAGAATACCGGGAAAAGTATCGACCCACTGGAGGCGGGCTACCAGCACATAGAGAGCCACCGAAGTCACCTGAACAGGGATCATGAGAGTACTTAAGATCAGAATAAAAAAGAGATGCTGTAAGGGAAATCGATAGACAGCAAACGCATACCCCGCAAAGAGGCCAAACAGCACCGAGAGCCCCACTGATATAGTAGCCACAAGGAAACTATTTGCATAATATCGCAACCAGGGGGCTTTCTGGAAGGCTTCCCCAAAATGAGTGAATGTAATCCGGTCTGGAAAGAACTTTGGTGGAAAAGAAAGAATGTCTGAAGCCGGCATCACGGCGGTGATGAGCATCCAGTAAAAGGGGAGCACCATGAGAGAAGCGCCCCCGATCAGCAGGAGATAGATCAGGCCTTTTCCTATACAGGCTAAATACCAGTCAACAGAGCAGCGCAGGATCATCGATTTCAATAGAGCACCTCGGAGCGACGCGTATAGACAAACTGGATAATGGTCACAGCCAGGATACACCAGAAGAGGACCATAGCCTGGGCCGCGGCATATCCAAAGTTGTAGCGTTCAAAAGCTTGTTTGTAAATTTCCAGGACAACCACGGTGGAGGCGTTTGCTGGTCCGCCACTCGTCAAGACAAAGACCTGATCAAAAACCTGGAAGGCCAGGATCGTATTGTAGAGCAGGATAAAAGCAGTGGTAGGAGAAAGCAGCGGTATGGTGATGGAAAAAAACCGGGTAAAGGGACCAGCCCCATCAATCCGAGCCGCTTCTTCGATCTCTTCTGGAATAGCCTGTAGTCCAGCAAGATAGATCACCATATTGTAACCCAGTGTCTTCCATACGCTAAAAGCAACGATGCATCCCAGGGCCTGCCGGGAAGACATCAGCCATGGTTGTGCTGGAACCCCCACCAGTTTTAATATTACATTAAAGATGCCGTATTGCGGGTTGTACATCCACCACCATACCATGGCGGCGGCCACAGTGGAGGTGACCATCGGAGAGAAGTACAACGCTTTGAAGAGCTCTTTGCCACGAAGGGGTCCGTTGAATAACACCGCTAATCCCAACGCAATTCCTGCTGAAATCGGGACAATCGATGCAACATAGAGTACCGTATTCCCCATAGCTTTGAGAAAGGTGTCGTCCTGCAAGAGGGTTCGAAAATGCTCCAGCCCCACAAAAACAAAACGTCCACGGATTAACTCTACTTTGAAGAAGCTATAGGCGAGAGTTTGCAAGGAGGGAATAACGCGAAAGATTCCAAAGAGAATTATCACCGGAGAAATGAAGAGATAGGCATGAAAGATACGGCGACGATAGGCAACTCTGAGAACCCTGAGAATTCTTGCTACCATAATCGATCATAGATCATCAAAACAAAAACAGGATAACCGGTGTTCTGGCAAAAAATTTGACCCCATTTCAACTGAGGGGAGATTCTTCAGAATCTCCCTGCTATCGTCCGGAGCCCTACGCTTCCTCAGACTGAACTCCTTGGTGCATCTCTTCCCAGCGCAGGGAAATCCTTACGCAACAAAGCACTCTTTCCAATCACATGCCCAGGGAAAAGTCGGTATCTTTGCCAAATAGTTAGGGTAGTTTTTATTGTGCTGCTTCCATGAGCGCTTTGTTGGCAGCTTTTTCCGCCTCAGTTAAAGCAGTATCGAGATCTGCCTCGTTATGCCAGTATTTCTGAATTGCTCCACCCACCGCATCCATAACCCCATTGAGCCCAAGATTCAGAGGCAATGGACGACCATAAGGGAGCATTGCTCTAAGCTGTTGACTATAGGGATCGGACTTAAAGGGTTCCTTCTCCCAGTTGACCTTGTATCGAGGAGAGGATTTATGCTTTACTGCTAGCTCATAATCTTTTTCCGGAGAATTGAGCCATTTGATAGCCTGAAAAGCCTCTTTTTTATGCTGAGAGCGCGTAGGCACCGAGAACATCCACGCTCCCAGCAGAGTGGCTGGCCTGGTATTGGCGTCGAGGGCTGGAGGCAAAGCAAGTCCCCATTTCAACTCAGGAGCTTCCTTAGGGGCACGCGCCTGAATAGAGATAATTTCACTGATCTGCATAGCGGCAATCCCTTTGAGCAAAGCCGCCCGTGGATCAGGGAAATTAAGGGAAGTGGACTTATCCACATAAATCATGTCATGAACCATTTTCAGTGCCGCCTTCACTCCGGGAGTATTAAACGCCGCCTTCCCGCCGCGTAAGAGCTTGGGGTTATCAATGAGATCACCTCCGGATCCCCAAATAGCCCAGAGAAACTTATGCACGATGCCGTGGGGATGTCCGACATGACGGATGGCGTACCCTACCCGAACGAGATTCCCAGAGGCATCGGTCTTGGCGAGCTTTTTGGAATATTCTCGCAATTCGGCAAAGGTTTTTGGAGGCCGATCTGGGTCGAGTCCCACCTCCTGAAACTGGTCTTTATTCCAGGTTATACCATAAATATCAATACCAAACTGGGGAATACCATAGATTTTCCCGTTGACTTCATGGGATAGTTCCACAATTTCCGGTGATACAGCAGCAAGCCAGGCCTTGGCATCCTCTTCCGGCACTGGTTCCAGCATCTCTTCTTTCAGGAAGCCAGGGAGCCAGGAGGTGTCAATAAACAGGATATCGGCTATTTTCCCACCCACGGCCGCGGTAAAGATCTTCTGTTGCATCGTGTCGTAATTCAAACCTTCCATCACCACCTGAATGCCAGTTGCCCCCTCAAAATCTTTGAATAAGTCTTTGTCCGCAAATGGGCTGGCGCCGGCGGTGATGTCACCAGCGGGATACCAGAGGGTAATAGTCTGAGCAGTTACGATGTTTCCACCGTAGTAAAAGAGAAACGCAGCCACTGACAGTATCAAAAATCTTTTCATGGCTTTTCCTCCTTGGGTAAGAATATAATAACTTCTATTTGAGGTACTCTAGGACAGAAGTCAGGTTTTTGTCAAGAGCTTTTAAGCAGGAAGAGCCTAAGCTCAGAGGAGAGGATACAAGACGCCTGACTTTGCATATCAGCGGTGCCTCAGTAGCCTTCCGTTTCGGTAACTTAACCTCCTAAGCGTCTGCTGGATACACTTGTGGGGCGGTCGACAACCAACTGTAAAACTCAGACCTCCAATAGCTATGAGGTCACCCTCATCGCCGAGCGATAGTAATGATCCAGGACTCATCTCGGTCAGCGGTTGTCGGTCCCACTCTCTCTACTGCTCTGCAATGAAGAGGCCAGCCCTGACAAGAACAGGGACAGCGAATTCGCGTCAAGGAACCTTAGCGTGCTTCGGCTCAACTGTGGTCAGTCCCAACTGGGACTGCTTCTCCCACGCGCGAACCAGCGGGTTGCGAGTTTCGAAGGCAAAACGGCCATTACCGGTAAGAACTGAGCGAATCACGGATAGGGCCGCATGCAGCAGGGCGACGGTCCTGCAGCCGACATCTAGCACCGTCTCCGCGGACATTGTTAGTGGAAGGTAGAAACCAAAGTCCCTTCTTTTGTCTCATGGGTAGAACAGGTCATACAGCACCGCGAGACCAACATCGACAAACTGGTGATCGACCCCTACTGCCCTTCGATCCTATGGAGAGGGAGATAAGCGGTGGGAAACCGTATGCGAACGCCCAAAAGGGGAGGAGCGCAACGGGGATTTCCGCTCCATGGAGCAGTGAGGCCGCTTTGCGGCGGCCACTGCGAAATGGGGTCTCGCGCCCCGTTAAGCCGCTGTAGACGGCTTAACGATTGATTATATGGCATTTTTCCGTATAATATCCTGTTTAGGGAGGCTATACGGAACACCTCTGTTGTATAATCATCCTTCGACGAAGATTTTTCCCTGCATGGGACTCAAGCCGACGCAAGTGTTGTTAATGGATTATTTACTCTCGAGAAGCAAAAGGAGAACGCATCATGACCCGCTATGATCAGGATTTCTACGCCTGGACGCAGGAACAAGCCACGTTACTCAAGGAGAAGCGCTTTACAGAGTTGGATCTCGAGAACTTGGTGGAGGAAGTGGAGAGCATGGGACGCAGCGAAAAACGAGAACTGGAAAGCCGGTTGAGTGTGCTCATGGCGCATCTGCTAAAGTGGTATTATCAACCGGAGAACCGCTCGCGGAGTTGGCACGCGACCATCCTGGAGCAACGGAAAGAACTCGCCAAGCTGTTACGCGAGAACTCCAGCCTGCACCCCGTGCTCCATGCGGAGTACCTGGAACGGTATGCCGTGGCGAGGCTGCGTGCGGTTCAGGAAACCAACCTGCCTGTAGAGACCTTTCCCCTTCAATGCCCCTGGACGCTGGAGGAGATTCTGGAGGAAGCGGACCCACGGGAGGAATCATAATAAGACGTTGGATCCGACCCATCAAGATCCATGGGATGCGCTATACCTGGTGCCACCTTACTGCTCAAGGCCGGCGTGAACCAGAAGGTGGTCTAAGATTCGTGAGCTACCAAGCATCATAACGAGTGTAACATATTGATTTTCTTGAAGAGGGTATCAAGGATGCCGAAGGGGGGACTCGAACCCCCACGGAGTATCTCCACTGCCCCCTCAAGACAGCGTGTCTACCAGTTCCACCACTTCGGCATGTATGATCAGAGCCCTGGAAGCGCTCTTAATTGGCTGGTGATTGTGTGGTACCCTCTGCCGGTGCTTGCTCCGCAGCAGGTGGCGTAGCTACTCCTTGCTCTGCTTTGGGTGTCTCAGTTGCCGGTGCAGGGGTTTGCACTGGAGTCTCTTTTTGCTCCAGGACGAGCGAACCTTCCTGTCTAGAAGAGTATACCGCTAAAGTTAAAGATGTCAACATAAAAATGATAGCAGCTGCCGTCGTTAATTTGCTGAGGAAGGTAGCTGCCCCTCGACTACCGAACACCGTTTCGCTTGATCCCCCAAAAGCTGCCCCCAGCGAGGCTCCTTTTCCAGTTTGTAACAACACGATGAGAATAAGAGCCAGGGCTACAACGACATGTAAGATTACAAGCACAGTGTAAATCACTTTCTTACTCCCTTATTATAATACCATATTCTCTAAACTCTGGGCCAGGGTCACTTTAATACTTGACAATACGGGCGAAGGAGTCTGCGGTCAAGCTTGCCCCTCCGACGAGTGCTCCATCGATATCCGACTCGGCCATCAAAGCCGCCACATTATCCGGTTTAACACTACCACCATATTGGATACGTACCTGGTCTGCTTTCTCTCCATACTGTTTTTTGAGCAACTCCCGGATATAGCCATGTACTTCATTGGCCTGGGCTGGGGTCGCCGTTTTTCCGGTTCCAATTGCCCACACGGGTTCGTAGGCAATTACCACCTGAGAAATGTCCGTGTCCGCGACCGTGGCAAGCCCTTCCCTTATCTGTTGCTCTATGACAGCAAAAGTCTGATTCCCCTCTCGTTCAGCCAACGTCTCTCCTACACAACAGATCGGCCGCAGGCCATGCCTCAACGCCGCTTGTATCCGTTTGCTGACCGTCTCATTTGTCTCCCCAAAATACTGGCGTCGTTCGGAGTGTCCAATAATCACATACTGGCAGCCTACATCTTTGAGCATCAACGGGGAAATCTCTCCAGTAAAAGCTCCTTCCGCTTCCCAGAAGAGATTTTGTCCAGCCAGGAGAATATTACTCCCTTTAATGACTTCGGCTACCGCCTGCAAAGCGGTAAAGGGAGGAGCGACGGCTATTTCGACTTCTGTAACATCCTGGACTAAAGATTTCAACGCAGTCACCAGCTCTACAGCCGCTTGTCGCGTCTTGTACATTTTCCAGTTGCCTGCAATAAAGGGTCTGCGCATGATCGCTGCTCCTTCCTATTTGTCGGTCAAGGCGGCAATACCAGGAAGCTCCTTACCTTCCAGAAACTCCAGTGAAGCTCCTCCTCCCGTAGAGATATGACTGATCTTATCCGCAACACCCGCCTTATGGACTGCAGCCACAGTATCTCCTCCACCGACAACCGAGATAGCGCCAGATGCTGCTACGGCCCGGCCTAGGGCTACCGTTCCTCTGTCAAAGGGGGCCACTTCAAAAACTCCCATCGGCCCATTCCAAAAGATCATTTTACTACCTTGCACTACTGTTGTGAACGCTTCCACTGTTTGGGGACCTATGTCCAGAGCCATCCAGCCCGCAGGAATCTCTCTCGCACCAATCGTCTGATGTTCCGCATGTGGCTCGATGTTTTTAGCCACCACATGGTCTTGGGGAAGAAGTATGTTGACTCCTTGTTGCTCTGCTTTGTGGAGTACCTCTGCGGCTACCTCCTGTTTATCCACTTCGACCAGAGAGTTCCCTACCGCTATCCCCTGCGCTCGGAGGAAAGTATACGCCATCCCTCCACCAATAAGCATTGTATCGACACGAGAGAGGAGATTTTCAATTACCCCAATTTTATCAGAGACCTTCGCTCCTCCCAGGATCACGGTAAATGGTTTCTCTGGCTGATAGAGTATTTTGCTCAGATATTCGATCTCCTTCTGGAGCAGAAACCCTGCGGCTGCTTGGGAGACATAATGCGTGATTCCCTCGATCGAGGCATGAGCCCGATGGGCTGCTCCAAACGCATCATCGACATAGAGATCAGCTAGAGCAGCCAGGGCTTGTGAGAAGGCCGGATCATTTTTGGTCTCTCCTTTATGAAACCGCAGATTTTCGAGCAACAAGACCTCTCCCGCTTGCATGCTGGCAATCTGTTGCTGTACTGTTTCCCCAATACAATCTTCGGCCATCAGAACTTTGGTGCCCAATAGAGTTTCGAGGCGATGCGCAACCGGCTTCAGACTGTAGCGTGGATCTGGTTTTCCCTCTGGCCGACCTAAATGAGAGGCCAGGATCACCTTTGCTCCATGTTCACGAGCATAGCGAATAGTAGGAAGAGCAGCCCGAATGCGTGTATCATCGGTTACCATTCCATCCTTCAACGGCACATTGAAATCTACCCGCAAAAAGAGCCGCTTCCCCTGGAGGGACAGGTCTTCTATTGATAGCTTTTGTTTCATCTGTTTTTCCATGGGCACTATCCGCCTACTTTTTACCAACGAATTCCACGAGATCACGTAACCGGCACGAATATCCCCATTCATTATCGTACCAGGCAATCACCTTGACCATCCGGTTCCCAATGACCTTGGTGAGAGTGCCATCGACTATAGAGGAATGAGGGTTTTTGTTGAAATCGATGGAGACCAGGGGCTCCTTAGTAAAAGCCAGAATACCCTTTAACGCGCCTTCTGAAGCCTTCATAAGCGCCTCATTCACCTCTTCTTCGCTGGCATCCTTTTCCAGTTCAGCCACCAGATCGACTACCGAGACGTTTGGCGTAGGAACCCGGATGGCCATTCCATCTAGTTTACCTTTCAGCTCCGGTAACACGAGGGAAACAGCTACGGCTGCACCGGTCGTGGTAGGAATCAAGGATAAAGCGGCTGCGCGTGCTCGCCGGAGATCTTTATGCGGTAAATCCAGAATCCGTTGATCATTTGTGTAGGCATGCACGGTGGTCATTAAACCCCGCTGGATACCAAAATTTTCCAGGAGTACTTTGGCTACCGGTGCCAGACAATTGGTTGTACAGGAAGCATTAGAAATGATATGATGCTCAGCCGGATTATATTTCTGCTGATTGACCCCCAGCACAATAGTAATATCCGGGTCTTTAGCCGGCGCAGAAATCACTACTTTTTTGGCTCCCGCTTCCAGATGCTTCATAGCATTCTTACGATCAGTAAAGAGCCCTGTTGATTCCACAGCCACCTCTACGCCCAGATCTTTCCAGGGAAGATTGGCTGGATCTCTTTCACTGAACACCTTGATCGGCTTACCATTCACTACAATACTATCCTCTTTTGCCTCGATCTCTGCTTCCAGAATTCCATTCACCGAGTCATACTTGAGGAGATGGGCAAGGGTCTTCGCATCAGTAATATCATTAACTGCGACGATATCAAAGTCGCTTTTCACCAGCGCTGCACGGAAAAAATTTCGCCCAATTCTTCCAAAACCATTAATACCAACTTTCATGATCTATTCCTCCTCTTGGTTAGGGTTACCAAACGATGAGCTCATTATCATTTTCATCACCAGGTAGAAAGACGGGGAGAGAAATCAGGAGCCGTAATGAGGAATTCTCTTATTTATATTGTAGTTTTTTAGTAAGTATGACTAAATTTCTTGCACTCTTCACCGCTATCAGTTATTCTTCCTGTCATGCTGAGCGAAGCATCTCACCTCTTTCAAGAGATCCTTCGCGGAGTTTATCCCGAGCGTAGCGCAGGGAAGTCCATTTGTCATTCTTGAGCAAAGCGAAGGGCTCAGGGTGACCAGAGCACATTCCTCCCAGAGTGTAGCGGAGGGAAGTCCTTTCTTCATCCGTTTTTCGAGTAGTAGTGAAGCGCATGGGCTTTTGTCCAAAATGCCTAGACATAGTTACTGCTATAAAAACAGTATAAATTGTAGTATACGGTTCTCCAAAAAGCAACCCTTTTCCCCAATGATTTGAGAATGATTTGAGTATAAAGTATCTGTTACGGAGAAATTTTGAGAAAAGGGAAAGAGTTTCATCACTACTCCAGAAGCTTAGTATCAGTCAATTCCTAAGACCGATAATGTCTGAAAGAGTTTCACCGCTACGCTAGCTAAAGGTAGGATGGGCTGAGCCCACCCTACAGGCTACGCCAGAAGCTTAATATTAGTCAAGAGAACTCTACCATTCTGTATTCAGAGCAAAGCGCAGGGTTCAACATGACAAGTCCCTTGGATATACCCCGATAGTGTTTCTCTTCCTGGGAAGAGAAATGCAGAGAAGTCAGATTTTCCTATGAATCAACAGACTCCCGATGTTCTAAAACGTCTTCTCCTGATCCGGGCTGGAGCGGTTGGAGATTGTCTGCTCTTGCTCCCCGTACTGCAGTCGCTTCGTCATCACTATCCAGAAGCCCATATTGCTCTGATGGGTTATCCCTCACGTCTTCGTCTTCTGCAAGCCTATGCGGACACCGTTATCTCTGTCGAAACAGATGGGATGGAGACTTTCTTCGTGCCAGACGCCTGCTTACCCTCTGCACTCTCATACTACTTTGCCCAGTTTGATCTTATCCTCTCTTACCGAGTTGATCCGGAAGGAGTTTTTACTCAGAACCTCCGACGCACCGGCGCCAAAATAGTCTTTCCTTATCCTCCCTTTCCGCCAGCCACCGAACAGTTACACATAATTGACCACTATCTCAAACCCCTGGAGATGCTCCAGATTCCTATTATTTCACGCACACCTGAGCTTCCACTCTCCGCAGCCCAGATTCAGCAGGCGGCGAATTTCTTCGCCCAGCATCCCCTCCTCAACCAGGCCTCTCTGGTAGTCGCGATGCATCCAGGAAGTGGAGGTCCTCACAAACGATGGCCTGCTGCTCATTTTGCCAACCTTGCCGATCGCCTGGTGCTGCACCGAGGCGCTACAATCCTCTGTGTGCCGGGACCGGCTGACCAGGAGGTCATGCAGGAGGTCAGAGCCCGGATGAAAACGGATCGGATAGTAATCGCAGAAGGGCTCACTCTAGAGGAAGTAGCAGGCCTCTTTTCCCGGGTAACCCTCTATATCGGTAATGATAGCGGTCTTACCCATCTCGCTGCCGCGATCGGCATTCCTACGGTTGCCATCATGGGAAGAACCGATCCCCAACGCTGGGCACCGCGGGGACAGGCAGTTCGGATACTAGCTCTGCCTCCCAAGGCTACGGTTTCCCAACCTTTATGGGACTACTTTCCCGTGGAGTGGCTAGAGACAGTGGTGACCACTTTTTTGTCCGAACGAGGGATACGCTGCTAATTGATGATCAACCTTCTTTTCTTCTTTCTCTGCCCAGACGGTGATAGGCTCTTAACCCTCTTTCTTCATATGAATTGGTTACTTCCCTTCCTTTTGCATGCGCTCAATGATCGCATCCACGCCGCTGATCTGAGGTAAAAGCGTCCCCTGTAAGATCTGCTCCCGTACCGTTTTCTCTCTTTCCTGACGAGGTTTAGCCAGAGCAAGCACTGTTGCCGCTTTCTCGGGAGGAATAACGACAATTCCGTTGTCATCGGCAACAATCAAATCTCCCGGCATCACAGTAACTCCCCCACACTGAATTGGGGTATTAATCTCCCCATCAATCCCTAAAAGCTCAGTGGTAAGGGCAGAGATGGTCCGGGCATAGACCGGAAACCCCATCGTTTCAATTTCAAGCACATCCGTCGCGGCTCCATCGATAATAGCTCCGGCCAGTCCTTTAATCTTAGCACAAAGGGCTACCATTTCCCCCCAGCAGGCGTGACGCGTATCTCCACATCGGTCGATGACCACCACATCTCCGGGAGCGGCTATTTCCAGCACCTTATGACAGAGTGTAGCATCAAGCGAGGGGAGTTTGAGGGTTACGGCAGGTCCCACCACTTTTATTTTTTTATAGAGGGGACGTATGGCCGGATCCATAAATCCATAATGCCAGATATGCCCTATTGTAGCCGGATCGATGTGCCGAAATTCTTCGATCATCGCTGGATCAAGTCTTTCTACTCGTGGCTGGATTATCATAACGGTTTCTCCTTTCTCTCAATTTGTGGGGTTGTCGTGCCCTCTTCCCTTGCCTCCCCTTCTGCCCACCACCTCATCAGAGACCTCGACCCTCTGGGCCCATGAGTCTAGCAAAGCGAGACAATACACCAGAAGGTATCAGACTAATCGTCTATAGAGCTTTTCGGCCAGGCGCTCAATCTCTTTCTCTAATTGAGCTATCGGTTTTTCGAGCGCAAGAGTCCAGACATGGATGTGTAACCCGTTGACTTCGATTTCCTGCTCTTGCTCTACCAGGTCCCTATCCGCCGGATAGATCAGCACTGCTTCCTGCCCTCCCATGGCTAAACAGTATCCGATCATTTGATAGAGGTCACTGGTCTGTTCGCCAAGAGTGGCCCACTGTTTGTATTTTGTATCTACAATCAGGCTCTTTTTCCCTCCATTTCGAAGCAGCAAATCGATACGGATAGGAATGAGCTTTGTCCTATCCAAAAAGGATCGGTGCTGGAGGGAAATGGTAATAGGCTTTTGACGGAGTACTGTGGCTATACGTTTGGTCACAAAGGTCTCAAACAACCAGGGCATATTGATCAAAAACGCAGAAAAAGGGGCTATTCCTGGTTTGGCCAGAAGAGTAAGGTGCGATAGCAACAGACGAGCGAGGTACAGAGCGGTTTGATATCGGGCAGTGAGAGGTGTAAAAGGAATTTCCGCAAGAGTCGTCGGCTCAACTTCGATCAGGGAAACTGGGAAAAAATGGGCAAGCAACCGTCGTATGGCTGGCAAGAAATCTGGGGATCGATAACGACGGTGCTGGAGTAAAAATAGGGTCCACTTTAAGGCTTGATTTTCCAGAATATCGGCGGTGTATTCGGTAAAACGACACGGAGGGGGATGGAGCAGGGTAGGAGAGCGTTGCATCTGCTGAAAGAGGACCTTTCCCCTGATCAGAGGAAGCGAAGCTTCCCGCAGGAGATATCCCGCCTGTATTCCTCCGCGGATGAGGTGCTCTGTCTCCTGAAGAAACAGTTGTACCAGCAGGTCAAACCAATCGTCACTCTGCTGGTAGAAACTCTGCTCTGAATGAAAAGGAATCGAGGAGACCACCGACAACAGATAAAAAAGATTGGGTAAAGGAATTTTAGGTTGAATTACCACAATCCAGTTAGCAAGAGGAATCGAGCCAACATAAGAACCAGCTCGCAGATGATAATAGCCGGGCTGAGTGGCAGGCAGTAAGGTTACTTTCTCTTGCAAACGCTCTTGCAGCAACGCGATATCCTGGGCAGAGAATGGAAAAGCCTCTGGTGTAGATGTATATTCGGTCAGAGTGATCACTGGAAGAGAAGTGGTCTTTTGCATCCCTCTCTATCCCTCCTCCCAGAGATCACGGAGGATAGCTTCGACTCGGGAGGGCTCGGCGAAAAAATATTCCTCCAGGAGAGGCTGGATGGTATAACGGAGGAGGCGCTGGAGCCCTTCTCGGCTGAGATCCGGTTGCATAAAATAGCTTTGCCCGATAAGAGCATTATCCGCAATCCCTTCCAGCCGGAGACGTTCATTCAGACGATCTAAAACCGAGGCATCCCATTCGGCGGGATACCCTTGACTCTCCATCCAGCGGCGAAGAATGGCCGAATCAGGCCGAAAACGAATAAAGTGGAAACGCCGCCGAAGCGCATAATCCACCAGGGCAATAGATCGATCTGCTGTATTCATGGTACCAATGAGGTAAAGATTGGGAGGTATGGCAAAACGCTCTCCAGAATAAGGTAACTCCACGGTTTTACCCCGATATTCCAGTAAGTAGAGGAGTTCACCAAAGATGTGAGCGAGATTGCCGCGATTGATTTCGTCAATAATACAGAGATAACGGGCAGTTTTTCCGCGTGCTTCTTCACAAAAACGTTTGAAGAGGCCTGGTTTGACTCCATAGCGTAAGACTCCTGTGGCGTCCGTTTCTGGGCGGATACCCTCGATAAACTCTTCGTAGCTATACGAAGGATGGAACTGGACAAGGGTGACGCGCGTTGGTGAGCCGGTGAAATAGACGGCAAACGCTTCGGCCACAAATGTTTTTCCAGTCCCGGGTGGACCATAAAAGATCACTTGCCGCTTTTCTTGCAGGAGTTGTTCAATCTCCACAATCATCTCTATCGGGAAATGGATCTGCTGCTGGAGGGTCTGAAGAGAGAGGGAAGCTTCCGCAATCTGCGGTAAGTGAATGGAGGGCTCTGATCCGGAAGAGTAAGCTGGTTCTTCTGTCTCTAAAGGAAAAGCCCCCGACCCTACGACACGCAGAAAATCATCCAGGAGAAAAACATCAAAATGCTCATCGAGGGAGCGGAGTTGGTCTTTAGCGCGAGTAAGCTGCTGATAAATCTCCCCTGGCGTATCCCCAGGCTGCCAGTATTGCATGCCTAACTTCTGGATACCCTTTTCGATCTGCTGATTCCATTGCCCATAACGATCGTGATGTAAGGCCTGAAGTAGAGGAATAAAAAAAGCCCTTTTTAATCCTGGAACTTCATAGGTACTTCCCGGCAAGAGGAAACGATTGAGCATGGTCACGAGATCATCTGAAGAGGTGAGTAGATACAACAATCCTTCTCGTAGACGCCCAATGTACTTGCGAATAGTTTTGTCATACCGCCGATTCCCTCCTATATTCCGGTGATAAGTCAAGAGAGTGCGAGCAAGCTCTCTCTCTGAACTCGTTTCGAGAAAAGAGCGCTTGAGGAAAAGATCGGGCAAGCTCAAGGCTCGGTTCCGTGCCCGGGCGATATGGGGAGCATGACTCCAGGTCGAATGGAGATACCGGGAGAGATACCCGCGCAATTGGTGCACCGGAAAGCGACTGGATATCATGGAGAGAAATACTTTGCTTTTCCTCCACCTTCTGTTAAGATAACACTGAGTGGCTGGTTATGATCATCTAACTGTTAGAAGTTCTTTGATGAACTCATAGCGAGTAAATCCCAAAATGTCATTCTGAGTCCTTCGCTGCGCTCAAGGATAAACTTCGCGAAGAATCTCCTGTTTTTGGAACAATTCATGGGAGATCCTTCACAGAGTTTACCCTGAGCAAAGCGAAGGGTTCAGGATGACAATTGGACTTCCCTTCGCTACACTACGGGATGACAAAAGAGAAATACTCGCTATGAGCTCGATAGTTCTGATACTTACTTAGTACATATAGGTCAATTTTCTCATAAAGTCAATGCTCTCGTGCCTTTTGCAAAAAGTTTTGCGACATCTGTCATGTTGAGCGATTGTAAGAAACGAAGAATCTCATCAGCGGGAAGAGGACCTTTGCAAGCGAGATGCTTCGCCTTCGGCTCAGCATGACAACTCGTCAGCACTTCCTGAACAAAGAGTGCTCTGAGTATACCCTTACAATGAGAGGCTCAGTCTTTGAAGAAGGGGAAAAATATGGTAGATTTTCGCTTAACCGAAGAACAAAAGGAACTTCGTCGTGTAGCCAGAGAATTTGCCCAAAAGGAGATTGTTCCCGTAGCCGCAGAACATGATCGAAACAACTCTTTTCCCTGGGAGGTTTTCCAGAAAGCCTTTGCTATTGGACTGATGAACTTGACGATACCGAGCGAGTATGGGGGAGGGGGATTGAGTTGTCTCGATTGTTGTATCATCGTGGAAGAACTGGCCGCTGGCTGTGCCGGGATTACCACCTCGATGATGACAAATGAGTTGGCGGTTACTCCCATCTTAGTGGCCGGAACTGCCGAACAAAAAGCCCAATTTCTGCGGCCATTTTGTCAACAGTTGACCATGGGATCGTTCTGTTTGACCGAGCCCGGGGCAGGATCAGATGTTGCTGCTATGACTACCACGGCCAAACGGGATGGGGATGATTATATTATCAACGGGAGCAAGATGTTTATCACCAATGGTAGTGTTTCTAAACTGATGACCGTCTTCGCAACTCGCGATCGGTCCTTACGACATGCTGGGATCTCGGGCTTTATTGTTCCCGCCGACCTGCCTGGTGTGCGCCGGGGGAAAAAACTGGATAAGATGGGACAACGTGCATCAGATACGGCTGAAGTGATCTTTGAGGATGTGCGGGTCCCACGGGAATATCTGCTTGGGAAAGAAGAAGAAGGATTCAAAATAGCTATGCAAACTCTGGATCGCACTCGACCGATGATCGGCGCGATGGCGGTGGGATTGGCGCGAGCAGCCATGGAAGCCTCGATCAAATATGCCAAAGAGCGGGTCACTTTTGGTGTTCCTATCGCGAATCATCAGGCGATTCAGATGATGCTTGCCGATATGGATCAAGAGATCGAAGCGGCTCGTCTGCTTACCTGGCAATCTGCCTGGCTGATCGATCAGGGGGTACGGGCGAGTAGGGAGTCAGCGATTGCTAAGGCGTTTGCCACGGATATGGCCATGCGGGTGACTACCGATGCGGTCCAGATTTTTGGGGGATATGGCTATATGAAAGATTTTCCGGTAGAAAAGTATATGCGTGATGCGAAACTGATGCAGATTTACGAAGGGACTAATCAGATTCAACGTCTGGTCATTGCCCGGCAGCTCTTGGGAAGATAACCGGGTAGAGGAGAGAAGGAGAGAGAAATCATGCAAATTCAGCTTGACCGTCTACGACAGAGTCTCTTGGAATTGGCTAAAATCGGTGCAACCCCCAATGGTGGAGTCTCCCGGCTCACCTTAAGTGACGAAGACAAACAAGCACGAGACCTGCTCGTGACCTGGTTGAATGAAGCGGATTTAGAGGTAACGATTGATGAAATGGGAAACATCTTTGGCCGGCGGGAAGGTAGTGATAAGGATGCATCTATCCTCCTGCTCGGTTCGCATATCGATAGCGTCAAAGAAGGGGGGAAATTTGATGGAGCATTAGGGGTCATGGGGGCTCTCGAAGTGATCCGTACCCTCAATGATCAGAAAACTCCAACCCGCCACCCTATCGAAGTAGTGGCTTTTACTAATGAAGAAGGGGTGCGTTTCCCACCTGCCATGCTCTCCAGTGGCGTACTCGCCGGGAATTTTACCCTCGAATATGCCTATGCCCGCACTGATCCCCAGGGGAAAAAATTTGGAGAAGAGCTGGAGCGCATTGGGTATAAAGGTCCTCGCAGATGTGTTCCCCGCAATTTTCTGGCTTACATCGAGATGCACGTAGAACAAGGGCCAATCCTCATTACCGAAGGGTACCCTATCGGAGTGGTGGAGGGGGTCCTGGGAATCTCCTGGTCCAAGATTACCGTCGTTGGAGAGCGAGACCATGCGGGACCGACTCCCATGTCTATGCGGCATGATGCCCTGGTGGCGGCGGCACAGCTTGTGCTGGCTGTGCGGAATCTTGCCAAAATATTTGGAGGAGATATGGTCACCACTGTCGGGACATTAGAGGTCGAACCGAACATGATCAACGTAATCCCTGGCCGAGTGGAACTTTCCGTGAATATTCGTGACTGGTATGACGAAAAGATACGGGAGGCAGCGGCAATGCTCAAAGAGGAAGCGGCCAAGATTGCGAAAGCCGAAGGGGTCCAAATTGAGGTGGATACTTACTGGCATATTGCCCCAACTCATTTTGCGCCAGAGATCGTGACCGCTATAGAACGGAGTTGTCAAAAACTTGGCTATCGATATCGTAAGATCATCAGCGGAGCAGGACATGATGCCAATTATCTCAATCGAGTAACCAAGACCGGCATGATCTTTGTCCCGAGTATTGGGGGAAAAAGTCACTGCGAAGAAGAAGACACCTCCTGGGAAGACATTGAAAAAGGGACCAATGTTCTGCTGCAAACCGTGCTGGATCTTGCCAAAGCAGAGGCCTAGTCACAAGATGCACCTATCTCACGATTACCCTATACCATAGCTTGGCAAGGGAGGAACAATGCTATGGGACAAACCCACACGCGCGAGCAGATAGAAACTATCGACCGGACTCAAACCGATTTGCCGTGGGTCGTCATCTTATTCAATGATGATTATCACAGTTTCGATGAAGTCATTCACCAGGTGCAAAAAGCCACTGGATGTTCTGCTGAAGAGGCATATACTATTACTTATACGGCCCATACGACTGGACAAGCCGTAGCGTTTGCAGGTCGAAAGAGCCGCTGCGAAGAGGTAGCCTCTGTCCTTCGGGAAATCGATCTCCAGGTGGCTCTTGAGGAGGGATGAGAAAAAACGCTAAGTGACATCCGATTCCTGCATAACCAAACTATCTCCAGTCAAGAGGAAGAGATGGCTCAAGAAGAGCGAGCGGTGTCTCCAGAGCGAGAGAACCCTTGATAGAGTATCTGTTTAAATTCCTCGATAGAAAAGGGTTTGTTGAGGAACAGACAACCACTCTCTTCTAGAAATTTCCGGTTTTCTTCACTGACCGTATCCCCACTGGAGAAAATTAAACGCGGAATAGCATGGGGGCGATTTTGCTGTAAGAATCGATAAATTTGACGACCGCCTACCACCGGCATCTTGATATCACAGATAATGAGATCGTATTCTTGCGTCGCAATTTTTTGAAGGGCCTCCTGTCCGGAAGGAGTAGTATCTGCTTGATGGCCAAGGGATTGCAGCAGATCGGTTAAAAACTCCAGAATCGTTTCTTCGTCATCGATGACCAGGACCCTTTGTGGTGACACTACAGGCTGGTAACTCGGTAGGCTATCAGTTTTGGCCGAAGAAGGAAGCTCCTCGATGATCGGCAACTCGATGGTAAAAGTGGTCCCTTTCCCTTCGATGCTGGTTACTCCGATCTCTCCGCCATGCTCCTTGATAATACCGTAAGAGAGACTGAGTCCCAGGCCTGTCCCTTTTTCTTTCGTGGTATAGAAGGGGTCAAAGATACGGCGGATGTTTTTGGGTGAAATACCGGGCCCATTGTCAGTGACATTGATATAAATTTTCCGGTCATCGTGTGCCGTGGTTATCAATAGCTCTCCCCCTCCCCGATACTCTGCCATGGCCTGGTAGGCGTTATTGATCATATTGACCAGCACCTGCTGCAGTTGATGTTCATCCACCATAGTTTTCGGGAGGGTATCGTCGAGCTGTTTTGCCGTGAGCACATTGTTGACTTTAAGCTGGTACCCCAACAGATCAAGGGTTTTGAGACAGATGTCATTGATATTCCTGTACCGCTTTTCCGGTTTTCGTTTTCGGGCAAAACTGAGCAAGTTTTTGACAATCTGACTACATCGAACGGCTTCATGGCTGATCTTCTCCAGCATAGCATGAGCTTCCGGAGAGCAGGAATGCGATTGGGTAAGGAGCTCTGCATATCCTAAGACTGAGGTAAGCGGATTATTCAATTCATGAGCCACTCCAGAGAGGAGCTCACCGAGGGCGGAAAGTTTTTCACTCTGAATGAGTCGTTCCTGGGTAGCTTTCAACTCTTCCAGTGATTGATTGAGCTTTTGATTTATCTCGTGGAGCTCTCTTGTACGATCGATCACCCGCTGTTCAAGGTCTTGCGTATGCATCTTCAGTTTGCGCTGGAGTCGAATTTTTTCCATGGCCCTTTTGAGCGAGATTTTCATCATTTCAATATCAAACGGTTTTGATATATAATCGTACGCTCCCTTGCGCAGGGCCTCGATGGCAGAGTCTGTGGAGGCAAAACCGGTAATGACAATAATCAGAGTCTCTGGCACATGAGTCGCAATATGCTCCATCACTTCAAAGCCATTCCCCTCTTCCATCATGATATCGGTAATCACAATATCAAATGGCTCGCGTTGGAGATAGGCGATACCTTCATGACCGTTCGCTGCTGTGGATACGGTGTATCCTTCTTCGGTCAGGAGAAATTCCAAATTTGTGCGAAGACGCTTTTCATCTTCAATGATGAGTATTTTTCCAATCATATCGGTTGCTCCTCTTGCCTCGCCATCTCTCCCACAAAATGGGTACCAACCATACTGAGGGGGTATTCTGGTAGAAAAATCCGGAACAGCGTGCCCTTCCCCACCTCGCTCTCTACATGGATAGATCCTCCATAACTCTCGATGATATTGGCGGAAACCGAAAGTCCGAGTCCCATCCCCTCTCCACGTTTTTTGGTGGAGAAGAAAGGTTTAAAAAGGAGGCGAAGATGTTCTGGTGCAATACCCGTACCAGTATCGATAACCTGGATAGAGATCCCTCCTTTTTGTCGTGCGGTTTCAATACGCAACCTTCCCCCTTTGGGCATGGCTTCCTGGGCATTTTTGATCAGATTGAGCAACACCTGTTTGAGTTGATCCAGCGACATACGGATGGAAGGGAGATCATCAGCTAGTTCTACATTGATTTCTATACCCCGGTCAACCAGATCTCCCTCCACGAATTTCATGAGGTTGCGGATGACCTCATTTACTTGCAAGGTAGAGATTTCTGTCGAAGGACGAGAAAAATCAAATAGTTGCTTAATAATGCGCGCAATACGTTCAATTTCTTCTTGTACAATGTCTAAATGCTCTTTATTCGGATCCTCACTCGGTATTCGTTTGTTCACAATATGGAGGGTGGTCTTAATAATAGCCAGCGGATTATTCACTTCGTGCGCCACTTTGGCAGCGAGTTTTCCCACGGCAGCCAATTTTTCACTCTGAATCAATTGTTCCTGGGTCGCTTTGATCATTTCATTCGCTTCTTCTAAATGCCGTTTCTCCTCGGCCAGACTGTTAATGTGTATTTGAAGTGCTTTCCGCATCTCTTCAAACCGTTGGGCTAAATAGCCTATTTCATCAGCAGAGTTCACTATAATGGTATGAGCATAATTCCCTCGGGCTACCTCATTAACCCCTGCGACAAGCTGCTGAATCGGTTTGGAAATAAGTTGCGCTAAAAAGATCGCTTCGCCAGTACCGAGGAGAATAGCTACAAGCCCTAGCAGAAAAAGGTTCCGCGTTGTTTTTTGGATTTCCCGCATCGCCTGGGCAAGGGAGAAACCGATACGAATCGTTCCCCATTTGCGTGTACCACCTGGAACAAAGAAAGGAACCGCCACATCATACCCTTTCCCTCCTATCTCCTCTGTGGACACCTCCTGGATAGATAATTTCTCTGCTTTGATAGCTGCTTGACTGACCGGATCATCCAGAATTTTTCCCTGCTGACCGCTATGCCTGCTATAGGCTGCTACCTTGCCATCGTGCAGATGCACAATGGCATAGGCCACATCAGCCTCTGAAGCTACCTGTTCGACGGTTTGCTCCAATTTAATAAAATTGTAACTGAGCAAATATCCTTCACTCAAAGCTGTCAGATTCGTAGCCAAGGAAATAGCCCGCTTTCGTGATTCTTCCAGGATGGTCTCTCGCTGGCGTTTTTCGATTACCAGTGTTACCAGGATCATCAAAGAGACCTGCACCAAAACAATAACACCTATAAATTTAGCACGGAGACTTCTCCGAAAGACAGGAAAATGGGGAAGAGCGGTTTGCCCATTCTGTGTATGCTCCATCATTGTTTCCCTTCCATTTGAGAATCTAAGGTTTCGGCAAACCAGATTTTTTTCATAGGAATATAGGGAGCACCCAGCGCGTTCACTTCTACGCCACGCACATAAGGCTGATAGAGGTACTCAAAGACTTGATGGTAGAGGGGGATCACCGGAGCATCTCGTAGAATAAGATTTTCTACTTCCCGATAGAGCTTGAGGCGTTTTATATAGGTTGTTTCCTGGCGCGCTTGTGCAAGAAGGTAGTCCACGTGAGGGTTCTGATACCCCATGCGATTAGTTTTACTTTGAGAATGAAAAAGAGGGAAGAAGAAGTTATCTGGATCGGGAATGTCTGCAGACCAGCCCAGACGAAACAGAGAAAGGTTCCCCTCTTCGAGCTTTGCTCTAAAGAGAGGCCAGTGTGACGCTTCTTGCAGTTGTACATGCACCCCAATGGTAGCCAGGTCACGCTGATAGGCTTGCATTTCTTGCCGGACACTCTGGTCTCTGGAGCCAAACCAGAGCTCAAGAGGGGAGAGTCCCTTGCCCTGTGGATACCCGGCTTCAGCTAGCAGTTGCTTGGCTCGGTCAAGATTATAGGAATAACTGTTGACTGCAGGAGGAAAAGCAGGCAGACCGGGTGGAGGGGGAAGAATGCCATACGCCACCACACTCTCACCTCGTCTGATCTGCTGGACGATGGTTTCCTTATTTATTGCATAATAAAAAGCTTGTCGTACTTTAGGATCTGTAAAAGGGATTTTCCGAGTATTAAGGCCAATATAAAACAGGTTGAGACTGGGCATACGGAGATAGCGGTAAGAACGATACCGCGACGATTGGCGTACTTCTTCACTCTTGACACTGGGTACAGCGGTTTCCTCTAGCCGTCCCTGCAGAAAAAGGGGAAAGGTTTCTGCAGGGCTTTGGCCAATCTGAAACAGGACTCCATCGAGAAAGGGCCTCCCTTCATAATAGGCTTCATAAGGCTGGAGAGCTATCTCTTCGTTTGGTTTCCAGTGCCGAAAACGAAATGGGCCGGTCCCGACCGGGTGTGATGAGAACTGTTTTGCTCCATTTTCTACTACCTCTCGAGGCACTACTTTTGCGTTCGCTGTAGCAAGGATAGAGAGAAACGGAGCATAGGGCTCCTTTAAGCGGATCTGGAGCGTATAGGGATCCAGCGCTTTTAGCCCCTCCACCTGGTCTGTCTTCCCATCCTGAATAGCTTGGGCCTGAATATATTGAAACAGAGGGGCTATCGGAGAAGCCACCGCCGGATCGAGAATGCGACGAAAGGAATACACAAAATCTTCCGCAGTCACTTCCCGTCCAGTATGAAACAAGACCCCCTTTTTTAAGTAAAAGGTCCAGGTCAGACCTGCCCTCGATGCTTCCCAAAATCCCGCAATGGCGGGAACAGGATTCAATTGGCTATCAAACTGGACTAAGCCATCAAAAACCTGATTCAACACAGTGTAAGCGTACACATCGGTAGCGTGAGCAGGATCGAGTAATGCAGGGTTATCGGCGAGAACACGCCTATATACCCCACCAAAACGTGGAGCTATCGTTTCGGTTACAGGAGAAGCCGGAACTCTGACAGCCTGGTACAATGAGAAAACCAAAAGGAGTTCCAGCAAAGTCAGAAAAAAATGACAGAGCCCATGTTTCCCTTTCTTCATCTCGGCAATGCCCTTCGATCTTCGGTATATCTTAATTCTCCCTTTTGGCACGCTGCTCTTCTTTATCTAGCCAGATCTTTTTCATAGGAACGTAGGGAGCTCCCAGGGCGTTCACTTCTACGCCACGCACATACGGCTGGTAAAGGTATTCAAATGTTTTATGATGTTGACTAATCCAGGGAGCATCTTCTAAGGCTATTTTCTCTACTTCACGATAAATTTCGATGCGTTTTGTATAGTTAATTTCTCGACGCGCTTTCCGTAACAATTCATCCACTTTAAGGTTATGGTAGAATGTTCGGTTCATTTTACTCTGTGAAAATAAAAGAGGAAAAAGAAAGTTATCTGGATCTGGGATGTCCGCATACCAGGCTAAACGGAACATAGACAATTTCCCTTCTTGCAACAAATTCCTTAAAGTAGGCCAGTCTGGAGCTTGGTGAATTTCTATAACTACGCCAAGATCAGCAAGATATCGTCGATAAGCTTCTAGCTCTTTCCGAGTATTTTCTTCTTGGGGACCATACCAGAGGTCAATCACCGGTAGTCCATTTCCTTCTGGATAGCCGGCTTCTGCTAAGAGTTCTTTTGCTCGCTGTGGACTATAGTAATAACCCGCAAGTTCAGGATTGTAGCCAGGCATTCCTGGGGGTAGAATCCTATGAGCGACAATACTATCATTTTTTCTAATCTCTCGAACAATGACTTCTTTATCAATAGCATAGTTGAATGCTTGACGGATTTTCTTGTTTGTAAAAGGCTCCTGGCGAGTATTAAAGCCTATATAGAGGAGATGGAGGGTTGGTTTTCTGAGATGAATATAGGGAAGATAGCGGTCATTCTCTTGTACTTCCGTGGCTTTGGTGCTCGGTACTGGCGATTCTTCGAGCTCACCGTTCAGGAAGTCATGAAAACCTTCTAAATCTTTTTTCCCTACTTTGAAAATAATCTGGTCGAGAAAAGGACGTCCTTCATAGTAATCCTTATGGGCTTGAAGTACTATCTCTTTGCCCTGTTCCCAGTGCTGAAGAACGAAAGATCCACTCCCTACTGGATGCAGGGAAAACTGGCTTCCTTTCTTTTCTACCTCCTTTTGTGGAACTACTTTAGCGTTTGCCACTGCCAAAATGGAAAGTAAGGGAGTATACGGTTCTTCTAAGGAAATCTGCAGACGGTAACGATCAAGAGCCTTTAGCCCTTTCACTCGTTGTGCTTTCCCAGTTCGAAACTCTTCAGCTCCCTGGATATATTGAAAGAGCTCAGCGACTGGAGATTGAATACCGGGATCAAGAATGCGAGTAAAGGAATAGACAAAATCGTCAGCAGTTACCTCTTGTCCATTATGGAACTTTACATCTTGGCGCAGGTAAAATGTCCAGACCAAACCATCCAGAGAAGCCTCCCAAAATCCTGCAATGGCAGGAACAGGATTAAGATGACTGTCAAACTGGACTAAACCATCAAAAATTTGGTTTATGACCGTATAAGCATAGATATCCGCGGTACGAGCTGGATCTAAGGAGGAGGGATTGGCTGCAAGAGGACGTCTATATACTCCTCCCCATCGCGTGGTTTCCTCTTGACTCAAAGAAACAATTGCTGCAGTTACCGGAAAGATGGAAAAGACGAGTACTCCCAAACTAACCAAGAGTCCAAGGAGAAATAGCAGTTGTATGCTCTTCTTTCTCATCTTTTCCTCCTTTGAGATTCTATTCAAAGGTTCCGTTCGGCTATAGCAAGTTGTTCGAGCAATTGCTCTTTGGCATCGCTGGAAAGACGAGTGAACTGAATACCTACCTTGTGGTCAAAATCCTTCCCTTTCTTCACCCATCGAACTTCTCCATCGGCTCGAATCGGTTGATTATCACGAAGAAGAGAGATCTCCAGTTCTAAAAGATTTTTCCGACGAAGCGGAAGGGCGGTTTCGAACAGAAGACCGTCGGCACTGATATCTACGGTTTTCCCCTTGCCTACAATCTGTTCTGTCTCTTTGCGCCGGGCGATACAGAAGGAATAGCGAATAGGGAGGGGAAGTTTTACCCGCTGGGTCTTTCTTCTCTCTAAATGTCTCGTCTCTCCATTTCCCTTGCTCTTCGGATTGAGAAGACGGTGAATCTCCTTTAGCAGTTGGTCAGGACGAAATGGTTTTTCCAGATAGACATCTGCTCCAGCCGCAAAGGCTCTTTCAATACTTTCTTCTTGGATATACCCGGTAATAGCAATGACTTTTACCCCTTGAGTCTGCGGGTGTCCTTTGATACGTGCACATAGCTCAAACCCATTCATCCGTGGCATAATCAAATCCAACACCAGAAGATCTGGTTTAAAAGTGGCCATTTTCAGCCCAGCTTCGTATCCATCACTCGCAGACTCAACCTGATAACCAACCTGGTGTAGCGCTTGGACAAGCACCTCCACCACGGCTCGATCGTCATCGACAATGAGAATACGAGGCATAGCTTGTAAAGCAAAATCTTCGGGTATTGGTAACTGGTAAGTAAGGAGAAATTCTAGAAAATCCTCTCTCCGGATGCGATGATGTCCTCCTGGTGTTCGATAGGCCCGCAATTTACCTGCATTGATCCAGTTGGTAACGGTAAAATGGGTGACTTGACAATAACGCGCAATCGCTCCGGTGGTCAAATCCTTTTTTTTCGCTTTCACCTTCGTCTTCCTCTTCTCCTCCAGAGGTGCTTTTTTAAGAACCTCGCTTGTACATAAATCTCAACCTATTCCCTGACTAGCCTGAGGAAAACCTCCTCTCATTTTGTGGCATCGCCTAAGTAAATACGATAGGAAATGTATTTCTTACTTTTTCCCCACTCCTGGCTTGTTCTGCAGCCTTCTGATCCTGTCCTGAACAAAGTGCAGGAACAAACCTGAAACAACAGAAAGGGTTTACCAACCCAGAAAACCACTCTCAAAGAAGGGAAGGGGAATTACAAAAAATAGAGAAACTGAAGGTTTATATATTATGAAATTTTTGCATGCCTGTCAAGATATATTTTGACCTTGGCCCGGAAAGATTCAGCGCTCTAAGGGATCGAAAATATTGGCTTTGGACAAAGGAAGAGAGAAGAGATTTGGGCAGAAGATAGACCCCCTATGCGCACTTTAACAAATGGTATAGGGGGTTACACTAACGAGGAGGAAGAGGTGAATTACCTCTTGACTTTTGCTACGGCCTGAGCCGCGTCAATCAGACCAGCACCTTGAGCTTCCCAGGGAGCTCCCAGGTCAATAGCGGTTTCTTGTAAAATCTCTCTCACCTCTTCCGGAGCTAGGTCGGGGTTTACACTAAGCATCAAAGCGACCAGGCCGGTGACATGAGCGGCTGCTTGACTGGTTCCACTCCCTTCCCCATAGCCTCCATGGAGGGTAGTTGAGATAATGGGGTCATTGTTCAGGATGCTTCCACCGGGTGCCGTGATATCGACTTCAGGACCTTGAATGCTGTAGTACGTAATTTCTGCCTGGCTATTTGTAGCTGCTACTGCGATAGTTTCTTGATACCGGGCCGGATAGTTTACTTCAAGACCAGAACATTCTCCCTCACCGGCCATCCCTTCACCGGCCATCCCTTCGCCGGCCACCATTTCACACTTAGTATCTTCGCCGGCCATGCCTTCCCCCGCCATTCCCTCACCGGCCATTCCCTCGCCGGCCATGCCTTCGCCGGCCATGCCTTCACCACTGGTTCCTTTGCTATCATAATTCCCAGCGGAAGCGATAAGAACTACACCGGCATTATGGAGCAACTTAATAATTCGCTGAAGCATCTTACTGCCTTCATAGAATCCTAAACTCATGTTTACCACTCGAATCTCTGGATGTCTGTAGACCCATACCAGCCCACGAACCAGGTCTGACTGGTATCCACTCCCCTCTTCATCCAGGACCCGCACTGCATAGAGTTTTGCTTTAGGAGCGATACCACGCATCACCAGGAGTTCAGTTGGTCGTCCAGCTTTTCCAGCGATAATCCCTGCGATATGCGTACCATGCCCATTGCGATCGATGTAGTCTCTTGGATCTTCGCCAGCCCGGGCATTATAGCCCCCTATGACTACATCCGCCAAATCAGGATGGGTGAAATCAATTCCAGTATCCAGTACAGCAATGGTTACCTCTTTGCCTCCTTGTTTCTGAATCCGTGGTGGTAGTTCATGGAAGTATATTTGCCGTAAATTCCAGGTATACCCGCCCCTGACGGGATCCACATCAACCGGTGCAACTTTCACGGCGGTGCGTGAGTCACGAGCAACTTCCTCTACTTCCGGATAGTTCCGTAATCTGACCAGTGCTTTCTCGGGTTGCACAGAAGACAACTGAATAACCATCACATTCAGAAGATCAAAATGATGTAGAATCGTACTCCCACTCTCTTGAATAATGGCTTTCTGGACCGCAACCGGGGTTCCCTCCACAAAGGATACGATCCGCCGCAAGCTCTCTGCCCAAGCCATTGCTGTTCCGCACAAAAGGGAAAATATCACTAAACTGAGCATTCCCTGCAGTAGTCGATGATAATATACTCTTCGCATCTCCACCTTCTCCTCGTCTTGTCTGTTCGTCTCCTTAGCCGGGAAAGATTTTGATAACCTTTCCCTCCATATCTCTCTTACCTCTTACCTCTCTTACTCCACCTGTTATACCGGTTTAACAGTCGCTCACTACGCTTTACCACTGAGGCTTGGTTCCGTTGCCATATACCTGGTGCATAAATGATGCCTGCGAAATGGGGAGGAGAAAACGAAAGAGGACTTTCTTATAAGACATTGATTTTTTTATTTATTATTATCTTCCTCCTCTCTCGCCGGTTCTTTGCCGGGAAGGAGGGAGGCCGATCCTTTCGTCAAAAAAATGGCACTGCGCTGGGATCTCTTCACGGTATGAGGAGGGGATTCAAGGAGAAAAAGCGGGTTTGCCCTTGTGATTGCCTTCCCTTCCGTCAAATATCTGACATTTCAGGGAAGAGATGATAGAAATTTTACACTGTCAACCAAGGAGACAGGTATTATCATCAAGCGGTATTGCTTGAGTACCAAAGGAGAGGGGGCAGGGGATATCTTGCCGCTACTGATATAAATGACAGAAGACCTGGTGGCGATCCCCAACAGAGATCTCCTTTACTGGCGTCTCTCGACAGATCGGCATACATTCAGGGCAACGGTCGGCAAAATGACACCCAGCAGGCAGGTTGATAGGAGAGGGTATCGTATCTCCAATAGCCAGATCGGGCATCCTATAGGAAGGGTCCGGCACGGGTACTGCTTTTAAGAGGGCTTTGGTATAAGGGTGTAGAGGATTTTTGATAATCTCTTTGGTTGGCCCAATCTCCACAATCTTTCCCAAATACATGATTGCGGTAAGATCGGTCATATATTTGATCAGAGAGAGATCATGAGAGATATATAACGAGGCAAGCTTTCTCTCAACCGTAATTTCTTTCAACAAATTTAATACCCCCGCTCGAATAGAAACATCGAGCATAGTGACCGGTTCATCGGCCACCAGAAATTTGGGCTCGAGAATCAAAGCCCGGGCGAGAGCCACCCGTTGTAGTTGTCCTCCACTGAGTTCATGGGGATACCGTTCTAAGAAACGCGAGGGAGGAGAGAGATGCACCATCTCCAGGACCTGTGCTACTCGTTCCTGTCTCTCCTGTTGATTGCCAATCCCATGAATGATCAGGGGTTCCATCAATGCATAGGCAATAGGAAAACGTGGGTTGAACGATTGATAGGGATCCTGAAAAATCATCTGCGCCTGGCGTCGAAAGGCTTTAAGCCGTTCTCCCCGCAGATGCCGGATATCCTCTCCCTCGAACCGGATCTCTCCAGCCGTAGCTTCATAGAGTTTTAAGATGACCTTGACCGTAGTGGTTTTCCCACACCCACTCTCCCCAGCCAGCCCCAAAGTTTCTCCTCGATGGATTTGGAATGAAATGTCATCAACAGCTTTTAATTGAGGAGGTTCTCGTCTGACCTCCAATAGAGAAGCTATCCAGCCTCGATGCAAAGGGAAATATTTCTTGAGATGCTTTACATCAAGGACAACTTCTCGACCCATGTCTCTTCCTTTCTCGCTTGGCTACGCAGCTCTTCAATATCCTTAATCCGATGACAGGCCACAAAATGTCCAGCATTGACTTCCGTCATGGGCGGTTCTTCCTGACAGACTTCTAAGGCAAATGGGCACCGCTCGGCAAAGCGACATCCTGGTGGTGGATGAGTCAAATCAGGTGGGAGGCCAGGGATGGCAATCAATTTTTCCCGCTCATCTACCAGGCTGGGAAAGGCATTCTGCAATCCAAGTGTGTAGGGGTGAAAAGGCTGATGAAAGATATCAGCAGTCCTCCCGTACTCCACGATCTTTCCAGCGTACATAATGGCTACGGCATCACACATCTGCGCTACGAGTGAAATGTCATGGGTTACGGTGATCATCCCAATTTTCAGACGTCTGCGCAGCTCTTTGATACGCAACAGAATCTGGTGCTGGACAATGACATCGAGCGCAGTCGTTGGCTCATCGGCAATGACCAGGCTCGGTTCCAGCGCTAAAGCCATAGCAATGGTCACTCGCTGTTTCATGCCTCCACTGAACTGATGAGGATAATCTTGTAAACGATGTTCGGGGATTCCAACCAGATGAAATAGTTCGTGGGCTCGATCCAGCGCTTGTTTCTTCTCTACTGACGTATGAGCCTGAATGACCTCAACGATCTGATCCTGAATACGATAGACCGGATCGAGTGAGTTCATGGCACTTTGGGGAATCATGGCGATTTCTTTCCAGCGAAGCTGGCGCATCTGTTCCGATGAATACCGCAACAGATCTTTCCTCTGAAAATAGATGGCTCCGCCATGGATACGGGCATTAGGAGGGAGCACTCGAATAATAGAACGAATCGCGGTGGTCTTTCCACACCCGCTTTCTCCTACCAGCCCCAGGTTTTCTCCTTCCTGAACGGAGAAGGAGATCCCATCTACTGCTCTGACTTTCTCCGAGCCCATATGATAATAGGTCTGCACATTCTTGAGTTCAAGCAGCGTCATATCTCTGTTTTCTCAACTTTGGGTAGAGGGTCTCTTCATACCCTCTGCTGATGAAAAATCCTGCCATGACCGTTAACATGATACAGATTCCTGGAGGGATGAACCAGTGATACGCTCCTCGACTCATCGCCTGCATGGCGTAGGCCTCCTGCAGCATCTTCCCCCAGGTAATAACTGTAGGGTCTCCAAAGCCCAGGAAACTGACCGACGCCTCGGTAAGAATCGCCCAGCCCACTGCCAGCGCGCCATAGAGAAAAGAGAGTGGAAAGATATTCGGAGCCAGATGAACAAAGATAATGCGAGAGTGGCTTGCACCGGCGATTTTAGCTGACTCAATAAAAGGGCGCTCTTTTAAGGTCAAGACCTGGGCCCGAATTACACGGGCGGTATTTCGCCAGAGTAACAAGGCCATGGCAATAACGATATTCCAGGTGGAGAGACCAAGAAAGGAGACCAGGATAATGACAAAAGGGAGAAAGGGGATACCAAAGGCGACATCGGCAGTACGCATCAAGAGATCATCAATCCATCCCCCGTAATATCCAGAGAGCAGACCAATGACCGTACCGATAATCATGACAAAAAAGGCGGCAGTAAATCCTACGAGCAAGGCCATCCGCGATCCATAGACAAGCTGGGAAAAGATATCCCGTCCCATGTTGGTCGTACCAAACCAAAACTGGGCAGAGGGAGGGCGGTTTTGCATCCACTCCCCTCCCTCCATAATGATCTGCTCAGGAGAATAGGGTGCAATATATGGAGCGAGGAAAGCGACCAGCAGAAAAAAAAGATAGATGAGAATACCGATGCATCCTAACTTTTCACTGACCAGTACTTTCCAAAAGGCTCGAAGATTCGTCTCTCTTTTCATTGGTATGATATCCTCGGATCAAGTATCCCGTAGAGAAGATCGGCCACAAAATTCATCAACACCACGATAGTGGCCATCACCAAAAATCCTCCTTGGGCTACCGGATAATCACTACTTTGGACAGCCTGCACTAGCATTCGACCAATCCCCGGCCAGCTAAAGACAGTCTCGATCACCACACTGCCTCCCACTGCAAAACCTACTGCCAAAGCTAAAGCGGTAATAACCGGTAGCAGAGCATTGCGTGCAGCGTGTTTGAACATGATGACTCGCTCTTTCAACCCTTTGATCCGGCAATAATCGATAAAATCTTCTCCCATGACCTCAAGCATACTACTCCGCATAATGAGCAGAGGAAGTCCACAGAAATAGATCCCCAGCACCGTTGCTGGAAGGATCAGATGATGCATAAAGTCCCAGGAAAGGAAAATCCACCAGCCTACTGTGTAGTCAGTACCTGGTGAACGCATACCCGAACCAGGAAACCAACCGAGTTGAAAAGAAAAGATAGCCAGAGCAATCATACCGGTCCAGAACGCTGGAGCGGCTCTGGTAATCAGGGCCAAAGAAATCCCTACGGTTTCGATCCGTTTTCCTCTTTGCCAGGCCAGAAACGCTCCCGCAGTTATGCCGATACAGTAAGCAAGAAAAATCGCACTGAGCATTAAAATGATCGTATTGGCGAGTTTTTCCTGAATGACACTGGCTACCGAACGGCTGAAGTGAAAGGATTGACCGAGTTCTCCACGGAAGAGATTCTTCATATAGACCAGATACTGCATATACAGTGGCTGATCGAGCCCAAACTGCCGCATGATCTCCAGGCGCATCTCTTCAGAAAAGGTTGGCGAGAGATAGACCAGGGTTGGATCTCCCGGAGCCAACCGAAAGAGGAGAAAGAGAAGCGAAGCGATGGTGAAGAAGACAACAACTGTCTGCAGAGTTCGGCGAATGATAAAGGCACGCTTTCCCACTGATCTTCTCCTGTAAACAAACCTCCTGCACTTACCTTGAATAAGATCCCTAAAGACGTACAGAGCCCTTCGTGACATCCTAAGGATAACAAGCAGATAGTTTGTTAGCCTGGCGGCATCTTTATTTCTTTACCTTTGGGATAGAGGAGACGTCCTTGCGTATCCCACTCATACCCATTTTGAGCCAGATGTTCACGCGCTTTTTGGGGATTAAAGGCCCAAATCTCACCCAGGTTAGGATTATGCCAGTACTCGAGAGCAGCAGAAACCGGCGAATCGGCCGTGGTTGCATATCCCTTATAAATATTCTTGGTAATGGTCGGCTTAGGAGTCATCATGGCTAGAGCTTGTCGAAATACTTTATCATCAAAAGGAGACTTAATATGGTTGAAGGCGATATACTTCATACCCACATTAATAGCGGGGACGATAGTAATATGTTTTTCCTCTTTCATCACATTGAAAAAGACCTCTGGATCTCCAAAGAATTCCGCAAGAAAGTTGATTTGGCCGCTTTTAAGGAGTCCGAGAGTGGTTTCCTGGTTTGGGATAATGCGCACAATCCATCTGCCGATCTTTGGCACTGCCCAATGATCTGGATTCGCTTCCAGTGCTACCTCTTCCGAATGTTTCCAATGGACAAAGCGGAAGGGACCAGAACCCACAGGACGTTCTTCCTGATAGTCTTTCACCTCCCTCACCTTAGTCTTTTCAGGAATATCTTTCCAGATATGTTTGGGCACGATATTCAGTTTGGCTAATGTACTGGTAAAGAAAGGGGCATGCGGCTCATGAAGCAGAAAACGGACGCGCCGTTCATCCAGAATTTGCACCTCTTTAATAATAGTCACAAAAGGAGTATACTGCGGCACCGTTTTAATCTTCGGAACATCAAAGGAAAATTTGACATCTTCAGCCGTGACCGGTTGCCCATCATGAAAGGTCATTCCGGGACGGAGGGTAACCTCCACAGTCGTTTCATTAACCCATTCCACAGTTTCCGCTGCCCAGGGTCTCGGAAGCCCATCCGGCCCCATCCGCATAACCCGATCCCACACCAGTTCTGTAACCCAGGAGTCAGTGGCTCCACTGATATACAATGGATTGATCGCACTGATGTCCAGACTCGCATTGATAATGACATCCTTTTGTTCCCCTTTTGGTGTCATCTGGATAAAGGTCCAGAAATTTTTGAGCCCGAGGCCCTTTGCATTGATCACATTCTCAAAAACCTGATTATTATAGGCAAAAATATCATGCGGCCATACAATCTTGATATCGGGTTGATCTTGAGCCAGGATTTCCTGGCATTTCCAGACCAACTCTCGCCGTTTTTCCCGATCAATTTCCCGTCGTTGGGCTTCCACGATTCTATCGTATTCTGGATTAATATAGCAAATGAAATTGTATCCACGAGGTTTACAGGTAGAGGAATGATACAGGTTAAAGAGCAGTTCATCTGGATCTAAACGCTCTGGTCTACCGACCATACGCCAGGTCGAGAGATCAAAACGTTTCACATCTGGACGAAAGACCTGTAAAGACATCTGTTGTCTTGCCTGTGCGGAATGGCGCACTTGTAGACCGAGTTGAGCATACATCTGGGTGAGAAGCGCTGCTGTCTCATATTCTTGTGGATCTGTGGCCTGAGTATTGGAGAAAAAGACCAGTTCTGGAATCTGTCGATCTTGAGCTGCCTGCACTGGCACCGGTGTTGGTCCGAGTACCGAAATGGTAGAGAAAGCGATACCGGTCTGACCGATTTTCTTCAGAAAGGCTCGGCGATCCATCTCCAAAGGTTGTTTGGTCTCGTGGGTTCTCTGCATCATGAGGACCTCCTCTCTATGATCTGATTATCTGATGATAGGTGGGCATAATGAGTAGAATTTTTGTCATGATATCTATAGTCCTACTCTCCTCGTGTTACCTGGGCAATGAGCGCATGGATCGCCTCATAGGCCTGCGCTGTAGTGGCCACAATGCCGTTGACAAGCGTTTGCGGCTGATTAAAAAGAAAAGGGTGACCAGTCTGATCGGTGACTTTTCCCTGAGCTTCTTGCACCAAAAGCACACCCGCAGCAATATCCCATTCATTTTTGGGGCCTAAACTAAAGGTGGCATCCGCCTGTCCAGCCGCAATCAGGGCCAGTTTATAGGCAATAGATCCTACGGGGCGGATTTCTGCTTTTGCTTCAAATGGCTTAAATTCTCCCCGTTTGATTTCGGATCGACTGGCCAGTATCACTGGACGAGGGGAGAGAGGATGTTCTGCTTTGGTCCGTGTGCCATTACACCAGGTCCCTTGTCCCCGGACAGCGGTGTATAATTCATCTACCGCCGGATTATAGATGGCACTCACTACAGGGTTTCCCTGTTCCACCAGAGCTACTGATACAGCAAATTCAGGAATACGGGTCACAAACTCTTTGGTTCCATCAATAGGATCTACTATCCAGACCCGGTCTTTGGTCAAACGGGTCGGATCATCACGTGTCTCCTCAGAAAGCCACCCGTAAGCAGGAAAATGTCCTGATAATATCTCCCGGAGAATACGGTTTGCCTCGAGGTCTGCAGTCGTAACCGGATCCAGATTTGCCTTCTGGGCCGTCTCAAAGCCTGCTTGAGCCATCCTCCACACGGTCTGTCCAGCTTCGCGAATCGCGCTCTGCACAATAGCCCTTTCCTCACTCCAATCCATTGTTCCCCCAATTCTTTGATGTACTATTTGATGTACTAGGAGATAGCACTTAATACCTTCATAGCGATCAAAATTCACGCGAGTTTTTTCTATGAATTCCTCTGATGACACATCAGTGTTACTCTGAGTGGGCTGCGTATAGTTGATCGGTTTTAGCGGCCATGATGAAGTCATTGCGGTGCAGTCCCTTAATTTTGTGGGTCCACCAGGTTACAGTTACTTTGCCCCATTCGGTCAGGAGAGCTGGATGATGCCCCTCACTTTCGGCCAGAGCTCCTACTTTATTGGTAAAATCGAGTGCCTGAGCGAAATTTTTAAAGGTATATTGCCGTTCCAGCCGTTGCATATGGTCACGTTCCACAATCTGCCATTCTGGCACTTGCGGATGAAAAAGCGCTACCTCTTCCTCGGTAACGGTTGGTTCACCACGGCGGCATGCGGTACAGCGCATTTGCGTCAAGGTTTTCATGGATACTTCCTCCCTCTACACACTCTATCGAAAAAGCCTTTCATGGGCTTCATATGCCTTTTATAGATATCTCACAGCAAGAAAACGGTGGACTATACTCATAACCACTTTTTCTTCCTGAAATAGAACACCATAAAGAGCGCAATACCGATCATCACAAGCCAGACCATCGGATATCCCCACTTTGTCTGTAATTCAGGCATATAGGCGAAATTCATTCCATACACTCCAACAATAAAGGTCAGCGGGATAAATATCGTTGCGATGATAGTCAAGACCTTCATGACTTCATTCATCCGATTGCTCACACTGGAGAGATAGATATCGAGCATACCCGCAATCATATCACGGTAGGTTTCCACAGTATCGATAACCTGAATGACATGATCGTAAACATCACGTAAATAGACCAGCGTGGTGGCTTGAATAAGAGGAAACTCTCCACGGTGGAGAGCACTTATCACTTCGCGCAATGGCCAGATCGATCTTCGTAAGAACAGGAGCCCTCTTTTCAAATCGTGAATGTCTTGTAGAGTTCCGGCTGAAGGCTCATTAATCAGTTCTTCTTCTAACAACTCGATCCTTTCCCCTAAGACCTCTAAGATCACAAAATAATTATCCACAATAGAATCTATTAAGGCATAAGCGAGATAATCCGGTCCCAATTTCCGCACACGTCCTTTTCCACTCCGGAGTCGATCACGGACTGAATTAAAGACATCGCGTTTTGCTTCCTGAAAAGATAAGACAAAATTAGAGCCTAGAATGAGACTGATTTGCTCCGCTACGATTTCGCAATCCTCTTCTTTCCCCTCACAATAGAACATTTTAAGCACAACGAAAATATAGGTGCCAAAATCCTCTACTTTAGGGCGTTGCTCTGTATTTAAGATATCCTCCAGCACCAGAGGATGTACTTCAAAATGCGTTCCCAGGGTTTCAATAAGCTCTACCTGGTGGATACCGTCAATATTGATCCAGGTCGTCGTCGGCTTATCCTTAAAAGGGAAACACTCATTAATCGTCTTGATTTCTCGTTCTTCGAAATGTCTTTCATCGTAATCAATGAGGGTTATCCTTGGCTGCTCGGTTTTTTTCTCTCCGATATGAATAAGGGTTCCGGGAGGAAGTCCCGCTTTAGCCGATCTCTTTTTTACAATTTTGAACAGTTCCATAATCCCCAAGATCCTTATCCATTACCTGACGAACCCCTGGACTTCTTGTTGATGTCAGGAATGTATCCATATTAAGTAGCTATGACTAAATTTCTTGCACTCTTCACCGCCATAAAAATGTAGGGTAGGCTATGCCTACCAAGAATACCCCTGGCTGTGTTGGTGGGCGGAGTCCACCCTACCTCTGGCTTTTGTGAAAAATGCTTAGTGATACTTACTTAAGTTTCCTTTCTAGCATCATACAATTTCTCTGTCAAGCCAATCCTTTTCCAAATGATATAATGAGAAAAAATGACGTGAGGATACCAGAGATTCTTTAGGCTAAAACTCACCACTCACCACTTCACATTTTACACTGGAAAAAAGAACTTGAGGATACCTGAAATTCTTTATCCAGAAGTTCAACTTGCACTAGGGATCGTTTTGTGGCTACAATGCAACAGGATTGTGAGAGGAGAGCTGGTATCTCATAACCAGGGCAACCATGGAACTTCTAGGAAGTAAACCCTTCCCTGGTATAACGGATCCTGTATTGCGAAACCTCTTTCGGGTAGTTTCGAGCAATGTGCAAAAGAGGCTTTGCTTCTAAACATAAGGAGGAATAGCTAGGATGAAACTGGTCATACATCCCCCCATTCCAGACCAACTGCTCAGTCAAGCCCAGGTTATATCTCCCTCTTTGGAGATCATCAACGCTCAGTCCTCAGAAGAAGCGCAGAGGGCTATTGAAGATGCTGAAGCATTTTACGGTTGGATAACACCAGAGCTATTTGCCAGAGCCAAACGGCTCCAATGGATTCAAGCTCCGGTAGCCGGAGTCGAGAAATATATCTTTCCGGCTTTGCGCGATAGCGGGGTGACTCTGACCAATATGCGAGGCATTTTTTCTGACCACATTGCGGATCATGTCTTTGCTTATATTCTCTGCTTTGCCCGAGCCTTTCACAAATATTTTCGAAAGCAGTTACAAGCCCGGTGGGAGCCGAATGAACCAGTGATCCATCTCTCCGATACCACACTCGGTATCCTGGGGCTCGGTGGAATCGGTCGAGCCGTGGCACAGCGGGGTTTGGCGCACGAAATGCGGGTGGTCGCTGTGGATACGGTCCCTCGTCCCATGCCCGGAGTCACTGTATGGGGAATGGACCGGTTACCTGATCTGCTCGAGGAGGCAGACTTTGTGGTTTCTTGTGTGCCACATACTCCGGAAACCGAAAAGATGATTGCCGCCCCCCAGTTACACCGCATGAAACGTACCGCCTACCTCATCAATATTAGTCGAGGAGTGGTAGTAGATTTGCAAGCGTTGACCGAAGCGTTACAGACAGGCATCATTGCTGGAGCCGGACTCGATGTATTTGAAATCGAGCCCCTCCCTGCTGACCATCCCCTCTGGGCAATGGAAAACGTGATCCTGACTCCACATACGGCCGGGCAATCACCCCACTACGAAGAACGACGGGCTAAAGTCTTCCTGGAGAACTTGAAACGGTTTGTGCAGGGGCAGCCTTTCATCAATGTTGTGGAGAAAACTCGGTGGTTTGCTGTCAGCGGGGAGATGCCAGATACAAGGTAATGCTAACAGGATTTTAGCATGACCAGAGAGGAATACTTTTCTCTAGAAGTGAGGAGCGGAGAGGACCATGAACGATTTTGCAAACCTCGCGATATGGCAGGAAACAGATCTCTTTGGACAATTATCCTGGTATCGCCAGGTAGCCACGAATCAAAAACCAGCCAAATTTCGTATTGCTCAGCATATCCCAGTAGAAGTTTCCTTAGAAGACGCTTCAGAAAGGACTCTGTGGGAAATATTGGAAGCCAAAACCCATTCCTTTCTGGATCTTTGGGATCGCATCCGACACGGTCTCTGTGATTTACCTTCGGCTATCCCCCACCCGAATCTGGTCGATCTCTGTCGAGAGTTGAGTCAGCGGATGTTGAGACATTGCAACTTTTGTCGATGGCACTGTCAGGTAGACCGTAGTCAAGGGAGCAAAGTGGGTACCTGCAAGCTGACAACGGCCTCTCGAGTATCCACCTATTTTCATCACCAGGGAGAAGAGCTGGTGTATCGGGGACGGCAGGGGTCAGGAACTATCTTTTTTACCTCCTGCAATATGCGCTGTGCATTCTGTCAGAATGGGGACATCAGTACGGATAAGGATAACGGAACCATCGTATCCCCGCGAACCTTAGCGACCATGGCCTGGCTCCTTCGTATGGAAAGATGCCATAATATCAATTGGGTCGGAGGTGAGGTGACTATTCATTTGCACACCATTGTCGAAGCCATCTCCTTGTTCACCGATCTGCATCCTACTGATCAAGATCTCCGTGCCGCATGCCTGGTGAAAAATGATTATAACCGGTATCGCCTCGATCCTGAGCAGGCAAACTATCAGGGGCTTTTCAATGCCCCCATGCTTTGGAATAGCAATTTCTTTATGTCTCTCCCTACTATGAAGATCCTGCGCATATTGATCGATGTCTGGCTTCCAGACCTCAAGTTTGGGCCAGGCGATTGTGCAAGGCGACTCTCTAGAACTCCCTGGTATTGGCAAACTGTAACGGACAATATGCGTATGATCTATGACTGGGGAGAGGACTTCACCATCCGTCATCTGGTGATGCCAAATCACGTTACCTGTTGCACCTATCCGGTATTGGAATGGATTGCCGACACCCTGCCGGAGATTCCGGTCAATATTATGGATCAATATCATCCGGATAATCTCTGCGATCCCCGGGGGACAAAATATAATCCGAAATATGCGGAGCTCTCACGGAGACCAACCACCAAGGAAATCCTCCAGGCGTTTCAGTATGCCAAAGAGTTAGGGCTTCGTTTTACTTCCCTCAGCTATGAGCATAACACCACCGGTCTCTGGGTATAAAGGAGTAGAGATGCCCGCGCTCTCTTATCGTATAGCCAAGGCTGTATTTACTCAATTTCCTGGGTATATCCGCGGCGTTGTGGTGGCCTCTGAGGTGACGAATGATGCTTCGCCAGGTGACCTCGTGAAGTTGTTACGGGCAGCAGAAGCCGCGGTGCGGCAGCATCTACCTCTGGACAATCTTGCCGAACACCCTCGCATCAAAGCATGGAGAGAAGCCTATCGGAGTTTTGGAGCCAAACCCAGCGAATTCCGTTCTTCTATTGAAGCAATGGTACGTCGTGTTCTGCGTCATCAAGAGTTACCGGTAATTAACACTCTGGTTGATATCGGTAATGTGCTTTCCTTGCGCTATCTGGTTCCGGCAGGTGGCCATGCTCTGGATGTCATATCCCACGATCTCTCCTTACGGCCAGCTACCGGGAAAGAGCAATTTGTCCCACTGGACACCGAAGTAGTGGAACACCCTCTTCCATCGGAGATAATCTTCGTCGAAGAACCTGACCTGGTCTTGACCCGGCGCTGGACCTGGCGTCAGGGGAAACATACCTTGATTGTCCCCCAAACACGAGCCATGGAGTTAAACATCGATGGATTACCTCCGGTAACGATGGCTGAGATAGAGATGATCTGCCAAGAAGCCTGTGAATTGATCCATCGATTCTGCGGAGGAGAGATACGCTATGAGCTTTTGACACAAGAGTATCCACAAATGTGGTTGACAGGATAATCTTCAATAGCTTCATTTTGCAAGATGCCGATGAATGAATTCTCGGCTCTATTTTCCCGATATACCCAGGGTTCAATCAAAGGGATGGCTAACGACCAAGCTGATTGACGGCAATGAATTGCAGCGGAATTGATGCCCAGTGGAGCGCTTGGTTAGTGAATATCTTTCCCTTCATGTGAGCATCTCTGGGCCTGTTCCTTCTGTTTCTGAATCACCCCAACAAACCCGGCTCCGAGTATCCTGCTCAGGGGTGGAAACATCCCGATGCCAAGGAGGGCGATAGTACTCGGTAAGAATCATCCTGGTAGAGTTTTCGATTACAAGTCTCCATATATCCGGCGGTCGGAGTAAAGACCGCCCAACATCAGGGTATCGGAATGCTTGAGAATGGGTCTCAACTTTCCTGAACAAATTGAACGGAGCTAAGAATTAAGTCGATCACGTTTATAAAGATAAGAGTCAGAATCAAGACTCGAACACACTGCTGCAGTATCGCCCGGTTTGGCTGCCCCGACGATCTCCCAAGTGCGCCTGCGGAGATTTATATGATGGCACTGCTGCCTCGTTGGGCGCTCATTAGTAGATCGATGGCACGTCCAACGTATATGGGAGCTTCTGTCTTCAGAATGAGTGGCCGCCCCGAGGCGACCTTGGATATCTCGATGACGCCTTCATCAATATCAACATCCAGATCGCGGATGTCAGAGAATCGGATGCTGGTTGTGCCGTTGCCAACGACAAAAACGCGCTTGTTGGTGAGGACCATTGTTCCTTCACGTCTGACAGTGTATTCGTATCCTGACGGAGAGTCCTTTGATTTGCGCTTAGATAGAACCTATGCTGGGCATTGATAGAAGGCGGTTTCACTCTTCTGTATCGGGACGACCAGTTGGTCGGTGGGGATCGGGGCGAAGGGTAGACGGAGAGCCTGAGTGTCGATGATTTCCTGGACAATGTCAAGTTCACGCTGCACCTCTGCGGGTGGAATCGCCAGTCCAGCTACGAGATTGCTCAATTTGCTAAGTTCATCTTCTGTAATCTCACGATCCTCAATTGCTTCAATATAGGCAGCCGCGAATATCTCCTTCTTCGTCTGAAGTCGAGCCATCGGACTGAGCCTGAGCGTCTGCTCGGCGGCGGCAATAACTGCTGCTTCATCCTTTGTGATGAAACTGTCATCAAGAATCTTGTCGAGAACGGCTTGATACACATCCGTTTCGATTTCCTCAATCTTCCTCTTGACGACGTCGCTCTTGGGCAAGCTTTGTTGCTGCTGTTTGAGGGCAGACAACACCGCAAACGAAGGAGACGACTGGGAAGTGACGAAGGCAGAATCAAGAGCCTTCTTGTATGCTGTTATGCGTTTCTTACGATCCATCAGGATTGACCAGTGAACAGCTACAATCCCGATGCCCGTAGCAATGCCCGCTATCAAGACCACTGGATTATCGAGCAGCCAATTGAAGAGCCATATACTCAGTCCAATCGCAACGACAACCAGGAGTAGCGTCGCGCAGCCCTCGCCCTCTACCCTGGAGCGGGTTCTCGACCTCCCTGAAGATAGATGTTTGCGGTAGTAGAGTCCGTACCGTCCAGCATGGATGTAGGGTCCACGAGGGCCGATGCCGAGACGTGCACCTTTCACACCGGCAGATATGCCGAGGCCGCTCTTAGACAAATTGAAGCGAATCGGTCCGGCCCGGAAGCTCTTTCTCAGGTAGAGACCCATTTCTCTTTATTCTTCTCGCTCATGACCAGGCTTAGGAATGCGCTGGTTAGGTGGTAACTTGCCTCATGTCTGTTTCTGCCTCTGTAGCCATCATTCCGACGAAGATAGACTTTCTGTAGATTTTTGGCCAAGCAACAACCCTTCAATACCAATATTCTCAGTCAGTGGATACCATATCCTGCAGCACTTATCTGAAAATTGGCGCGTTCTGTTGAAGTTCCATGTGCCAGGCGCGGATACCAGCCAATAACCACAGCAATGATGCGATCGTCTTCTAGATCCACGAAAATTCGCTAAATAGTATCTAAGAGAGGAAGACGTGTCCACATAGCAGATCTCCTTGCTGAATTCCTGTAAAGTTTTCCAGTTCAGATAGGCATAATGGTTGTGTGAAATCACCATCAAAGAGAAACCAGGTAAATCCTGCAATCCTAAGACAGGAGGAGAAGCCCTTTGCTGAAAAAAAGTGCCACGAGAGGAATGTCACGACATCCACAACGCGTTTTCGAAGCAGGAGGGAGAGTGCAGAATAGAAAGGTTTAGAAGTAATGGACATTACTAACTATCCAAGTAGCAGTAGAGATTTTCAAGATAAGGATCTCTGTAGAAACGATTGATTGAGAGGGCGTCCCCAGGGGGATTTGAACCCCCGTTGCCGCCGTGAAAGGGCGGTGTCCTGGACCGGGCTAGACGATGGGGACAACCCGAAGATAGAAACGGCAAGGCTCATGAGCCGTGCTGGACTCGAACCAGCGACCCTCTGCTTAAAAGGCAGATGCTCTACCACCTGAGCTAACGGCCCGCATCACCTTATCCGGCTTATTGCGACCGTCAAATCCTACCAAAACTCCTCTCGGTTGTCAAGGGCAAAAGCAGGCAAAAAGAAAGCTCTTCTTAAAATCCAAGTCAGATCAACTCTTTTCGACTTTTGAGAGGTAAAGACTCAATAAATAGCTCCGCAGAAAAGAAAATAAAGAGATACAACTTGATTTTTGCTTGTGCAATGCCGAAAAGTATGGTAGATTATGTAGTTACGCTGTTTATAACTCCTTGATTTTGCTGACCCCTGAAAATGCTAAGCTTTATACCAGAGTACGGGAGGATAGGCTGTTTTTTCTGAAGAGAACAGAATATTTGCATGAGCTATACAAACCTGGGGTAACGTATTCTGGGTTCCTAAAGATCTGTCGTATAAGCTTCTGAAAGGTATTTGGATAGAACAGTCGGACCAAAAAGTTCAAAATTTGGGATAGGACCTTACAGATTTACCATGTATACTGGATGGTTTTGTGATACTGCCTAGGAGATGAACTCAGCTAAGAGGGAAGGAGAGGACATGCAAGAAGGGAAAAAAATTTGGATGGATGGCGTCCTCGTGGACTGGAGTGACGCTAAAGTGCATGTGTTGACACATACCCTGCACTATGGATTGGGCATCTTTGAGGGGATTCGATGCTATAAAACGGCTGGAGGTCCGGCTATCTTTCGCTTACGGGAACATATCGACCGCTTATACAATGGGGTCAAAATCATCGGTTTCCAGATTCCGTATTCTAAAGAAGAGCTGACAGAGGCCATTAAAGAGACTATCAAAGCGAATGAGTTTCAAGAGTGTTATATTCGCCCTCTGGTTTATTTTGGGTATGGACAGATGGGGCTGAATCCTCTCGGGTTACCCATTCAGGTTGCTATTGCTGCCTGGCCCTGGGGAGCTTATCTCGGTGAGGAAGGGCTACAAAAAGGGATCCGGGTCAAAGTGTCTTCTTTTACCCGTCACCATGTAAATGTGAGCATGACCAAGGCAAAGGTCATCGGAAATTATGCTAACTCACAATTGGCCAAAGTTGAGGCGGTGAGGGATGGATATGACGAGGCTTTAATGCTTGATCCGAGTGGATATATCGCCGAGGGAAGTGGAGAAAATCTTTTCCTGGTCCGTTATGGCATTCTGCATACTCCACCTCTTACCTCGATTCTGGAAGGAATTACCCGCGCTTCCGTCCTAGAGATTGCCAAAACAGAAGGTATTCCGGTAAAAGAAGCTCTCGTGTCACGTGATGAGCTCTACATTGCTGATGAAGTCTTTTTTACCGGAACAGCGGCGGAGATTACTCCAGTGCGTGAAATTGATAGACGAACTATTGGAAGCGGATCACCTGGTCCGATTACGCGTACCTTGCAGCGCATCTTCTTTGATATTGTGCAGGGAAAAAACGATACATATAAAGAATGGTTAGCTTATATTTAAGAGGTGCTCAGGGCTTCACTAAAAATTGAGGTGTAGGGCAACAGGAGGCCCTGAGCGCTTAAGAAGCAAGAGGGAGTGACAAGATTTCCAATGCCTATCTATGAATATTGTTGTGACGATTGTGACTATAAATTTGAAGTCATGCAGAAGATCACTGAAGCACCCCTTGTAGAATGCCCTAAATGCCAGGGCAAGATTCGCAGACTGATTTCACCTGCAGCCTTTGTTTTGAAGGGGTCTGGCTGGTATGTCACTGATTACCCTTCTGCGGATCGTAAGAAGGCGGTAGAAAAAGAGAAGGAAACCAGTAAATCCTCCTCTAATGCCTCTTCTGACTCTGGCACAAAAACCGCACCTTCCACCACCGAGTCTTCTAAAAAAGACTGAGGACACCCCTCAAGAGCTGGAGAGAGCGTCATACTGAACGAAAGAAAGTCGTCAGTCTCTTCACACTGGATAGAGGAGACTGTGCGTCGTTCAGTATGACCTACGGGAGAGTAGTCTGCCCCTATTCCACCCTATAATTCTGTAAAAGAAAAGAATAATCTTGATAGCGGGTAACACACGGGTTTCCCGGAGCAAAGAGATAAACAGGTGAATGCTCGCCACGGGGCAAGGCAAGGATGGTTGATGATACGGTTCCATAAGCCCCATTGTGTACACAAATATTTTCAGCGAGGGGAGGTCCTCCTTCATGATTGCGGCATATCCCCTGCAACTGTCCAAGAATTGTAGGGAGTGAGGAGTGCCAGGAAACCTGCTTGGCCAGGCGATAGGCATTTCCCAGACGGGGAAAGGACTGATCATTCAAATCCTTACTGGCGAGGACATACAACCCTTTCTCCAGTCTCTTCGTTTCCGCTGTTCCATCATAATGAGTGACAAACGCTTCCTGGAAATCAGCGTAGAAGAGATTAAAGGGATTGTATTCATCTGGCTTGAGGGTTTGCATTATATCATGGACTGCGCGGGCGCTCGACACAGAGAGGGCGTCCAGACAGAGTAAACCTCGTGAACGCCGCGCGGGATCGAGGGGTTTGGTTGAACGCCGATTAGTAATACCAACCAGCAAACCACTGGTATTAATTCCCAACCAGGTGCCCCCTCCGACCAGGTCTCGACCAGCATAGATTTCGACCTCTCCTGCCCTGATACAGTGTGGCGGCAGTGACTCTCTGTTCCGTTGCTCATCTCTGTTAGCCGCAACAATAAAGGGATACTCAGGATGAAGATGATAATAGACGATTAATGTACACATATCATAATTCCCTAGAGGTTTTACCTTTCGTTCAGGAGAATAGAAAAAAGAATGGACTATCAGATAAGTGGCTATGATACTTAGCGTATTTCTGCGTAAAAAGCAAATAGAGCTTTCCACATTTTATGATGGATTATGACGAAAAAGCTATTGACCAGACTTCTTCCACATTTTATTATATAAAAGAAAGCCCAAAGTGTAGACTGGATGCTGGCTCGTGAAACGACAGCGTATAAGTGAAGGTTTGTGCTGTCTAACGGCTCCGACACGGATTTCCTCGATGCAGACAGCTACACACAAGTACTCCCCGATACCGCCAAGGAACAATACTGAACATCCCGAAGCATAGTGGAGGGGAGTCCGGTCGTCATCCCGGAGCCCAGCGAAGGGGAGTCCGGTCGTCATCCCGGAGCCCAGCGAAGGGAAGTCCGGTCGTCATCCCGGAGCCCAGCGAAGGGAAGTCCGGTCGTCATCCCGGAGCC
>FWPU01000218.1_pt1 | contig 183141 bp, 169 predicted proteins | sample 2228361 | NCBI WGS metagenome assembly FWPU01 (sample SAMEA103939777, study PRJEB20133) | metagenome | reverse complement strand
AGTTGAGGGAGACCTCCAATAGCATCTCTATGACCATGAGTTATTAAAATATAATCAATATTTTCAATCAATCTTACTTGAAGGTTAAAGTCGCGTGTAACATCAATCAAAATACTGCTTTTATTTTGAATATAAAGAGAACTCTCATATCTTTTTGATTTTCCAATCCCCGGAGTTTGACCACTTGCGCCAGTACCAAGAAATTTAAGTTTCATAAACTAAACGATGCTATTAGCGATAATAAATATCGCGTATATCTCGGATAAAAATTCTCGCAGTTGTTGGTCCAATTCCCTTGAATTCTTGCAAACGTTTTGAGAGTTCCGATACTGTCTTTGATTGTGTAATAATCTCTGTCACCGAACCATATCTTTTTTGTAATTCTTTGGAGATCTCAAGTAACTTATCAGCAGTAGAGTAATCATAACGAACGTAATGTCCTCTATCCAATACCTCCACAAGCTTATTCCATCCAGCCGAAATTATTGCTTCCGGTGTGATTAGGTTTTCTTTTACAAATTCCAAATATGCCCTTTTTGCCACTTCTTGTTGTATCGGTTTTCCAAAAAGAAGACAGGCAAGAAACCACTTGAAAAGTTCTGATTCCTTTTTAGATGCGAGATCAATACCTAAATCTTTTGAATAGATTGCTTTCTTTTTCATCTTACCCCTTTACTACTATAAGTGGCCTAAGCTTTGCAACTTTAGCTGCAAGACCCACCTTATCAACAATTTCAACTACTTCATTGATATCTTTATATGCAAATGGTGCTTCTTCCGAAAGATCAACAACAGAATCTGCCTCAATGTAAATTCCTTCTCTCCTCAATTCTCGTTGTAACTCTTTACCTTGTATCATTTTCTTTGCCTGATTACGAGACATGATCCTTCCAGCACCATGACAGCTTGAATAAAATGCTTCTTTACCTTTTATTGTCCCTACCAAAACGTAAGATGCAGTACCCATACTTCCCGGTATAATGACAGGCTGACCTGTCTTCTGATACTCACCTACTAGTTCTGGATGAAAAGGAGGGAAGGCACGGGTAGCGCCTTTCCTGTGAACAATAACTTTTTCTTTAGTATTGTCTATCTCATGCTCTTCAATTTTCGCAATATTGTGAGCAACATCATAAAGAACAGAAAGCTTTCCCCCAGCATTACCAAGTATATTTTTCCAGACACGACGAATCTCATAGGTAATCATTTGCCGATTTGCCCAGGCAAAATTTGCTGAAGCTGCCATTGCATTAAAGTAATTTCTGCCTTCATTGGTGGATAGAGGAACACAGGCTAGTTCTCTATCATGAACTGAAATACCATAATGCATCATTTCCTGATTAATAAGTCGAACATAATCTGTAGCTACTTGATGACCTAATCCACGCGATCCCGTATGAATAAGAATCACGACTTGGTTATGTTTTAAACCAAACTCATTTGCAGTTTGCTCATCAAAGATCTCATCAACCCGATCAACTTCAATGAAATGATTTCCTCCCCCAATTGTTCCAAGCTGATCTTGTCCTCTCTTTTTGGCGTTATCTGAAACAGCGCTTGGATCTGCGTTCTCTAAAACTCCATATGATTCTATGTAATGTGTATCTATTTCTTCTCCATATCCTTCTTTGATCAATCTATGTGCCCCTTCATTGAGTATCGCATCTAACTTCTCAACACCCAGTTTTAATGATCCCGCATGGCCTACCCCGGAAGGGACTTCACGAAAAAGATGTTTTGCTAATTTTTCAAGATAAGAATGTATGTCATCGTAGAATAGTTCTGAGCGAAGAAGCCTCACCCCGCAGTTAATATCATAGCCAATACCACCCGGCGAAATCACACCATCAGGATATTCCGTTGCTGCAACACCCCCTATGGGAAAACCATATCCCTCATGAACATCAGGCATCACAAAAGCTGCTTTTCTGATACCTGGAAGAGTTGTAACGTTGACTAATTGTTCAAGTGATCGATCATTGAGTATCTCATCAAGCATGGACTCAGTAGCAAAAATTATCGCGGGAACTCTCATATCAACTCGATATGACGTTGGAATTTTCCATGTGTAATCATCTATTTTTTGTAGTATTTCTCTGAGAGTTTTCATATTCTTAGATATCTAAAACAATTGTTGTTTCATACTCTCCTTTTTCGTTTTGTCGTATATCTGCTTCATGGTAGGATACTGCTTTAATATCTTTTTTAAAATATTTTATTTTTCCTCCTATCAAACGTGCATGAAGAGTATTGGGACTTAACTCTAAAAATGAAACTGTATGAAAAATCGCTTTATTTATATGGGAAAGTGTAAGTATTTCGGAAAGAAAATCAATCAAAAGTGCTGTTGTGTCAAAAGATGAAATTGTTATTTCTTTTACAATAGCGTGTTCATTCAAATATTTTTCATAATTCTTATTCAAAATTCTGTTCATTCCCTCTAAAGCATTTACGAAAATTTCTTCTATGGTTTTACCTTTTATTTTTAGTCGCACATCTGCAATATGAGGAGAGATAGTGTATGACTTCATAGAGAAACCTCCAAAAAATTATGAATTTCATTCCATTTTGTTTTAGTCCCAAATTTATTACATAAACTCTGCATTTTATTCGCAATTTCTCTTCCTCTATCCTTTGCTAAACGTGCTTGAAAAGCAGTAATAATTGTTGGATAAAGAACAAGACGAGTTATATTATTTTTTTTAGTTTCAAAATAAAATATAAATGACTCATCATTTCTCTCAATTTCATCAACTGCGTAATCATCAATAAAATCTCCTGTTGAATAAAGAATAACTTTTCTTTTATAAACCTCGATTCCACGAAATATATGAGGTGAATGTCCAAACACAATATCAGCCCCAACATCAATTAAATGATGAGCAAAAGAAATATGCTCCTTTGGTGGTTCATATCCCCAATTGGGACCCCAATGTGCTGAGACAATTAGAAGATCCACATCATCACGAGTTTTTTGAATCACCTCAAAAAGCTGTTGAGCTCTTTTATCTTTCTCGTCTATAGGTACATAAAATATTCCAGGTTTTTTTTCTTGTGCCTCCCAATCGGGTTCGTTATCAGTAAAGGCTATAAGACCCACGTTTTGAGAATTTACACAACAGACAGCTGGTTCTTGTGCTTCCAGTATATCTAATCCTACACCTGCATAGTTAATAGCATTCTCACCTAAAATTTTCATCATCCGAAGCAAAGCACTATATCCATAATCCAGTACATGATTATTGGCGAGAGATACCATACCAATATCTGCGGCAAGAAGTGTTTGTATATTTTTTTCATCTGTTCTAAAATGAAAAACTTTTTCGGGTGGGAATGGCTCACCAATATCAGAAATGACGCATTCCAAATTACAAATCCGAAGATCAGCATTTTTAAAAATAGGTAAGGTATCACCCCATGGATACTCGGGAGGTTCCTTTTTTAATACCTCATTAACCAATCTTCCTAACATGACATCACCTACGAAAATAATTTTCATAGTCTTCTCCTTTCTTGAAATATAATTTTTTATAAAGCATTAGATAATTGAGAATACCAGAAGGTAGTAAGAATTTCTGATACACGGTATTGTGAGCGGCTTTACCAATTATGTTTTTAAGGCGAGGATTTTTCAAAAGAAAACGTATTTTTTCTGCAAACTGAAGAGTATTTTTGACAAGAAAACCATTTTTACCATCTAGAATTTGGAGTCTAATTCCTCCTACATCTCCAGCAATGACAACTGCTCCTTTCCACATTGCTTCCGTGACTGTAAGACCAAATCCTTCTCTAACTGATTTTTGTAATACAATATCAGAAGCTGTTTGAAAAGCATTAACTATATTATCGTTATCTGGTAGATTAAAAAAGAGGAAAATATCTTTTTCACCCTTTATATAATTTTTCACTTTTTGGAATATTTCTTCTCCCTCAGGATCATCAGTGGCAGATTGTGCGACAAGTGCTAATTGCAGATTTGGGAATTCTTCTTTGACAATTCTATATGCATCAATTACTCCAAAGGGATCTTTCCAGGGGTCAAGCCTCGATACTTGTGTAAGGAGTGGTTTTCCTGTATCAATACCTAATTGTCTAATGTAGTGTTTTGCAGTTTCTACATTCATCAATCTATTTTTTGGAGATAATGGATCGATAAATGGGGTGATAAAACTTATCTTATTTTTAGGAAATGCATTCTGTGTAAAATCTTGATGAGTAAAAACAAAGTGGTCGTAGGAGGTAAGGTAATGAAGCAAAAAGTCCCACATATTCTTATTGGGATAAGAAGTATCTATATGAGACCGCCAAATTACAACTTTTGGTCTATTATGGCTGACGAATTGAATTGCTGCGGCTGGCTGGGGATCATGCACAATAAGGATATCAGGTGTTGGATTAAAATCAGAGATAAACTTAGCAATTTTTTGATTGTAGTTTATATATATCGACTTCTCTTTAAGTCTGAGTTCACCTGGTTGTCCTTGTAGTAAATTATGGATTTTTTTTGTTACAGCAAAAAAATCGGTATTGGGTGGTAATACTACCCATGAAGAGGAAAATCCTAGGTTATTTTCTAACGCCACTTGTGACCTTAGCATCTCAGCAACACCACCACCTACAGAAGTAGCGTTAAGATGGCAAATAGATATCCCCTGCATAAATCGAGCAATTTCTTTTATCATTGATACTGTCTCTGGTAGAAGAGTTTCGTACTCAAAAAGTGATTTCTTAGGCAATAAGACTCTTTGAAGGTAGGAAATACTCATCTTCTTTAACCCTCCTTTCTAAAATACGAAAATATAATTGTTCATAATTATCACTCATTTTTTTAGCAGTAAAATGTTTGAGTACATGCCTTCTACATTCTCTCCTATCAATCTGTGATATCTGAGTAATTGCCGTAATCATTTCTTCAACATCATTCACGACAAATCCTGTTTTTCCATTAATAACTATCTCAGGAATTGATCCTTTGTTAAAAGCTATAACAGGTGTACCGCAAGCCATTGCCTCAATCAATGTGAGACCAAAAGGCTCTCTCCAAGTAACAGGATGAAGCAGTGCCATTGCCTCACTCATCAATTTATTACGCTCAGCTTCATCTACTTCTCCAATCCACCTTATTTGCTCACCGTTAATTCTTGGCTCAATGTAATCTTTGAAATATTCTTTATCTACCTCATCGAGCTTAGCTGCAATAATCAGTGGAAGATGAAGATCCGAAGCTACATCAATCGCATAATGCGTTCCCTTCTCCATAGAGATTCTACCCACAAAAAGCAAATATCCTTTATGGGTTTTACTAAAAGGGCAGGTCTCTAAATTAAGCCCATTGTAGATGGTGTCTGCAATTTTAACATTGGGCACGTGCTGAGTTTGGGATCTAGAGATTGCTACAAGATATGGATTAGTTACTTTTTCATATAATCTCTTATTGTTAGGTGTTATAGGACCATGAAGAGTTATTATGGTTGGAGTTTTTGCAAATTGAGCGGGAAGTAATCCTAAGAGGCTATTATGATCATGAATGATATCGAACTGCTGTTGTCTCATATAAGCTGAAAGGATATGATAAATCGTCCATTCACTCAGTCCATGCGTATCTTTTATCTTTGCCTCACGCAAAGCACGAGGATAAACATATTCAAGTTTTGCTGAAGTAATACTATCACCCGTTGCAAAAAGGGTAACTTCATGACCTCTTCTAACAAGTTCTTCTGTTAATGCATGAACTACGCGCTCTATCCCTCCATATTTTTTGGGAGGAACACGTTCTGCAATGGGAGCAACCATAGCGATTTTTAAAGTCTTTTTTCTCATAAATATCTCCTAAACCAATCAGCAGCAAGTTGAGCGACTTTTTCTAATGCTCCCTTCTCTTCAAAAAGATGAGTTGCACCTGGAATTATCTCTAATTTCTTTTCGCAGCGAAGACGTTTATAGGCAAGCTCATTAAGCTCGAGAACACCATAATCATTGCCTCCCACAATAAGGAGTGTTGGAGATACCACTTCATCAAGTACCTCCATTGCTAAATCGGGTCTTCCTCCTCGAGATACCAGAGCACGAATTGAGCTTTTTAACTTAGCGGCAGCCTTCAAAGCAGCAGCAGCACCTGTACTTGCACCAAAAAGACCTATTGTTAAATCTTTGGTTTCTTGCTGCTTTTGGAGCCAATGAATTATATCGATAAGCCGAAAAGTGAGAAGATCGATATCAAAACGAGTTTCATAGACTTTATCCTCATCTTCGGTAAGTAAATCTATCAATAATGTCCCTATACCCTCTTTTTGCAAAACTCCGGCAACGAAATTATTGCGCGGCGATAATCTACTGCTCCCACTTCCATGTGCAAATAGCACCATCCCCTTAGCTTGAGGTGGAATTACCAACATGCCTTCAAGCGTTTCGTTGTTGATTGGGACTTGTATTAATTTTTCAATTTTTTCATGGCTCATCATAGTCAAAAAAACTATATCTATCTTTTTTTTCAATAGTAAATACCCCTCCATACTCATCTTTCAATTCTTCAACAATAAGTGGAATGATTGAGATAACAGTAACTTTTTTTGATATTGCACGTCGTGGTAAAGGAATCGTATCCGTACAAAAGATATGTTTCACTCCATATTTCCAAATTTCTTCCCATTCTTTTCCACTAAAAAGACCATGCGTAACCATGATATAAATTTGTTGTACCCCCTTTTCTCGCAGTTTTTCGCAGCAAGCAATAAGCGTCTTTCCAGTATCCAAAATATCGTCAACAATAACTGCAGTTTTACTTATCTTTCCATGAAGTTCTAACAGTTTTATGTCATTCTCTGTTCGTTTCTTTACTATATACGCAACTTCATTTTTAATCCCTGCTTCTTTCCTTACTGCCTCTGCTCGTCTAATTGCTCCTTCATCAGGGGCAACAATTGTGATGTCTTTCATGTTCAATTTTTTTATTTCTTCTGCAAAGATTTTGGCTGGTGAAAGGGAAATTAAAGGAATAGGAAAAAGCTGTTTCACATGCAAACTATGAACATCAACAGTAAGAACTTGATCAATCCCAGAAGCCTTAATCAGGTCACCTATTAACGCTGTAGCATAACTTCGTTGGTATTCTTTTTTATCTTGACGTGAGTAAGCAAGATATGGAAGAACTGCGGTGACACTATGAGCATTTTCTTTTTTAAGTGTATGACATAATAGAAGAAAAGAAACAAGATTTACCTCAGGTGGTGCAATAGATCCAAGAACTACGCACTCTCTCTCTGCTACATGAGAATGCAACATTATATGCAGTTCTTTATTAGGAAAACGTTCAAGATCAAATTTCCCAAGAGTAAAGTTGGGTATTTCTTTTAATTTTTCAATCATATATCTATGAGAAGGAAAAGAAAAAAGTATTGGATCAAGCTGAGGAGATACATGCTGTTTAAGTAGCTTTGCTTTATCTTTTCTCTGTTTATCATACGTTTTGAGTATTGTTATCACCTCTTCGTCTTCAACAGGGGAGAAATCTTCATAGTACGCACCTACCGATCCTAAAAATTCATTATCTGAAGGGATCTCCAACGCGACTAATTCTCCTACTTCATTCTTTATGATTTCTGCCGTTGTACTAGGAATAACAGGAACGGCAACAACAATTTTTTTAGGACGACGATGCAGAAGTTCTCTAATACCTGCGCGCATAGTAAGTCCTGTTGCAACTCCATCATCAACTAGAATTGCAATTTTTCCTTCAGCAGTTATCTCCTTCCTTCCTGCAAGATATTTCTCTCTTCTGCGTTTTGCTTCCAATCTTTGATGCTCAATCTCTTTTCTCAGCCATTCTTTGTCAACCAACTCAAGCTCTTCTTTGGATCCAATGAGGTCACCGTTTTCGGCTACTGCGGCAATTGCATACTCTGGATTATAAGGATGTCCGATTTTCCTACTGATAATAAGATCTAGTGGAGCATCAAGATACTTTGCTATCTCCACAGCCGTTACAACTCCTCCTCGTGGAAGAGCATAGACAACTACATCTTTTCCTTTATATTTTTTTAACTTTTGTGCTAGAAGCTTTCCTGCTTCTTGGCGATCCTTAAAAAACATCGTTTTCCTCCTTAGTCATAATGTATCCATAGCGTGCGTTTTCGTGGTCCGTTTAATTCAACAAGAACCACGCGCTGAAACTCACCCAACGCCAATTTCCTATCAATAACTGGAATTGCAAGTGATGTGCCGAGGAAAGATGATACTATATGATCAGGAAGACGAGTATAAATATGACTATGTTCATATCGTCTACCAAACTCTCTAAAATGAGGAAGTGCAACGTCAAAAGCATCTATAAGGTCTAGTTCGCTATTTTGATTAACGATTGCTGTTGTCAATCCAGCTGTTGAATGAGGAAGAAATAAATGGCAAATCCCCTCTTTTTTCTTTTTACCTGCAATTATTTTATTAACATGATCTGTAATATCAACAACTTCTTTATTTTTTGTTGTATTAATATATATTTTTTCCATACGATCTTATCATTGCCCTGTGTATAAAAGATAAATTCTGTATGCTGGCAGACTGCCTGTGACTGCGTGTAGACAGTCACATCAATCTGCCAGCATTACTTGACTTAGGCAGTTTTGACTGCAATTTTTTTGGGTTTGGCCTCTGGTAATTTTGCAAAAGTAACAGTCATTACACCATTTTTGTAAACTGCCTCTGGTTCTTTGTTGGGATCTACGTCCCCAGGTGAGACCCGATAGAAGAAGGATCTTGTTGCTTTCCTTCTAAATGTCTTCCCTTTTTCTTCCTCCTTTCTTTCACCACGGATGGTTAAAACACCATTTTCATACGTCACTTCAATATCTTTGGGATCAACACCGGGAACTGCTGCTTCTACGTATACATTCTTATCATCTTCTGAGATGCTTAGCCCTTGTAGGTAAGTAGTCGAAGGCCAAATGGTTGCCGGGACCAGCTCCTCTACTTCTTCAAATACATCTTCAAGAAGTGAGGGAAAAGTAATTGTTGGAAAATTCCATAGCCTTCGTGGTAGTAAACTATCTGCCATATGCTTCTCACCTCCTTTCTTTTACCACACGACTATCTAAAGATAAAAAGGGAGAAATTACAATGATACTTATCACAGAAAAAATGTAACAGATATCACAGAATGGTAGAATTATCTTCTGAAGGTGTGTTCTTTTCTGAGTCTATTTATGTCTGGAATAACAATTGAGTGCTTTTCATAAAGAATAAGTTTTTCTTTCATCAATTTATCTAACTCTCTGGTAGTTGTCTCACGAACAGTTCCCATAATTGCTGCAATATCCTGATGGGTGAATTTATAAGGAATCACTATACCCTTTCCTCTTTTCTTCCCGAAATGTCGTGTTAGATAAAGCAGCACAGAGATTACTTGTGTATAAGCAGTTCCAAGTGAGAGATCTTCAATTCGTTGTAGCAGTCCTTCAATGCCTAAATAAAGTCTTTTTGTAAGATCAAAAACAACATCAGGATTTTCCCTCAAAAATTGCGCTGTTTTATCCATTGGGGCTCGAAAAGTAGTACACGCGGTCATAGCAGTATAAAAGTATTTATTAGGTAATTCCCCAATTACCCACATCATAGGAAAAAAAGATCCTGGACCATATATATGAAGTATTAGTTCACTACCCTCTGAAGAAACAACATACTGCTTAACAAAACCACTTTTTAGATAATAGGCTCCAGGAGGTGCGTCATCTGCACGAAAAAGGATCTCATCTTTTTTATATCTTATGAGTTTATATTGTGCGAAAAAAGCTTCTACTTTAAGAGAAGAAGCGGAAAAAAACATAAACATATTGTAACATTTATCTCGATAAAAATGTTCAAATTTGTAACTATTATCACAAAATTTTAGTGATTATCATCCTTGCAAAAGATATTATTTTTGAGTATCTTTTCTAAGACATGATCTATACAGTTGCTGCCAAAAATTGTTCTGTTTCTGATAAATGGCTCTCGCTTATTGAAAGGAGAGTAAAACAGATTGCAAAACGCATTCCCTTCTCCAATACGGATCCTGTTCTTCTACGATTTAACATAAACAGGCATAGAAGAAATGGATATTATGACAGCGATATTCTTTTAGGACTACCTTACAAACCGCTATATGCCAGATGTGAAGGGTGGGAGTCTCCTGAAGCTATCATTGAAGAAGTTTTTGATCGAATAGATGAAAAATTAAGAGAGTACAGAGGCAAACATCTCAAAAGTGATAGTGAATTCTATTCTCACGAGTCAATTCGCACTCATCCTGAGTACTTTGCAACTCCTCAAAAATGGGGAAAGATTGATGAACCATCTCCAAAAAAGACTACAAAAAAACGACCTAAACTTGATGAAGAGTTGCGAAAAATTTTAGTTGAAGAGTATATAAAACCTTTAGGGGTAGTTGACAAGCGAGTCCTTAATGCTCTGGAGACTGTGCCGCGACATCTTTTCGTACCGTCCAAATATAAAGACGAAGCATATCTGGATATCACGCTACCTACACGCGCTGGTCAAGTAGTAAGCCAGCCATCTCTTGTCGGATTTATGTTGCAGGCACTAAAACTAAAAGGAACAGAAAAAGTGCTGGAAATAGGAACAGGAACGGGATATATGAGCGCCCTATTATCACATCTTGCTAAGGAAGTCTACACTATAGAGATCCTACCATCACTTGCTAAAAAAGCTAAAAATACACTCTCTAAACTTGGTTATACTAATGTGCATGTGATAACTGGCAATGGTATTCCAGGTCTTCCTCAACATGCTCCGTTTGATGCTATTGTTGTGGACGCAGCAGTTCCTCACATCTTTCCAGCCTGGATTGAACAACTAAAGGAAGGAGGAAGAATTGTTGTACCCATAGGTAAGAACATTTGGGAGCAAAAACTTATGTCAGGAGTAAAACGAAATGGAAGAATTTACCTCCATAAACTCAAGTCTGTACAAATAACTCCCATCATTGAAACACGAAAACTAAAAATTGTGAACGGAGTTATGTAAATATGAAAAACACAATAGTAAAAATTAAACAATTGCAAAAGATAACAAATGCGCCATACCCAATTCTCTCAGTATACTTGGGCACTGCTGAGAAGAAAACATTTCATGCGAATGTTGTTGTTTCGCAGTTCCATTCTCTTATCCACCAATCTCTTAGCAAGGATGACCAAAAAACATTTAGAAAAGATATTGATCGCATCATAAGTTTTCTCAAAGAACAATATGATAGTCGAGGCAAAAGAAGCATTGCTTTTTTCTCCGCTGGAGAAAATCTGTGGGAAGTGCTTGATTTTGAGTTTTATCTTCCTCCTCTTTGCATAATCCTGCATGCTCCCTATCTCAAACCCATACTGGAAGCTCTTGATACTTATACAAAATACTTAGTGCTACTTGTTGATCATAAAAAATCACGGCTCTTCACTGTTCATTTGGGAGAGATTGAAGAACACAAAGACGTATTTAACGGAAATGTTCCGCAAAAAGTAAGAGCAAATGAGGAACATTACTATGGAAGAAGTGATAAAATTTTTCGTCATATAGAGGATCACCTTCATAAACATCTTCAATTCATTGCTGAGGTAACCACAGACTTCGTAAAAGATAAAAACATACATTTTATTATTTTGGGAGGACACCGAGAAATATTTCAAAAAATGAAACATCATTTACCACATCATTTACAAAAGATGGTTCTTGGATACTTTGATACAGAACTTAATGTGCCTCTTAATACGGTTCTGTTGGAAAGTAAAAAAATTGCAGAACAAATTAATGATGAAAAATTAATTAAAAATAAAGGAGGTGATTCTTAAATGATGGGGTATTGGAATGGTGGTATGATGAACTGGGGAGGATTTGGAGTCTTTGTATCACTCTTTTGGATAGTTATTTTAATAGATGCCATATTGCTCGGCATCTGGCTTTGGCAACAAATACAAAAGAATAAATGAACAAATAGAGTGTTCATCACCAATAGTGATTAAAGAATATTATGCAGTTTACAATATTTGATATTTTATGGCTGTTATTTCTTTTTGCGACTCTCAGTCCAATGCTTCAGCGCAAATGGCTTGAGGTGCGAAGAGACAGCATCATTGATACCTTACAGAAAAAAAGGAAAAGCAGAGTAATTGCTTTAATTCACAGACAAGAAATACTTTCTTTCTTAGGAATTCCTTTCTCTCGATTCATTGATATTGAAGATTCTGAAGGTGTATTAAGAGCAATTCGGCTTACACCCAAAAATGTCCCAATTGATTTTATAATTCATACTCCAGGAGGTTTGGTGCTGGCAGCAGAACAAATTGCGCGAGCACTAGTAAGACACAAAGCTCCTGTAACAGTTTTTATACCTCATTATGCCATGTCAGGGGGAACATTAATTGCACTTGCAGGAGATAGAATTGTCATGGATGAAAATGCTGTTTTGGGTCCTCTAGATCCTCAACTCGGAGAGTATCCAGCTGCATCAATTCTTGATACTATCAAAAGAAAACCTATCAAAAATCTTGATGATAAAACGTTAATACTTGCCAATATCGCAGAAAAAGCTCTCAGACAAGTAAAAGAGACAGTAATTTCAATCTTAATGGAAAATGGAGTAGTAAAAGAAAAGGCAAAACTTATAGCCCATGCATTAACAAGCGGACAATGGACACATGATTATCCGATTGAATATGAAGAGGCAAAACAACTTGGACTTCCTGTTGAAGTAGGTTTACCGCGTGAAATTTATGATCTAATGGAAGAATATCCACAAGCTGCTATTAGACGACCTTCTGTTCACTATATACCTATTCCTTACCAAAGAGAACCAGAAGACAGCGGAAGAACAGAAAGAAAAAAAATAGAAAAGATTTAATTCATTAAAAATTTCGAGCCATGTATATTGGACTCATTTCTGAGATTGCTTAATAGAGAACAAAAAATCCTCTTTGCTCAAATGAGGAGCAATTTTGAATACTTTATCAAATACTTTATCTTTTTCTTCTTGAGTTTTAGCCTTTTGATAAAGCCTACGCAGTTTTCCCAATTCTGCTTTTCTTTTTCTCCTTTTGTGTATAAGTGATTGTCTTAATGTTCCCATAGATAGCAATATTTTATTATTAAATTGATACTCTAACAAGATTCTTCTATCTTAATTTCCTCCAGAAAAATTAAAACCTGGAGTTTTTATGATAATAAAACTCTGAGTTAACAAGATTTCCTTTACTCAAAATAGTAAGGAATTTATTTAAAATGCTTAGTTGGATGTAATTTACTTTTGCTTAAGTAGTAAAACCGCTGTAATGTTAATAAAACTAAACTTAGAATCTTTTACTATATCTTCTCTTTCTATTTTCTAATCGATCTTATAACAAGAACTATTATTTTTTGTCAAGTAGAGTATACATTAGGTAAATGCTTTGCTAATTAAGAGTTGGTTGCATATAATGTATTTTATGGCTAGTAAACGGAATGAGGAGACAATACAGGTTACACATATCAACATCCGATTAAGTATTTCAATATTATTATTGAAACTAATACTTCTTGAAATAATCGCAGCCGTATTAATTATCATCTTTCATGCTTCGTTATATGAATTTGATGGAGAACGATTAGCAGAAATGGGGATAAAGATATTTAATATTCCGTTTTTTCTTGTATTAGTGCTATTGAAAATACTATTAACTGTGATAGTCATCTTACAGTGGCTGAATGAATACTACGAAATCACTAAAACTATTATTTATCATAGAAAAGGATTGATCTTTAAAACCGAAGAAAAATATTTCTTAGAAAAGATAGCACTTGTCGAGGTAAAACAATCTTTGCTAGGAAAAATATTAAACTTTGGTACTATCAGTCTTTATGATGAAAAAGGAAATAAATATGAAGAGTTGTATTTAATACACAATCCCCTCCGTTATGCAAAAGTTATTGAAGATCTTTTACCAAAAGCAGAGATAAGAAAACAAATAGTTAGAGAACATCTAATAGAAAAAAATATTTTTGATACTGAATAGCAAAGGTAAATCTGTAGTAATAAAAACTAATCCTCAAATTTTATTCTCTGATATTGACTTTAACTTTTTTCTTTGTTACTCTACTATTGATGCGCTTTACTGCCTATCTATCTTTAACTCTAGTATTTCTTCTCTTAATCGTAGGAAAAAGTTTTGCTTTTGTGAAGCTTTCTCAAGTTACTACCCTACCTTCTTTACCAACTACCAGCTGGCAACAAACCTTTAAGCTTCCCGATACAGCAGTAAAAATTGCTGAGGATCTTTATAGACTCTCTAGAGCTAAAGATCCCGGAAGTGGACTTGAAGTTGAAGCATATGCAATAATTCATAAGAAAGAGGACTTTAGACAAGCCTTCTCTCATAAAACCAATCGAGCAAATAGGCGAAGCTCCTGTTACGGTTTTTTTGCTAAAGGTGCGAAGTGGAAAAATGTTGAACCCTGGGTACTGAATGCAACAGGTAGCGGCTTGATTGATAATTTTGTATTATCTAATCTTGGATCAAATATAAGCAAATGGGAGGATGCGACTGATGGAGTACTGGGTAACGGTGGTCTAAATGTTCTCGGAGATGGATCTTTAACTTCTAATATCCTTGTTGCTGATACAACAGCACCTGATAACCTTAATGAGGTATACTTTGGTCCAATTGACGATCCAAATACTATAGCTGTAACTATTGTATGGGGTTATTTTGGTGGCTTTGTTTCACAAAGAAGAATTGTTGAATGGGATCAAATTTATAATACTTCTTATCAATGGTCTTCAAGTGGTGAGGCAGGGAAAATGGATTTTGAGAATATATCAACACATGAACTAGGGCATAGCGTAGGACTAATTGATCTTTATAATTCAAGTTGTATAGATGAAACTATGTATGGATATGCCTCAGAAGGTGAGACTAAAAAACGCGATCTGAATAATGGTGATATTACGGGCATGAACCAGCTTTATTAAGCATCAAACCTCTTTGGTCTTTTTCGATTGAACGCTAAAAACAATTAATCTATTCCTCAATTCCTGCGTTTTATACCGTCATAATCTGTGATAAATACTACTTTTAAAGAGATGCTTAGCAATAACTATTGCAAAAAGAAAAATTTGTTGATAAAAATACGTTGATATCGATTGCTATTCAAATTTCGCTAAACCAAAGTAAAGAAAATACTCTAATTATGTAATTATGAAAGAAAAACAAAATCGGCGCGAATTTCTTTTAGGAACTGGATTACTGTTAGGAGCAGCAGGATCAATAACTCTTGCTAAAGCCTATTCAGAAACTACTCGCCCTCTAACCCCACTTACGACTCCTACACTAGAAACAAGTACAATTCCCTCTTTTCCAAAAGAGCTATCAGATGACCCCACATCTTATTCGCTGTTAGTATCAGAGAATATTCATATTCCAGAATATGATCTGACGACGATTCGCAATTTATACAAACAATTTTCTTTCTTCTCTCCTTTTACACAATTTGAAGTTGTTGAAGGAGATGATGTAAGACTTACCTATGAAAAAATTATTATAGGTAATCAACTTTTTGAAAACGATCTTAAAACGCAAGTCGAACTTACATCCACAATTTTAGCATCAATCCCAAAGAAAATCCTAATAGAAGGGGTAGATGGATTGAAAATTGAAGAAATCGGAAAATATGTTCAGTTTCACACTGAATATATTAAAAATACACCTTCATGGATAACTGAAAAAGATGAATATCAAAATGCTCTTAATATTTTCAACTGTTTCCCTCCCCAAACACCAGAAGCAGAAGCATTCCAACAGCGTTTCCTCACTGATCCTAACTATTTTTTTGGAAGTGTACTAACTAGAGTAGCAATCGCACCAACAGGAATCATAGACGATGTCAAAAAATTACCTGTCAGAGAATTACATCATCTTTCTCAGAATAACGTAGAGTATGAAGATTCTTCTGCACGCAAAATGGCAAAAAATGCTTTACGCAATAGCTATAATTTACTTTATATTTTGGGAAGGAATAAACATCAAGGAGAAGGTAAAGTCAAACATGAAATTTCTCAAGCACTTCCTGGATTCCCAAGAATTATTTACGATCTTGATCTTGTCGTATAAATTTTAAAGGACTAATCCTATTTAATCGACTTGCTATCCTTCCAAAAAATCTAAACAAATTATATATTACTTATTGTGTCGGCGGAAATAAACCTGAATATTGAACAGCAGCTTTATTTGCTAATTAATAACTATTTATATAAACGACTATTTTACTGGTGCAGGTACATGATCCAGACTTACTCCAAATCCTCCGGATTCAAGCCATAATTTCTTGCAAAGTTTGATCCCACTCTTTTAGGACCAACACATCTCCTTCCTTGCAATCCCAGTCAACAAGTCTTAACTCATATTTTTTCTTACCCTTAATGATTGCACTAAAATACTTGGGCCAGACTTTCTTTTCAATTTTTGTCATATTTATATAGTTGAAATATCTACTAACTCGTTCAGAACAATAGGCAATCCTTCTTTAGGTTAACTTTCCCAACCATGAATTAAAATTTCCCACATATTCATATTAAAAGCATCACCATTACCGTATTTTCACAACAATAATTAAACGATCATTTGACCTCTACCACCCTATTTTTACGCATCCCTATGCCAGTCAGACCTCGAAAAAAATTTGCAATATGAATTTATGATTCTAACTTAAAATAGATTGATTTGGCGGTCCAAATGGCTCGTTCAGAACCTATTATTTCTTCTTGGCTGCCGGACCTGGATTCGAACCAAGATAAACGGATTCAGAGTCCGTTGTCCTACCATTAGACGATCCGGCAAAAGTATTACTAATTTTATCGAAATTAGGCTGAAATTGCTAGTTAGTGCATTAATTGAAGAAATAGCGATGAATATAAGGAATGAAAATAAGCAGTCCAACTATTGCTGCACCAAGAGAAGTAATTAAAACCATCCCTGATGCTACGTCTTTTGCAATTTTTGCTTCTTCGCGATATTCCTTCGTTATAAGATCAACCATATTCTCAATTGCAGTGTTAATCATTTCTGTTGCAATAACAAGAAGAATCATAACTCCCAGTATTCCCATCTCAAATGGATTGACCTTGAAATAAAGACTTGCAACAACAACACAAAAGGCAACAATAACATGTATGCGCAGATTTTGATCTTCCTTTAATGCATAGTAAATGCCCTGAAGTGCATAGTGAAAGGAATTAATAAGTGTTCTGTGTTTAATCATAACGAAACAGATATCCCTAATATTACTTTGAATATTATATAAAAAAGTAGAGTTATTGCTATACCTGTTATAGCTCCCACAATCGTTTCATATAATGTGTGTCGCTTAATTCTAATACGAGACCAACCAATAAGTGGAATTAAAAATAATAATAACAAGAATACTCCACCGTAAAGAATACTCATCGCAAATATCAAAGAAGAAATTGCTGCTACATGTAAACTTGCCTTTATTCGTAAATTAAGGATAGAAAATACAACAACGCTGAATAAAATACCAGCTGCAACTATCCAGAGCACAACAGGACCTTCAAAAAAAATTAATGATAAAAGATAAAATACCCCAACAATTCCAACAAAAAGAAACCAAAGAAATCTTTGTTCTCTTTTTGAGACATCAAGATCCGAAAAGTATCCTTTGCGAATTGCGTAGAGTACAAAAAGTATAACAACGAACACAAAAAAAAGTGAAAGGAAAGTCCATTTGAGTGCATAGATAGGATCACCCGTTTCTCTTACAACAAGAAGATAAGGTATAGGTAGAAGAAGAAAGTAAGGATTAAAAATAAATGAAATTAATTTGGCAAAAAAATCTATCATCTAATAAACCTCTCAAGTCTCTGGATTGTCTTTTCTTTTCCTAGAATCTCAAGTGACTCTGGAAGAGGTAATCCCTTTTCCTCTCCTGTAAAAATATAATAAAGAACAGGCATTCTTATGTGGTACTTTTCAAGAACACTTTTTAAAGCAGAGAATATATTTTCTGCTTTCCATAGATCAACGTTAGTGAGAGTAATTTTAAGATCTTCAGCAATAATTTTTTCTTTATCTGAACGTGCCTCAATATCAAGCTCTACAAAAAAATGATTGGTCAGTCGTTCAAAATCTTTCAGCGTCTCCATGCGAGTTTTTGCCAAAGGAAGCAATTTTCTTAATAAATCATCGCTTATGTTTGGCTTAGACAAAAACTTTTTAATCTTTTGAAGTAGATCTTCATCATTCATATTTTGTATATACTGTTGATTCATCCAATTGAGTTTTACAATATCAAAAATAGGTCCAACAGCTTTAACGTCTTCTAACTCAAACTTCTGTATGAATTCATTTAACGTAAATATCTCCTTACCTTCAGGATGACTCCAACCCATTAATGCAAGAAAATTTAATACTGCCTCAGGAAGATAGCCTTGCTCCAAATACCAAGATGCCCACACTGGGTTTTTCCTTTTTGAAAGTTTACTTCTATCTGGATTTCTTAGAATTGGCAGATGTGCAAAAATAGGTAATTCCCACCCAAAAGCCTCATAGAGAAGAATATGTTTGGGAGTTGAGGAGATCCATTCCTCTGCACGAATAACATGACTTATCTTCATAAGATGATCATCTACAACTACACCCAAATGATATGTAGGAAAGCCGTCAGATTTTAAAAGTACTTGATCATCAATCTGATCAGATTCAATCTTTATTTCACCCCGTATAATATCTTTAAAACTGATTGTTCTTCCCGATTGCACATTTAGCCGTATCACGTAAGATTCTCCTGCTTCAATTCTCTTTTGGGCATCTTTTACATGATATAGACAGAATTTATCATATCTTGGCATTTCTTTTTTCTTTATCTGCTCTCTTCTTAATTCATCAAGTCTCTCTTTCGAGCAAAAACAGTAGTAGGCAGCTCCTTTCTGTACAAGCTCTCTTGCGTATTGCTGATAAAGATTAAGACGCTCTGATTGACGATAGGGGCCATAAGGACCGCCTTTGTCAGGGCCCTCATCATATTCAAGACCATATGCTTTTAATGAAGAGAGGATTTTCTCCTCTGCGCCTTCTTTGTATCTTTCTCTGTCGGTATCTTCAATTCTAACAATAAAAGAACCCTTATATTTTCTCGCAACAGCATAGTTAATAAGTGCTGTATAAAGATTGCCTATATGAATGTCTTCTCCAGTAGGAGAGGGGGCTATACGTGTTCTTACATTTGCAAAAGTCATATACTTACCTTGCATTCTACATCAACTGTTACTTATACTCAATATATGCTGACATTATATAAAGCAACTCAGCTTGTAAAAAATATTTTTAAATGGAGTGCTATTGTCATTGGAGGAATTTTCCTGGTAATACTTCTATTTCGTGGTGGTGTATCGCTATATAAAATATTTTTTCCCAAACCACCTCCACCTCCAACAGTTGCTTTTGGCAAACTGCCTAGAGTCTCTCTACCCAAAAGCGTTATAGCTAGAAAGCTTACTTACACTCTTGATACTGTTAGTGGCAATCTTGGATCCTTTCCCGATAGAGTAAAAGTGTACGCAATTATATCTAAAGAACCAAACCTTCTTAATCTTGAAATGACAAGGGCACGTGCTCAGAAAATTAATTTCACCACAGATGAAAAAATAATTTCTGATACTGTCTATTCCTGGAGAGATTCCTCAATTTTAAATAGAAAAATAACATTTAATATTGTTTCTAGCGATTTCTCAATTACATCTGATTATCTTCGAACACCTTTTCTTTTCAAAGAAAATACAATCACTCCTCAAGGTGCAATAAATCTAGCTGAATCAGCTCTTAGATCAATGGATCTTTTGCCAGACGATATTGATCTTTCGAAAACAACAACTCAACTCCTCACACTTCAACAGTCAGTTCTTTTTCCTGCTACCAGCCTCTCTACAACACAGTTAATTCGTGTAGATTTTTTTCAAAAGGATATTTATAATCTGCCAATATATTATCCCAAACCTCCTTTTTCAATAATGTACTTTCTAATTGGTGGAACTGACTCAAGAGGTGAAATAGTTGAAGGACAGTTTTATCATCAAACTATTAGCAACAAGAGCGCAACATATCCTCTTAAAGGGGTAAATCAGGCTTTCCAAGAACTACAATCTGGTAAAGGATCCATTGCTGCTTATTATGGTAACTCTAATGAAATAATTATCAAAAATGTCTTTCTAGGATATTATCTTGGTAGTGAAAAACAACAATATCTCATCCCAATCTATATATTTGAAGGAAAAGATGGCTTTTACGGATATGTCTTGGCTATTAAAGATGAGTGGCTTATCAATGATAATACCCGATCTTCGGAGTAAAAATAGTGGTACCAGAAAGAAGGTATGAAAGCAATACTTGCGTATCAGCAAACCTGTCAATACTTCGCATAACTACAATTATGAAGGTACGACCATATGCAATTGCAGAAGTCACAAGAACACCTCCTGCACCTTCTGTGTACCCTGTCTTTAAACCTATTACACCATATTTTCCCAGTAATTTATTGAGGTTCTCTAGCTGATAAGTCTTGGTGTGATCAACATTAGAGATAATTTTAGTCTTTGTTGCTGAGATTGAAGAAATGGTTTCATTCTTTAATGCAACTGATGCTAGATGAGCAAGATCAACAGCAGTGGTATAATTGCCATCATCGTCTAACCCTACGGGATCTGCATAGTGGGTATTCACTAATCCAAGTTGTCGTGCTTTTTCATTCATTTTATTTACAAATGCTTCAGTGCCCCCTGGATAATTTTGTGCAATAAGATAAGCTGCGTCATTACCAGAAGGCAATAGCATTGCATATAATGCATCTTCAAAGTAAATACGTTCGCCAACTTCAAAACCCACATTGACTCCTTCAACATTACTAGTAAATACTGTCAAAATATCCTTTGCTTGAAAATAATCCAAAGCAACAAGCGCAGTCATTATCTTGGTTGTTGAAGCCATTGAAAATCTTATCTCGGGATTTTTTGCATAAAGAATGGTTTTTGAATCCTGATCCATGATCAAAGCAGACTCTGCAGTTATTAGCGGCATAAATGATCTACTCAAAAAAGGGTATTCATTCACTTTTACCACGTATGATCTCATAACAAACTGTGACTTTTTTGCATTTTGTAGAACCGTTTTTTCAACGAATGTCAAAACAATCAAAACCCAAAATAACAAAAAAGGTATCAAGAAAAGACGAATATCAAACTGATATTTTTTTAAAAGATGGATAATTCTTTTCTTCTGAAGAGATATTTTCTGCCTCATAGAGGTATAAAAGATATAGTATCAAAATAAGAAGAAAAAGAGAAAGTGTTATTTCTTAAGTAGAGCTAGTCCAAGCTCTTTTAACTGTTCCTCGCTAATACTGGATGGAGCGTCCATAACAGCAGTCCTACCTGTTGAAGTCATAGGAAATGCTACACATTCTTTCATAGACGTTTCTCCTGCCAAAACCATGATAAGCCGATCTAGACCTAATGCAATTCCTCCATGCGGTGGAGTTCCCATCCTAAATGCTTCAAGCATATGTCCTATGCTTGATTCAATCTCTTCATCTGTGTATCCCATGATTTGAAATGTTGCTTTAAGTACTTCAGGTTCATGTGCTCGAATACTTCCCCCACCTACTTCATAACCATTACATACCAAATCGTACTGAGATGCAATAATTTTATCAATATTTTTTTTCTGAAGATGCCACTCTTTATGCTCAGGAATTGGTGAGCTAAAAGGATTGTGAGTGAATGTCCATCCTGATTTACTGTCTCGTACTTCAGCTAGATCTTCTTTGTCAACTCTTTTAAAAAAAGGAAAATCAACTACCCATGCAAAGGCTAATTTGCCTTCCTTTTTCTCTTCTTCTGTCCTTAAGTCAAATTTGTCAGCACCATATTTATTCATAGCTTCCTGGTAAGTTATAACAGGAAAACTCTCATCTTTTAATTTTCCTCCTACTTCTTTTACTGCTTCTTTTACTACCTCCTCAATTACTCTCATCACATCTTCCTTCTCTACAAAACTCATCTCAACATCCACCTGTGTTAATTCAAAACCCCTATCAGCACGCAAATCTTCATCTCTAAAACATCTTGCAATTTGAAAATACTGTTCAAATCCTGCTGTCATTAATAATTGCTTGTATTGTTGAGGGCTTTGTGGAAGAGCGTAGAATTTACCTGGTTGAAATCTAGAAGGCACGACGAAGTCTCTTGCACCTTCTTTGGTAGATTTTGTCAATAGTGGGGTTTCTATTTCAACAAAATCTCTTTTATAAAAAGCCTCTGAGATAGCCCGTGTAAATGCTGATCGAAGTCTAATGTTTTTCTGTAATCTCTCCCGTCTTAAATCAAGATACCTATAACGCAGACGCACCTCTTCACTTATTTCTCTTCCATCTGTATTGATCGGAAAAGGTAATTCTTGTGCAGTATTTAATACTTTATACTCCTTCACATCGATCTCAATCGTTCCTGTAAAAAGCTGAGGATTAATCATCTTCTCTGGTCTCTTCTTCACTTCTCCAACTATCTCTACAACAGACTCAATTGATAACTCCCCCATTTTTTGAAAACCAACACATTGTACTTTACCTGATCTATCTCTTAAATCTACGAATGTTAATTTACCATGGTCTCGTTTGGTATCAACCCATCCTTGAAGGAGAACATCCTCTCCTACTTTATGTACTGTTTCAGATATAAGTGTTCGTTGCATAGAATGATAAAAAACAAGGAAGTATTCCTTGCATTTCTCATGCATAATGATACATTGAATTTATTCTCTTGACAAGCAGAAAAAATAGAAACTATAATACATTAATCATGAGTAATTTTCTTGTTTTAAATAGTATTTTTTACCAATACCTCCGACGCATTTAGTGGGAGATTGGTATGTAAAAACACAAATACAATCTCCTTTTATATGAGAAGGAGATTTTTTTGGGGAAAAATATGTCAGAACGAATTAAAACATCCAAATTCAATATAACAGGACGTGATCCAGTTCATTTAAGACAGCAAATTGCTGAACGACAAAAAGGTATAGTTGGACTTTGGAGATCACTAGGAATTGATGAAGAAAGTATTCAGAGAAATAGGAATCAGCAAGAATTAGAAATTCGACGATGCCTTTTCCAACTTCGACATCCTGATAGTCAACTTTTACCACCTAAATCAAAAAAAGATAGACTTAATTTGGCAATAGAGAGACTTGATACTATCCTTTCTGGACTGAATGACGCTGCAAGAATTAACAAGATGAGGTTACATAGATCAGAAAATAGTAATTTAGTTTGGGGACAAGAACAAAGTTTTGATCCTAACGGAGGGGTTATCTTTGCACCTAATTCTGACGATCACCATTAAGAAGATTTCTTGATATCTTTCAACTTTAATTGAAGTTTGCTGCTTCCATTCCAAGTATTCTCATTTATTGAATAAACAATATCAATATGATCATCAGTCTGTAATTTAGGTAACACATCTATCATATTAAAAGCCACAGCTTCCATTAATTTACTATTCTGTTGTAAAATCATTCTAAGATGCTTTCCTTCCTTTCCTATAATCCTTATATCTCTTAGATATACATTTCTGCTAAGAAAAATTGGTTGTGGATTTCCCATACCATATGGTTCTAAAGATTTAATTATTGCATAAAAATCTGAAGATATAAGATCGAAAGGAATCTCACAATCTATATTAAGCGAATGTACTAGAAGATCATCTGTGACATTCATATGCGCAAGATCTTCAAGAGTTTTTTGAAAAAGATCTATTTTTTCTGTGGCGATAGTAAATCCTGCTGCCATAGGGTGTCCTCCTACGTTCACAAAAAAATGAGAATTTTGTCGTAAAAATTGAATAATATTAAATCCTTGGATAGATCGTACTGAACCTTTACTAACTTTTTCTCCCTTAGCAATAACTATTGTGGGCCTATGATATTCCTCGACCAGCTTACTAGCAATAAGTCCAATTATTCCTTCAGGATACGAATCATGAGCAACAATAAGCAGTTTCTTAAGTTCACTGCGTGTCTCAACTATTCCTTTTGCATGAAATACAGAATCAATCATCATTTTCTGACGAGTAGCATTAATTTCATTTAACTTTACTGCTAACTCTTCTGCTCTCTTTTTATCCTGTGTGCAAAGAAGTCTTAAACTATCCAGTGCACTTTCTAATCTTCCTGTAGCATTAAGTCTAGGAGCAATAATATGACCAACTTCGTAAACATCAATTTCTTCCTTATGGATACCTGACTTTTCGAATAAGGCAACCAGTCCGGGACGGTTTGTATTGCGCAGTTGTCTTAGACCATAAAGAACAATAGCTCTATTTGCTCCCTGAAGAGGAACAAGATCTGCTATAGTTGCTAACGCTGCAAATCCTAAGTAGGTTTGATCTTCTTGTTCTTTTCCAAAAAAAGAAAAAAGTTCACCTGAGATAAGCCAGGCTATTCCTGCACCGCAAAGTTTGGTGGTATGCAATATAGCGAAAGCTTTTGAAGGTAATGCGTGTTCTTCATCAGGTACATGATGATCAGTGATAATAACATCTATCTTTTTTTTCACTGCAAAATCTACTGCTTTATTTGCAACGATACCATTATCAACAGTTATAATGAGAGATGTTTTCGGATACTGTGAAAGAACATTTTCAATTCCCTTTTCTGAAAGTCCATATCCTTCCTCAACACGGTGGGGGATATACGGCATTACTACTGCTCCTAACTTTTTAAGTGTTTCCCAAAATATTGCCGTACCTGTTATGCCATCAACATCGTAATCTCCATAGATAATTATTTGTTCTTTATTGTCTATAGCCTCTTTGATCCGCTGAAAAGCTCTTCTTGTTTCATCTCTATCAATACCAACAGAATCAATATCAATAGACCCTAGCTTCGGATTAAGAAATCGCTCTTTTTCTTCTTTTGAGATAATACCTCTATTATGAAGAAGTATATCTCTAATCCTTTCAATACTAAGATCTTGAAGATCTTCACCTGATGCAAGGATATTCCATTTTTTCATGAGAAGCCAATCTTTCTGATATACTATACCAGAGGTGAGTAATATGAACAAGTCGATTATAGAATTAATTCCTGATACGATCATACAGATTAATAAAAAATTTAGAGAAGCTGGTTTTGATATCTATCTTGTAGGAGGATGTGTACGTAATATGCTTCTTGGGAAAGAAGTAAAAGACTGGGATTTTACAACCAATGCAACACCTGAGCAGATCCTTTCTCTTTTTCCACAGGGTTTTTATGACAACATCTTTGGTACAGTAGGAATACCCATTGAAATTTCAGGTACTAAACAAGTTGTGGAAATAACAACTTTCAGAACAGAGAGAGGATATAAAGATCGAAGGCATCCAGAAAGTATTAAGTGGGGTAAAACAATTGAAGAAGATCTTGCTCGTAGAGATTTCACGATTAACGCAATGGCTATGTCTATAGATGAAAATTTACAAACAAAACTTATTGATCCTTACGGTGGACAAAAGGATTTGGAAAGAAAGATCATAAGAGCAGTTGGAGATCCAAATCAGCGATTCAAAGAGGATGCGTTGAGAATCTTAAGAGCAATTAGATTCGCAACAGAACTTGGATTTTCTATTGAAGAAAATACCCTTCAGGCAATTGTTGCCAATGCTCATCTTATTAAAGAAATTTCTATGGAGAGAATCAGAGATGAATTTATGAAAATCATCGCAAGTCCTTATCCATATGAAGGAATTATTTTATTAAAAAATACTGGTCTTCTTAAGTATATTATTCCAGAATTGCTTGAGGGAATTGGTGTTTCACAAGCTCGTCCAGGAAGACATCACACAACAGATGTCTTTGAACATAATGTTGCGTCTTTGAAATTTTGTCCATCTTCGGATCCTATTGTTCGTTTTGCAACACTTATACACGATATTGGTAAGCCTCGAGTTGCCAGTAAAGATGAACAGGGATACATAATTTTTCATAATCATGAAATAGTGGGAGCAAAAATGGCAGCAGAGATTTGTGATCGTTTAAGATTTTCACGAAAAGATAAAGAAAAAGTGGTGACTCTTGTAAGATGGCATATGTTTACCGTTGATGAACATATCACTGATAGTGCTATAAGAAGATTTATTAGAAGAGTTGGTGTTGAGAATGTAAAAGACATAATAGATCTTCGTATTGGAGATCGATTGGGTGGAGGTACTCAAACTGCAGAAAGTTGGAGACTTAAACTTTTCAAAAAAAGAGTTGAGGAACAATTAGCACCTCCTCCATTCTCACTCAGAGATCTAGCTGTCAATGGAAAAGATGTAATGAGAGAACTCAATATTAAACCTGGTCCAAAAGTTGGACAAATTTTGCAAAAGCTATTTGAAGAAGTGGATGAAGATTTATCCAAAAACAATAGAGAATACTTATTAAGAAGAATTCATGAAATAGGAAGTAGCGAATTGTAGAAAACCTCTTGCATTCATCTGATATTAGTCTTAGAATGAACACAACATATCTGCAAAACTTATTTTAAAAGATAAAACCTCTCTCCTTTGCTTGATATGTGTTCAATTATGATAATAATTTGTATACAAAATCTCATAAAAAGAAATAATTTCTAGTATTATGACAGAGATAAAACCACAAATTACTCATACAAAAATATTTATTGCGCGAGATCTTTCTCTTTCTGACGAAGATCTGCAAAAATACATGAGGTTTGAAAAAGTAACACCTCCAGAAGTTACTCCTTCAGAAGCAATAGCAGCCGAACTTGAGAAAAGCGTTTTTGGACAAACTGAAGCATGTAACGCAGTTGCGGAAAGTATAGTTCGCTCTCTGGCAGGATTTAAAAGCCAGAAAAAGCCTTTAGGTTCATTTTTATTTCTTGGACCAACAGGAGTGGGTAAAACAGAGTTAGCAAGAGCAATGACGCGCTATCTTTTTCCTGTAGATACTGAGAATCATTTTGTAAAGATAGACTGTACTGACTTACAGGAACCATCAGCAGTAACACGACTTAAAGGATCAGATCCAAAATATGTAGGATTTGGAGGAAATGTCCTTATCATGCCCTATCATCTGGAGAATGGAGCTGTTGTTCTCTTTGATGAAATAGAAAAAGCTCATCCTGAAGTATGGAAATGGTTGATGCCTATTTTAGATGAGGGTAAAACGACGTTGTTTCTTCCTACTGATAAACCGTCCCCCAATGGATCGGAGGGAAAAGCTATTGAACCAACAACACTTGATTTTAGGAAATCCTGGATCGTGTTTACTTCAAATGAAGGTGCTGAAATAATGCAACAAGCAAGATCAGGGAAAAGATACGGACCGATTGGATTTAAAGAAAATACTCACCAACAAGAAAATTCACTTCCCAACTATCAAGAAATTGCAAAGAATGCACTTTTAACTGGAAGATTCAAAGCATATCCTGAGTTCTTGGGAAGAATTGAAACAAAAGTAGGATTTAATGATTTATTACCTGAACATTATTTACACATATTCGATAAATTCCTAAATCAAGCAAATGACGATATATTAAACAATGATCCAAGACGAAGTATTACGTTATTAGCAACTAATCGACTTAAATCCTGGATTCTAGAACAAGCAGATACAGATAATTTTGGTGCAAGGAATATCCTTCATACCTTAGAACAAACATTTTTAAGAAAAGCAGCAGAATATAAAATAGCAGGCAGATTTAGACCTCATGCTTTTGTACTGGGAGATATTGAAGATAATGAAATTATTTTCTTCCAGTCAACTGATTTTTCAACAAAAGCATATAGTGAGGCTAACACTTCGAACAATCCTATTACAAGAAGAACAGAAGTTGATCCTCTTACCCTTCCTGAAAAAATCTCTTAATAGAAAAAAATCTGCATTCTCATATAAAAACAGATTGTGTATAATACATTTATGCTGAAGCAAAAATTAAAAGAAGAACTCAAGCAATCAATGCTTGCAAAAGATGAAATAAAAACATCAACTCTGCGTATGCTTCTTTCGGCTATTAATTATTATGAAATCCAAAAAGGAGGAGCAGGATATGAAGCAACTGATGAAGATGTCATTTCTGTAATTCAAAAAGAGGTAAAACAACGAAAAGACTCAATAGAACAATTCAAATTAGGAGGAAGAGAAGAGCTTGCACAAAAAGAACAAAAAGAACTAGAAATACTACAAAAATACCTCCCTGAACAAATGAGCGAAGACGAGATAAAAAAAATTGTTGATGAAGCAGTTTTACAAACAGGTGCTACTTCACCTCAAGATATAGGAAAAGTTATGGGTGTAGTTATGCCAAAGGTCAAAGGCAAAGCTGATGGCGCATTAGTAAATAAAATTGTTAGAGAAAAATTAAATCAATTAATAAGCGTTGGATAGTACTTTTCTATAATTTTAAGCACCTCAAGTGTTCCAGGCAATGAATCTAATTTTTCTATCTCATCTTTAGAAAACCATCTTATACTATTTACATGATGGTCATTGGGAATTTTACCTTGCCTAACAAAAGAACAAAGAAATAAAAAACAAAATGTTTGTTGAACATGATCTGAATATTCCCAATAATTAGTCTGAATAAATGGAAGAAATTGCTTCACCTCAACTTCAATTCCTGTTTCTTCAAGAAATTCTCTTTTAAGTGCCTCTTGCGGAGTTTCATCAAACTGACATTTGCCACCTGGAAACTCCCACTTAAGATGAGCATCTGGCAGTTCCTCTTCTGATCTTTGAATCATAAGAATTTTGTTATCTTTAATAAGTACTCCTGAAAATACAGTAATTTGTTTTGAATTTTTGTCTGCCATAGAAAGTGAGAGATATTTTTATGGATATGTTAGATTCTTTTCTTCCTCTTCATTGCCCAGTTGTGCCAAACAACAAGGAGTGGTGCTGCATTAAAAATCGATGAGTATGTTCCGCTTAATATTCCTATAAAAAGAGCAACAATAAACCATCTTATACTCTCACCACCAAAAAGAAGGAGTGAAAAAAGCACAAGAAGAGCAGTCAGTGATGTATTCAGCGATCTTACTATTGTTTGAAGAATTGAATCATTGACGATTTTTTCAAAAGGCATACCGCTTATTTTGAGTAGATTCTCACGTATCCTATCAAAAACAACAATAGTATCATGTACAGAAAATCCTATAACAGTAAGTAAAGCTGTAATAAAAAGACTATCAATCTCAACATTATAAAAATGTCCCAGCAATGAAAAAATTCCCACAAGAAGCAACACATCGTGAAGAACCGCAATTATTGCTGTGATACCAAATCGCCAACTACTTGCGGGTTTAGGAACTTTTCTAAATGATAAAGCTATATACAAAACGATAAGCAGAGAAGCAATCATCACGGAATAAAATGCTTTATGAGTAGTTTCTTTACCAATAGTTGGACCAATGGTCTCAAATGCTTCCTGCTTAAAGTCACCTACTTCTTTTTTCAGAGATGCAAGAATCTTAACATCCTCTTGTTTCTGTATGGGCTCTGAACGAATTATGATTGAATTTTGTGATGGTTGGATGGTAAAAATGCTTACCTTCTCTTCTTCAAAAACTTTACGAACTTGAGAAACAGTCCTTTCATTTATTTCTTTGGGAAAAAGAAGTGTCATTCGAGATCCGCCAGTAAACTCAACTGAAAGCTTTAAACCGTAGAGAAAAAGAGAAATCACTCCAGGTACAATTACAAGAAGTGAGATTAAAAAAAACCAATTTCTTTTTCCAATAATGTCTAGCATATTTTCGTAAAAACAAAATATCTTATCAATATTTTACTTTTTCTATCTAAAAATTATTCTCAGTAGTGTCCTAGTCACTGTAATAGCTGAAAATAATGACACAAGGACCCCAATAGCAAGCGTCAGAGCAAATCCTCTTACAATACCTGTACCAAAGATCATAAGAATCATACTTGTGATAAGACTTGCAATATTAGAGTCTCGTATAGAGGCCCAAGCTCGGGAAAATCCTAAATCTAAGGCAGAATAATTAGATTTACCTTTTCTCATTTCCTCTCTCATTCTTTCAAAAATCAAAATATTTGCATCAACTGCAATACCAATGGAGAGAATAAAACCCGCAATACCTGCAAGTGTTAATGTTACTGGTATAAGTCTAAAAATTGCCAGCGTGACTAATGTATATACGGTAAGAGCCATACTTGCAATAACACCCAACTTCCCATATAGAGCAACCATGAAAATCACAATAACCAAAAAACCAATCAACCCTGCAGTAAAGCTCTTCTGCAATGAAATATTCCCTAAACTAGCTCCAATCGATCGTTGTTCCAAGACAGAGAGAGGAACAGGAAGTGCACCTGCATTAAGTTGGATCTGAAGAGCTTTTGCCTGCTCTGTAGTAAACTGTCCGGTAATTTCAGCTTGTCCTCCCAGAATAGGCTCACTAACACGCGGAGCTTGAATAAGTTGATTGTCAAGTACTATAGCAACAATCTTACCCACATTTCTTTTTGTTATTTCGGCAAACTTCTTAGATCCTTCAGGTGTAAATGTTAACTGTACCTGTGGCGCTCCTGTATTAGGATTAAATGTCACAAAAGCTTTTTGTAGATCTTTGCCAGTCAAATCTGTCTTCTTTGCAGTAGGACCTAAAATTTGCATTACTCCCAGCGGAAGCACTGCAGCTGAATCGGTTGCAAACTTTGCAGAAGACGTTGCACCTTCTTCCCAAAATGTAAGTTGAGCAGTTGTACCAATAAGTTGAACTGCCTGATTTACGTCAGTTACACCAGGGATCTCAACAATGATTCGATAATCATTTCCTGATTGAGAAGTCTGAATAATTGGCTCGGAAACTCCAAAAAAATTTATCCTTCTCTCAATTACCTCTCTTGCAGAATCTAGAGCATTATTTCTTTCTGTTGCGGGAATTTCGCTCATATCAGCCCTAAGAGTAATACTTGTTCCTCCTTCAAGATCCAACCCTTTCTTCAAAGAAAAATCGCGATGGATATCAAATGCCGAAAGAAAAGTATTAAGATTAATAAGACGAATATTATTTACTTCCCAAATTTTTATCGGTAGCGTAATTGAATTGGGCAAATTAATTAAAATAGCAAAAATAGTTACTAAGGAAATAAAGATAACAATAAGAGGTGAAGGCTGTCTCATGAAAGCATAGCCTCCTCATCACCTATAAGCATGACCCGAACCTGAGAAAGAATTCCCATGATAAACGGATCATTGCGCTTTTTTCTAAATTTAAATTCTTCTTCTGTCATGGCAGTATAGTTAATTTCTGTACCGAGTCTCTGTTCCTCATTTCTAATTAGTACAGCAAGTTCCGGAAGAACTATAGTCCCAATGACCATAAAATCAACATCGTCTGGATTTTTTTTATATCTTCTTACAAAGCGTCCTGAGAACATAGCGTATTTTATCTTCCCAAGTTTTGCCTTATTTCTTAAGACCTCTGCTCCCAAACCTATCGTCTTTACTCCTAATGCAAGAAGGTCATAATAAAAAGGATACTCTTTATCAAGCGAATAATAAAGTCTATTTGCCCGTTGTTCTTTTTGCAGAATCCCATGTTTTTCAAGAAACTGCAGTTCTCGTCGTACTGCATTGATTTCATCCCCTGTTCTTCGTACACATTCTCTTACATGAAACATCTCATAAGGGGATGACAAAAATACATTAAGGAGTTTTATGCGAGACTTTGAAGTGATAAGATCAGATAACATAGTTGTATAAGCAAACTGTTCTTATACTATATACAAAAAATCTTTCTTTTGCAATAAATTAACTAAATTTTGGATACAATAACTATTCTTAATCTACACTCACCTGAGCACCTACGGGGACAATTTGAAACCATATAGTTCCTCTTGTGAAATCTACTTCTGAACCTTGAGGTCCTAGGATCTCTGTTCTGGACTCACGATCTTTCTTTATCCATGTACCTACTATCTGTTTTCCGTCTTGAAAAATTAAAGCTCTTCCTCGTCCTTTGTTTTTATAAAGTAAGTGTAGGTTGCCTGGATATCCATCATTGGCATTTGTTTCCTGCATTAACAAAACAACAATATTCTTTGCAGTTAATTGTTTATCTGTATTATTATCGATATGAGGTTTACCACCATTTTCTCTTTTATATGAATTTGTAGATTTATCATATTTCCACACTACATCATACTTAGGTTGATTCGACCAGAAGGAAACTGAGATAGTCTGTAATTCACCTCGATTTGATTCTTTAGGATCATCCTTAAAAGAATACTGAACAAAATTATCACTCCACATATTCCCTTCTCTATCCTTTTCTGTAAGACCTCGTTGTGCTGCTACTTTCCATAATTTAGATGTTGTCGAATACATAGTGTGTTCTGTTGCTACTGGATGTCCAAGTCTGCTTTCATCACGTCTAAACGTAGGAAAACCTATTGAAAATTGATTTAGATCATTATAGGAACCCCATCCATAATCTATAATCTGGCCCAAAGCATCTGCAGGTCCAGGTGTATTTGCTCCTCCTACATGTGCATAAAGAGGATAATCTCCATATTCTGAAATCCAATCGAGAAAGTAGGTACGCGCTGACCTAACTGGACCGACGATCCCAGCATCCTGACAATAATAAACAGCAAGAAATCGGGTTATACCTCCCTCAGCAACAGCTTCATAGATAACGTCTGCAAAAGACAATCCAGATTGAGGACGTGCTTCCTCATGATTTTCAATCATTATTCCCAAGGGTCTATGTCCTTCCCACCATTTACGTTGTGCTTTGGAGTATTTTGCACCATTCAGTGGACATTCTTCTGTTTTTGGAGAGTTATCATCAAACTCAAGTGCATCATAATTATTTGTTTTTTTTACTGTCACTGATGGCGTCCTTTCTTCAGTGTAAGTGTTTTTCGAGAAGAGAGAATAAGAAATACCGGTTGCTAATAAATAAACACCTATCAGTCCCAGTACGGTTATAAGTTTATTATTTTTCATAATTTTATTAGTATCACTATACTTTTTGTGCAATATTCAATGCTTTTTTCTCTTCATCAGAAAGCTCGTATTCTACACCCTTACCATTAACTACCTTCTTTGCATACCAGCGAGTTCCTGAACGGGAATAGAGACCTGAGATAATAACACCAGTGTCTTTAGCATCAACTAAAGCTAATATAAAGCTTTGATCACCGCCCGTATCTTTAAAGGGGTTAAAACGCAACAAACCAATTTTCTGAATATGCAATTGACCGTCTTTTTCTATTTTATCACATTGTTCAGAGATCCTTGCAATATTTTTTTTGTTACTTTCTAATTCCTTTGTAATTTGTTCCAAAAATGCGGTTAATGTCTTGCGTGAAATATCTTTTGTTAGCATGTTGTAATGATGACTCATCTGAAACAAAAGATAAGTTATGATGAGCAACCACACAAAAAAAATAGCCAAAGCTATTACTTGGATAAACAAGGGCATATATGCTCATATTAGCCTCTTGACAGCCTCAATGTCAATAGTGTAACCTAAGCTACAATCATGTCTAAAAAGAAAAAAACTCGTTTACAGAAAATACAAACAGACAAACGACGACAAAATGCCAATATCAAAATTACCGCTAAATTAATCGATAATAATTCACCAATTCTGTCATCTACACCCGATTTTTCTTTATCTTCAATCTCTTATAACAATCTATCCAAAAATATTTCAGACTATACTTTTGTAAAGCCTGATCTTGTTAGAACAATAGCTGTAACATCAGCTATTGTTCTTGCAGAGTTATTATTATTCTTTTTGCTTAAGTAACTACTTTCAATCTGATTCTTGACAAACTCATCTTATGCAACGTATATCTAAGTGTATGGTGAAATCCCATCTAATACATTTTAATGGGTTGAGAGGAGGTGACTAATTATGGCAGAAATGTACTGCGTTAAATGTCGAGCAAAGCGTGACGATCCAAATGCAACACCTGTTACTATGAAAAACGGCAAACCTGCATTGAAAGGTAAATGCCCAGTCTGTGGTACAGGAATGTACAAGATCGGTAAAGCTGCATAAGCTTTCAAATTTATTTTCTTGAAGAAATATTATTCAAGAAACACATGAAAAATCCCGCATAATGCGGGGTTTTTCATGTTAAATTAGTTCATCAATAAGAGGGTTTATATCTACCTCTTTAAGAGGTTGTTTTACAAGAGGAAGTTTAGAAATCTGAGGAATCTCTTCTTCCCATGTTGATCTATTTTCTTTGTATAAAATTCCTACTGGTATTCTCTCTTTATCACCATCTTGTAAAGATTTTTTAAGTGGCCACTGTTCAGCAAGAGCAAATGCTTTCATTTTATCTCTCGGATCATGTCCCTCTTCGTTAACATTGACAATTCTTTCATAAAACCATGAATAAGTATTCTTTTGATTAAACGTAACACAGGGTTGCAATGAATCAATAATTGCAAAACCTTTATGCTTGATTGCTTCTTTTAGAAGCTTTGTTTCAAGAGTAGTATCACCTGCAAATCCTCTCGCCACAAAAGTCGCACCAGAGGAAATTGCAAGACTTAAAGGATTAAGAGGTGACTCAACAGTCGGGATAGGAGTTGCTTTGTTTTTTTCGCCAATGTCAGTTGTTGGTGAATATTGTCCAGTAGTCAAACCATAGATTTGATTATTATGAACAAGTAGAGTGATATTAACATTACGACGCATTGCGTGAATAAGATGATTACATCCCTCTGCATATTGATCTCCATCTCCTCCAATAACAATTACTGTTAATTCATGATTGGCAAGTCTGATGCCCTCGCTAACGGGTATAGGTCTGCCATGTAATCCATTAAAACCATAAGTTTTTACCCAATAAGGCAACTTGCCCGAACAGCCAATACCTGAAACAAGTACGACTTTAGAGGGATTAAGTTCTAATTCAACAATTGCTTTTTTGAGAGATACCCATATACCAAAATCACCACATCCCGGACACCAATTAGGACTATCGTAAGTAATTTCTAAATCTTTTAATGTGATCATATTATCTCCTTGACTTTTGCAATAATTTCTTCTGGATAAAAAGGACGACCATTGTATTTTCTCAGTCGGTCATCAGGTACAAAACCAGTTCTTTCTCGTATAACTCCTTCAAATTGACCTGAATAATTTCCTTCAACAACTATAGTTTTTTTAGATTTTTTTACTAACTGAATGAAGTGTTTTGCTGGAAATGGATGAACCCAAGGAAAATGAATAACATTTATTTTAATTCCAGATTGTTGAAGACATCTCATCGCTTCAAGGCAAGGAAGTTTAGTTGAACCAAATTCAATTAATGTGACTTCTGCATTCTTTGATCCATAGAGCTGAGGATCGAGTATCTCCTTTTCTAAACTATCTAATTTCCTAAACCGTTTTTCCATCATGGCTTTTCTCATAACTGCATCTTCGTTATAAAGACCTCTTTCATCGTGTTCATCCGAACCTGTGAAGCTGATGCCATCCTCCTGTCCTGGTAGGGTACGAGGAGATATACCATCATTGGTTAAAAAGTATCGTTTATATTCTTTAAAATTTTTAAGCTGTGCAGCAGATAGGATCTTACCCCTATCGATCCGATACCACGCACTCTCTACCTTAAGCTTATCTATATTTACTGTCGCATGCCCTTCCATTAGATATTTATCTACAAGTACTATGACCGGTAACTGATACTTCTCTGCTAAATTAAATGCTCTCATTGTCAATGAAAAACATTCATGCATATCTCCGGGTGTAAGTATGATGCGAGGAAAATCTCCTTGTGCAGCGTGCATTACAAATCGTAAATCTCCCTGCTCTGTCCAGGTTGGCATACCTGTTGCTGGTCCTGGTCTCATACCCATCACAACAACAAGCGGAGTTTCTGTCTGTGCAGCAAGTCCTACTGATTCTACCATTAAAGAAAATCCTCCCCCAGAAGTTGCTACCATACTTCTCACGCCTGTAAAGGATGCTCCAATTGCCATATTAATACCTGCTATCTCATCCTCAGGTTCTTTAACAATAATGTTATAGGAAAGAGCATGTTGAGTAAGTGTTGTGAGAATAGAATTTATAGGTGTCATAGGATATATCGCAGCGAATTTAAGACCTGCACGTATTGCACCCAGCGTAACAGCCTCTGCACCGGACACTAAAAGAGATGTCTGTTTTTTTAAGAGAATTTTTTTTGTAAATGCTCCCTCGTATTTTGCTTTTATAAAATCAAATCCGGCTCTAGATGTTTTTGTATTAAGTTCGACAACTTCTTCTCCCTTTTTTCTAAATGTGTCTTGCATAATTTTTTCAAGCAATGAAAAATCATCATAAAAAAGAGCAAGAGAAGCACCCAATGTAATTGTGTTAATCATGAGATGATCTATCTGAAGATCCCTCATCATATCTAGGAGGGGAAGGGGGATAGCAATAATCTCTGCAGAAAAATCTTCATCATTTAGTTTTACAGAGTTTGAGTCATAGAGTATTACAGATTGAGACACAAGCTCATCCTTGTGTTTTTCTATAGTCTCTTTATTAAGAGCCACAAGTATATCAATTGTCTTTTTCTGAGAATATATTGTTTCGTCTGATCCACGAACATAATAAGCATTATGTCCACCACGTATAAGTGATGGGTATTCAACATAATCAAATACACACAAACCTAATCTTGTAAAAATTTTTGACATCATGGCACCTGTTGTCATGATTCCATACCCTGCCTCACCACCTATCATCCACTGGATATCAATCATATACTCATAGTAGCAAGGATATTTAAAACTTTCTAGTTAGGAGTATTAGGAAAAACTTTTTTTTTACACTATAATAAATACATGACAAAAGAAGAAAAAGTAAAAGAGGTATATACTCGGCTCAAAAAACTCTTTCCTCATCCCAAGACTGCTCTTCAATTTTCTAATCCTCTAGAACTACTAATAGCTACGATTCTTTCCGCGCAAGCAACTGACAAACAAGTAAATTCAGTTACACCTGCTCTTTTTAAAAAATTCAAAACAGCTGAGGATTTTGCTAATGCATCAGTTGAAGAAATAGATGAGATGATCAAGACAATAAACTTTCATTACACAAAAGCAAAAGCTATCAAAGCTGCAGCAGAACAAATCGTCAAAAAGCACAAAGGTAAAGTTCCAGATACAATGGAAGAACTCGACGCACTTCCTGGAGTTGCACGCAAAACTGCAAATGTTGTCCTAGGAAATGCTTTTGGCAAAGCTGAAGGAATTGTTGTGGATACCCATGTTAAAAGACTTGCACGCAAACTGGGACTTACGGACAAAAACGACCCTGAAAAGATAGAACAGGACTTAATGAAGATCGTTCCTAAAGAGTGGTGGATTGAATTTCCTCACCTTCTTATTTTGTATGGACGGGAGTATGCACCAGCAAGAGGGAAAAAGGGAGTAAATGATATTCTTCAAGATCTCTATGTATAAATCACTTTTCTTCTTGAAATAGATGAGGATGAAGAAATGCCGCAAGAGCAGCAATAACACCATCCCTATATCCATGTTTACGAGAGATAACTCCATTGGTCATCAGGCCAAAATGACCCATATTTTGTTTTGAATTTTTCTTATTAAATAAAATGTCACAGACTTCCCCTAGCTCCATTCCTTGCTTAATAAGGGTGAGCATCTTTGCTGGTACCTCCATCCTAATTGATGAACCAATTCCCTCTTTACCATCTTTTCTTTGAACAACGATAACACCACAATCCCACCATCTATCACCAATCTGCTGCATACCGCCCTCAATACCAACTCCATACTCAGCAGAAAGGATTTCGCGAGATTTTCTTGCTCTATTACGAGCACCTTTCATACTTTCTTCATCGCTCATAGGCTGATCTGACACACCAGATGGCACTTCAATACCCTCAAAAATAAATTTCTGCTCAGGCCATATTGTTTGAAAAGCCTCTTTTACAGCTTCAATTTTTACTGGATTTTTGGAACCAATAGCTACTTTTATCATTCGCAACACGGGTCCTTATAACCACAATTCTTGCATATTGCATCAGATGATCCAGGAAGTAATCCTATTGGATATTTACATACAGGGCAAAGCTGTCCTTTAGGATTTGCTCCATCTTCTAGTATGTATTCATAAATTCCCTCTTGTTTTGTTTTCTGATGGCCAAATTTGTCTTTCATTGCCTTCCTCATCAACTTCAATGATCATAATCGCATTCACAGGACAAGCCTTTGCAGCATTCCAGATATCCTCCGATGTTGCCTCCAAGTCTTCAAACGAAGCCTCTGTTGACTCTAGACCGTCTCTTTTTTTCAAAATAACTTTACCTTTTTTGTCAAGTTGGAATGTGTGTGGCGCGATTGCCTCGCACGATCCTGCACCAATACATAAGGATCTATTTATTTTTACTTTATATTTCCCCATAAAGCATCTTTAAAAGCAGAATACGCTAAGAAAGCGCACTTTTTTCGGGTTTCAGAAATTTCTATATTGAGCAACTCCAGCATAGTGTGTTCAGAAAATACTGTCAATTCTTCAATCGACTTTTTCTTCATATATTCTGTAAGCAAAGATGCAGCTGCAATACTTATTGCGCAACCCTCTGCGACAAAAGAAATTGCAGAAATAATACTATCTTGAATATCTAGATACATTTCAATTTTATCTCCGCAAAATGGATTGGTGATTTTTGAAGAGTGGGAAAAAGTAGGTAATTTACCAAAATTTTGAGGATTTCGATAATGCTCTAAAATTTCTTCTTTATACAATTCATTCATATGTTGTTTAAACCTTTTGTTTCTTCAACATGAAAAGATTTCCCATCGTACATAAGTTTAATGTATCCACAATTTTGAAATGATCCAGAAGGAAGAGAACTAAAAGGGGCAAATCCTATGTAGGCAAGAAATGCTCTAGTAATTGCGCCATGAGTTACCCCTAGAACCGTTTTGTTTGAATATTCTTCTGAAATTTTTTGTAGGCATTTTTTCATTCTGATCGCTGCTTCATAATATGTTTCATAATCATCAAAAAAACGGTGGTGAAATTGTTGTTCAGTAGAAAAAGAAAGATACTCTTCGTAAATTGCCCCTAGATACTTTCTTATTTCTTTTTCATTCATCCCCAAAAGATGTTTTCCTCGATCACGCTCCCTTAGGAGAGTCTCCAATCTGAGTGGTAACTGCAATACCTTTCCAATTATTGTAGCTGTATCCCTTGCTCTTGTCATATCTGATGCAATAATCGCATCAAAATGTATTCTCTTGAGTTCTTTCGCCAGATCTTCCGCTTGCTTTCTTCCTAGTGGTGTTAATGACCCTTTTTTCTCTAAGGAGCTTGTCATTTCATCATTTGCATTCGATTCGTTCGAATATGACTGCCCGTGCCTTACAATATAAAATATCGTTTTCATAGAAATACCTTTCTTAATGTTTTTATACCACCGATAAACTGCTCCACATCCTCCTTTGTATTATAGATATAAAAACTAACCCTAGATGATGCAGATATTCCTAAATGGTTATGTAAAGGCATAGCACAATGATGACCTGATCTAATACAGATATTGTTATCTCCTAAAATCTGTGCGATATCGTGTGGATGAATACCATCCATAGTAAATGAAATAATACTTGATCTCATATCTGTCACATTAGGACCAAGTATATGTACCCCATCAATATTATTCATGCGTTCCCAACAGTAATTAACCAACTGCTTCTCATGCTGCTCAACTTTATCAAATCCTATCTCTTGAAGATAATCTATTGCTTTGCCAAGACTGATTATTCCTGCAATGTTTAAAGTTCCACCCTCAAATTTTGCAGGTGAATCAGCGAAAGTAGTATTTTCTACTGTAACCTCTTTAATCATATGCCCTCCATAGTTTAGCGGCAGTGTTTCGTTATGCAATTCTTTCCTAAGATACAAAACTCCAACTCCTGTCTCAGCGAGCATCTTATGTCCAGAAAAAGCTAAAGCATCACAATTTAAAGCTTGAACATCGATTCGCCTATGAGGCACTGTCTGCGCTGCATCAACAAAAACTTTAAGCGAAGGATTATCTTTTTTAGCAGTGTCGATTATGCTTGGCAAATCTTGTACTGTTCCTAAAACATGATTTGTAGAGCTTAGTGAGAAAATTTTTGCTTTTTTAATAACATCTTCTTCATATATCAGCGTTCCATCTTGCTTGATAGACAACACATGGAAAACAGCATTTTTTATCTTGCCTAATTGCTGCCATGGGACAAAATTTGCGTGATGCTCTGCGACAGTAGTGACAACACAATCACCTTTTTTTAATAATTCGCCCCAACTCTTAGCTACAAGATTAATTCCTTCTGTGGTATTTTTGGTAAAAATAATCTCATCAGATGATCTTGCATTGATAAAATCACGTACTTTTTCTCGAACCTCTTCCACTTTTTCAGTCGCTTTTTCAGCCAAAGGATAAAGACCTCTATGTGCATTAGCGTTATACTTGAGGTAGAATTCTTTAATAGCATCTATCACAATTTGTGGTTTTTGAGTTGTAGCAGCAGAATCAAGATATACCAGATTTGCAATATTTTTAAAAATGGGAAATTCGCTTTTATAATCCTTCATGCTGATCATATCTTTCACTTGTAAATAATGTTTTGTTTTTCAAAAACTTTGCTATTTGCATATTTGTGGCTCTACGCTGTGTTATTGGCAACAACTTTACTAATGGGTCAAAAAATCCTTCTACAATAAGAGATTCTGCTTCTTTCTCTGTAAGACCGCGACTGCGCATATAAAAAAGCTGTCGTGGATCGGGTCTTCCAATAGTTGAGGCATGTCCAGCTTTTACCTCGTTTTCATCTATTTCCAAAGAAGGAATGCTTCTTCCTTTTGCCTGATCAAATAAAAGTACTTTAGAGGCAAAATATCCATCTGCATTCTTTGCACCTTTTAAAATCCTTACTACTCCATCATTACTGAATGATGAATTCTCAAAAAAAACAGCCCTGATGTGCGTCATACTTTTTGTATTTCTACCACTATGCACTATATCTGTATTAAATATAATTTGTCTATTGCCGCCGCCTAAAAATATCCCATAAAGTAAGAAAGATGAGTTTGCACCCACGAGATTTACCTTAATAGTGAACTCTTTTTCTTTACCATTAATCCAGATAAAGGGATAAACAAGTTCTTCATTTTCCTTTACTTCAAGCTCTAGAACTGTATTTGTTTGCATAGTGGAATCGTGTTTTTAGCCTACAGCTCCTGTCATCTCAAGTTGTATGAGTCGATTTAACTCTACTGCATACTCCATTGGCAACTCACGAACAATTGGCTCAACAAATCCATTGACAATCATGACTTCTGCCTGAGACTGGGGAATGCCTCTACTCTGAAAATAAAAAAGCTGCTCTTCACCGATTCGCGAAACTGATGCTTCATGACCTATCATCACACGCTCTTCTTCAATATCCATCGTAGGATAGGTATCAGAGCGGCTCAAAGGATCAAGAATAAGTGCATCGCATCTTACTGTTGATTTGCTATCCTTAGCACCCTTTACTACATGCAAAAGTCCCCTATAGGAAGTTCTGCCTCCGTCTTTGCTCACAGACTTGGATGTAATAACAGAACTTGTCTCAGAAGCTAAATGAATTGCTTTTCCTCCTGCATCTTGATGTTGTCCAGCTCCTGCAAAAGCAAGAGAGAGTATCTCTCCTCGTGCTTTTCTTCCTTTTAGATATACAGAGGGATATTTCATTGTAAGTTTGCTTCCTAAATTACCATCAATCCACTCTCCAAAGCCTTCTTCTTCAATAAACATCCGTTTTGTGACGAGGTTATAGACATTCTTGCTCCAGTTCTGAATGGTGGTATAGCGTACTCTTGCACCTTTCTTTACGACTATCTCCACGACGGCTGCATGGAGAGAGTCTGTAGTAAAAATTGGAGCAGTACATCCCTCAACATAATGGACATACGATCCCTCATCAGCAATAATGAGCGTTCTTTCAAACTGTCCCATATTCATTGCATTGATACGAAAATATGCCTGTAAAGGCAACTGTACATGAACTCCTTTGGGGACATAGATAAATGATCCTCCTGACCAAACAGCAGTATTAAGCGCAGCAAATTTATTATCTCCCGGGGGAACTATCTTGCCAAAATACTCTTGAACCAGGTCAGGATATTTTTTAACAGCAGTATCCGTATCTGTAAAAATAACTCCCTTCTTAGAAAGTAACTCGGAAATACTTTGATAAACAACCTCAGAGTCATATTGGGCACCTACCCCAGCTAAAAATTTCCTTTCTGCCTCTGGAATTCCTATTTTTTCATAGGTATTTTTAATCTCTTCTGGAAGTTCATCCCATGAGTATGCTTGTTTTTCTGTAGGCTTTACATAATAACGTATTTCATCAAATTTAAGATTGGATAAATCTCCTCCCCATTGTGGAAGCGGTTTTGCATAAAAAACATCCAATGCTCTAAGTCTTTTATCACGCATCCATTGTGGTTCGTTTTTCTGATAAGAGATCTCCTCGACGACTTTTGGAGATAAACCTTTTGGTGTAGAGAAGAATGGTTTTATCTTATCGTGAAATCCATATTTATATGTAATGTCAAATTGCTGCATAGCCTTCTTTCTCTATTTTCCTAACTAGATTAAGCGTGCCTGTCTTTTTAATTTTTCCATCAATTAATACATGAACTTTATCTGGTCTTAGATAATGAAGTATTCTCTGATAATGAGTAATGATAAGAATGCCTATATGTAATTTTTTGGCAGCCTGATAAATAATCTGAGCAACTATTCTTAAACTATCAATATCTAAACCTGAATCAATCTCATCAAGTATTGCAACTTGGGGTCTGAGTACAAGAAGTTGAGCAATCTCAGCTCGTTTTTTCTCACCGCCTGAGAATCCTTCATTAACTGATCGCTGCAAGAAATCCTCACTAAGATTAACTGATTTTAGTGCTTCTCTCACTTCTTGCTTAAATTGTGAAAGGGGCATTTTCTTCCCATAAAGCGCATTATAGGCAGTTCTTAAAAAAGCAAGCAATGAAACCCCTGTCACTTCTACTGGATTCTGAAAAGCGACAAAAAGACCCATCTTAGCTCTATCCTCCGGTGAAAGTGATGTGATATCCTTTTTATTTAAAATAATTTTTGATTGTGCATTATTCACTTCATAGGCAGGATGTCCCATTAGAGAGAGTGACAGTGTTGTCTTACCTGATCCGTTTGGTCCCATAATGGCATGTATTTCTCCTGGTGCTACTGTCAAATTTATACCATGAAGAACTTCTTTTTTATCAACAGATGAATGAAGATCTTTAATTACTAGCATGTATACTGATGATCCAGTGTATACACTCCAATCTGATTTTGCAACATTAAAATTTGATTTATTGAATTTAAACTCTTTAAGATTTCTCAGTAAATTGAAAACTCAAAATACAAATCTGAGATCATAATAATATTTCAAACTTTTTAAAAAATAGGATAGAAAATATAAGATTAATCCTTGACACAATATTATATTTATGAATTAATAAAAATATGGATCAACAAGATAATCAAAATCCACAAGCGAACCCAACACCAACAGATACATCGTCTATGAATTCCGCTTCTCCAAACCTAAATCCGCAGTCGCCCGGTATGGAAAACTTTCAACCCCAATCATCCATGCCACCTTCTCAACCCACACCATCTCAGATAACAAATGATCAAGTAGTAGAAGATACATCCTCAAATCAGCAGGTTGAAGGAGATTACATCACGAACGTAGGACAATCTATGATTGATCTTCTTACAGATATTAGTAATAGTGATATCAGAAAACAAAAGATTGCAACAGAAATGAGAATATCAGTCGAACAGGTAACCACGATCTGTAATCGCCTACTGGACAAAATAGACTCAGGAGAGCTAAATGAAGAAGACTTAGCTTTCTTAATTACATCTCCGATTGCAGATACTACTCCTACCCAACAAGAACCTTCCATCTAAAGTTATGGATATTCAACAAAAACAACAAGAGGTTGAACAAGAGTTGCTAGAAGTTATTATCAATCATTTAAAAAACAATCAGATTGATGTTGCGACCGCTTCTAAACTCGCCAAAGACTTCTTAGCTGTTCTTCCTATCCAAAATCAAGAAGATTTACTTATGAAATTGAAAAATCTTGGTGAGAAATATACTGCTGCGAAACAAGTATATACGCTTGAGCTAGGAAAAGACATTCATGAGAAGCAACAATATGCGGTACAACAAATATCCAACTCAATTAAAGAAGGCAACATTGAGCATGCAATCTCTATAGCTAAATCCTTGCAGACTCAGTCAACATAAACTATGCCTATCGAACAACAACTTGTCAAAGAATCAGTCACAAGCGTCGCAACAGAGACAATAAACCAACGACGAGAAGCTCGTCTGCAGCGTGCAAGACAAAGAGCTGCAAAAATTGCAGAAATGCAAAGAAGTCCTGATCTTGCTCTTCGTGTCCTTGCCTATGGAGAAGGCGAGGGTCTGCGTACTGGCAAAGACTGGAAAGCTGCAGTACAACGAGCTGAAGAGTGGAGAAAAAAAGCTAGTCAAAAACAACCAGAAAGATTCGGATATTTACGATCATATAGAGAAGCTCGTGCGCAAAGCAAAACCCGATCGGAAGCAGTTGATGCAGTAATTACTCATTGGGAGAATCGTCAACAAAGAAGACAGGAAAGATCAGAAATTAAAAAGGCAAAAGATTATTTAGAAGAAGTTAAATATCAATATGCTGATGCAGTGGCTCAAGAACAAGAAAGACTTATTACTGAGGCTGTGAGGAAAAAAGGAACTGCATTAGTTGATGGTGAAATCAGAGAACTCAACGAATTGGCCCTCAGAAACGTTGCAGCAGCAGTAGAATTTGAAAATAAGCAGAGAGAAAAGATCCGTCAAGAGGTAGAAAAAAATCCTATTGTCAGAGATTTACTTCTAGATAAAATTGCAGAAGAACAAAGCAGATTAAAACGACCACTTACAGACGAGGAAATAAATAAATTACGAGAAGAAACTATTAAGGATCTTTCTGAAAAAACTTTTGAAAGAATCAGAGATCAGGAGCTACTCTCAGAAATCTCTGAACAACAAATAGTAAATCATTACCAATTTGCCGAACAATTCCTAAAGGCTTTGGGAAACACAAATATTGTAGATGCCTCACCAGAACAAATAGAACAAGCCAGAAAACGAGCTATTGAAGAAACAAAAAGGATCATCCAAACAGAGAATGAAGAAAAAAGAAGACAATTAGAAAAGGAAACACAAATACTCCGACAACAACCAGAATGGCAACGAACATATGCTCGTCTTCTCAATCAAGAAATATCCAAAGGAACTATTATCACAGATCAAGTTAAAAAAGACCTGATGTCTTTAGCAGATAAAGAGATAAGAGCTAAAGAAGCAGAATCAGATCTTGATGAAAGTAAAAAGAAAGTTGCAGAAAAGGAAAGAGTAAAAGAAGACGCAGAACAGCGAGTTAAAATAGTTGAGCTTTCTTTGAGAATAAAAGAAAGCAATGAAGAATTATCAAGAAGCAAACCGCCAACTCAAGAATTAATTAAAAGAGTAGCAGATGCAAAACGTGCACTTTCTGACGAATTAGCAAAACATAAATCAGCCGCCGAAAAAGCTCGCAGGCAAGCAGACGCAAATCCTAAAGATATCACACTGCAAGAGAAAGCAAGACTACTCGAAGAAAGAGCAGACCAACTTCAAAAACTTGCTGACGATTTAGAAAAACAATCAATTGAGTATACTAGAGCAGCTCTTACTACCGAGAAAGATAATCTTCAACAAGCAAAAGACGATTTAGCTGAAGCAAAGAAAGCAGTTAAAAAAGCAGAATTACAAGTATATCTACTTAAGAACACCAATTTACTACCTGATCAAATACCCCAAATGCTAGAACAAATTCCATCTACTGCAATCGATCAGATAAATAAAGCACTGAGGGAGGAGACTGATACTAAAAAATTAGAAGCTATAAATTCACTCAAAGAAAAAGCTGCGAAAGATCGAACTGGTGAAGCAGGAACAATTTTATTAGCTTTACTTGTTGCATTATCCTCATCTCTAATAGAGGCAGCAGAACAAATACCTGTCAGTCAAGGAAAGGAAGAAAAACCTTTCTATTTATTTTTCTAGAGAATTAATTAAATTTTGAGATTCATTCTGAATACATTTGAATTGACACTTCTTCTAAATCAACATTAATTTTTCCCTTTATAGTGAACCAGTTTAAATACTTTTACTACAGAAACATCCCATTCGCCTGCAATCTCAGCTCTCCCAAAACCAGCAACTTCAAAAAGCGGATGTCCGAGGGGACTGCATGATATATCTTCACAGACTACAATCAGCTGATCTGTAACTGTTTTCCTCTTTGGATCTTTAATCATATTTTCTATTTCAACAGGTTTTTTTCCTAAAATTTCAAAATAATAGCGATATGCATGATCTGAATTTCCTGGTGTAATCAGGGCAAAATTAAATGGCTTATTGTCTGTTTTGGAGATCGCAAATTCTACAATTTCTTTTACTTGTTCCTTTTGTTTATTTGGCTCTTTGGTAAAAGGCATACCTGCTAGATTAGCTGTAAATAAAACAATACAAGTAAGACCTATACTACCTTTAATAAACAATGATTTTGTGTTAAATGAGATGCTGGCTAAATTACCCAGAAGAAGAAACGGAAGAGGGAAAAGAAATCCCAAATAATAATCATAAATCTCTCTATGATAAAAGCCAAACAACACAACTCCTAATACTCCCCAGAAGCTAAGAAGTATTTTTACATCTTTATCTTTTATCTTTATAAGGAAAATAAAAAGTAAGATACCTAAAATAATTGTCGCAAAAAACCATACCTGAAGTAATAAGTTATCTTGAACAGCAGCAAGATCAATATTGGGAAAACGGGTAAGCAATCTGCCAAAAAGCTTAAAAAAGGCATACCCCACCTGCTCCCAAAAAGGCTTATAATCAGAAATGTCCTGAGAATATTTTCCTAAAATGTAGTTGAGAATAGTTCGTGAATTTGGAAATCCATGCAATACCTCAAAAGCTAAAAAAGGAGAAAAACCCACTAAAAATCCACTTGCCTCCCAAAAATAGCGTTTTATAAGAAAATACAACTTTTGAGTCTGTTTAAAAAGAATTGTTCCTACGAAGGTATAAACAAAAATAATAACTCCAACAAAGAGTGCTAGATACTGAAGCTGCAAACCAATACCCAATAGCAAACCGACAAGGAAAAATCTCCACCATTTATCACTACGCACTCCCTTATAAATTAGAAAAAATGCAAGTAAGCTAACAAAAGGAAGAGGATTAGGATTCCACGAAGAGCGAGAATACGTAAGAACAAGAGGAGAAACTGCATATAAAGCAGAAGCTACCAATCCTCCTCTTACTCCAAACCACTCTCTTCCAACATGGTAAACAAGATAAACGGTCGCAATACCCACTAATGCTATAAAGACTGCTGGACCTACGGGATCATAACGAAAAAGCCATAGAAAAGGAGTTATAAGATAGTAATAGATTGGTCCGTAATAGAAATCAGCAGCTGATGATCTAGGACCAAGCAGAGTAAAATCACCCTCAAGTATATGTTTAACAACAAGCACGTCTCTTCCCTCATCTCCAAGAAATGTCATATAAGCAGAAAGCCGAAACAGTCTTAAAAATGAAGCAAGGCTAAGAATTAAAAGTAAAAAAATATTTTCTCGTTTTAATAACCAAAAACGCAGTGCATTTATCATAGAAATATTATAAATCGGGGAAAACAACTAGTGCTTAATCTTTCGCCAAATAAATTTACTATAAATTGTAAAATTCCAAATTAACAAAAAAAATGTACCAATAAGAAAATAAATAAAATAATACTGCCTGCTTAGAAAATGTGTTCCTAAGAAAATAGTTCCTGTTTGAATAAAGACAACGCCAAAAGAAGAAGTAGCATAAAACTGTAACATCTTAAAAAAATACATGGGAATAGTCCTGACCCTACGCTCCTTAAATGTCCAGGCATTATTAAAATTATAATTTGAAAAAATAGCAAGTGCAGCTCCTACAAGATTTGCTTGAGCTGGATGCCAGTGAAAACTTTCTACCAAAATACGAAGTGTTGTCGCATTGACTATAAATCCAAATCCTCCAACTATTAAAAATTTAATAAATTTTTTCGACTCGCGTAATCTAAGTCGTACCACTACATAAAATGAGTCAAAGAGATCTTTTCTACTTATCTTGCTAGATCCAGCAGTTCTTTCATAAAAAATGATTGGAACCTCTTTTACTCTAGCACCAAGTTTTACTACTTCAAAAAGAATTTGAATTTTATAAGCGTAATATTTTGAATAAAGATGTTCAAGATCTACCTTACTAAGATATTCCGATTTCGTCAGTTTAAAGCCTGAGGTCATATCATGAATTTGTGGAGTAAGAAGAACAATCCTTGCAAAAAGACTTCCAAAAAAGCTCATTAATTTTCTGTGTAATCCCCATTCCTTAGGAATCTCGCCTCCCTTAATATATCTACTTCCAATAACATAATCATACCCTTCATCCATCGCGCGAACTAAATCTATAATTCCGTTGGGATCATGCTGGAAGTCAGCATCGAATTCTATTACAGCATCAGCTTTCATTTTGTTCATTGCGTATCTCATTGCTCTAACATAAGCTGCACCTAACCCTTGCTTAGGACCCATTAAAAGATCAACATTACTCCACTTTTTCATGTATTCCTTTACCACTTCCGCTGTCTTATCAGGAGATTCATCATCAGCAACAAGGATATGCATCTCATGCTGCTTAATCTGTGGGAAAATATCGTTTTCAAGAAGAGGAATCATTTTTTCAATGTTCTCTCTCTCATTGTACGTTGGGATAATTACTACTATCTTCATTGTTGTTTATAGTAATTTATTAACTGCATAAGTCCTTCATGAAGAGATACTTTTGGCTCCCAATCCAAAAGTTTTTTTGCCTTTGAGATATCTGGACGCCTTTTCATGGGATCGTCAGTCGGTAGTTTTTCACTGAAAACAATCTCGCTTGAAGAATTAGTAAGTTCTTTAACCAAAGTAGCATACTCAAGAACTGTATGTTCATCTGTTGATCCTAGATTTACAACCTCACCTTTTGTATCAGGATAAAACATTAGCCTCACAAGTCCTTCAACAAGATCTGATATGAAACAAAGAGATCTAGTCTGCGTCCCATCTCCATAAATTGTAATTGGTTTTCCCTCAAGAGCTTGGAGAACAAACATGGATATCATTCTCATATCCTTTTTAGCCATTCGTGGACCATATGTGTTGAAAATTCGAACTATTCGTGCATCAACGCCTCTTTCTCTCCAAAAATAAGCTGTTATTGTCTCGCCAAAACGTTTTGACTCATCATACACTGAGCGAGGTCCGATCGTTGATACATTACCTCTATATTCTTCTTTCTGAGGATGAACAAGAGGATCTCCATATACTTCAGAAGTTGATGCGTATAAAAATTTAGCTTGGTGCTTTTCAGCAAGCTCTAACAAATGCAACGTCCCTTGTGTATTAACAAGCATGGTCTCCAATGGATGGGATAGATAACTAAGTGAGCTATGTTTATTGGGGGATGCCGGAGATGCAAGATGAAAAATTGCATCAACAGAAGAAATATCAGGTAGAGGATTAATAACGTCATAATGGAAAAATGAAAATCGTTCATTGTCACGAAGACTACTAATATTTTCTTGTGATCCAGTAAGAAGATTGTCAATACAGACTACTTCATGCCCATCTTGAATTAATCGCTCACATAGATGAGAACCAATAAAACCAGCGCCTCCAGTAACGATAATTTTTTTGCTCATAAAGACATTGTATCAAGAATCCACGAGTAAGACTAGGTAGAGTTGAAGCATTAACGAAGATTATGAATCTTCTTTTCAAGTTCGATATCTGCTCTCACCATCATCTCGACTAATTCCTTAAAGCTTGTCTTAGGATACCATCCAAGTACTTTTTTTGCTTTACTGTAATCTCCAATAAGATAATCAACTTCAGCAGGTCTAAGATGTTTTGGATGATTAGCAATAACATACTTTTCCCAATCAGAAATACCAACCGATCTAAAGGCAATCTCTACAAATTCTCTTACGCTGTGTGACTCTCCTGTTGCAATTACATAATCATCAGGCTTATCTTGTTGCAACATAAGCCACATCGCCTCAACATAATCTTTGGAAAATCCCCAGTCTCTTTTCACATCCAAATTGCCAAGTTCAATCTTGTCTTGTAGTCCTAAATGAATCCTAGCAACTGCGTTGCTAATTTTTCTTGTGACAAACTCAATTCCGCGTCTTGGAGACTCATGATTAAAAAGAATCCCTGAGACAGCAAACATATTGTAACTTTCTCTATAATTTACAGTAATATAATGTCCATATACCTTTGCTACTCCGTAGGGACTTCGCGGATAGAATCGTGTTGTTTCTCTTTGTGGAGTCTCAGTGACTTTTCCAAACATTTCACTTGATGAAGCTTGGTAAAACTTAATATTTTTGTTATATTGCCTGATTGCCTCAAGGACTCTTGTTACTGATAGAGCTGTAAACTCTCCAGTTAGAACTGGCTGCTCCCAAGAAGCTTTAACAAATGATTGCGCTGCTAGGTTATAAACCTCATCTGGATCAGATTTAACCAGCGCATCAAATATTGATCCTTGATCAAGTAAATCTCCTGAAATAAGATGGATTTTATCCTGAATATGTTGAATATTGCCAATATTCGGAGTACTCAGTCGTCTGACAAAGCCATATACTTCATATCCTTTATCAAGTAAAAACTCAGCAAGATAAGAACCATCCTGTCCTGTAATACCTGTAATTAGAGCACGTTTTGCCATATATTGTTCAAATTATTTTATACGACATTGCGAAAATAGTCTAGTGTATCCGACAGTGTTCTCTCAAGAGGAATTTGCGGCTTCCAACCAGCAAGTTGAGTCAATTTAGAATGATCACAGACAACCTCCAGCACTTCTATTTTTCTAAATAATTGAGGATCCTCCTCTATTTCTATAACCTTATCTGTTAATGAAAGAAGAATATCCAGGAGATCCTGAATCTTAACTGATCTTCCTGAACCGACATTATATACCTCACCAGGGACTCCTTTTTCCATCAAAAGCGTGTAAGCTCTAACTATATCTCTTACATCAGTAAAATCTCTTTTTACTTGGAGATTTCCCACTCTTAACATAGGCTCTTTCTGACCCTTCTCAATTTCAACTATCTGTTTAGCAAACATGGGAAGAACAAATTTTGGCTGCTGACGAGGTCCTGTATGATTAAAAGGACGCACTCTTATTATCTGAAGTTTATCTACATAAAAATATTGCAAACCAAGAAGATCCTCAGCAACTTTGGAAACTGCATAAGGATTCAACGGACGAAGAGGTGTCTCCTCATCAATAGGTAAATCATGAGGTGATACCATACCGTACACCTCAGATGTTGAGACTATTAGAATCCGTGTATTAAAAAGTCCAGTTTTTTTTAAGGCTTCAAACATGTACAATTCTGGAAAGATATTTGTAATTAAAGTTCTCTCGGGATCTGCAAGACTGTCAGCGGTAGATGTTTGAGCAGCAAGATGATATATCTCATCCGGCTTAATTTCTTCAATAAGATCAAAAACAGCAGACTTATCAGTAAGATCTAACGGATAGAAGTGCACTTTATCTCTTAAATCTTCTACTTTGCTCAAACTTGAATCTGAATGATATGTACCGATTAGAGTATGGTACGTTTTTTCAAGTAAATATTTAGCAAGGTAATAACCAGCAAATCCTGTAATCCCTGTAATCAAGACTTTCTTCATCTGCCAACTCCCAAGTAGTTAAATCCAAGCGATCGTGCGATCTCGGGGATATAAATATTTCTTCCATCAATTATATTGGGCTGTTTCATCAGCTTTCTTACTCTACTAAGATCAAGCTGTCTAAATTCATTCCATTCCGTGACAACAATTAAAAGATCAGCCCCTGTAACAGCATGATAAGCATCTGTGGCAAAGGTAATATTCTTACTATCAAGCAACTGTTTTGCATTCTCCATCGCTATGGGATCATATGCTTTAATCACTGCTCCACTTTTAAGAAGATGCTTGATGATAACAAGAGATGGTGCATCTCGCATATCATCAGTATCAGGTTTGAAAGAAAGACCCAAAATCGCAATAGTCTTTCCATTAAGATCTCCTAACATTTTTTTTGCTTTGGTTGTCGTCCTTGTCATCGCTTGTTGATTAATCTCCTCTACCTCCTTAAGGAGTCCAAAATCATACCCATATTCCCTCGCAATAGCAATCAATGCCTTAACATCTTTTGGAAAACAACTTCCACCATAACCGACTCCTGCATTTAAAAATGCTTTACCAATTCTATTATCTAGCCCGATTGCCTCAAGCACTTTTGGTCCTTCTGCACCCGCCTGTTCTGAAAGATGCGCAATTGCATTAGCAAATGAAATCTTAGTCGCAAGGAATGCGTTTGCGGCATATTTAATCATCTCTGCTGTCTCAACATTAGTTAGAACTAACTGCCCATCAATGGGTGCATGTAACCTAACCAGAAGCTCTTTTGCTTTCTCAGAATCAGTACCAATAACAATTCTATCCGGATGAAGTGTATCGGATATAGCTTGACCTTCCCGTAAAAATTCAGGCACAGAAGCAATATCAAAGATTGCCTTTTCAGGTTTGACGTCTTCAATAATTTTCTGTACCTTTCTATTCGTTCCCACCGGAACTGTACTTTTGGTAATCACAACAGTATAGCCATCCAAAGTTTTTCCTATTTTTTTAGCAACATCAAATACCACAGATAAATCTGCTTCACCTGTTGGCTTTGGGGGAGTACCTACGGCAATAAACACAACATCTGACTCAGGAATTGCTGGAGTGTAATCAAGAGTAAAGAGCAATCTTCCTGCATCAAGATTACGCTTAACCAGCTCCTCAAGACCTGGCTCATAGATTGGAATTATGCCTTTTTTAAGATTATTAATTTTCTCTGGTGTATGACCGATGACCCAGACTTTGTTACCTAAATCTGCAAATACAGCAGCAGTAACTAGACCTACATAACCATGTCCAATAAATGTGATTGTCATATTAAATTATTCTTAATAATAGCATGTTTTTCTTTAGAACAAAAGATAATACATCTTTGGCAACTAATAGTTAAATTTAAATTTCCAGATTTTTACGAAGATTAGTTATTCAAAACCTAAAAGTTTACGCTATCTCCAAATACACTACAACGTCATTGCGAGCCCATGAAAATGATCGTGGCAAGCTCTTAAAAAAATCGCTTTCTAAAATAAGAGCTTAATCTTCACCATGATAATAATTGGGCAACTTAAATTTCCTTTTTATCGGACAAATGAAACTTTGTAACAACAGCGATTATTAAATTGACATTATTATATTGTTGTGAAAAAATAAGTGCGTCCCTATGAAAATTGCAGTAACAGGAAGTAATGGATTTATCGGAGGCAAGATCACTCCACTACTCCAAGAAAAGCATGAAATTATTCCACTCCTAAGAGAAGAAGGTTTTGAAATCACAAATGAAACAGTAGTTTTAAATAGCATTTCTAAAATTGATTGTGAGATTATACTTCATCTTGCGGCCTATACCAATGTTGACGAAGCTGAAAAACAAAAAATAAATGGACAAGATAGTGAGGTTTGGAAGACAAATGTTAAAGGATCAGAAAATGTTGCTCTAGCTGCCAAAAAATTTAACAAAAAATTGATTTATATCTCAACCGATATGGTCTTTGGGAAAAATGAACAAGATTTTTATCATGAAAACGATAATCCATCACCTGTTAATTTTTATGGAGAAACAAAGTTAGAAGGAGAAAAACTAATAAGAAATATTTTACCGCATGCAACAATTCTTCGTATTGCCTATCCCTATACTTTTAATGCTGAAAAGGGTGATTATGTCCGATTATTTATACGACTTCTGAAAGAGGGAAAACCTTTTTCATCTGTTGCTGACTGTTACTATACCCCAACATATATTGATGATATTGCAACTGTTATAAATACAATTATTGAGAGAAATCTCACAGGAATTATCCATGGAACCAGCGGAGAAAAACTCAGTGGATTTGAAATCGCACAAAAAATTGCTGAAAAGCTAGGTTTTGATAAAAATTTAGTAAGTCCTACAACACGTGCTGAGTTTTTCAAAGACCGTGCCCCGCGTGCTAAAAACACAGCACTTTTCAACGACACGCTCAACCAATTAGGCGTTAAATTACACACTCTTGATGAAGCACTTGATGAAATTCCACAAGGATTATTAGCCTAAATTATGAGCAAACAAACTGATGGTTTTGATCCAGGAGATGATGAAAAAGTCATTACTATCCTCAAAAAATGGAAGGGTGGAACAATCTCCGATAAACTCTTTACCACCCTTGCCTGGATGCTTCCTCAGCCTACTGTTGAAATGGTTATAATTCGTGAAAGAAATAATACTCTTGAAGTATTACTTATTCCAAGACCTCCTGATGATTTAGTTTGGCCTGGATTCCTTCACATACCTGGTCAAGTACTTCGACGCATGGACTATCTCAGAGATGATAATACACCCATGAATGGTCCCTTTGAGCGAATTCAAAAATATGAAATACAAACATCTTTCTCAAGACCCCCGGAGTTTGTGGGTGTTACGCAATATATGACTAAAAGGGGACCTGAAGCTGTACATATATATCTTAGCGCAATTGCAGAGAATGCTTCTCTTCCACAGGGAGCAATATGGATAGCTATTGATGATCTTCCAAAAATTAAAAAATTCATCAGCCATCAGATAATTCCTATAAAAATGGCTACTGATTACTTTATTAAACATTACATCAAATGATTGTCTTGACAATACTTTATCCTATACTTGATGATCAGAGATCAAAGAAGTATCTCTTCTTTATTTTTTAACAATATTTGGCTATACTATTAGCATTAATAGTTAATGAAAAAAATTTCATTATGAAAGTAATTATTCTCTGCGGTGGTCGAGGAACTAGATTAAAAGAAGAAACAGAGTTCAAACCCAAACCCATGGTCAATATCGGAGGCAAACCTATTCTCTGGCATATTATGAAAATATATTCTCACTATGGATACAATGATTTTATTCTCGCCTTAGGATATAAAGCAGAATACATAAAGCAATATTTTCTCAATCAAAAAGCCTATACCTCAGATTTTAAATTAAATACCAAAACTCATAAAATAAAATATTATTTGGAAAGTAGATCAGAAATAGATGATTTTAACATTACTTTTGTTGATACGGGAGTTGAAACTCTAATTGGAGAAAGAATTCTACGTTGTGCAAAGTATATTCCAGAAAAAGATGAATATTTTATGTGGACATATGGCGATGGAGTAACTGATCTTGATATTAATACTCTTGTGGCATTTCATAAAAAACAAAATACCATCGGAACTATAACAGGTGTTCATCCTCGATCCAAATACGGCATAATCAAATTGGTTGAAGATAATAAGATTGAATCTTTTGAGGAAAAACCAGTATTGTCTGACTGGATCAATGGAGGATTCGGAGTTTATAAAAGAGAATTTTTTAATTATCTAAGACCTGGTGAAATGGAACATCCTGCTTTAAAAAGACTTGCTGCAGAAAAACAATTATCACTCTACAAACACGAAGGGTTCTGGGCATCTGTTGATACTCATAAAGAACTTGAAGATTTAAATAGCATGTGGGAATCTGGAGTAATCCCCTGGAAAGTCTGGAAATAAAAAAATTGATATCAAACGCAATAAAACTAGCATGAGAATTAATTATATCCCTTAAATTTAGATTTATATTAAAAACAAATTTCTTGAAAAATTAAATTATGTTCAATGATGTCTTCAGAAATAAAAAAGTAATCATCACGGGTGACACAGGCTTCAAAGGAGCATGGCTTACTATCTGGTTGCATCATCTTGGAGCAAAAATAGTCGGAATTGCAAAAGATATTCCTACCTCTCCTTCACTTTTTGAAGAGCTTAATCTTGCTGATAAAATTGATCATCATTTTGCAGATATCTGCAATGTTGAGAAAATAAAAGAACTATTTAATCAAGTGCAACCTGACTTTGTATTTCATTTAGCTGCACAACCAATAGTTTCTGTATCTTATGCTGATCCACTTACTACTTTTCAGACAAATATCATGGGAACTGCTAACATTCTTGAAGCTCTTAGGTCGCTTAATAGTCCTTGTAAAGCCGTACTGATCACCAGTGACAAGTCTTATGATAATGTTGAATGGGTGTGGGGTTATCGTGAGACTGATGCTTTAGGAGGCAAAGATCCTTATAGTGCTTCCAAAGGAGCTGCTGAGCTTGTTATAAAAGCATATTATCATTCCTACTTTAAAGATCCTACATCAAAAATTAAACTTGTATCTACACGTGCTGGAAATGTTGTAGGTGGCGGAGATTGGGCTGTTAGTCGAATTGTACCAGATTGTGTAAGAGCATGGTCACAAGGTGAAAAAGTTAAAGTTCGCAATCCCAACTCAACAAGACCATGGCTTCATGTACTCGAACCTTTAAGCGGATACCTTAGAGCTGCACAGATATTGTCAGAAAACCCCGATACAATACATGGTGAACCGTTTAATTTTGGACCCAATTCTGATCAAAACCACACTGTACTAGAGCTATTGCAGGCAATTAGTAAATATTGGGATTTTCCTAACGATGATGAACAATTCGTTATTGAGCAAAATTCATCATTTCATGAAGCAGGACTTCTAAAACTTAATTATGATAAAGCACTTTTTTACCTTCAATGGAAGCCAACTCTCAATTTTGAAGAAACAGCTCGATTAACTGGTGAATGGTATAACACCTATTACAATAAAAAAAGCGATATTTATTCCTATACCATCACTCAAATTGAAGAATACGCAAATCTTGCAAAAGAAAAAAAGCTTGCATGGACCAACTAATCAGATGATAATTCGACCAACAGAAATCAAAGATCTTCATATTATTATCCGTGAGCCAAGAAGCGATGAGAGAGGATCATTTGCAAGAACTTTTGCTAAAGAAGAACTCGCTCAGAAAGGAATAGATTTTGATATTGTCCATATTAATCAAGGTTTCACTCATAAAAAAGGGACGATTCGCGGACTTCATTTTCAAATTGCACCCAAAGAAGAAGCAAAAATTTTTCAATGTCTAAAAGGGAGAGTATTTGATGTAGCTGTTGATATGAGAGAAGACTCCCCTACATATCGCCAGTGGTTTGGAATAGAATTAACTGAAGATAATAACACTTTAGTATATATTCCCAAAGGTTTTGCACATGGATATCAGACTCTCACTGATAACTGCCTTGTTGAGTATTTTGTATCTGAGTACTATGCGCCGCAGTTCGAAAGAGGAATTAGATGGGACGATCCGGCTCTTGCTATCGAATGGCCAATCAAAAATCCTATTCTCTCTCCCAAAGATACGAAATGGCCACTTTTATAAAACACATCACTAAAAGCGAGTAAAAGAGTATAATATATTTTATGATCATCAGTGTTGTTATCCCAACATACAATGTTGTTGAGTTGCTACAACAAAATTTACCTTTTGTCATAGAAGCACTAGAACATTACGATAAGACCAAAAAAAATGTTGAGCTCATTGTCACTGATAACCATTCTTCTGATAATACAATCGAATATCTAAAATCATTACAGGAAAAAATCTCTATTCCACTTATTATCCTAGAAAATTCTTTTAATGGAGGATTTGCTGTAAATGCCAACCGAGGAGTAAGAGCAGCAAAAGGTGAAATTGTTATTCTACTAGGAAGTGATGTTCGTCCAGCAAAAGATTTTATCAAACCTTTATTGAGTCATTTTAGTGATGCTAATGTATTTGGTGTTGGATGTGCTAATCATAGCGACGAAGACGAAGGATCTGATATTTTACGTGGAAGAGGTGTTGGCAAATGGGAAAAGGGATTTCTTCTCCATCAATATGGTGAGTTCAATAAAGATGATACTTTATGGGTAGATTGTGGAAGCGCAGCATTTAGAAAATCAATCTGGGATGAGATTGGAGGGTTACAAGAGCTTTATAGTCCATTTTACTGGGAAGATGTTGACCTTTCTTATAGAGCACAGAAGATGGGTTATATGGTAAAAGTGGAAAGGAACTCACAGGTAGTACATGAACATAAGAAAGGATCCATTAAAAAAATGAAAAAATCAGACTTTGTACTTCAAACAACCTATCGCAATCAATTTTTCTTTGTATGGCTTAACATTACAGATAGAGAACTTATTCTCAATCACCTTATCTACTTACCCTATCATTTAATTATTGCTCTTAAAAATAAAAATTGGTTGTTTGTAAAGGGATTTTTTCAAGCACTCTTGAGGTTGAACAAAATCCTGTCTCAACGAAAAAAATTGCAAACTAAATTTGTTATCTCAGACAAGGAAATTCTTAATAAATTTAAAGAAGAAATTTAAAAGTTTTTTTATGGCCTACTGACAAAATCTACAATTTTACGCTCAAGACTGTGAGGAGGATATAGTTCTGTATTATCCCTGACACTGCGTACTACCGCAGTATAATTCTGCTCTAACTCATCTCGCATAACCAGAGCATAAGCAACAGCAGTAGTTAAGCCATCTCGTGCTTGTGGACCTGTAACTGCTGATAACTTTCTTAAAATATTTTTTATCTCATCATCCTGTACTGCCGCATGAGGAGCGCTCACTAAATCTTTTACCAATTGTTCTAATGATTTATTAGCCCTTCGAGATCTGACTTTCCTGTTAAGTTCTGTTCCATTTTGAGAAATCTCCATAATTTGTTGTTTGATCATGGACCATGTCTCGCTCTTTAAAAAGTTTTTTTCATTTTTAGCATAGACCTCTTCATTTTCTTTTTTCCACTGTTGCCCACTGCCTGGATTCTGAGCATCTCTTCTCTCCATTTCTAACTCTGGTGCAAAGATTTCTTCTCTAAGATGTGGCCATCCAAGGTAAAGAAACACTCCTGATACTGACTCTAGCCACCGTGCACGCAGATTTATCCTATTGTTTGCCCGTTCAATAGCAGTATTTTCTTCTTTTATCCATTTTTTCAAACTTTCAGGCCACTTCTCATCATAAGGTAGAAGAGGAAGATCTACTGGACGATGAGTTCTCATATAATACTCAACATGATTAGGCAGAGGGAGAGGAGGTTTTTGTCTTGGATCTAATTTCGTTTTGCGACTTTCATCTGCTTCTGCATTTATTTCACGATCACTCATCCCTACATCAAATTGGAAAAAGCGTGTTATCCCCTCTGGTCCTAACAACTGCTGCCGATCTGCACTGGCAGTTGATCTCTCAAGAATACCATTCATTATCAAATTATAATTAGGAGCATTTTTATCACTCAGCCAATCCTGATGAACAATTACTGCATATAAGAGATTATCACGTATCTCTTGAGGAATTTGTGGGAAATGTTGAAGAATAGAATCTAAAATATAATAAGATGCTTTAGGATGTTCTCTCCCTTCATCTGCTCCTGCTACTCTACCTGTTGCTTGCACTTCAGCAAGGCGTCCAAAATCATGCATCATGGAGCTAATTAAAGATATTTTTTGATAAGCTCCCAATACTCCACTTCCTGAATCAACAAGGTCTCTTCTTAAAGCTAAACCTGCTTTTAGATCTTCCATAGCATGTCTTTTGTCATGCCCAGGATGACCTGGAGATTTTACTTTATCCCAAAGTTTTATACATGCATCAGCTACTTGAGATAACATTGGATTTGAAGACTTCTCATCTTCTATTATCCATGCCCCCATTCTGTTCATTGTAGATATCCTCTCTAACTCTGATTTAGCAAGAGCTGTCTCCTCGTATTGCTTGCGGAAAGCCTCTCCTTTTGCCTTACCCTCCACCCAAAGAGCACGAGGATCCTCTCCCTCGACAACATTGCCATTAATAAGATTTGCTATCCTCTCAATTGTTTGTGGAAGCGTGTTTGAAAACGATTGTTCGTTAGATCCAGGTCTAAATTTTTCTGAAGAAGCCATACTTAAGAATTAAATATCCAATACATTATAGACAAATTAATAAAAAAAATCAAAAAAATTAGAATTATAAATATGTAAGAAACCTATAACTCGACTTTATGATGAAATATTTCGTATAATCTTTCTATGGAACTCTCGATTATCTCTATTAATCATAAAAAACCTCACCAGGCAGTCAACTGCATGGCATCACTCTGGAAGTACTATCAAACAGAATTCAGGGAGGGAAAATTTGAGTATATTATTGTTGATAACTTTTCACAGGATAACTCATTGGAGATTCTAAGAAAAGAAGTAAAAAAATATAAAAATTTCTTTGTTATTGCCAACGATAGCGACGCTGGATTTGGAGCTGGTAATAATCTGGGAGTAAAACATGCTAAAGGTGAGTACCTTCTTTTTCTTAATGATGATACTACAGTTGAAGATCGAGGCATTGTAAAAATGTTAAATTATCTCAAATCTCATCCTGAGATTGGTGTACTTGGAGGAAGAATTTTCAATCTTGATGGAAGCATACAGCCTTCAACAGGTAAATTTTATTCTCTTTTTACGTTCACACTCTTTCTTCTTGGCTTACAACGATTTGGATTAGTTGATAAAAGCCCACAAACTATAAAAGAAGTAGATTGGATCAAGGGAGCACTCTTTATGATTAAAAAGGATCTTTTTGAGAAAGTAGGTAAGTTTGATGAGAAGATTTGGATGTACACTGAGGATATGGAGTTGTGCTATAGAATAAAAAAATTAGGACTCCGCTGTGTCTTTTTCCCTGATATCAGTATCAAACACAAACATCAAGGAAGCACTAATAGATCATTTGCCATTGTCAATATTTATAAAAATCTTCCTTATTTTTATAAAAAACATAAATCACGCTTCGAATATGAGTATGTAAAATTTCTTTTACGCACTAAAGCAATCATTCTTATTCTCCTGGGAAAGATATTAAAAAATAAGTATCTAATTGCAACATATACAAATGCACTAAGTAATGTAAAATAAAAATATGAGCACTAAACGATCTCTCCTCTCCATTGTGATGATCAATAGAAATACACCACAGGTGACACTTGATGCTCTTCATTCTATTGAGAAAAGTTATCCAAAGGAAGTAAAAAGCGGAGAGTATGAGGTATCGCTTGTTGATAATGGATCACGTGATAACTCTCCAGAGATATTAAAAGAGTATGCTACAAAAACGACAATAAAGAAATTCCATCTCACATTAAATCCTGTTGGTCTTGGATTTTCTAGAGGAAACAATATAGGGCTAAAAAAAACTGACGGTGAGTATGTCCTTTTTCTTAACAATGATACGATTGTAAATGATAAAGTACTCCCCTATATGATCTCCTTTTTAAAGGAACATCCTGAAGCTGGAGCAGCAACATGTAAGGTCCTTCTTAGAAGTGGCAATATTGATGATGCTTGCCATCGAGGTTTTCCAACTCCCTGGAATGCTTTTTGTCATTTCTCAGGGCTTGCAAAATTATTCCCCAAAACAAGACTTTTTGGAGGATACAACATGACTTATATAAAAGACATGGATAAAACGCACGAAATTGATGCTCTGGCAGGCGCTTTTATGATAATGCCTAGAACAACAGGGGAAAAGGTTGGTTGGTGGGATGAAGATTTTTTCCTGTATGGGGAGGATATTGATTTTTGTTATCGTATCAAACAAAAAGGCATGAAAATCTATTATGTCCCTGAAGTCTCAATACTCCATCTTAAAGGAACAACTATGGGTATAAGAAAAGAATCACAAGACATAACACCCGCTCAAATTGCAGATAAAATTGAATCTCAAAATGCTCGCTTCGATTCTATGAAAATATTTTATCAAAAACATTATATGGACAAATACCCTCGCTGGTTGACACGACTTGTAATGTGGCAAATCGAAAGAATGAGAAGAAAAAATCTCCAAAAATACAAATCTACTTAAATCCTCTTTTTTCAGAATTATTTTCAACTTTGCAATTTAGCTATTGTATTAAAAAATAAATAACAGTAATACCAAGAGTGGCAAACAAAATATATTCAAGAACAATCTTTGTGTGAAGATCATGATGAAAAATATGATGAATAATACCCCATAAAACATAGAAAAAAGCCATCAATACAACATAAGTCATTTGAATCTGAGGAAATCCTGAAGATAAAATAATTAAAATAAGTCCAAGACCTTGAAAAACTGCCCCTATGCCATAATACCAGAGATGTTTCTTCATAATAACTCTCATAAAATTATACCTCCTGAAAGGATCAACACCGTTGCTAAGATAGCCAGAATAAATATCAAATGATCAATGTTATGTGAAAGGAGTCGTACTAACTTTTGTCGCCCTGCAACAATCCAATCCAGAATAAGTGCAAAAGAAAGAACAATAAGAACACTCAAAGCTATGTTTTTTTGCAGATTATTTTTATCTACCAATGGCTCATTTTGAACAGCGGCGACTCTAATAAATGACGTCGGGGTAGGAGTTAAGGAAAGCAAAGGAGTAGGAGTTGGTGTCGGAGTCGGGGTGGGTGAAGGGTAAGTGAGGATATTTTGTTTTTCATGAGGAGTAGGCGAAGGAATAGACAGTCGAGGAGTAGGGGTGATCTGATTACTATCTGAAGAAGCTGTACTGAGTTCTTGCGCTATAGTTCTTGAGCGACTTCCCAACATCTCAACTACTAATACAGTTTCATCACCAGTTAGCGTCCCTTCTAAAATAGCAAATCCTATTTCCTGATAGTTGGGGGAAAGCATATTTTCTCTATGACTTTGACTATTCATCCATGCTTCAACAACATCGTTAGAGGTAGTAAATCCCCTTGCCAGATTTTCTCCTGCATATACATACTCGTATCCTGCTGATCTAATAAAAACCCAAGGGGTTGTACCATCCGGAGCTATATGTGCCCAGTAATTTTTAGAGAACATATCTTTAGCTTTCTGATAAGCAGCTTGTGTAAGCTGAGGATTCATGATAAGAGGTGGAAGTCCTTTTTCTTGTCTTTTCAAATTAGTCAATAAAAGTAATTCTTCAGCTGAAATGTGATACTCAATACCTAGTACAGACTTATCTTTTTCAAAAAAATTGATAGCAAAACTACCAATAAAAAAAGCTACAATTACATAGAAAAAAATCGAGTGATGAAGAATCCTAGCTTTGTAGTTATTAGAATTATGAGGAGTAAAAAAATGTCGTAAAAAATGTCTCATCTACTTATCTATTGTATATCCTACTCATAATGAGGATCAACTAGTTCTCCTACTGGTTTGCCGTTGATGGGAATGCGAAGAAGTGTTCCTAGAGCATTGGCAACAGCAACACCAACACGAAGGCCCGTGAATGATCCAGGTCCTAGATTAACTTCAATTCCTGTTAGATCGTGGAGAGAAAGATTATGTTTAGACAATATCTTTACTATAAGAGGCAGAAGCCTTTGGGATGTGTTACCTTCACGCTCTTCTATTTCTTCATAAAGTTGAGTATTAACACGAAGCCCTACTTTTACCTTAGTATTATCTGATGTGTCAAGTAAGAGAATACAATCCTTCATTGCTAAATATTTAACTTTACTGCTCCTTCTCTAAGTATTTTCCAAGGAAGAACAGAACAGTCAATAACAGTTGATACTTCACTTTTTTTACACACTCCGGGAAGAATATAATCTACAAGAGAATAAAGTTGAGGATCAATTTCAGCAAGTTTGAAAGGTGTTGGCTTACCGTGAAAATTTGCAGAAGGTCCAAGAAGGGGAACTCCCACTCCTTCTATTAATCTCCTTGTTATTTCATGATCTGGTATACGAACTCCTATTGTTACTCCCCCACCACGTACTAGCGGGGGGACTTTTTCAATTTTAGCTGGAAGAACGATAGTTAAAGCGCCAGGCCAATATGGCTTAATAAGCTTTTCTCTCACATCAGGTGGAATTTCTGCGACGTATTCCTCAACCATCGCAAGAGAACTACACAAAACAGGCGTCGCTTGAGTAAATGGACGTTTTCTTAGACGAAACAATCTCTCGATAGAATCTTCTCTGTCTATTCGACATCCAATAGCAAAGGCAGTATCTGTTGGGAAAATTACTATGCCCCCTTCTTTTAAAATACGTATGGCCTCACTGATACTATTTTCCATTTATGTTCCTTTTAATAATAATTTTTCTTGTCTTTTCATCAATATATTCAAATATTATATGTATTGTTGAATTAGGTAAAATTTCTGTTATTTTTTCAGGCCACTCAATCAGAATAAGCGCGTCTGGATCATTCATTATCTCACGTATTCCAATTTCCTCAACCTCTTTTGCAGATTGCAATCTATAAAGATCTAAATGGTACAACCTGCGTATATTATTTTTATTTGGAATAGAATACTCCCTGCGAATAAGAAACGTTGGTGAAACTACCCTTCTTGTAATACCTAAGGCTTTTGCAATTCCTTGAGTAAATGTTGTTTTTCCACTTCCAAGATCTCCATGAAGTGCAATCACATCACCTTTCTTAAGATCTGACAGAAGCCTCCTAGCAATCTCTTCTGTCTCTTCTGGACTTGTGCTAATAATTTTATTCACTTTTGTTTTCATAATCACCTACTATAAAACTTCTCTTGTGTAGAAAGATGAGTATAGCACAAACAACAAGAAGAAAAACCCCTCCGAAGATGAGAATTAAATTCAATGGAGCAAAAAAAATAGATTCTTTTTTAGAAGAAGTATTATTTTTTTGAGTTTCATTTTTTTCATCCTTAACACCAAGAACTAATGTAGGATAAGATAACTTTTTTTCTTTAGCGACAATTATATTTTTATCTTCCTCATCTTTTTGTTGTTTTATGGGGGAAACAACGTTAACGTTTGTGATTATCTTTGTAGGACTTAAAGCAATCTTTTGTGGGTAAGGAGTAGGAGTTTTTGTCGGAGTGGAAGTAGGAGTGGGTGTTTGCGTCGGGGTAGATGTTGGTTCAGGTGTTGGAGTAGGTGTTGGAGTGGGCGTTGGAAAATTTATCTGAACTGTAATGGGATCACTATCTGTGTATGATGAACAAGAAGCTGTATATCTTCTCGCCTTTAGTAGATAATCACCATTATTAACTGCATTCTCTTGCCCGACTTTTGTTACCAAAACAAGCGATTGAGTTGATAACTCTGATACATAATAATAATTTTTGCAATCTTGACCAGAATCAACCTTAATCCATTCACCATCATTGTTCTTCATGTAGCCAAAATATGGCTTCCCTGATGCTTCCTGCCATGCAATTCGAAAATATGATTCGCTAGGTAAATCAGTAATAATAAGCTTTACTGTTACTGGTTGATCATTGCTTGAAATGCTTTGAGGATCAATGCTTTCAATGTGGAGAGAAAAAGCTGCAAAAGCATGCGTTACTCCACTGTAACAAAAGATGAGTAAAGAAATCGCTAAAGATAAATAGCATATAAAATATCTCACAACTTCAGAATAGCAGAGCTTTGAAGAAGTTCAAGAGCTTTCATTTAATAATATACGTGGAGATAAAAAGTATCTAAACCATCATCATGACGAACTCTTACGTAAGGCAAGCGACAGCCACCTGTTCCTGTATAACTTCCTCTGTAAAGAACTCCAGATCTCACAGCTTTTACATCATATGATGAACCAGTAATATCAATACCATTATGAAATCTATATACTTGTCCGACCCATGTATTTCTTACGGCCCAAGTTTCTCCGTAACCTTGACTCAAAGTAATGGGACCATTTAATGGCCATTCCCAACTGCCGGAAGGATTGAAAGGATCACCATCACCACTATCACAGCTTGATCCTGAACAGTTTTTGTGGTCTATATTTCTAAGATAATTAAAAGGATTTTGAGTTGATCCATTACTGCTGACAATAAAGTGTAAATGTCCACCACTTGAGTTACATGAGGCACCAGGTATAATCGAGGCAATACGTTGACCTTCAGAGACTCTTCCTACCTCAGTTTCTGTACCATTTCCTGCGACAATTCCCTGAATGGCTAAGTATTCAGCACGTGCTTTTGCTAATAACTCTTGATATTTCTTCTCATCGTTTTGCGTTGCTTTTAAAAGTGCTTCTTTCGCTTTTTTATCGTTATCAAGCTGTTGTGTATATTCCTCAAGTTGAGTTTTAAGAGCAAGAACCCTCTGCTTCTTTCCTTCAAATATTTCTTTTTGATTTTCATAATCATTTCTGGCTTGAACTGTGTTATAAATCATCTTTTTATCGTTAGCTTGTACAATACGTATGTAATTTGTCCTGGCAATAAAGTCAGTAAAACTACCTGAAGAGAGAAGAAGTTGCAGAGGTTGGATATTGCCTAGACGATAAGTTTCATTAATTCGACGAAGCAGCACTTTTGTTATCTCCTGTACTGACTTCTCAAGGTTTACAATCTTTTTTTCGGTAGCATTTATATCTTCTGTAAGATCACTTATCTCTTGTTTGGTAGCACTAATACGATATTCAGTTAATTTAATTTGATTATCCATTACTGCTATTTGAGAACTAAGTGTTTTCCCCTGTGACTGAAGTTCTGATACTTTCTTCTCAAGCTCGGCAATTTGACTTTGAAGCTCTGAAAGTTTTTTAGAGTTATCATCAGTCGGTGTAGGTGTTATTGTAGCTGTTGGTGTTGGGGTAGGCGTTAATTCCTGCGCATAAATTGTATTAGAAAAGTAAATAATTGGAGCTAAATAAAGAAAAAAAACTACAACTTGAATGCGAATAAATAATCCCATACCTGATTTTATTTGAGATATCGAAGAACGGCCATGAAACTAGCAAATGCTCCCAAAAGAACAGCTAGTCCTATTTCTACACTAAGAAGTGCAAGCAGGAAGGTAGGAGTTAAAGTTACCACTGGAATATCTCTAAGGAATGAGATTAGATAAGGACGAGCATACAGAGTCATCCCAAATGCAATAAACCATCCTAAAAATGCCCCTATAAGTCCATAGAATATCCCTTCAAAAAGAAATGGCCAACGAATATACCAGTTGGTAGCACTCAAAAGACGCATTATCTCTATTTCTTCTCGTTTTTGGGAAATTTTAAATCCAATTATCGTTGTCATCACAAATACAGATACGACTGCAAGGATGACAATAAGTGCAAATCCAATTTTGCGAATGGCACTTGTCCAAGTTATGAGCGTTGAAACAACATCCTTAAGATAAACAACTTCTGAAACATATGAGGATTCTTTGAGAATTTTGGCTACATCATCGAGGTCCTCAATATTATACGTTGAAATCTCAAGTGATGCAGGAAGAACATCAGCTGTTACCAGATCTAATAATAAAGGATTATCCTTATTCCAGTTACTATATCTTCTAAATGCTTCCTCCTTTGAAACATACGTTACCTCAGAAACTTTTCCCGTTGCTTCCAGAGAAGAAGCAAGAGCGTCAATATTTTCTTTTTTAGTTTCATCTTTAAAAAATGCCGTGACTTTAGGAGACTGTTCAAAATAATTAATAATCTGAGATGAGCTAATGATAATTAATGAAAATATAGAGATTACAAGAAAAGTAAGCATCATAATAAGAATAGCTGCCATAGCCTGATATGGAGATCGTCTAATATGTTTCCATGTTGTTTTAATTGTCCGCATCTTTTTCTCCTTTCTTGGAATCTTTTATTTCCTTATTGTCTTTCTTCTCATGTACTTCTTTCTTTCCTTTATCTTCCTGATCTTCTTGTTTTATGCTTTTTCCAGCATCTTTGATAACTCTTCCCTTTTCAAGAGTCACCGTCCGTTTTCCAAGACTTGATACTACCTCAAGATTATGAGTTGCCATAATAACTGTAGTACCTGCTTTGTTAATATCATTAAGAAGTTTTACTATCTCCCAAGAAGTAGTATTATCAAGATTGCCCGTAGGCTCGTCTGCAAGTAAAATTTCAGGTGAGAAAACAAGAGCTCTGGCGATCGCTGCTCTCTGAAGCTCTCCTCCCGACAGCTGAACTGGAAATTTATGCAAATGTTCACTAAGACCAACTTGCTCTACGATCTGCTCGACTTTTTGTTTTGCTTCGTTCTGATCAACTTCAGACATTTCAAGGGGGAGCATAATATTTTCATAGATCGTTCTATCCATTAAAAGCTTCAAATCTTGAAATACAACACCAATTCTTTTTCTAAGATGAGGAACCTTATTATTCGGAAGTTCCACCAAGTTCCAATCTCCTATAGTGATAATACCTTTAGTAGGTAGCATATCTCTTATTAAAAGCCTAAGAAGCGTAGTCTTACCCGAACCAGAAGGACCAACGAGGAAAACGAACTCTCCTTTTTCAATAGTAAGAGAAACATCATTCAGAGCAGATGTACCCGTACCAAAAGTTTTAGTAACTTCAACTAGACGAATCATAAGGCAGTCTACACCATTTACAGTGGTATATTATCACAGAATTTGAACACGACCAACATCCATCAACCATCCAGCTTTTTGCGCTTTTTGTGTCTCACCCCAAACTTTTATTTTTTTACCTACCATCTTGGAAAGATCAACAACTGATGATGTCAGGTAAACGTATTGGCTTTCACCGCCAGGACGTTCTAAGTGGAAAGCCCCTTCACCATCTATACCGCCGGATCTTAGAATACCCTCTGCTGTATCAGGAAATGCTTCTGTATCGTTTGATCCAAAAATTTGGCCTTTCTTGATGGAGGAAGTCGGAGAAGATTTATTTTCAAGAGTGGGATTTTTTCGGGCCAAAAAATATCCGCTACCCACACCTAGAGAAATAACAACAAGAAAATAAATGATAACTTTTAAAGAGCTATTTTTAGTTCCGCTTTTATTAAAGTCGTGCATTAATGAGGATTGTGGTTTTTCAATCTTCTCCATATTCAGCATCTTTTATCGTGTACAAATATGTGTACACTAGAGAACCTTCTTTAGTAAACCATATTTTCCATATTTTGACAACCCAATAATTAAAGGTTCAATCTTACGTCACCACTAGTTCAACTCCTACTTATGATAATTGTCTGAGCTCTTCCTCGATAAATTGATCAAGTTCTCCATTAAGAACTGCCTCTGTATTACTGGTTTCAACACCTGTTCGCAAATCTTTAACCATCTTATAAGGATGAAGCACGTAGGATCTAATCTGATTACCCCAGCCAGGTGTGACATACTCACCTTTTAGACGCTGTTCTTCTTTTTTGCGTTGTTCTTCCTGAAGCTGCCAAAGTTTTGCTCTAAGAAGTTTCATTGCATACTCTCTGTTCTGAATCTGATAGCGTTCAGTTGATGCTGTCACTACAATACCTGTAGGTTTATGCCTAAGTCTCACCGCTGTTGAAACTTTATTTACGTTCTGCCCACCATGTCCTCCGCTTCTGAAAGCTTCAAATTCAATATCATCGTCTTTTATCTCTACTGCTCCTGTTTGTTCAATCTGAGGAAGGACCTCAACCATTGCGAAGGATGTTTGACGAAGCTTATCTGCATTAAAAGGAGACTGCCGTACAAGCCGATGTACACCTGCTTCGTATTTAAGCAGTCCATAAGCATATCTCCCATTCACAGCCAAAGTGATACTTTTAATTCCTGCCTCCTCTCCTGGTGTCTGATCAAGAATTTCATAACTCCATCCCTTCTTATCAAAGTAGCGGGTATACATGCGAAAAAGCATCTCAGCCCAATCCATCGCTTCAGTTCCACCTTGACCCGAATGAATTGCGACAATAGCATTTCCTTGATCATATGGAGAAGTAAAGTAAAGCATGGTCTCAAGCTTTTTTAGTAATTTTTCTGCTTCTTGATAATCCCCTTCCTCAACTAATAATTGAAGTAGCTCAAATTCCTCAACTTCTTTTTGAAGATCTGATAATTCTTTCATCTTTTGGGCTGCTGCCTGATGATCTTGCCAAAATTCTGGACGCTCACTCTCTTTTTGGAGTTCCTCAATTCTTTTTTTCTTCTCACTTAAATTCATTTTTAGTCCAAGTTTTTTTACCCGTTCTGCTATATCTTCCATATGAAGAATTCTACTGTAATATGAAAAAACTAACAATAAGACCCAAGGATGCAAAAGACATAACAACAACAGTAATCCAGCCGAAAAGATTAGATAGAAATGTATTTTTGTAACGACCCATTATTTTAGAATTATTTGCAACAAAAACAATCATCACAAGTAAAATTGGTGCTACAACTCCATTTAGTACCGCCGCGTAATAAAGAAGTTTAAATGGCTTTATTGACATAAAATTTATCAACAAACCGATAAGGGTAGCAAGCGTAATAACTCCATAAAACCCATGTGCCTGAGTAAATTTTCTATAAAGACCTTCTCTCCAACCAAATGCCTCAGAAAGAGCATATGATGCTGATCCTGCAAGGATAGGAACAGAGAGTAGTCCAGTTCCGATGATTCCGAGAGCAAAAAGAAGATGAGCAAAATCTCCGGCAATTGGTTTTAATGCCTCTGCTGCTTGAACTGCAGTCTCAACATTTGTTATCCCATTTTTATTAAGCGTCGAAGCAGTAGTTACAATAATAAAAAAAGAGATGAGTTGTGAGAAGAACATTCCCAGTGCGGTATCTTGGCGCATAGCATTAATGGAGCGCATATTGATATGCGGGATACCTACTCCCATAGAGCGTAATTTGCCAGCCTCTACTTCCTCTTCCACTTCTTCTCCTGCCTGCCAAAAGAAAAGATAAGGTGAAATAGTTGTGCCTAACACTGCAACGATATTAAGAAGGGCTTCCTTTGAGAAACTAATTGATGGGATAAAAGTCTCAGTAAAAACTTTACTCCAATCCTGTTTTACTATAAATGCTGTCATAATATAGGAAAAGAGTGAAAAAGCAAGATACTTAAGAAATGATGCATATACTCGATAGCTCACAAAAATCTCAAGTAACAACGTAGTAACAGTCATCACAATAATCCAGACAATAAATGGAACCCCAAGAAGCATCTCTCCAGTACTTGCCATTGCTCCAAGATTTGCACCAATATTGATAGTATTGGCTAATAAAAGTAAAAAAACAGCTAAATAGAGAATTTTTGCTGGATAGTGTCTGCGTATTATACCTGCGAGTCCTTTTCCAGTAACCATTCCAATTCTTCCACACATCTCCTGAACAGCTGTCATAAGCGGCAGAGCAAACGGGATAAGCCACAACTGTTGATATCCAAAAGCAGCTCCAGTCTGAGAATATGTACCTATTCCTGATGGATCATCATCCGATGCTCCAGTGATAAAGCCCGGACCAAGAAGTTTGAGAAATCTCTTAATTTTTTTCATTAGATAAATCCTCCTTGAAAAAATTTTGGAGATGTTGTAAATCATCTGCAATCTTGCCTGTTTTAGACATTATCGAGATAATCTCTTTAAATGTTAAATTCATTGTGTAATCTCCTAAAAATGCTAACTGTTCTTTTATATCTTGCATAATTTTTTCTTGCATTCTAGTTTTCTCCTCTTCAAAACTAACACTTTTCGCACCGGCTACAAGTCGAGAGGGTACTTGTAGTTTATCACGTATTATGCGAGCGTAATTTGTCAAAAAAATTACCAATCCAATTAAAATAGCAATAACAAAAATATTCAATAAAATTTGCTTTTTGCTCATATATTAAGTAATAAAATGATGTCTTTAAAAGGCTTTAGTTTTATCTAATATCGGGTAGAAAAGTCTTTTCTTCATTCTTTAAAAAGAAATAAAAGATGTAAGTCTTGACATAAGAGTATAATCCTTGCAAAAACCCCTGTTGAAAACGTCTCCCAGAACAGATTACAACTGGAGAAGTGACAAACTTTATCTTCCCTAGATCACTCACTCTGAAAGATAAATCCGTATCTTCTTGACTGTTAAGGTTTGGATTAAATCCTCCTGATTTAACATAGATATCCTTTCTTATTGCAAAATTAAAACCGCTCAACCAATAATGCCCAAAAAGCATCCTATAAGCATGCATAAAAAATGGCTGCAGAAAATTAAATATCATGTTAACTCTCCATGAACAATCAAAAATTTTACACGTTCCTGTAATCGCTGCAATATCAGAGGTTACGAAATTTGAAACCATTTGCTCAATCCATGTGTCTGGCACAACAGTATCTGCATCTGTAGATAAAATAATCTCACCTTTAGCCTCCGAAAATCCTGCTCTTCTTGCTGGACTTCTACCTTTTTTCTCCTCTTTAATAACTTTTATATTTAAAGTATTTTTGTATTTGTAAGCAATCTTAGCTGTTTGATCTGTTGAGTTATTATCAACTACAATTACCTCAAAATCATGCTTGCATCTTTGCTTTTGTAAAGAATCTAATATCTTTGGAAGAGTTTTCTCTTCGTTATATGCGGGGATAACAATAGAAACAGAAGGATTATTTTGTTGCATTTTATTGTGAAAAGCTAATAATCTTGTATGACGCACTAGTGTTATAGTAATAAATTGATCTTCTAGGAAGCAAGTAATTCTTTTACTTTACTTACTATCCTAGTTGAGCTTATTCCTGCTTCTTCCAAAAGTTCATCTTTGCTTCCGGAATGTGAAATCTGAGTAACTGCAAGTTTTATAACTTTAACATCCATTGTTGCAACAGCAGCAAGAACAAAATCTCCAAGTCCTCCATGCTCAAAATGATCCTCTACAGTAATTATAATTTTTTTAAATGTCTCATTGATACATTGTTCTATGGTTTTTTTATCAATAGGCTTTACTGAGTAACAATCCACGACGCGGATATTAATTCCCTCTTTTTGTAATATCTCATGTGCTTTTATGGCTTCATGAACTGTAATCCCACTCGCAATAACTGTTAAGATGTCTTTTTGTGTGGAACGAATTATTTTTGACCCACCAATAACAAATTCTTCCTCACTATCATAAATCACTGGTGCTTTAGGTCGAAAAGTTCGCAAATAGGATATGCCCTGATACTGACTCATAACCTGGATTAGCTTTACTGCTGATACAGCATCTGATGGCTGAAAAACAATAGATTGAGGAATGGATCCAAACATCGCAATATCCTCAAGCCCCATCTGCGAGGGACCGTCTTCTCCAATCGATACACCCGCGTGTGATCCAACAAATTTAATATTGGCTCTTGAGATAGCAGCCATACGTATCTGATCAAATGCTCGAGTAAAAAACGCCGCAAATGTTGAGACAAAAGGTGTTCGTCTTAAACGAGAGAGTCCTACCGCAACACCCACCATATTCTGCTCAGCAATGAAACATTCTATAAACCTCTCCGGAAAGGCTTTTATGAAATCTTGGCTGTATGTCGAGTTTTTTACATCTGCATCAAGAGCAATAATAGAAAGATCGCTTTTTGCTATATTTGTAAGAGTTTTCCCATAGATCTCACGAGTCGCAATCTGTTCTCCTTCTTGCAAAGACAAATCTAGAGACATCGTCGTAACGTCTTTTATCTCTTCTGAATTGAGATTGGCAGATTGTGGTCTTTTTAAGGTAAAACGCAAAGATTCATCAATCTCTCCAAGTTCCTTCAACGCAGCATCTAATTGCTCTTTTTTGAGTGCTTTCCCATGCTCTCCTTCACGATCTTCAAGAAAAGAAATACCTTTCCCCTTAAAAGTCTTAGCCAAAATAGCAAATGGTTTCTCTGAAGTATTACTTAATGCTTTTTGTAACGCAGTATCAATCTGAAAAAAATCATGTCCATCAATTACAACAGTTTCAAAACCAAAAGCCTCAAACCTTTTCTGATACTCATCAATCTTGTGTCCAAACATCGTCTCCTGACTCTGACCTAATCTATTAATATCAGCAATAGCAATTAAATTATCTAACTTGTAATAGGATGCAAAATTTGCTGCTTCCCATACCTGCCCTTCTGCCAGTTCTCCATCCCCAAGTAGTACATACACTCTATTGCCAAATCCTGATTTTTTAGAAAAATAAGCCATTCCTGCTCCGATAGATAATCCTTGTCCTAATGAGCCTGTTGCAGCCTCAGCATAGGGAAATTTGGGAGTTGGATGTCCTTCAAGACGACTTGTAAACTTACGAAGAGTCATTAGCTCGTCAAAAGAAAGTGCACCTGCTATTGCATATAATGCGTATAACAATGGTGCAGCATGTCCTTTGGAAAAAATTAGACGATCATTGTTATAATTCAGCGGATTATCCAAATCATAAGCATAATATTTATCAAAAAGAACAGTCATCAAATCTGCAGCTGAGAGACATGAAGTTGGGTGTCCTGATCCAGCAATACTTGTTGATTCTAAACAAAGTTTGCGAAGAAGTTTTGCCTTTTGTTCCCAATTAGTAAAACTAGCCATAGTTTTGGATGTAGTTTTCTGTAGATTTATGTATATTATTCTGATAACTAAAACAACTTTTCTAAAAAGGTCTATTAAAATCTATGATCCCAACTTCTCAATCTTCCTTTACAACACACATACATTCAAACTACATTAATTGCTTTATGATGCACAAACGATAGCACGTTCTCAACAGTTACGTCAAGAATCCTCTGTAAAGCTTCCTGACTATTAAAAGCATTATGAGGGGTAACAAGAACATTTTCTTTTGTCACCAATACATGGTTGAGAAGTTGAGTCTTCAAATCGCATTCTTTTAAGAACTGTTTAGTTAGAAGCTGACGCTCTTCTTTGATAAAACACTCCTCTTCCAACACATCTATACCAGCACCTGCAATAATCCCTTGTTCAAGACCCATCAAAAGTGCTTCTGTCTCGATGATTCCTCCTCGTGCTGTATTAAGAACAATACATCCTTTTTTGAGTTTTGGAAGTGTTTTTTTATTAAACATATGTCTAGTCTCATCTGTAAGAGGAACGTGAAAAGTAATGATATCCGACACCTGCAGAAGATGATCAAAACCAACATATAAAAAACCAAGCTCTTTTGCCAACTCCATCCTTTGATGCTTTGAATAAACAATAACGTCCATACCAAAACCCTTGGCTATCCTGATGACTGCTTGACCGATATGTCCCGCACCGACAACACCTAGTGTTTTTTTATAAAGATCAAATCCCCGAAGACCATCCAGTGTAAAATCACTTCGACGGGTACGCTCAACGGAAGGAATTATTTTTCGGGAGAGTGCAAGTAAAAGTGCAAATGTATGCTCAGCAACTGTCTGAGTGCCATACTCGGGTACATTAGTCACAAGAATATTTTTAGCTTTACATGCTTGTAAATCAATATGATCATATCCTGTTGAGCGGGTAACAATCATCTTGAGATTTGGCATTTTGTCAAGGAGTTCTTTGGTAATTGATGAATAAATGAAAATAGAAAGTATTTCTATATCAGAAAGCGATGGCGTATCCGCATTAACTATTGATGTCTCAAACCGAAGGTCATTACCCTCAAGTTGTCTTTTTAGAAAATCTATCTCCCACTCTTCAATCTCAAAAAAAGCAATCTTCATAAATTTATCCTATCATAGCTCACGGCTTATCCACAAATAACGACAGGCAATAGTTCTAAACGGTTTCCATTTATTAGACAAATTCTCTGCCTCCTTTAGTGTTGGTTCATGATCTAATTTATAGAGATCTTGTATTGCTCTTCTTAGGCCTAGATCTCCATATGAGAAAATATCTTGTCTTCCCATCGAAAACATAAGAAACATCTCAGCAGTCCACCTTCCGATACCTTTTATTTTCGTAAGCTCCTCTATAATCTCTTCATCTGTCATGTTATCAAACTTCTCAAAAACAATAGCACTCTCTAGTGTTTTCTTAGCAAGGTCCTTAATATAGATACTCTTCTGATGCGAAATCCCTACGTTTCTGAGTGATGCTATATCGATAGTTAAAACATTCTCAGGAGTTACTTTATTATCAGGGAAAAGGGCAATAAACCGTTTAAATATAGTATCTGCTGCTTTTATTGAAAGCTGCTGTGAGATAATTGACTCTACAAGATCCAGAAAGTAATTTTCACTTTTATGCCATTTAAAAGGCGGAACTTTATCAATAATCTTAGCAAGGACAGGATCCTGCTTTTTTAAATACTCTCTTGCTTCTTCAAAATTCATATTTCATTTATAGCATAAAGCATAGCTATGTTATACTGCAGCAATGATGAATATTAAACTAGGAGCGCATCTTTCAATTGCAGGTGGATTTCAAAATGCTCTTTTCAAAATCCTAGAGATTGGGGGAAATTGTTTGCAAATTTTCTCTTCATCTCCTCGAAGTTGGAATTTTTATCAACCGAAGATAGAGCGAATTAATACATTTCTTGAGTATCAAAAAAAGTACAAAATATCTCCTATATATTTCCATGCGTCCTATCTTATAAATCTTGCAGACAGTGGAAATATTGGAGAAAAATCAATCCAATCACTTATTAACGAGCTTATTCTTGCTGAAAAAATGCAGATTAAAGGGACTATTATTCATCTAGGGTCCTTTAGACAGGAAAATGAAAAACCATTAAACACGAAGTACACTCTTTTACTAAATAATATTCAGACTGTACTTGATAAAACTCCTCAGACAACGCAGTTTATCATTGAAAATGCAGGCAATAAAAAATTATGTTGGTCTCTTGATGAGATAGGATTTATAGTCAATGAATTAAATAACCCGCGCATTCGCGTTTGTCTAGATACCTGTCATCTTTGGGCAGCAGGCTACAACCTATCAAATGAGGAACGTTTCAAGCGATTTTGGGATTATTTTGATAAAAAAATTGGAATAAAATACCTTGAACTCTTTCAGATAAATGATAGTAAAGATCCGCAAGGATCATTTAGAGACCGTCACGAAAATATTGGAGAAGGAACTATACCACCTCGGACATTTCACTTGCTTCTTACAGATAAGCTAACGAATGACAAGCCTTTTATTATTGAAACTCCAGGTTTTGACAAAAAAGGACCAGATAAAGCCAATCTTGATCAACTTAAATCTCTTATGAAAGCTCATCAAGAGTGATTAATCGACGACGTATTAACAAATTTAAAAGATGACTGCGGTTTCTTGCTCCATAGCGTTCACACAATAAATCAATCCTATTTATCACTTTCTTATCGGATATTCCAAACTCTGCTGCAATCTCACGGTCAGATCTTCCTTTGAGGACTTCAATTAAAAGATTTTTATCACTTTGCGCAAGACTGCTTTCCTTCTGAGGTCGTCCAAATACTACTTCCTGCCCTTCAATCAGCTCACTATCTCCATCAAGGTGAAGAATACCTTCTTTATAGGCAATGCTAAACAACTCAAAACGATTATTTATGCCAAACTCTCGCAAAATTTTACTGACTTGTTTTTTTACATTATAATGACTTATTCCTAATTTTTGTCCAATCTCCTTTTGTGAAAATCCCTGAGACATAAGTGTAATTATTTTTTTATCTCGATCTGAAAGATTAAACATCTTGTCTTCAGCAGCTTTGTTTAGTTGATCTTCCTGAGTGCTAAATGCGTCTATAACCTCTTCAGATGCAGATTGTCCAGGTTCAACATAAAAACGCAATTTTCCTAAAGCTTCATTCATAATCTGCCTTACTCTTTCTCGTGAAATACCCCAATCTTTACCTACTTCCTCAAGAGTCCTTCCCTTAACTCTATGTTCTATAATTACAGATCTTTCTCTTTTTGTAAGATGTTGCAAACCTTCAACAACTATATTAAACTCAAAAGCGTCAGCAGCTAATTCTTCAACAGAGAGATCATCAGTAGGAATAAATTCATGTAGTTCTCTTCCATCCTCAGTCACAGTCTTGGATAAAGATGTTTTCTGTTTTGTTAGTTCTGCACGCTGTATACTCTCAAAGGTTTCTGAATTAATACCCATTTCTGCGATAATTTCATCCCTTGTAGGAGGTCTCCCTAATTTCAATTGCAAATTTTCTGTAACATCATTCATTATCCTTTCCTTCTCACGCATATGGTAGGGAACATGAATAGTCTGCACTATATCTGTCATTCCTCTTTTTATGCTCTGACGAACCCACCAGATTCCATAAGTTGAAAATCTAAAGCCTTTTCTCCAGTCGTATTTTTCAACAGCTCTCATCAGACCTATATTTCCCTCTTGTATAAGATCAGTGAAGGATAAGTCGCTCCTCCCAACATAATGTTTGGCAACAGCTACTACCAAACGCAGATTGTGCTGAATTAATTTACTTCGTGCTTCCTCGTCTCCTTCCTCTTTTCTCTGTGCAAGATCAATCTCTTGCTTATGCGTTAGAAGTGGAAATCTACTTATTTCTTGTAAATAAATGCTCAAGGGATCAGTTGAAGTAGTATCCCAGTCATCACTAAGGTATTCTTCTATTATCTTTACAGCAAATTTTTCCTCCCCATCAAGATTTTTCATGAATTCATCATCAGTATTGGAGGAAACATCCTCTCTACTTAATAGAGAGGAATTATTGTTGGTTAATACTGAGAGATGGACAAGCAAGTTTTTATCTTTTGGATGATGGTTGCCATCTGAATGAGTATCTCTTTTTTTTGAGTTTGATAATCCCACTTCGTAAGTTCCATGTCCATTAATTGCAGTAGTGGTTTGTAATGCACGACGCTCAGCAAGACGCTGCGCTAAAGTCTTACGCTCAATCATAAAACGGATTTTATCCTATAGATTAAATTTTGACAACTGTCTTATTAGTCAAAGCTTGAGTTATAGCTTGGGAAAAATTGCACTAATAATTCTATATAAGCTAATCAAGCGGCATTTTGATAAAAGATTTCTCTTTTTACTTGCGGTATCAGAGTTTCAATTTCTCTAATCATAGTACGAGGAAGTTCCCTCTCTGGAGTATCTACTTTGGGGAAAAACCATCCACAAGACGTTTTGCCCACAAGCTCACACATTTTTGCCTCAAATAATTTCTTGATCATCGGATCTTTAAGAATACTCAAGCCTCCTGTATCTGAAAGTATAAGATCATCTATATTCTGCTCAACATCTCCATCGCCAAACCATGTTTTTCTAACTCCTAAGAAAAATGCTTTGAATTTTTCTCTCCACTCTGGAAGAGATTGATCAAGCATCTGATTGAGAGTCAATCCATATTCGGTAAGTGTGTTATAAAATTCTTTTTTATCATTCAATGCTTCCCATGTGGGATTATCACAGTTACAGTTGCCTGTCCATCTACCCAACTCATGATCGCAACTCCAACTACTATTTTCAATCAGTTCTGTTCTAGTATGCTTGGGATCAGCAAGTCTTGCTTTAATATTAAAGGGACTAAATCCATGAGAAGACAAAACATCGCCTCTTGTCACCCATCTTCTCCACCATTGACGACCCTTCTTATGATGTCCATACAGCTCTGTGTCTGAACCGATAGTAATATCTCCTGATGCATATATCCTTTGATCTTCCAGGAAGGAATCCGCATTCTCTGTATACCTATCTTGAAAAGATACCGCACCGCTGAGCCCTGAATTAAAATGGATAATAGCCATCTCACCCAGTTCATTGCCATCTTGATCACGAACTGGAATGTACATAGGATTATGCTCTGAAGAGACTATTTGGTTATCTCTGAGAACTACAAATTGATATCCCACATCATGCAATATCCTAATAGTAGTAGATGAGATTCCTGTCTCGGCAACCCAAACGCCTTTGGGAGTAAATCCAAAATCTCGTACAAATGCTTCTTTCCCTATTTCAGCCAACATTCTTTGATCTTCTTCAGTCTGCAGTGGCATTATCACATGAAGATAGGTATCACCAAGAATTTTGTATTCTTTATCCTCCATCTTTTCGATATTCAACCGAGTTTTTTCAAATCCCTCAGGATCATGCGACATTTTCCAGTCTCTTAAGGGTGCCCAGTAAGAGTAAATTCCATCCGGAATTGAATAATTTTCATTAGATAAAGTAGGCTCAGTCGTTTCAAAAATAGGACGATATACTTCATCATTAATCTGTGTATTGACCTCAGGAACCATATAAAGTCTTCTGTGTTGAGAAGGCAGCCATGCTTCTCGAGGAGGTTGATAGGTATGTCCAACAATTAATACTTCACGCTGTCGTTCCCGATGTTCAGTCTCTTCTCCCTGTTCATGATTAAAAGAAACTCCATACTGAGCGTCAATCTCAGACAGAGGAAAATAATTTTCTTTAGCCATATAACTAAAAAGATGCTCTTCGCATCATTTAATTATTATAGGATTATTTTACTCCTGAGTTACAAAAAAAACTTGACAACAACCTGACATTAGGAATAGGAGACAATAAAAGGCAATTTACTTAAAAAGGAAAGCCTCCGCTATGCGGAGGCTTCCTGGTAATGTACCCATAATTCATGGTGGGACTACCTTTTACCCTTTCAGAAAGGAGCCTACCCTGCCCGATTTGTTAAAACTCCTTTCTATTCTTGTGTATGATTGATATAAATATCTGCACTAATAGTACTTGAAAAACGTAATAACAAAGCCTAATTTGTGTAAGAAATTTGCATGAAAGAAGACTTACTTTTCGCTTCCGGTAATTATGAGGATATCCAAATCTGTATTGCTGTCTTTTTCTTTAACCACTGTAGAGAAAATAGACTCGAGAACATCCATAATCTCTTTCTCTGCTTCTTCTGAAATTCTCGAGGAGAATGTAACGAGTGTTTCCTCCTGATTTGTATCGTCCGCATTGTCTGTTTCGATTTTTTTATATCCTTTTTCCTCGAGTGCTTTTTTTACTTTGGATGCTTGTTGAGGAATACCTGTACCATTAAGGATACGCATTGTTAATTCCTCTTTCGCCAGAGTAATTGGAGAGGGAGTAGGAGTTGGAGATGGAGTATAAGTTACTGAAGATACATCTTTTTGTTCTATGCGCTGGAGTAAATAATAACCTCCACCAAATACAACTGTCAGTATACTTCCTATAAAAAACAGGAGGAAAAAAACTCCCCCATAATTAATGGATGAGGAATGGATAACAACTGAAGTTGGAGGAGTAGAGTCATCTTCCGAAGATGAATTCGTATCCTCAAAGGCTGACTCTTCCATCCTAACTGAGGTGAAGTTACAAAGCTCATACAAATCCTCTTCTTCTAAGATTAGCTTTATAAGATCCTCTGAAAGAGTGTCCTCTACATTATCAGTAAAAAGCGATAGTGGTACTATTGCTTTAAGTGTTTTTCTCCTACCAAACGCAGATTCTAAACAATTAACCAGATGCTTACTGGTGACAACAATATATGTTTTATGATCAGTCTTTACTGACTTTATAAGGCGATCATTTTGCGATAAAGGAAGTGATTCATAAAATTTTTTTATTTTTTCTTCTTGATTACTCTCGTCGTTGCGGATACTCTCTTGAAAAAATATTCCTTTACCAAGGACAAGTAATATTGAATTGGACGCAGTAATCAATGAATTTAGCTGATCCCGAAGAAAATTGATAAACTCTTCTTTATTTTCCACAGTTTTATCTGAAATAAACTTTGTGGGATATTTAATTTCCTTTTGAAGCCCATTTGCTGTATGGATAAATAAAGATGCATCTGTGCTGTAAGCGATAATAGTTTTTTTCTTCAAAAACATTTTATTTCTTTTTCACCTCATCTATATCTTGATGTAACTCTTTTTTAAGATCCTCTGCAGCTTTTAGAATCTTCTGTTCAATATTGTCAACTTTATTCTTTAATAACTTCCAAACTTCATCATGATTTTCAGATGCTACTTCTTTAAGAAATAGCTTTTTATCTTCTTCATTCAATTCAGATAAGATCGCATCTAGTATTACGTGATCTAAATTTGACTCAATAAGTGTTAAAAGATGAAGTCTTTCTTCATTACTGAGTCCCAATTCATCCAGTTTAACAGTAACTGACTCTAACTCAATGATATGACTATAAAATCTCTTTTTCATAAATGTATTATAACGGCTCGACTGGACCAAGAGGTACAGTATCTTGAGGATCATCAATAAAAAAGTAAAGCACAGGCCCACGAGCTTTACCATCAACCCTTCTTAAATACGACATTACCTCAGGTGATCCTCCAAGATGCTTACCCGTCCATACTGCAGGCCCAGCATCGCCTACAACAACTACCATTGCGCGTCCATTATGGGGATTAACAACTAACATTTTTCTATATCTAAAAAAATCATAGTATTCTCTCACGTTTTCTTTAAAACCTGGAGCCAAAAATGTTTGAACCGCAATATAGTATTTCTCTCGATCAATATCTTTTTGTGTGAGATCATTTAAAGATGGAGCAAAATACCCCCACGCACCCCTTCCTGGTGCCATGCCAAAACGAGCGAATTGAGCTGCTTCCTCAGCAGTTTGAAAGTGCGTTGCGATGGTATCTCCAGGATAGCGCATCAAATGCTGCTCTGCGCCAATAAGACCATACGTCCTATTTAATCTTTTTCCATCAATCTCCGGTCTTACTCTCATGCTAAAATGACGAGATAGAATTTCAGCAATTAATTGTTCTTCTCTGGGATCAAGAGGCCGAACCTCTTTGGGAAGAAGAGTTGAAAGGTCAGCAATTAAATAAGTTTTTCTTGAAACAGGGAGTAATTGATCATGATTATACTCAATGGGTTTTGGCTCAGGAAGAGCAGTAGATGATGGAGGAGATAATAGAAGAAGGCCTGTAAGCGATCCTGCTGCAATGTGTTCTTTACCCGGTAAATTCTTACTTACCCACTCTAGAGCATCTTTGTGTTTGTCCCATACTTTGCGTTTTAAAACGCGATGCTTAGCTGTCCATTTCTTACTCAGGTGCTTATAATGTGGATTGTGTTTTTTAACAAGAGAATTCAGTAAAAACATGTAATTTTATCGTTACATGTTTCTTAGAAAGAGTCAATTATCCCCTTCAACTTCGTAACTGAAGATCCTCAAGAGCAAACCTGAGATCTGAAATACTCTCGTATTCTTCATCTGGCAATAAATCCAGAAAATCAAGTATGTACTCAGGAGCACCATTAGCAAATGCCATATCCAATATCTCCTGTTTTGTTGCAGGGAAATCTACTCCTTCAACAAAAGAAGCAACTTCGTCAATATCAATTCCTTCCAAATTAATATTCAATTCATCCAAAAAATTTCGCATATTCTCACCTCCCATTAAAAAGGATCTAAACGACTATATGCATCAGCATTAAGAATGCAACAATACTTTTGTAAGAATTATGTAGGAAATAACAAGGATATCAAAAGCTTAAGTGTGAAATAAGATTTTGAGTCCATTCTTGTACTTTTTCTTCATTCTCTTTCTGGTTGAAGAAAAATCCATCGATACGAAGTGAGGGAATAAGCAGTCTGCCATTAAGAGAAGCTACAAAAGCTTCCAGCTGATCAACTGCACCGCAAAATCTAGTATAAGCAGTATCCCCAAGACCAAAAACAGCAAATTTTTTAGCAGGGAAGGTAAAACCTTGCAAAGAATCCATAAAGGAGAGCATAAACTCATGAGGCATTCCATCCTTATTTCTATTCCACCAACTGGGTGAACCTAAGATAATAACATCATTTTGTTTGATATCTTTTTCGCTTGCGTATCTGATATCTTTTCTAACGACTGCTGCACCTGCTTTACTGAGTTCATTTTCAATAATTTCGCTAACTAATAGTGTGCCACTGGAGTATGTCGCGTAGCCAATAAAAAACTGCATATATTTAGAGTATAAAGGATAATTTAGTTAGTATACTAGTCTTCTTTTTTTAAGATTATAAAACCTAACAGTTACTATGATTTCAATTTATTAATGTATTCCACGACATCATCAAATGTAGAGGCGATGTGATCTGCCTTTGTAAAAATATCGCGACGACTAACGTACTCAGTATAGGCAATAAATCTATCACCTATTCCTTGCTGGACGATTTCATAATCTGTATATCCATCACCAATAACAATAACTGTGCCTTCCAGGCTAAGACTCTTAACAGTTAGTGTTTTACCATGAGCTTTAGCTAAGAGATTGTCTGTGTTATAACCTACTGCTCTTTCTTGAGTATCAAATACAAAATTATTGGCAAATACATGATCGGATTTAAGTCCAAGCTCTCTAATAATAGGTAGGATATATTCTCTAAACCCGCCAGAGATAACAAAAATCGCATCTTTATGCTCTTGCAAAAAGTTTCTATTCTTGAGAAAACTCCTAGAAACTTTCTGTTGCAAGACGCTAATCAGCGTATCAAGGTCATATTTTGTTGGAAGAAAAAGTGAAAGACGTCTTTTTAGAGATTCATCAAAAGTAATCTTACCTTCCATCCCCATTACAGTAATCTCTTTTATTTGTTCAACAATTTGCATTTTCTGAGGATGCTTCTTAAGTACTATCTCAGCGAGTTTGTCCAATGATTCAACTCCCACAATGGTGCTATCAAAATCAATAATAAGATAAGTATTTTCCTTCATGCCTGAATGCACAAGTCAAACTGCAGTTAGCTTAAAAGCTTTATAAAAACACCAAATATATTCTGGTAAGATTTGCTCTTGAAAAAGCATACATAAGCATCTTTTACCTTAAACTACCTATTGATAGAAATTGAGATGATACGTCTCATTATTCGTACTAAATTACGGACTGTCAATAAGATTATTCTCTCTTGCAAAACTCATACATTTCTGAGATGATCTCTTCATCTAATCGTTTTATTGTTTATTTGCTCAATTATTTTAAGACTGATAACAGACTAAAACTATAATCTTTGTATTTTACGTAACAATTATGAAAAAAACACAAGATAAAAAACTTGAAGATAAAATAAAAGACCTTATTAAAGATACTATTCAAGAAATGGGCTATATTCTTGTTGATGTTAAGTTTACCACAGAAGAAGCATACGAAGGAGAAAAAGCTCTCGTCATTACAATTGATAAAAGCAATTCTGGCCAAGGAATTACTATTGATGATTGTGCTAAAGTATCAAGACGGATAGGTAAGATCTTAGACAAGGCAGATCTTATAAAGGAATCATATATTCTTGAAGTATCATCTCCAGGAGTTAAGGAAACAATCTCACTTCCTGAATGGAACGAAGAAGGTTAACACAAGGTTGCTTTATATCCTTGAAAAATTTCAAAAAGATAACAAATCAGAAAAAACAAAACTAGATCCTTTGTAGATATGACAAATGGATTAAGAAATCTCCCCCACAAATTTTTAGAGAGGCTAGAACAGCTTATCCCCAAAGAGAGAAAAGAGGAAGTTTTTAAGGCATTCTGTACCACGCGTCCATTAAGTATTCGTGCAAATACTTTAAAAATCTCAGCCGATGAACTCGAAAGAAGACTAAAGGAAATTGGATTTTCTACTGAACGAATTTCATGGAATAAAGACACATTTTTATTGTTGGATGACCCAGAAAAAACATTAGATGTACTTATGAATACTGAATTTTATAAAAAAGGATATTTCTATATCCAAAGCCTCTCAAGCATGATCCCTCCTCTTGTCCTATCACCTCGTCCTAATGAAAAAATTCTTGATATTGCAGCTGCACCCGGAAGTAAAACGACCCAAATTGCTGCACTTATGCAAAACACAGGAGAAATAATTGCCAATGATATCAGTAAATCCAGGATTTACAAACTAAAAGCTAACTTAAAGCACCAACAAGTGACTAACACCAAAGTGATTTGTATGCCAGGACAAGTGCTCTGGAAGAAATACCCTGAATACTTCGATCGCTCCCTTGTTGATGCACCTTGCAGTCTTGAAGGGATGATCAACTGTTTTGATCCTAAGACTTATCAAGACTGGTCAACTAAAAGAATAAAAATTCTAAGCCAACGCGAGCGTTTCTTACTAAGATCTGCTGTTTCAGCAACTAGAGTAGGGGGTATCATCGTTTATTCCACCTGCACACTAGCACCTGAGGAAAATGAAGAAGTCATTGACTGGCTCTTAGAGAAAGAAAATGGTGCGATAGATCTTGAGCCTATTGATCTTCCAGGTCTTAAAACTGATCCTGTTATTTTAAAGTGGGGGAAGCACGTATACAACTCTAAAATAAAAAATGCGATACGCATTTTACCATCAGCAACAATGGAAGGATTTTTTATCGCCAAGATAAGAAAATTGCGCTCCAATTTAGTTAATCAACTTTAAAATCTCTAATCATAGAATCTAGTTGACAGATAGATATATTTTTATCTAATAATAATATTAATACACAAATAAGTGTTTAAACAGAAAACATACATCACCTTCAATGGAAGAAACAACTAAGACACAATCTTTAACACAAAAAGATGCTCTTTTGAGAGAATTTGTACCAATTGAAGATTTTGAAAAAATCACAGAACAAATTCCAAAAGAAATCAAAGCTGCAAAGAATATATTTGATTCTTCAGAGGACAAACCTATTATTGCACAGTTGTTGGGAGATATTATCTTAGACAGAGATACTCCCAACGAAGCAAAGTTGATTGTTTTTAAAGAAGCAATTAATCTCATCGAACCAATTACCTATGATCCACTCAAAAGCACAGAAGAACAGCAAAAAGAGATAAAAACTCAGTTTGAAGCAAATGTAGCAATAGCACAGACATTAATCAATATTCTTCGCGCAGAGCCATCAAATCTGCTTCGTATTCGTATGGCAGCACTTATAAGTCATGGACTTCAACCAAAGTACGCACTCAAAGGAATCTCTTATGATGGGACTACCCCTCTTACTCCCAAACAACAAGAGCAAGAGCGCCTTTTTGAAGCTAGATTACAGGCATTTCAGAGTCTTGCATTTCATGAAGATGACACATCTGTAGAAAGTAGATGGGCACACTCCCTACTTTATCCCACAGAAAAACTACAGATATTTAATGCAATTTATGATCTCAATACTACTCTTGTCACAACTCCTAAAATCACAGAGGAAGTAACAGAGATTGCGGAAAGAATAGAGTATTCTAAAAATGATTCTGAAAACGAACTTACATTTACTGGTCATCTAGTAAATCTACCTTATGGCTATTTTCCTTCCCCAGAAAAAGTTGCTGAATACTATGAAAAAACAGGTAGATCATTACCAATCCGGATTGTGAGAGAAATGGGAGCAAAATTCATATCAATAGACTTTCCCTCTGATCTGAGCAGAAAAGCACATGACACAATACAAGCATTTAGAGAAGGTAGAATACAAAAAAGAGAAGAAGTAATTAGCCAATTAAGAGATCTCTATGATGAATTCCTAAATCGAATGAATCCAGAACAACGAGAAAACTTACTGAATTCTTCAGTCAATATAGAGCTTAGACTTACTACTACTCGTGATTCTAAGATTGATCAAGAAAAAAGTACTACTCTTGAAGATCATATACCTTCTTACTTGGATACTAGTTATTCAGAAGACTTTGCTGCAGATTAAATCCTCTTTCCCTCATTTAAAATTAATTTTAATCTAATTTCAAAATTCTATTCTTTTAAATAAAAAATTATTTTAATTCTAATCTCTTGCCTTTTAGCTCCTAACTTTCGATGGCGTGAGATCTTTTTTTCGCCTTTTAGTTCCTAACTTTCGATGAAGCGGTGAAAAAAGGCATGCCTTTTAGTTCCTAACTTTCGATGTATGACCCGATTATCGACGCCTTTTAGTTCCTAACTTTCGATGTATCCTCAGGAAAGAGCGTGCCTTTTAGTTCCTAACTTTCGATGCTAATCGAAAACGGGAGTGCCTTTTAGTTCCTAACTTTCGATGCAGAGGTGTTTCGACAGAGCCTTTTAGTTCCTAACTTTCGATGAAATGCGCTAGTTTATGACGCCTTTTAGTTCCTAACTTTCGATGAGAGGCTGAGAAATCGAAGCCTTTTAGTTCCTAACTTTCGATGTATCGCTCATAATGCCTCTGCCTTTTAGTTCCTAACTTTCGATGGGAATCGGGGTTGCAATCGCCTTTTAGTTCCTAACTTTCGATGAAAGCTTCAGCGCCTCGTGCCTTTTAGTTCCTAACTTTCGATGACGAGCAGGTATGTTCACGCCTTTTAGTTCCTAACTTTCGATGTTAAAGTGAGATTTGCATGCCTTTTAGTTCCTAACTTTCGATGAAGCCAATCTCACAAGATCGCCTTTTAGTTCCTAACTTTCGATGCGTCGAGAACTTGGGTGGTGCCTTTTAGTTCCTAACTTTCGATGAGCATAACAAAAATATCTTGCAAATGCAAGATAAATTTGATTTTAATATATCCTATAATTTATAATTAACTCAACAATTAAATAGAGATTTTCTTTCTTTGTCATGAAAAATAAATCAAAAAGAAAACTTTATTTGTGGCTACCGTACTTGAGTAAAATTACTCTTCAACCCAGCAACATCACTTTTGAGTATAAAGGTGGAAATGAGAAGTTACAATGGTCACAGATCCATTCCATCATGCTTTATGGAGAATCCTGCGACCTTTCTCAAGAATTTTTTGAAAAATGTGCTTTTTATAAGATACCAATTGTTATTCATAGAAGGCATATGCCAAGAGCCGTCATAGTATCTCCTACTCTGCCACCCGATCAAGAAAACCTTCTCACTCAACAAATTCTCTATAGAGAGAATAAAAAGAAAAGAAGCTATATTGCCAAAAAACTGCTTCAGGCGAAATTCAAAAGCATGTCCTGGATAATCCCTCTGGAAAGAGATTTACTCTACAAAATGACTCAAATAGAAAAGATGACATCTATCGAATCATGGCACGCCAAAAGATACTGGGAAGAATACTTTTCACAGTTGAAAATATCAGGCAGTAGACGAACTAATGACAATAATATCAAACCACTCCTTGATGCAGTATCAAAATTTGTAAGTGGCATTATCCTACGCTGGATTCTCTACCACAATTTAAGTCCATATCATGGTTTTTTGCACAAACCTACAGACTACCCTGCATTAGTATATGATCTCATGGAGCCCTACAGAGGATATTTTGATAAGATTGTTTTTGACACATTAAAAGATAATCAGGACAAAAAACTCACTGATAGTAAACTAATGGCTTTTGTTATTGAAAATGTTAAAAATTTTTTGGATACCAAAGTTTATATCGAAGCAACAAGACAGATAGTGACTTTTCAAGAGCTATTGCATGGCGTGGTCTTAGCACTGAGAGCTTATTTGCTTGGGAATACAAAAAGATTCATAGTGCCTCTGCCTTCAAAACCAAACGGGGGAAGACCGATAAAAGCCGGTTATCAGCTTTACGGGCATCACGCAGGAATTACCAATTTCTGGCCAGAGACCCAAAAGATTGCCAAAAATTTTGAAAAGGTGTGGTTTTTAGAATAAAAACAAAATTAAAATTTCAAAGACAACAAGTTAATGATTTTGTTTCTATCAATTTCTTTCAAATAATTTATTGTTTGTTCAAGAAATGATTCTCCAGCGATTCTTTCTTCTTTATCATTCACTCTAATGCTATCGTCCGAGGAGGGGACAACTCCCGAAAATCGCAGATATCCCCTCACTGCCATCATAAAAGCGGCCTGAATATCGGCGTCTGCGACAAACTGGCAAAATGGGCAGACATAAATAGAGCTATTACCGCGCCTCTTTCTAAATTCGTCAATCTTATCTCCTAGTAATATTTCTTTTGCATATTCTGTTAGCACTTCACTATTTTTGCTAACAGGAGGTCTTGTAAAATCCCGAACGATTTTACGAAATGCTTTTAAATCTTCATCCGTATCTTTGAATTGGTAACCTTCTTGATACTTCTCTTTCCCGGAAATATAGCCTTTTATTTCTCCATAAGGGCTTGTTAGAGAAACAATTCTTATTCTTCCCTCTCGTTTAACTACCTTAATACTGCTCAAATCGCTCTTTTTAATTTCATAAAGACTACGCAAGCACTTCACACAAGTATAGCTTGAAGCATAAGCACTGACATTTCGTCCTATTAATTTTGCACCCTCTCCCCAGACATGTTTATGCACCTGTTTATCTGCTTCACTTTCAAATTCCGTGTCTGCCCTTTTGACGCTATTATAAATTTTTGTTGTTCTCCCGCTACCAGTTTCGAAATTGGAAATTGAGTCTTCATAAACTACAGATGCATCTTCGTGAGTAATTACAACGTGAATTCTATTTCGTAAAGCACCTACGGCATTCTCTCTAACTCTAGCAACTGTAGTATCTTCCTCATCAAACGCGCCATATTTTGCTCTTTGTTGAATTTCCGCAAATCTATCTTTGATATTGGCAATGTTTCTGTCTTCAATAAAACCGCAAATTTCATTTCCCTTTTCATCTTTTACACTCTCAACATCAAGTAATTTATGCGTATTTGGATCAAAATTAAACTTTGCAAGATAGTATGCTAGCCCATATTCACCAACATCAATACCTAATATAGGGTAAGCAAGACGTGATAAATCTCGCTTTTGTTTATCATTACCTTCAGCAATCTTTTTCAAAGGAGCTAATTTTTGCGTTTCATTGTTAGGTTTTAAATTAAAAGGAATAGCAACATAGAGTTTATTTTTCTTCTTTTCTTTTTCACTTGTTACTGGCAAAAACTTTGGTTTTTTGGTATCTAAATCCCATTCTACTTTATATCTTCGCTCCACTACAAAACTCCATTCATTTAAGGCAATATCTATATTTTCCCAACCCTTGGGTCTATAAAGATATTTGTCTAAAAACTGCAGCTGATAAGGAGAAGAAGAAATTCTAAAAAGTTTACCTATTTCTTCATCTGACCAAAAAGTTAATTTTATTTCTTTTTTACCCAAGGCAATGGAACTTAGATTTTCTCTATTTTTTGCCGACATATCTCCTAAAGCCAAAACATAGGAATGGGGTTTCATCAGCTGCTTTCTTTCGGCAGAATAGGGCGGGCTAGTTATTATTTCTTCGGAAATATTGATACTACTATCGCTGGGAATATAGTAAAGTTTAAACTTATTATCAGATCCAACTACCTGGACCGAATATCGAGCAGTATATTCTTTTCTAGAATAGAGAGTCGCCGCACCGCGAATTTCTGAGAAAATTAAACTTTGTAAAATAAAACTAAATTCGTTTTTAAAATATTGCCTATTACCAAAGAGCTCTACATATCTTTTTGCTTGTGGAAAATTATCAAGACCTAAACCGTCAAGCTCGTAAAATTCTTTTGTATTAAAACGCAGAAGTAGAGAGACTATATTTTTACTTAATTCAATCCAGTCAAGAAGCAGATTGACATCTTTTAGCAAAGTAACTGTATTAAAAGAAGACAAGAAATCAGTAAACAACAATACGCTTCCCTGAATACTACCCAAATAATCATCGCCTTTGATTTTTATTTCTTCGAAAGTACCTTTTGCATAGGGACTTTTATAAAATGCATACCTACCTTTTTGTGATTTATCCTGTAATTTTTTCCATTCAATTTCATCTGTATTCTCCTTTAGGATTTCTTCGTATTTTTTCTTAAAAACAGAAGAATTTATTGTCCCTTCGCTATACTTGTTCCAAAAAAACTGAAGAAAATTTCTATAATGATCTTCTGAAGCTTCCTGATTACTTTTAACATTTTCAAATGTTCCCAAAACATTAAACGATTCTTTTAGATAAGATAAAAGTCTTTCGATATTCTCAATACCATCTTCCAAGATAGGAAGCGTTTTGTTAACAAATTTCTCATTTGACCTTCGTGTTGATTCACCATAAAAAGCAACTGGTTTATCAATTTTCTCATAAAGCCCCTTAAAAGCGTCAAACTTTTTAACTTTTGTCTCATCACCTTCTTTTTGTATATAAGCTTGATAAAAAAAGTTAAGCCTTCTTTTTACCAAAGAAAGAAGCACATCAAAAACTTGATAGTTTTCTTCTGCTTTTATACTTTTACTATCATCTGCAAAAAATCTTTCTAAAAGAGATAATAAGTCAAGTATATCTTCTTGTTCCTTCTTAGCATCACCTGAAAATTGCTGATTTTGAAGATATTTTTGGGCTTTGGAAAGGCTTTCCTTAAACTTGGCTATTTGCCCGTCAAGCTCTAACTTTCTTTTCTGGGAGTTTGTAAACCAACTTTGGAGCTTTCCACCAAAAACACTTCTATATTCATGCCAGCCGTTTATTGAAGATAGAGAAGTTTTACCTAACAATTTTGCTTTTTCGGATAAGAAATTGAGAGATTCTAATACTTTTTCTCTATGTTCTTCTAAAATAGGTAAAATCACTTTTTGAGCATCATAGAGTTCTATTAATTCTTTATAATCCTTTTGTAGACCCACTACCACTCTCCCCAAAAAATTAGATAAACCATTAAAATTATTTGATAATCCTAATATTGATAATAATTGATCTTGGCTACCTAGCCATTCTTCTCTCTTATTAATCAAATCTTCTAAATTTAGTCTTGAGTCTGTTTTACCAATTAGCTCCGGAATAACGATGAATGTTATGTCCGTATATCTGCCTTGTGGTTTAGACGCTTCGATTATAGCTTTATCTAATCCATATTCTTTTTTCCAGAATTCGTATTGTTTTACTCCATCTAAAACAAGAACGTCATTACTGTCAAAAAATGAGTTTACAATAAAATCAATCTCTTTTGATGCTTCTGGTGATGTAACTTCATAAATTTCCCCCCTCTTTGTTAAATATTCTTCTTTTAAATAGCCAACCATTCTTTTATAAAACGATTTTTTAGTACTTGAACTTCTCAAAGGATCACTTTGCAGAATATCTTTAAATTTATTCTTTTCAAAAAATTTAGTTATACGTGGCGATGCTTTTCCCCAAATAATATCAACAGGAGAAGTAAGTTTATACTTACTGCTTAAGAAATCTATTAACTCGGATGGCTTCGACATCCAGATCACACCGGCCCCTAAACAATCCACCCAGAAATCAAATAATGAATAAGGAGTTTTGCCTCCTACGGTATAAGTGAGGTAATCATTTAAGTTCAAATCTCCTCTTACTCTGAGATCATCCGCTATGACTGCATCCTCGAATTTATTGATAGATTGCAATGCTTCCTCTGTAGGAATTAGAGGAACAAGAGGGTACTTGATGGTCCTTGTTACTTCTCCACCTGAGAATAAAAGCCTTTCTTTGTGAAGTCTATAGCCGGCAAGCTTATTCTTGTTATTCATCATATAATAATACCGGCAGTCTTAAAATGCGCGCCCTTGCACTGTCCCTTTCGGGACCCTCTTTCGAGGCAAGGCATCCAACCTTTCGGTTGGGGAAAGCGCAAGGGCGCTTGAGTTAGGAACTCATCTTTATGATAATAAGAAGAGTTAAAAATTGCAAGTATTGAAAATCTGATAGAAATTAATTTTCAATGCCTCTATTTATAGTTTTAGAACTAGAATCCATCAAATAATCATTGTTTGTAAAAGTAAAATTAATCCCAATGATTATTAGCAAATGATTATTAGCAACACAAGAAGATTGGCTTTTTTAAAATTTTCTTAAAATTTATTTAGCCTTAAGGTATGCTTGACGTATTTCTTCTAGTATCCTATCCATTTCTTCTGCAATTTGGGGATTGTCATTTTGTAGTTGAGTTATCACATTATTCACCTTATAAAAAAATGAGCGACCCCAATATAAATATCTACCAGTCTTCTTCTTAAATACATCCTCTAGTCGAAGTAAATCGTACCAAAAATTCCATTCGGGTTCTTGACCGTTTCTTGTTAAATTAGCGTATTTGTTATCCAGCGCATATTCCATAGCCATGAGAGATTCTTCACTCTCATCTTCTAAAAAATCACTCCGATATGGATCATTCAGCTCATCTTCTGTCAAATAATATTTCTGAGGATACTCTCTCATCGCTTTTGCTATTTCATCAACTCTTTCTTTAAGTACTTCAACGCCAAACAACTGTTCAGGTCCATAATCTCGATGACCCATAATATCAGAAGCTATATATAAGTTAAGTCCAAAATCTTTGGCAAGTGCAGTCATCCGCTTAACTCTTGTAGTATGCAGTAAAGATCCAGTTTGAGGAATAAAGTCTACATAACTTTTACGAAAGCGTGAAAAAATAATTGCAAAGTATGATCCTTTTTTCCACTTCTCTATCTCATCTACTTTACCTCTAATAGTTATTTTATAAGGATTGGATTTTGTCTTATCCTCCTCACTCCTTTCATAGAAATAACCCCCCTTTGGTTTATAATCACCCATTAAAGTATGTTGTTGATAACAAGCAGCAATCCTTTTTCCATCAGGTGTTTTAAGCTCCTGTGTTGGCATTTGGTTACTTTTATCAGTTATCTCAACCTTTCCTTCTTCTTCACGATATCGAAAAGTAAGACCAACCATTGGCAAACGTATAAGTGGCGCATTAATACCATATTCTCGCAGATTGCCTTCATCAAGAAGCATATCAAGCCTAATATCTTCTGTATCTTTACCCAGCTTTGCTCCTAGCTCCTCTAACTTGCGATGTAGCTCTGAGCGCTTCAAGTCAATCTGATGTATATCATCAAATGGCCGCATGAGCTTCTGCATGTGACGGATCTGTTCTGTGTACTTAGTATATCTTGCAAGCATTGCAGTATATCTCTCCTCAGAGGATATCTGTTTGTTCCCTGATTATTCTCCTGCAGAAGTCGCAGCTAACTCTTCTCTCTCTTCTGGATTTCTAGATGATTTTTCCATAATTTTCTTATCCTAGAGTCGGGTAGTGGCATTTTTTGAATTTTTTTCCACTTCCACACCAGCAGGGATCATTTCTTCCTAATTTATTTTTTTTATTTAGTTGTTGATTAGTATTTCCTGAAGAAAATTTTGCATCTTTACTATCGCTACTAATCTCACTCTGAGGTGTATTAGTATTTATTGTATGAGAATGAAGATTAGTTGATGGTTGTACTACCTGTATCTTATAGATCCTATGGACAATTGCATCATCAATAGCATTCATTAGCTGTTCAAACATACGAAATGCCTCATTTTTATACTCCACTAAAGGATCACGTTGAGCATAACCACGAAGACCTATCCCTTGCCTTAGATTGTCTATTGCATCCAAATGATCCATCCAGAGATAATCGATAATATCAAGAAAAATCTTTTGTTCAATCAAACGCATAATCTCACTTCCCATCTGCTCCTCTCTTTTCTCGTAAAGATCCTGCGCAAGGCTAATTAGAAAATCTGCTTTTTCCTCATTTGTTGGAAGCTGCTCCAGTTGATTAACCAGCTGTTTTTGGCTTGGTTCATCAAAAGGAATAATTGTCGCAAATTCTTTAACAATATTCTCGTTCCTATTCTCACCCTCCTCATAGGGAGAAATCATGTTTGATTGGACGAGAGATTGAATTGCATTTTCAATGCGGTCAATCACTTCTTCTTTAAGACTTTTACCATCTTTAGATGCCTCAAGAACTTTACGCCTGAAAGAATAAATTATCTCCCGTTGCTTGTTCAAGACATCATCGTACTCAACAAGATGCTTCCTAATATCAAAATTAAAGCTTTCAACCTTAACTTGAGCGTTTTCAATTGCTCTTGAAACAAGTGGATGAGTGAGAGGTACATCTTCAGGCATATTAAATCGAGTCATCAAAGCTGCAATCTTATCTCCTCCAAAAAGACGCATAATATCATCATCTAGAGCCACAAAGAATTGAGATTTGCCGGGATCGCCTTGACGACCTGAACGACCTCGAAGCTGATTATCTATGCGACGAGATTCATGCCTTTCAGTGCCAATTACATACAACCCACCTAGTGACAATATTTCTTTGTGTTCTTTTTCCCACTGTTTTTTACCCTCCTCTGTTTCGGGTACAGCTCCTCCCAGGATGATATCAACACCGCGACCTGCCATATTGGTAGCAACAGTTACTGCACCCTTTTTACCAGCCTGTGCTATAATCTGAGCCTCACGAGCATGATTTTTGGCATTGAGTACCTCATGTTTAATTCCTTTTCGCCTCAGTAACTCCGATATAATCTCATTTTTTTCAATGGATGTTGTCCCAATAAGAACAGGCTGACCCTTCTTATGAGCTTTGACTATTTCATCAACAACAGCTGTTAACTTAGCACGAGTCGTTTTATAGACAATATCGGGTAAATCTTCTCTGATGATAGGATTATGTGTTGGGATCACAACAACATCCAGATTATAGATTTTATGGAACTCTTCCGCCTCAGTAACAGCTGTACCTGTCATCCCTGCAAGCTTCTCATACATTCTGAAGTAGTTCTGTAAAGACACAGTGGCAAGTGTCTTTGACTCTCTTTGGATCGGAACGCCTTCTTTCGCTTCAATAGCCTGATGAAGTCCCTCTGATAGACGACGTCCCTCCAAAAGTCTTCCTGTAAACTCATCAATCAAGATTACTTGATTGTCTTTGACAATATAGTCTTTTTCTCGATGAAAAAGGGTTCGTGCCTTTAATGCGGCTTCTATGTGATAGACAGTATCAAAATCTTGCTCATAGATATTGGCAAGACCAAAAAGTTTTTCAATTTTTGCGATTCCATGGTCAGTAAGATGGGCAGTACGCAGCTTCTCATCAATTTTATAGTCAATATCTGGATTCAACTTTTCTACTAACTTAGCATATTCATAGTACTTCTGTGATGGTGCCTCATCAGGGGCAGAAATAATATGTGGAGTGCGTGCCTCATCAATAAGAACAGAATCGACCTCATCAACGATGGCATAATAAAAATCGCGCTGCACAGTCTCATCTAATGATTGAGCCATGTTATCACGAAGATAATCAAAGCCAAACTCTGAGTTAATGCCATAGACAATATCTGCCTTATATGCTTCTTTGCGTGTAATTGGTCTTAGGTGTGCAAGACGGGGATCAACAGCAGACTCATCTTTATGTTCTGGATCAAAAAGAAATGATTGATTATTAATTATTGAGGATACAGAAACACCTAACAAGTGGAAAATTGGTCCCATCCAGCCAGCATCACGTCTAGCAAGATAGTCATTTACAGTTACCAAATGAACACTCCTTCCTGTTAGACTATTAAGATAGAGAGCAGGAACAGCAGAAAGTGTCTTTCCTTCTCCTGTTTTCTGTTCAGCTATTTTTCCACGAGCAAGAGCTATTGCTGCCATAAGCTGGACATCATAATGACGAAGACCAAGCGTTCGTCGTGCAGCTTCTCGAGTCAGCGCAAATGCCTCTGGGAGGATGCTATCCAATGATTCTCCTTTTTGCACCCTTTCTCGCAGCTCATTTGTTTTCTGAGGAAAATCTTTTTCTTTAAGCTTCCTCATTCTCTCTTCAAGAGAGTTAATCTCAGTGACAATAGCACTTAAGCGTTTTATTTCGCGATCATTAGTATCAAAAAATTTTTGTAAGAAAGGCAACATACTTGCTCTATTTTAGCATACGTTAGCTTCGATAAAAACCCCGCCTATTTAAAAAGCGGGGTTTACCAATTGATCAATTGGTAGTTAACAACAACCTTACTTTCGCTTCTTAGTAGTGCGCTTGGTTGTGGTTTTCTTTGTTGTTCGCTTCTTTGCTTTAGCCGCCATTACAACTCACCTCCCTTCGCATTCTCTATAACTATAGTTTAGGTATGTAATATTTCTGAATAGTTGCATACAAATATTTCGGGAGATAATACTCATTTAGTACTATTTTGATCATTGTACTTTTTATTTTTTGTGTCAAGAAAACTGATCAGCCTCAAAAAATCACATTTAGGTTGAGAAACAAACAAAAAATAATAATTTGATTTATTACTTTTTTGTTACAAATAAAACGTGAAAATAAGTTATCAATAGCTAAGTAGTGTTAATAAATACTAAATTTAGCTTAGAAGCACTCTAATAAATTGGCAAGAAAAAGTAATGTCTAAAGTCTAAATACGAGGATTTAGAATATCTCTCCCTAAATAATCTCTTAATACCTCAGGAACAATAACACTTCCGTCTTTTTGTTGATAGTTCTCAAGAATAGCAATAATGGTTCTTCCAATAGCAAATGCTGTACCGTTAAGAATATATGCATATAGTGTTTGATCGCCAGATCTGTAGCGAATATTAAGACGACGTGATTGAAAGTCAGTCACTGTGGAAACGGATGTTACTTCGCGGTATTTTCCTTGAGAAGGAATCCATGCTTCTAAATCAAATTTGCGAGCTGCAGGAAAACCCAGATCTCCTGTACACATCTTAACGACCTGATAAGGAATCTCAAGCGATTGAAACAATTTTTCTTCAAGTCCTAACAGATATTCATGTTCCTCATCATCTTTGTTTTGCTCAACAAAGCTCACCATCTCGACTTTATCAAATTGATGGACCCGTAAAATCCCACGTGTATCTTTACCATAAGATCCTGCTTCTCGACGAAATGCAGAAGAGAATCCTACATAACGCTTCGGAAGTTCTTTAATATTTAAAACTTCATTCATATGCATAGGGACAAGTGCATGCTCTGCAGTCCCAACGAGTACCAAATCATCAGAAGGTATGGAAAACATGTCTTCTTCTCCTCCATGCTCCATATACCCAAGTCCCCTCATAACCTCTTTTTTGATAAGAACAGGAGGTATAACAGGGGTGAAACCTTCTTTAATAAGAAAATCAAACGCGTATTTGACCAAAGCAAATTCAAGTAAGACTCCCTCATTTTTTAGATAAGCAAAACGAGCACCCGATACTTTAGCAGCCCGTTCAATATCAATGATGTCCAGTTTTTCACCTAGTTCCACATGATCTCGAGGATGAAATGAAAGTTTGGTTGGCTCTTTGAACTTTCTTAGAACTTCATTCGCGGTGTCGTCTTTTCCCACTTTTACATCAGGCTTAGGTGGATTAGGGATAGAAAGAAGCATACGCTGCAATTCCTCTTTCACTGCTGATAATGCGTGTTCTTTTTGCTCAAGAAGAACCTTAAGTTTTTTCCCCTCTTCTATTGCTTTTTTCCGCTCTTTTTCATTGTGTGAACCAGCTAACTTTGCTAATCTATTGCGCTCCTCCCGCAGTGTCTGTACAGATGTTGCTAACTCACGATATTTCTTATCAATCTCAAGTATATGATCTACATCAATTGTTATACCCTTATTAAGAGCTGCTGCTTTGATAGCCTGAGGATCTGCACGAAGATGATTAATATCAATCATAAGGGGATTATATCGCTTCTACTCAGTATGGTCAATGAAGAGTCTATTTCTTCTCAGCTACCTTTTTAGTCTTGGGTGAAGACTTAGAAGTTGAAGCTGTTTTTTTAGCTGTCTTCGGTGAAGTTTTTGCTTCCTTTTTCTTATCTTCAGCAGTTTGTTCCTTCTTTAAGGTGCCTGCATATATTTTGGAAAGGGCTGATTTGAGACGAGCAGCTTTGTTAGTATGGATGATATTTTTCTTAGCTGCTTTATCAATTGCCTTAAAGGCAGCGCTTACTGCCTCTGCTGTAGGATTTTCTTTTGCTTTTTTGAGAAGCTGCTTATAAAGTGCCTTAATGCGCTTATTGGCACGAGTTCTCTTGATATCTTGTCGGAGTTTTTTCTTCGCGTGTTTTAAGACTGGCATAACAGTATTTTAGCATGATATACTTTAAAAAACAACTTTTGAGCTTGTTCTAAGCTTTTTTTATTTTCTATATAAATCTTTTGATTATGAATGTTGCTGTTTACAAAAAAGGAATTCACTCTAACGTTTGATATATATGAAAGATATTTTTCGCAAAGGATTCACGATTCTTCTAAAAAGACAGACAAACATTCTTTCAGCTGCTTATGTCATCATGGCCACTGTCATTATCTCCCAAATTCTTGGATTGTTTCGTAACCGCCTACTAGTTTCTATCTTCGGAGCAACAAATGAATTGGGTCTTTATAACTACGCTGCTATCCTACCGGATACTATTTTCCAACTTATTATTGCTTCCGCTCTATCATCAGCATTTATACCCATTTTCTCAGATTATCTCTCAAAAGGACAGGAAAAAGAAGCTCACTCTATGGCATCTACACTTCTTACTTTAGGTTTGAGTATTTTTTTCCTTATCTCTTCTCTACTTTTTATCTTTGCACCGTTTTTTCTTCAGCTTTTCAACTTAGGAAAAAATTTTACGATTGATCAGATGGATCTTATGGCAAACTTGATGAGACTCTTAATTGTAGGGCAGCTTATTTTTATCATTGGAACATTTTTTACAGCTTTGCTTCAATCATATAATCATTTTTTTCTTCCTGGATTTGCAGCAGCCTTCTACAACCTAGGTATTATTGTTGGAATTTTTCTTCTTCACAATATATTTGGAATTTACGCTGCACCTCTTGGCGTCATCTTAGGTGCGACCACATATCTTATTTTTCAAATTCCAGTAGCAAAAAAAATAGGATTCTCATTTACACCCTCATCACTTCTTTGGCATCACGAAGGAGTAAAAAAAATATTTGCTCTCATGTGGCCTCGAACGGTTCAAGTAGCAATTCAACAAGCAGGTACAATTGCACTAGCAGCAGTCATAGGATTTATGCTTGATCCAGGACGCATGCATCTTCTCTTTGATTATGCAAAAGTCCTCATGTTTGCACCAGTGTCTCTTATCGGTTTTAGCATTTCTCAAGCTGCCTTTCCAGTTCTCTCGCGCGAAAAAAATAGTCTTGAAAATTTTAAACTTACATTTTTAAGCAGCTTCAATCAAATGCTTTATCTTATACTTCCCATATCAGCTATAATTCTTGTTTTGCGAATCCCTATAGTACGTCTAGTCTATGGTGCTGATATGTTTGATTGGGAGGCCACATTGATTACTGGACGTACACTGGCATTTCTCTCCTTGTCTATCTTTGCACAAGGATTGATTGTTCTATTTTATCGGGCTTTTTATGCTCTCCACAATTCCACTATACCACTTCTGACCAGCACAATATCAACGCTCGTTCTTATTATATTAAGCTATATTTTTGTAATATTAAATCACTTAGGAATAGAGAGCGTAGCAGTCGCATTCTCTATTGCAAATATTCTACAATTGTTACTCCTTTTTGTCTTGCTGGATAAAAAAATAGGCGGATTTAATAAACAATCTCTTCTAAAATCCTTAGTTAAATTTTTCTTCACTACTATTCTTACAGGATTAGCTCTTTATATCCCTATTAAACTCCTTGATAAATTTGTTATTGATACAACACGAACAGTAAATCTTATTATTCTGACAGGTATATCAAGCTGTGCGGGACTTTCTTTCTATCTTTTCCTTACGTGGCTTTTCAAAATTAGGGAGGCAACAACATATCTTCTAATAATGCAACGAGTTGGTAACTGGCGGGAAATACTTAAAAAGAGTGGAGAAGTCATCGATGCCAACCGTACTACTCCCTAATTATGGTCTCACTTTCTTATATCACTAGCAATCCTGACAAAGCAAAACATATGAGCAGGCTCTTAGGATATGAAGTCAAGCCTGTGTCTCTTATCATCCCTGAAATCCAATCATTAGACTTGCAAGAGGTAATTATGCACAAAACACAAACAGCCTATAATATACTTAAGAAGCCACTTTTCCTTGATGATGTGTCGCTTGTTATCTATTCTATGAATAGATTGCCAGGACCCTTCATTAAATTTTTTATTCAAGAATTGGGAAGTGAAAAACTTTGTGAAATTGTTGACCTCTTTCCATCGCGCGATGCATGCGCACAAACAATAATAGGATACCACGATGGAGAAAACATGCATTTCTTTAAAGGGGAAGTGAGAGGACAAATTGCGCTAAAGCCTAGAGGTAAAAAAGGATTTGGTTGGGATAATATCTTTATTCCTCAAGGTCATTCAAAAGTACGAGCAGAGATGAGTGATGAAGAATATGATCAGACATCACCTCGAACTATAGCTCTAACTCAACTTAAGGCATTTCTTCAGCACTAAAAAATCCGCTTCATCGCGTAAGATTTTGGTTAATAAAATGCGATTTAACGGATTATTTTCTTAATTTAATACTCCATGCCGCCCATTCCGCCTGCACTCCCTGCTCCACCTGCAGGTTTTTCTTCTGGAATATCGGTCACAAGAGCTTCTGTTGTAAGAATCATGGTCGCAACAGAAACAGCGTTCTGAATAGCTGTTCGTACTACCTTTAGAGGATCAATAATACCTTCTTTCATCATGTCCACAGGCTTTGCTGTCTCAGCAGACTCTATTTGCATTACATTGAATCCTTGTCCACTTGCTGCTGCTTCTCGCGCTTTGGCAATTAACATTCCTGCATCAAGACCAGCATTTTCCATCAGTTTTTTGAATGGAGCTTCAAGTGCACGCTTCACAATTTCATAACCAAATACTTGATCACGACTTGCACCTGTTTTTTCAAATCCTGAGATATCAAGTCGTCGTGCGACATCAAGAAGTGCAACCGATCCTCCGGGAACAATTCCTTCTTCAAGTGCTGCCTTCGTTGCGGCAACAGCATCGTTGACTCGTTCCTTTTTATCCTTAAGCTCTACTTCAGTTGCTGCTCCCACATTAATTACTGCTACTCCTCCTGAAAGCTTTGCCAGGCGTTCTTGAAGTTTCTCACGATCGAACTCAGATGTAGTTTTCTCTATTGCCATCTTAATCTGAGCAATTCGTGCCTCAATCGCAGCTCTATCTCCTTTACCTCCAATAATTCGCGTGTTGTCTTTATCTGCCCAGACCTTATCAGCTCGACCACAGTCCTCAATAGTAACACTCTCTAATTTTCGACCTGTATCCTCAGAGATAACAGTTCCGCCAGTTAAAATAGCGATATCCTGAAGCATTTCTTTTCTGCGATCACCAAAACCTGGAGCTTTAACAGCAAGCGTATTAAATGTACCCCGAAGCTTATTTACAACAAGTGTTGCCAAAGCCTCTCCCTCTATATCATCAGCAATAATTACAAGATTCTTAGTTACCTTAACAAGATTTTCAAGGAAGGGAAGAAGATCATTAAGTGCGGAAATCTTTTTATCAGTAATAAGAATATATGGATTTTCAATTTCAGCTTCCATCTTTTCGGGAATAGTCACAAAGTATGGAGAAACATAACCTTTATCAAATTCCATTCCTTCTTTATACTCAATCTCAGTTGTCAATCCTCGTCCTTCCTCAACAGTAACTACACCATCTTTACCTACTTTCTTTAAAGCTTCAGCAATCAATTGACCAAGCTGCGCATCACCAGCTGAAATTGTTGCAACATTGGCAATATCTGATTCAACAATATCTTTTGCCATACCCTTAAGAAGTTCAACTGCTTCTTCTCCTGCTTTTTCTATACCACGTCTCATAACCATAGGATTTGATCCTGCTGTTATCATCTTGATACCCTCATTAACAATAGCGCGCGCAAGAACTGTTGAGGTAGTTGTTCCATCACCTGCTACATCAGCTGTTTTTTGTGCGGCTTCCTTAACAAGCTGTGCACCTATATTCTCAAATGGGTCTTTTAATTCAATCTCTTTAGCTACTGATACCCCATCATGAATCACCTGTGGTGATCCCCACTTTTTATCAAGTGCAACGTTGCGTCCCTTGGGACCAAGCGTTATCGCAACAGCATCTGCTAGTTGATTTACTCCCTGTTGTAGTAATTGTCTTGCTTCTGCACCGTATTTTATTTGTTTAGCCATAAGTGATAACCTCCTTTACTCAACGATTGCTAATATATCGTCTTGTTTAACAATCATCCATTCTTCAGAACCAACTTTTATCTCATTTCCTCCCCATTTCTTATACATTACTTTCTGACCTACCTTAACTGCCATAGGAAGCGTTTTACCTTCTGGGGTTACTTGACCACTACCAACTGCCATTACTGTACCTATTTGAGGTTTTTCCTTGGCAGTATCAGGAAGAATAATTCCACTTGGTGTTTTTTCTTCTGCTTCTTCTGGTTTGATTAAAACGTTATCAAAAAGTGGTTTTATAGATATATTTGTTGATGTTTTGTTTGCCATATGAATCTCTTTTTTTATGAATAATCACTCACTCAATTACACTGCTAATTTATAGCGTAAGTTTTTTTGATTGTCAATACCCTATAGTTGAGTTAACGGAATCATTTTTATGAATATAGATACTGGGGTTGACACCTTATCTTATCTTACTCTACGATAAAAGGGTATATTAATATGTTCTCTGCCAAAAAATTAATACTTATTGGATTTATCTTGATCCTTCTTATTGCGATTCCTTTAACACTTTATTTTATACAGCAACAGCAGGAAATTCGCTCTAGAGCTCAAGCAGCAACGACACTCTCATTTACACCTCCAACATCCTCAGTCAACGTTGGAGATGTTGTATCACTTGACCTGATGGTAAATCCCAACAGCAATCTTGTCTCTTTTGTAAGATTAGAAATCCTTTATGATTCAACCAAGCTTGCAACTGCTTCTGGTAATCAAGGAAAAGCATTTGAGCCCAATACTTTGGCATTTCCCTCTATTACTGAAGGACCAATATACGAAGACGGAAGAATTCTCGTAACACTTTCTGTCGGTTCAGATCCCACTAAAGCAATTCAGACACCCACAAAAGTTGCTACCTTCCAATTCATCGCTAAAGAACCAACTACTACTCCAACACAAGTTACACTAGGTCCAACTCAGACTCAAGTACTCTCAATAGGCCCTGAGGATCAAGCCAGTGAAAATGTTCTCTCTAGCACCTCACCTGCAGCTATATCCATAGGAGGAGCAGCACCAACACCTACTCCAACTGCTAGTATTACAACGACACCCCCACCAACTCCCACACCCACGATTACTACAACAAACACTCTTCCTGTTTGTTCGACATTCACCGCTACAGTTGCTTCTGGATCTGCTCCCGTCAATGTTACCTTCAACGTTATAGGAAGTGATTCTGATGGAACTATTGAGAAAGTTACTATAAATTATGGAGATAATAACGTCATTAATTACACCGACAATCTGGGAGTGGAAGAGGTCGATACTACTTATACACATACTTATTCATCTGCTGGGCAATATACCGCTCAAGCACTACTTACTGATGATAAAGGTGGTGTCAGCTCAGCTGAGAGTTGTAAAACCACTGTTACCATTGCTGGAACACCTACCGCAACACCTACAGGCACACTCACACCTACTGCCACTTCTACGCCTACAGCAACACCCACAACTGGTGTTGATACACCTACACCCACAATGGAACAACCGGGACCTGGATCAACAGTTATCGGTCTAGGAGCATTCTTTACAGTGCTAAGTATTATCGGGGCAATCCTCTTCTTTACACTCTAAAACAAAAAAACTAAAAACAAACTGAAATCGGATTTTAACTCTCTCTTAATTAGTTGCAAAATGAGTTATCTGCGATTTGCTATGAACTTTTAATAAGCGAGTAAAGAGCTTCTTGTGGAAGATGAATTTTACTTTGCTGGAAAAGACGAGATTTACCTCTCTTTTGTGCTTCAAGAAGCTTATCTTTACGAGTCCTATCCCCTCCGCTCATTTTTGCAAGTACGTCTTTTCTAAAGGGAGGTATCTCCTCACGAGCTACAATATTGCCATTTACAACAGATTGTATAATTTGTCTGAATTGTTGACGTGGAAGTGATTCTTTGAGTTTTACAGCTTTCTCTCGTGCTAGAGAAATTGCCTCATCTTTATAAACAAGCTCAGAGAGCACATCAATTGGATTGTCATTAATACGTACCTCAAGTTGGGCAAGATCTGCCTCTTTATAATCTAAAAGTTCATAGTCAAGACTAGCATATCCGCTAGATATAGACTTTAACTCAGCGGATAGTCCGCGTACAAACATTGTATAAGGCATTTCGTAACTTAAAGTCGCATACGATTCACGGTACTGCATATCAACAAGAATTCCTTTTCGCTTTTGACACACTGTCATAACCCCTCCGACATATTCTTTGGGAACATATACAGTAAGCAACATATATGGTTCTAATATTTTCCCATCATCTTCTTTTTTATATAAAACCTGTGGCATGGTAAGCAGTAGATCCAGTCCAAATTCTTTCTGAAGTCTTTCTTTGACAATTTCGGCATGGAGTAAACCTAAAAAACCTACTCTAAAACCACTACCAAGATATGCTGAATACTCTTCAGAGTAGGTGATAGCTGTGTCATTAAGAGAAAGTTTACCTAAAGCATCGCGAAGATGAATAAAATCCTTCTGATCCTTAGGATACATGCCAAAAAATACCATAGGCTTAGGTGTTGTATATCCTGGTAAAGGTTCAGCAAATCTTCCATAACTTATTATTGTGTCTCCAACACGAGCTTCTCTGATATTTTTTATTCCACAGATAACATATCCTATTTCTCCTGTAGTAAGTTCTTCACTAGATCTAAGAAAAGGAGAGAAATAGCCAATATCTGTCACCTCAGACGTGACGTTACTTTGATAAAAAGTTACTTTATCACCTTTTTTAAGACTACCATCAATAATACGTATGTACGTAACAACTCCTCGATACTCATCATAGACTGCATCAAAAATTAGAGCTCTGAGAGTTCCCAAAGGATTACCTGAGGGGGAAGGGATTTTTTGTACTATCCTTTCCAGAAGCTGAGGAACGTTCTCTCCTGTCTTTGCTGAGATTAACAAAATCTCTTCTTTCTGAAATCCAAAAATATCCACAAGCTCTTTCATAACCGTTGCTGTCATTGCATTAGGAAGATCAATTTTATTGATCACTGGTATCATCACAAGTCCTTCTTTCTTTGCAGCATAGAAATGCGCAACGGTCTGCGCCTGAATACCTTGAGTTGCATCTACAAGAAGAATCGCTCCTTCACATGCTGCCAGAGTTCGTGAAACTTCATAAGAAAAGTCCACGTGACCTGGTGTATCAATCAAATTAAGTTCATAATTGACACCGTTGAGTACATAATTCATACGAACAGGAGCAAGTTTAATGGTAATTCCTCGCTCTCTACTTATAGGATTTTGATCGAGGAATTGCTCACTCAACTTGTCCTTTGAGACCGTATTTGTTATCTCAAGCAATCGATCAGAAAGGGTTGATTTACCATGATCTATGTGCGCAATAATAGCAAAATTTCTAATATGTTCTTGTTTCATAGCGATCACATTTTAGCGTATTATGCTTAGATTCGCAAAAAAAATTATCTTGTCAATTCAAAATATCTTGCTACAATATTAAAATGCAAAAGTTACAAATTACTATCTTTTTAACTATTATTTTGCTTTTTGCAATTGTCGTTGTCATGACTCAATCATCAAGTACTGCAGAAAAAGATAAAAAACAAGTTTCCATATCAGATATTCCAGCACAGATTACTCTCATTCCCACACAACCACCAATAAACCTTAACACCCCAGAAATTGAAAAAAGCAATCAACAAAACATGCTTAATCAACAAGAGCTTGAAGCGTATAAAACAGCCTCTGCAACTGCTACTATCTCAACAACTAAAGGAGATATCGTTCTTGAGCTTTATGGTGAGCAAGCACCTTACACAGTTGCAAATTTTATAAAAAAAGCAAAAGATGGCTTTTATAAAAACCTCACTTTTCATCGTGTTGAGGACTGGGTTATTCAAGGAGGAGACCCCAAAGGAGATGGAACAGGAGGAGGTAATATGAAAACAGAGCTTAATGATAAACCTTTTGTACGAGGTTCATTAGGCGTTGCCAGAGGAAGCAATATAGAGATTTCAAATGATGCTCAGTTTTTTATCACTAAAACTGATGCTTCACATCTTAATAATCAATATACAAATTTTGGGATGGTTAAGGAAGGATTAGATGTTGTTGATAAGATCGAAATTGGAGATAAAATCCTAAATATAACAATTCAATAAAATACAAATTCTCTTTCTGACACAAGGAAATGCCTACTAAGAAAAACCAACTAAGTTTACCAACGGAAGGTCGCAAACGCCTTATTTGCTTCTGCTTGGCGAAGAGTCATATCGCGCTTTCTGATAGCCTCACCCTCGTTATTTGCGGCCGCTATTAACTCTGCTGCTAATTTCTCAGCAAATGTATGATACTCTTTATTTGGCCTTTTTCTTGCAGCTTCGATTATCCAACGAATAGCAAGAGCCATGCGTCGGTCATGCTTGACCTCAACAGGAACCTGAAAATTTGCACCTCCAATTCGTCTTGCCTTAATTTCCATTTTAGGACCTACATTTTGAAGTGCTTTTTCAAAAATCTGTACAGGATCCTGATTAGTTTGCTCCTTAATTAGTTTAAATGCTGTATAGACGTGCTTTTCAGCAATAGACTTTTTACCGTCTCTCATAATACGGTTAATAAGTTTAGCAACCATAACATTGTTATAGATTTTGTCTGGTTCAATTTGTCGTTTTTGAATTTTTGCGTGTCTCATAAATTACTTGGTAGCAGCTTGCGGCATCTTGGCGCCGTATTTACTTCGGGAAGTTTTTCTTCCTTCAACACCTAAAAGATCAAATTTACCTCTCACAATGTGATATTTGACTCCCGGAAGATCCTTTACACGTCCCCCTCTTACCAATACAATACCGTGTTCAGAAAGTGTATGTCCAATTCCTGGAATATAAGCGGTGACTTCGACTTTATTGGATAGTTTTACACGAGCTACTTTTCTAAGAGCTGAATTTGGTTTTTTAGGAGTCATCGTTTTCACCAACGTAACGACGCCACGCTTCTGAGGTGCGGCTAGCTCCTTATATACTCTATCTTTAGCATTAAAGAAACGACGAAGTGCGGTGGCTTTCACCTTCTTCGTTTTTTGTTTTCTACCATGTTTTGCTAATTGTGATAATGTTGGCATAGGCAATAAAAATTTATATATTAAACTCTGAGGCTATTATACCACAGAAAGCTCTCTATAGGAATAACTTTAAAAGGAGGAGTTTCCCTGAAGAAAACTTTACGCGGCAGCCTCTATGGTTTGATCTACATTTGTTTCTTCAGCTTTTTTAGTCAACTCTTCTGTTGTTGCTTGGATGTCCGCAAGTTCCTTTCCTTCAACAGGAATCAATCTTCCAATTATCACATTCTCTTTAAGTCCGATAAGTTTATCTTCTCTTCCCTCAAGAGCTGCCTCTGTTAAGACTTTAGTTGTTTCCTGGAAAGAAGCTGCTGAAAGCCATGAATCTGAAAAGAGAGCAGCCTTGGTTATTCCTAAGATTACCTGTCGTCCAGTGGCAGGATTACCTCCCTCAGAAAGCACTTCCGCATTAATTTCCTCAAATTTCGCCCGTGTTACAAAATCTCCAGGAATAAGTGATGTATCTCCAACGCTCTCAACAACAATTTTATCAGACATCTTACGAACAATAACCTCAAAGTGCTTATCATTTATAGAAATGCCTTGTGACTCATACACTTTCTGAATTTCAGAAATCAAATATTTCTGAGCTTGCCCAAGTCCACCTATCTTCAATACCTCTTTGGGATCAAGATAACCTTGCGCCAGAGGAGTACCAGCTGCAATCTCCTGACCATCTTCAACTGCGAGAGTGGCAGCGAGAGGAACAAAGTATTCTTGAACTTCAATAGGCTTCATACGGGTATTTCTAACTTGTATTCTATATCCTTCATCTGTAGTCTCAATCTTAACTCTTCCTGAAATCTCTGAAATAGGTGCTAAATTTTTTGGTGTTCTCATTTCAAATAATTCTTCAACACGAGGTAAGCCTTGAGTAACATCGGACATAACAACGCCTCCAAAGTGTCGAACACGCATAGTCAACTGAGTACCTGGCTCTCCAATACTCTGGGCAGCAACAACTCCTACAGGAACACCAACCTTTACTTTACGACGAGTAGAGAAATCCCATCCATAACAGGTGGCACAAACTCCATATGCCAATTTACACATTAAAGGTGTACGTATTTCAACCTCTGTGACTTCATTATCCACTAAAAGTTTCACATTTTCTTCATTTAGCTCCTCGCCTGCTTTGAGTATCACTTTACGACTCTTGGTCGTAGCATTGGTTGCAAGGAATCTACCTAAAATTCTATCTGCAAATGCAGTTGTTCTTTCCTGATCTGTATTACTAATAACAATTCCTTCTGTTGTGCCGCAGTCTTCTTCCATAACAATAACATCATGAGCAACGTCTACTAATCGTCGAGTAAGGTATCCAGCATTAGCTGTTTTCAAAGCTGAGTCAGTGAGACCTTTTCGTGATCCTCTTGCAGATGCTACGTATTCAAAGATTGAAAGACCTTCGCGGAAATTGGATTTTATTGGAAGTTCAACGATTTTCCCGAGAGGATCAACAATAAGTCCTCGAATAGCGGAAAGCTGTTTAAGCTGTTCCACACCAGCACGAGAGCCTCCAGAATCAATACTAATCTTTATTGGATTATCCTCTTTCAAACTATTCCATGTAAGACGAGCAATTTCATCAGTTGTTTTAAGCCATACTTCATTGGAAAGTCTCTTCTTTTCTTCAAGAGTAATTAAACCTCGCTGGTACTCATCCTCAATTGCAGCAACTTTTTTGTCAGCCTCTGCAAGAAGTTTATTTTTCTCAGGAACAATTTCGCAGTCAAAAACGGAAACAGAAAGACCTGAAATTGTTGCCCCGTAAAATCCAAGATCTTTGATAGAATCAATAAGAGTTGTTACTTCATCATTTGAGCAAATCTTCATTGCTTTAGTAATCAATCTTTTAATACCAGCAGCATTTACTGCTTCGTTAATATAATCAAATTGTTGAGGAAGAAGTTCATTAAAACGAATTCTACCTACACTAGTCTCTATAATTTGAGATTGATTATTCTTACTAATCCTTACCTTGATAGGTTCTCGAAGTTTGATTTTACCAAGATCATAAGCCATAATTGCACTGATCTCATTCTCAAAATAAGCCATACTATCATCGCTTTTTCGAAGTGACCCATCAAGTGATGTCAGGAAATAGATTCCTTGTGCCATTTCTTTATTAGGAAGTGTGATAGGTGATCCGTCTGCTGGTTTAAGAAGATTATGGTTGGGCATCATTAATTCTTTTGCTTCTTGCTGAGCTTTTTTAGAAAGAGGAATATGTACAGCCATCTGATCTCCATCAAAATCTGCGTTGTATCCAGCACAGACACAAGGATGAAGTTGAATTGCTGATCCCTCAATAAGTACAGGATAGAAAGCCTGAATACCTAATTTATGAAGCGTCGGAGCGCGATTCAATAATACTGGATGATTTTTTGTAATTTCCTCAAGAATGTCAAAAACCTCTGGTGGTCTTTTCTCAATATACCTTTTGGCTGACTTAATATTGGTTGCAAGCCCACGAACGATTACTTCACGAAGAACAAATGGCTTAAACATTTCAAGTGCCATTTCTTTAGGAAGACCGCATTGATTAAGTTTAAGCTCAGGTCCAACGACGATAACTGATCTTCCTGAATAGTCAACGCGCTTACCAAGCAGATTTTGTCGGAATCTACCCTGCTTTCCTCTAAGCATATCAGAAAGAGATCGCAGAGGAGTTGCAATAGTTTGACCACCTCTTTGGGAAGAATCAATAAGTGAATCCACTGCTTCTTGAAGCATGCGTTTCTCATTTCTTAAGATTATCTCTGGTGCTCCAAGAGCAATTAAATGCTTAAGTCTATTGTTCCTATTGATAACTCTTCGATAAAGATCATTTAAATCAGAGGTAGCAAATCTCCCCCCAGCCAGCTGTACCATAGGACGAAGGTCTGGTGGAATAACTGGAAGAATCGTCAATATCATGGATGCAGGTGATACACCGGCCTTTCGCATATTTTCAACAAGTCGAAGACGTTTAATTATTTTAAGATACCTCTGACCGCTTGCCTTCTCAGCCTCAGTTCTCAACTCTCCAATTAACTTTGAAAGATCAAGTGAGCTTACAAGCTCCAAAAGCGATTCTGATCCTGTCTTAATGGTAAAGAAAATAGGTATTTCATACTCAAGCAACTTGTAATATTCATCTTCAGAAAGAACGCTTCCTACATGAAGACTTTTAAGAAGTCTGACGAGTGTATCCGCAATTTCATCAATCTTTTTGGATTCATTTTCAAATGTCTCTTTAAGGCGAGTTATTCTTTGTCTTTTAGCTAGATTTAGCTCCTCTGCAATAAGTTGTCGTTGTTCTTTCTTAACGTTTTCATTTTTAACTTCTTGTTCTTTTTCCTTGATTTCTGCATTGATACGTTCTTCCTCTTCTCTCATCTTATCTTTTAGTGCTTGTTTTCTGTTCTCAATATTTTTCATGAGAACCTCCAGGGACTCTTTTTTCTTCTGCTCATCTACAGCAGTAACAAGATATGAAGCATAATAGATAACTGATTCGAGATTTTTCTGAGGAATATCAAGAAGAATTGACAGAGGCGATGATGCTCCTTTGAAATACCATACATGAGCTACAGGGGCAGCAAGACTTATATGTCCAAGACGCTCGCGTCGAACACGAGAGAGAGTCACCTCAACGCCACACTTATCACAGATAATTCCTTTATATCTGATTCTTTTATATTTTCCACAGTAACATTCCCAATCTTTTGTAGGACCAAAAATCCTCTCGTCAAAAAGACCATCTTTTTCAGGTCTAAGAGTTCTGTAATTGATTGTCTCAGGTTTTGTAACTTCTCCATATGACCATGCTGCAATATCATCTTTATTTGCAAGCAATAGTTTGAGAGCTTTAAAATCTGATACTGTTAAATCTTTTAGTTGTTTTCTTTGAACAAGATTATTCATTATTTGTCACTCCTTCCGCACTGACATTTTCTGACGTCTCGGTTTCATAACCCGCATCAGCTGCAACCTGAGTCTCTGCAGCTAATTCATGCTGAAGCTCTTCTGCTTCTTTTTTGACCTCTTCACTCACTTCATCTGAAACCTCATTATACACTGTTGCACCTATTGGCACAACATTAAGACCAAGAGATTGTAACTCTTTAATTAGAACTTTAAATGACTCTGGTACTTTTGGCGTAGGTATATCTGTTCCTTTAACTATAGCTTCGAATGCTTTGGCTCGACCAATAACATCATCTGCTTTTATTGTAAGCATCTCTTGAAGAATATGACGGGCGCGATGCGCCTCTAGAGCCCATACTTCCATCTCTCCAAGTCTCTGACCACCCATCTGAGCTTTACCTCCAAGAGGCTGCTGTGTGACCAGAGAGTAAGGACCAGTTGACCTTGCATGTGTTTTATCCTCTACCATATGGATCAACTTCATAATATATTCAATTCCTACCACCACTGGATTCTCATATGGCTCGCCTGTTCTGCCATCATAGAGTGTCACCTTTCCATTCACTGGAAGACCTGCTTTCTTTAAAAGATCAATAATCCTCTCCTCAGGAATATGCTCAAAAACAGGAACAGCAATTTTCATACCTAACTTTTGTGCAGCAAATCCAAGATGTGCTTCTAAAATTTGTCCCAGATTCATACGAGCAAGAATAGACATCGGAGAAATTATTATGTCAACTGGTGTTCCATCTTCAAGATAAGGCATATCTGAGGCTGGAAGTATGCGTGAGATAATTCCTTTGTTACCATGACGACCAGCGAGCTTATCCCCCACCACAACATGTCGGAATTGTGCTACCTCAACAATAATTTTCTTAAGTGTTCCTGGCTCAAGTTCATCGCCTTTCTTGCGATCCAACACTTGTACAGAAATTACTGTCCCTCTTTCTCCATGAGGCATACGCAATGAAGTGTCGCGTACTTCTCTTGCTTGCTCTCCAAAGATAGCTCGAAGAAGTCTCTCCTCAGCAGTAAGCTCTGTCTCTCCTTTGGGTGCAATCTTACCGACAAGAATATCACCCGGTCCCACCTCAGATCCAACAACAATGATCCCATCTTCATCTAGATGAGCAAGTTCCTCTTCTCCTACATTGGGAATATCTGGAGTAATCTCCTCAGGACCAAGTTTGGTTTCAACAACTGAAGCTTCATATTTTTCAATATGAATAGAAGAAAGAACATCTTCTTTAACAAGTCTGTCTGAGATAACAATTGCATCTTCATAGCCCAACCCATCAAGTGAAGCATAAGCAATAAGAAGATTTTGACCCAAAGCCAACTCTCCATTCTGAGATGATGGTCCATCAATTAATAAATCACCCTTTTTCACGCGTTGTCCTTCAGTCACGACTGCTTTTTGTGTATAGGAAGTTGCATTCGATGTTCTCCTAAATGATGTAATAGGAAATGTGACTTTTTCTCCCTTGTCTCCCTCAAGAATGACTTTATTCGCATCAACAAATGTGACTGTGCCATCAAAGGGTGCTCTTACAACTCTACCCATAACTTCTGACACGATAGATTCCATACCAGTACCTATTGTTGGACTATCTGGTTTTACAAGCGGTACTGCTTGACACTGCATATGGGTACCCATCAATGCGCGATTAGCTTCATCATGAGCTACAAAAGGAATAAGCGAAGCACTTGTACCCACAACCTGTCTAGGAACAACATCAATATACTCAATGAGTTCTTTATCAACCTCAATGAAATCTCCCTTATATCGTGCAGGAACACGGGAATCAAGTATTTCACCATTCTCTCCTATGTTTACACCTGCATGAGTTATATATTTAGTTCTTTCATCGTCCGCTGCCAGATACTCAATTTCATCGCTTACTCTCACAACAGTTTTATTGCCTACTTTTTCTTTTATGACTTTTCTATATGGAGCCTCTAGAAATCCATATTCATTCACACGAGAATAAAGCGCCATGTAAGTCACAAGACTAATGTTTGGTCCTTCAGGAGAACGAATAGGATCAATACGTCCATATTGCGAACTATTGATATCGCGGATAGAGAATGCTGCTCTCTCACGAGATATACCTCCGGCACCCATAACAGTAAGACGATTCAAATTATCTATCTCTGAAAGCGGATTAGTTTGATCAAGAATTGTTGAAAGTTGAGAAGTTCGGAAGAACTCATTAATTGAAGCCATGATTGGTCGAGCATTGATCAGATTGGAGACAGTAACTGGCTGATCAGTCTGCATGAGACTCATTCGTTCTTTAATACTTCTTTCAAGTCTTAATACTCCTACCCTAAATGCATTAGTGGCAACCAATTCCCCCACACTTCTGACTCGTCTATTAGCTAGACTATCAATATCATCTACAATACCCTTACCTTGATTGAGCATGATAAGATAGCTAATTGTGGCGACTATATCATCAGGTGTAAGAACTCTCTCATCCGACGGATTAAAAGTTGGAACTTCTCGCAATCTCTTATTCATTTTGTATCGGCCCACAACGCCAAGATCATAGCGCCTATTATTGAAAAAGAGATTGATGAAACTCTCCTTCACCTTATCATATACAATCGGCTCTCCAGGATGCATTCTCTTAAAGATTTCAATAATTGCTTCTGATTCACTACCTGTTTCGTCTTTCTGAAGGGTATTAGCAATCAAGGATTCAGCGTCATCATTCTCCAGATCTGAAAATCTTTCTTTAATAGATTCATTGGAAGAGATACCGATAGCTCGAAGGAAAGTCGTTGCTAAGAATTTTCGACGCCTATCAATTTTGACAGTAATTGTTCCATAACGTGTTGTCGAAAACTCGAGCCAAGATCCATGTGTTGGTCTAATCTCAGCTGAGTAAAGTGTCTTTCCTGTCGCCGGATCTTGAGATGCAGTAAAGAAAACTCCAGGAGAGCGAACTATCTGACTCACAACTGCTCGCTCTATCCCGTTAATGATAAAAGTCCCTCGATCAGTCATTTGTGGAATATCACCTAGGAATACTTCAGCATCATGAGTAGTGTTTGTTCTAAGATTGGTTAATTTTACCTTTACATAAAGTGGAGCATCATAGGTAAGTCCTTTTAAGAAAGCATTCTCAGGAGTATTGGAGGCTTCCCCAATCCTATATTCACCAAACTCAAGACTCCAATTCTTTCCTGTAAAATCATCAATAGGAGAAACCTCTTGGAGAATTTGTCCAATTTGCTTGTCAAGAAAATTTTTATAGGACGTCTTTTGAAGTGCTAATAAATCTAATTTTGGTAAAGATGAATAGTGTTTACCCCAGTTATGGCGAATAATTGAATTGTGATCTGATTTTGACTTTGGCATCGGTTTTTATTTAGTCTTGGCAGGTACTTAAATAAACGACAAAAGACGCAAAGGGTTCTTACCCTTGCATCTTAGGGATATCTGTGTCACTATGTATAGCATAAAATTACTCGTTATGTCAATACCTAAATTATCAACTTGCTAATAGAAATTATTCAAAATAGCATCACCTAAGCACATGGTATAATAACAGCATGAAAGCAAGAGAAATAGTGGATAGATATATAACTTTTTTTGAAAAGAGAGGTCACAAAAGAATTGCTAATGCACCTCTTGTTCTTGTGAATGATCCAACAACCCTATTTACAAGTTCAGGAATGCAAGCGCTACTCCCCTATTTGTTAGGAGAAGAACATCCAGCAGGAAAACGTCTAGTCAATGTGCAAAACTGCCTACGATCTCAAGATATTGATGAAGTTGGAGACAATAGACACACAACTTTTTTTAGAATGCTTGGCAATTGGAGTCTTGGCGACTATTTTAAAGAAGAGCAACTTACATGGTTTTTTACCTTCTTAACTGACAAAGAAGTTGGGCTTGGTCTTGATCCACAAAAACTTTATGTAACAGTTTTCTCTGGCAATCAATATATTCCCAAAGATACACAGAGCATTGCTATCTGGAAAAGGCTATTTCAAGATAAAGGAATCTCTGCCAAATTTGTAGAGTTGGGTAGTCAAGAAAATGCATATAAGACAGGAATGCTTGGGGGGAGAATTTTTGCTTATGATGAAACAAAAAACTGGTGGAGTAGAGCTGGCACTCCTGATAAAATGCCACCAGGGGAGCCAGGAGGACCTGACTCAGAAGTTTTTTATGACTTTGGGACACCTCATGACGTAGCATTTGGAAAAGAATGCCACCCTAACTGCGATTGCGGACGCTTTCTAGAAATTGGTAATTCAGTCTTTATGCAGTATCAAAAACAAGAAGACGGCTCCTTTAAAGAATTACCTCAAAAAAACGTAGATTTTGGAGGAGGATTGGAAAGATTGGCAGCAGTGATTAACGATAGCCCTGATATTTTCATGACGGATCTGTATAGAGAAATTATCGCTAAAATTGAAGATATCTCTCATAAATCTTATACAAACAAACAATATAAACCTCCATTGCGGGTTATTGCTGATCATCTAAAAGCTGCAACCTTTCTTATTGTTGATGGAGTAGTACCCTCAAACAAAGCACAAGGATATGTCTTGCGTCGTCTTTTGCGGCGATCTGCGGTAAAGATGTACCAAATCGCAGGAGAAGAACAAATCTCAAAACTACCAGAAGTTGCATCTTCTGTATTGCGATTAGAAGAAGGCATTGATGAAAAATTAAGTTTTGAGAAACATAATGACTTAGTTTCAACAATTATCAAAGAAGAATTAGATAAATTTGGGAGGACGCTAAAGAAAGGAATTCAGGAATTTGAAAAAAATATTGATAGATTAGATGAAGTCGCGTTTGATCTCTATCAAACGCATGGATTTCCTATAGAACTTATTGAGGAGCTTGCAAAAGAACATAACAAAACAATAGATAGAAAGAAATTTGACGAAGCTCTTAAAAAACATCGCGAGCTCTCTCGAACAGCCTCAGCTGGTATGTTCAGAGGTGGCCTAGCAGACCACTCAGAAAAAACTATCATGGGACATACTGCTACTCATCTTCTACATCAAGCTCTTAGAGATGTACTTGGCAATCATGTGCACCAAACAGGATCAAATATTACCAGTGAGAGAATTCGTTTTGATTTCAACTTCGATAGAAAACTTACTGATGAGGAGATACAGCAAGTAGAAAACATAGTTAATCAAAAGATAAAAGAAAATCTACCGGTGCATTACGAACTCATTCCAACGGAAGAAGCTTACAAAATTGGTGCTATAGGACTTTTCATGGATACTTACGGAGAGAAATCAAAGATCTATTTTATTGGAGACACATCAAAATCTTATAAAGACGCTTATTCTATAGAGTTTTGTGGCGGACCTCATGTAGAATTTACAGGCGTGCTAAAATCATTTAAGATAATAAAACAGGAGAATCTAGGAAAAAATCAAAAACGCATTTATGCAGTTGTCAATCCAGAGAAGATTAAAAATAACCTATAAAAATTTATATGAAACTGCCCTTACCTAGTTTGTTGAGGAAGAAAGACCTTTCAGATTATTATCTAACCCTCCTGTTAAGGGATGAAAAAATAGTGGCAATAATCCTTCAAGCAAAAGAAGGGAAAATCTATACAATTGGACAAGCTGAAGAAGCGTTACCCTCCCCTATTGAAGATCTCTCAGAAGACGAATTGTTAGAAATACTAGACAAGACAATAAGCACAGCTGAGGAAACATTAGCACCTGACATAGAAACTGAAAAAACAATCTTTGGCGTAAAAGACAGCTGGGTAGAAGGCAAGAAAATAAAAAAAGAGTACTTAACCAAACTTAAAAAAGTTTGTGATTCACTCTCACTATCTCCTGTTGGTTTTATCATCATCAGTGAAGCAGTAGCAAACCTTCTCCAAAAAGAAGAAGGAGCTCCTCTATCAGGAATTCTTGCAGAGATTGGGAAGAAACGAATCACTCTTACACTTTTTAGAGCTGGAAAAGTACTTGAACAGCATAGTCGTGAAATAAAAGATGAAGTTACCAAAACTGTTGATTTACTTTTACATCATTTTACAATTGATGTTCTTCCCTCTCGCATAATTATTCTTAATGGAGAGGAAACAGATTCTTTGCTTCATGCGTTTATAAATTTTCAATGGAGTAAAAGTCTTCCGTTTTTACATGTTCCACAAGTTTCTGCTCTGCCTCCTGGATTTGACCAAAAATCAATTGTTATGGGTGCTGCCGAACAAATGGGGATGGAACTTATCGAAGAGATCAAAGATCATAAACCAACAAAAAATATTATTGTATCTAGTGATATATCTTCGGAAAATGAGAAAGAGACTGATGAAGAATTCACTGATGACACTGCCGAAACTACATCAGTCTCTAAAAAACATCATCTCGAAAAAAAAGATGAAAATCTCTATACAGCAGATAACTTTGGATTTGTCATCGATGAAGATATTTCCACAGTATCTCCTCATCAAGAACACTCATCTCGAAAAGAAAAAAATTCTTCCAGAATACAATCCATTATCAATAATCACCAACAAAACACTGATTTCTCTTCTGAAATTGAAGAGGAGAGAAAAGACAAACAGAGGGAGAAAGGAATATTTCTCCCTTTTATATTTGCTCGTATTCTTTCTGCAATCAATTTTTCATCATTATTGAGGACTATTACAACTAACTTCAAAATATTTAAACAAAGCAAGACTGTCATTATCGCAACAGTAGTTTTCTTACTCATCATTGGTGGCATATTCCTTTATCTCTCCTCACTAAAAGCTGAGGTGTTACTAGAAATAGAGCCAAAAGAGATTGATGAAAAAACAGAGATTACCCTCCGAAGTGAATCTCCTAATGATTTTTCCCAATACATTCTCTCTGCAAAAGAAATAGAAGTTTCCTTAGAAGGATCATTATCAACAGATGCAACAGGTAAAAAAGAGGTTGGCGAAAAAGCAAAAGGTACTGTCACAATATACAACAGTAACATAAGTAAAAGCATTTCTCTTCCTAAAGGAACAACGCTTACCTCTTCAAATGACTTAGTTTTTCTTCTAGATGAGTCTGTCACCGTTGCTTCTGCTTCAGGAGATGCAAGTCAAATAAAATCAAGTACCGCAAAAGTTGGAGTCACAGCAAAAGAGATTGGAAAAGAATATAATCTTCCCTCAGGAACTAAGTTTCAGGTAGCTAACGAGCCCCAAACAATGGTTATTGCCAAAAATGATTCTGCTTTTCAGGGAGGATCAAAAAAAGAAATAACAGTAGTTTCTCAAAAAGACATCAATTCTTTAGTTGCTAACCTTCCTCAAACACTCGAGGAAAAAGCTCGAAATGCCATTAACTCTAAACTACAAAGTGGACAAGAAGCTCTTCCTATCTTCACATCAGTCACAGTAACGAAAAAATCTTTCGATAAGGATGTCGGTGAAGAAACCAAAAAAGTAACATTGAAAGGAACAGTAGTCTTCACAACGCTTATTTATAACACATCTGATATACAACAGTTAGCGGAAGTTGCTCTAAAGGGAAAATATTCTGAAGACCTAGCATTATCTGAAAAAGGTATTAATGCAAAACTTGAAGATATTAAAAAAGAAAAAGAAGATATTCAGGCAACTCTTCTCATACATGCCAAACTCTTACCCAAAATGAACACTGCCCTCATAACTCAAAATCTTACCGGAAAATCTATTGATGACGTACAGTCGTATCTTAAAACGACAATTCCTCAACTTAGAAATGTGCAAATTACATTATCACCTAACATTCCATTGATACCTAAAATTCTTCCACGGTCTAAAGAAAATATAACTTTGAATGTAAAAACGAATGAGTAAATTCTATAAAAAAGAAAAAAAACATGATATCAGACGATTTATTCGAATCCTTAGTCTTGCAACATGCTGCCTAGGGATACTTATTGTTGCCTACGTCTCATTTCCCTTTATCTCCTTTCAGCTTTATCTCCATCCAGTTTTTGCACAACAAGGAGTGGCAACACCGATTCCCAAAACGACAGTCATTAGTGAATCATCAATTAAAAATCTTATCCGATCTACAGCAGATTCTGTAACTGGCGTTGATTACACCAATGCTAGAAATTGGTATCCCAGCTTTAGTGTCGGAAAAACTAGTTCTTCAGTTACCCGATATTATCTAAGTATTCCCAAATTATCTATCCAAAACGCAACTGTCTCCGTTGTTGATAATGATCTTTCTCAACACCTTGTTCATTATGGAGGAACATCGGTGCCACCTAACAAAGGAAATGCAGTTATTTTTGGACACTCAACACTCCCACAGCTTTTCAAACCAAATGATTACAAAACTATTTTTGCGAATCTTCATACACTCACAGTGGGAGATCTTGTTGAGTTGACGATAGATGGAGTACACTATAGGTATCGTGTATATAAAATTACAATTACAGATCCTAACGATACTTCGTTCTTTTCTCAGAATTATGATGATAATTACCTTACCCTTGTTACTTGTACTCCACCGGGGACTACTTGGATGAGACTCATAGTCCAAGCACGTATAATATGATAAATAAAGAAAAGTTACTAGCTTATCTTAAAGCCATTTGGCCAACAGTCTATCGTCTTATTAACGGTGCCTTATATTTTGTACTCAATCTCATCCGTTCAATAATCATTATTGCGTACAACGAAATACGGGGGAAAATGTAATGGACAAAAATCGCACAAATCTTGCATTGAAAGCAATACAAAAAAAACTTGTTGGGAAAAAACTTTCTTATACCGAAATCTATGCGATTATGGATGAAATTGCTAATGAGAGACTGGGGGATGTTCTAACTACCTATTTTGCAGCATCCGGATACTCCAAAGGATTTACTGATCAGGAAATTTACTACCTTACTAAAGCAATGGTAGAAACCGGTGAAAAGTTACATTTTTCAGGAATTGTTGCAGACAAACACTCAATTGGAGGCGTTCCCGGAACAAGAACGACACTAATTGTCGTCCCCATAGTTGCTGCAGCGGGATTTAAGATTCCCAAAAGTTCAAGCAGAGCTATCACAACTCCTGGTGGAACAGCAGATGATATGGAAGTATTGGCAAATGTTGAGTTTACCAAACAACAAATTTATGACATTGTTAAAAAAACAAATGGATGTATTATCTGGGGAGGAAGTTTCAACATCGCTCCTGCTGATGATGTAATTATAAAAGTAGAAGAGCCTCTTCTTTTTGAAAGTTACGACAAGATTCTTGTTTCTATAATGGCAAAGAAAATTGCCTTTGGCGCGACTCATGTAGTCATTGATCTTCCTTATGGGGAAATGGTAAAGGTACATAAACTAAAAGATGCAGAGCTTCTCAAACATAAGTTTGAAAAATTAGCAAAACGTTTTAAGATCAAGATACGTGTTCTTATCCATAAAACTGATGAACCAGCGGGACGTGGTATTGGACCTCTGCTTGAATGCCGGGAATCTCTCATGGTTCTTGAACAAAGAGAAAACCGCCCCTTTGATCTTGAAGAACGTGCACTTAACCTTGCAGGTGCACTTCTTGAACTTTGTCTTGAAGATGCATCAAAAGAACTAAAAGAAAAAGTAAAAAAAGAGTATGGTAGCGGACATGAATGGGCTCGTCAGATTCTCTCATCCGGAAAAGCGCTTGCAAAAATGCGAGAAATTATTGAAGCTCAAGGTGGAAACCCCAATGTTACGTCTCTAAGCTTGCAACCAGGAAAATATAGCTACAAAGTGCTTGCAAAAGCAGAAGGAACCATTAGAAAAATTCACAGTAAAAATGCAACTGTGATAGCCAAAATTTTAGGTGCTCCAGAGGCAAAAAAAGCAGGTATTTACCTAGATAAAAAAATCGGAGAAAAAGTGAAAAAGGGTGATGTTCTCTATACATTATATGCACAATCAGAGTATAATCTTAAAGAAGCAAAAGACTCACTAGTTCATTTCCCTCTGATGTTTTATAAATAGTCTATGAAGTTGAAACGTTTAATAGCTATTATTGGTATTACTTTAATTGTCGTTCCATTACTATGGTGGAAAACGGGAACACAAGCAGTAAATCCTAACAATAAAAAAGAAATAATTTTTGTTGTTCAACCAGGTAGTAGTGTAAGAACAATAGCCAAAAAATTAAAAGATCAAGATTTAATTAAAGATGAATTGATCTTTCTCCTCTTAGTAAAAAAAGAAAATCTTGATAAAAAAATACAATCAGGTGACTTCAAACTATCTCAATCAATGACACCCATCCAGATTGCAAAGACTTTAATACAATCTCCCCTTGATATTTGGATAACAATTCCGGAGGGAAAACGTGCTGAAGAAATTGCAGAGATTCTTGAACAACATTTACCAAAATATAACCCTTCCTGGAAACAAGCTCTAATCAAAAATGAAGGATACCTTTTCCCCGATACTTATCTTATTCCAAAAGAAGCTACGATTGATGATATTATCGCCATTATGAAAAAAAATTTTGACGAAAAATATGCATCCATTGATACCAGTAATATCAACCTCTCCCAGAAGGAAATAGTTATCATTGCCTCTTTAATAGAACGTGAAGTAAGAGATCCTCAAGATCTAAGATTGGTATCATCTGTAATACATAACAGATTAGCAATAAGTATGGCACTGCAAGTTGATGCCACAATTCAGTATGCAAAAGGCAAGCAAAATGGAAAATGGTGGCCACCCGTAACAGTTGCAGAATACTCTTCCGTTATTTCACCATATAACACCTATCTCTACCCAGGACTTCCACCTGGACCTATCTGCAATCCGGGCCTTGCAGCTCTACAAGCTGCTGCTAATCCCGCAGATACTGAGTATCTCTATTATATTACTGACAAAAATGGTATCAATCGCTATGCTAGAACAAATGATCAACACAACGAAAATATTAAAAAATATGGGCTTTGATTGTTTCTTTGTAAAATCTCTGAGTTAAGATGTTTTCTTTTTTACTCCTTTGAAAAATCTTCGAGGTTTTGATGGATGGATAGAATTATTTGTTGCTTTTTCATCGTCCTGCAAGTCTTTTGTCTGACCAGTAACGTCTCTTCCTTCCTCCTGATAATCCTCCCCTAAAACCAGTTCATCATCCTCATCATATATCTCCTCTTTATCTTCCACTGCCATAATCTTCTCTTCCCATTCTGAAAGGCGATGAACACCTTCCTCCGTAATAAATCTTAAAAGCTTTCTTCCTTTTTTGGTAGTTAAAAGTAAAGTTAAAGCTATTCCTACAATAACTCCAAACACAAATATATTGAAAGTACTGCTTTGTGTAGAACGTCGGTTATCCATTTTTACTCCTTAGAAGAGTTTTTCTTCTTCTCATCGTCTTTGCTAAGAAGATTTTTGATAAGTTTTGCTAAAGCAAGAATTGATCCTGCCTTAAGGCTCATTGCAACAGAAGAAAGAGAAGAAACAGGCTTTGAGATACTTTCTGTTATAAGACCTGTATCATCGAGAACCTTATTTGTCTTTTCAATTGTGCGTCTAACTTCTTTGAGAATAAAATAAACTTGAATACCTAATACTACAAGAAGTATAGTGAGGATCAAAATAACAAAAAATAAAACTAATTGGACAGTATCTATCATTTTTTTTAGCTTACTCTACTTTATTAAAAAGGTCAAGGACTAGACTTAACATTAACTGTTCGATGAACAGTAGTTTCTCGACCAAAACGATTAATAGCTTTAATAATGATAGTATTTCTACCAGGAAATGCAGTAATCTTTTTCATGAATGCTCCATCCTGATCAACGGTTACAGGCACATTATTAACAAAGATTGTAGCGTTTGGATCAGTGCGACCCACAATCACAATCTCCTGCTGTGTTTGCGATTGTTCTTTCGGTTCAGTCACTATAAGCTGAGGATCGAAAAAAGCTGACCGATACTGGTAAAAAAGAAATCCCCCCAGAAGTAATAAAATACCCAAAATCAAAAGCACAGCTTGATGAATTTTTATCCTTTTGAGAGGTAAGGATTTTTGCTCAACAAATCCTTTAGGAAGAACGCTGTAATACTTTTCTTCATCATATTCTCGCTTGAAAAGTGCCATAATCTCACGCTGCGGTAATCCTAAAAAATCTGCGTAATTTCTTACAAATCCTTGTACATAAGAACTTGATGGCAATGAATGATATTCTCCTTTCTCAATTGATGCTAAAAATGAAGAGCGAATTTTTGTTGCCTGAGAAACTTCCTCAAGCGTTAAACCCTTTGCCAAACGAGCTTCTTTCAATCGTTGTCCAACTTTAATCATAAATCTATTTACTTAAATAATAAATTTCATTTACTACTTAATGTGACTGAACGCAGATTAAAAATGCAACGTGCGTTTAGAGAAAATCCTATATCTCAGAATAAACGCATTTATCGAATATCGAATTTAAGATTTCATTGTTGCTGAAGATTTGAGAGATACTCATCTGCATTTCTGATAAGAACCTCTCTTGGTTTTGAACCTGCGCTTGGTCCGATGATACCTGCTTCTTCAAGTTGATCCATGATACGAGATGCACGAGAAAAACCAATTGCCAATTTTCTTTGTAAAAATGAAGCTGAGGCATTATTAAATTGACAAACAATACGGACTGCTTCCTCAAACAGTGGATCCCGACCGTCTTCACTTCCTAATCCAGATTTACCCTTTGTTCTAAGAGGTTGATTAAGGATTTCTTCTGTATATTCTACAGGATAATTATTGGATTTAAGAAAATCTACAAGTTTTTTTACCTCTTTCTCTGATACAAAGGCACCCTGGATACGACTTGGTTTTGCCTGATCTGGTGGAACATACAGCATATCTCCTCGTCCTAGAAGTTTTTCTGCACCTGGACTATCAATAATAACACGAGAATCAACCATGGATGAGACATTAAACGCAATACGACAGGGAATATTAGCTTTAATCAAACCAGTAATGACATTCACAGAGGGGCGTTGTGTTGCAATAACAAGATGAATACCGGTAGCACGTGCCATTTGAGCAAGTCGTGCAATAGCATCTTCAACTTCAACAGGAGCAAACATCATAAGATCAGCAAGCTCATCAATGATAATCACTATATATGGAAGAGCCTGAAATCCAGAAAGTTCATTGTATCCTTCAAGATTGCGTACACCCCTTTCAGCAAAAAGTTTGTATCGTCTATCCATCTCCCTCATTGCCCACTTCAAAGCTGAGAGAATTTTTTCAGCATCAACAATGACCGGAACCAAAAGATGCGGAATACCATTGTATGCCGTAAATTCTACTCGTTTGGGATCAATAAGAATTAACCTAACTTCCTGAGGAGATGCTCTAAAAAGAAGTGAACAGATGAAAGAATTAACTAGCACAGATTTTCCTGAACCTGTTGTTCCTGCTACAAGAACATGTGGCATTTTTCCGATATCGGCAATCACGGGCTTACCTGATACATCAAGACCCAATGAAACTGCAAGCTTGGACTTACTTTTCTGCATCTCGGAAGAAGCAAGCATCGTCTTAAGAGTAACTACTTGAAGTGATCTATTAGGAATCTCAATACCAACTAAATTTCTTCCTGGAATTGGAGCTTCTATACGAATCTGTCCAGTTGGCGCTTCGGTTGCAAGAGCTAAATCATTAGCTAAAGAAGTAATTTTTGAGATCTTAGTACCAACAGCAAGCTGCAAAGCATACTGTGTAACTGCAGGTCCTGGATTTATTTCTACAACACGCGCTTGAACACCAAAATTTGCTAAAGTATCTTCAATCATTCGAGCTATTTTCTTTATATCTCCGCGATCAGCATGCGTATTTGAACTATCCTCTAGTAGAGATAAAGGAGGATATTCCCAAATTCCATTTCCCGTATCTGAAAGTATATTAGTTACCAATTTTGTTGGTATAATCTCCTCACGCTCTTCCACTTTTTCATTTATAACCGCAGAATTTACACCTTTGGATATTTGTAGGATTTCATCTTTTTGTCCACCTTTAATTGTTAGTGGTTTATTACGGTCAACATTAGTCTGTGTGTTTATCTTTGGTCTATTTAAAAGACTTCTAGGAACAAGTCTGTAAAAATTACTTTTTATTTTTCCAACAAATTGGAATATTTCATCAACCGATGTATCAAAAAAAACTATATTTCCTACAACAAGACCTGAAATAAATACCAGATCTGCACCAATAGTTGTTAAGATCTCCTCAAGAATACTAAACATCTCCTTGCCAATAGTGCCGCTTTTAGTCAATCCTAAGAGAGAAACAAAGAAAACAAGATATCCAAAAGCAACATGAGCTCGTGAAAAAAAGATCTTCAAGTGTAGAAGAAAAAATGCAAAAAACAAAGGGACAAAAGGAACAAAAATTGCTATTCCTCCAAATTTTTCTTGCAAAAGATTATTAATAAAAATTGCTGAAGTTCCATTACGAGTAAACGAGAGAAATAAAAGGCCTGATGTTAGAAAAAGCCCTACAGCAAAAAGATTATAAACGGTATTTTTTTTAAGTTTTAATTTAAAACTCTTTCTTCGATAGGCTCCACGCCTGCGAGACTTCATATGATCTATTATACCTCTCTCTTTTTAAAATACAAAAAGTATTTACTTGAAGCAACAATCCTCTTCTTATTGAAGTGAGATTGACTACATTTTAAATATATTCTAATTTTCTAGAGAAGATTAAGCATGCTAACAAAATCTTTGTAAATAAAGAAGTCTATATATTAGACTTCAATTATAACTGGAATAACAAGAGGACGACGCCTTAATTTTTTATATATAAATTTATTTGCAACCTCCTCGATATCTCTTCGAAGTTGTATCCAATTTTTAACTCTCCCTTTTCTACTACTGAGAAGCTGTCTTATCTCTTTCACAAGACCCTCTGTTATAACTTGCGTCTCTTTTGGGGAGATACCCCTAATAATAAGATCCGGAGTTTCTGCCAATTGCCCATCAGCAGCATTTATCTCAACCATAAGGATAATAATTCCATCTTTTGCTAACTTCTCACGATCCCTTAAAACAAATCCTTCTACTTCTTCTCCTGAAATCTGATCTACATAGACATTCTTTGTAGGAATTCGGCGTCCAAAAGAATATCCTCCTTCAGAGAAGATTACTTCTTGACCATTTTCAAGAATAATAACGTCTTTTTCGCGGTATCCCACCTTTTGTGCTAAATCTTTAAATAGAACAAGGTGACGATAGTTTCCACTTATAGGAACAATATATTTAGCTCTCAAAAGAGACATCATTAAAAGATGATCCTGTTGAGATCCATGTCCTGAAACGTGCAGAACCCTACCATTCCCTGATGTGATAACCCGCGCTCCTGTTTTGGAAATACTATCAACGAGAGCGTTAACTGATTCTTCATTTCCTGGTATAGGATCAGCTGATATCACCACAACATCTCCTGATGCAATTTTAATCTCCTTATGCTCACCTTCTGCAATTCTAGTCATAGCTGAATTTTCCTGTCCTTGGCTGCCTGCGACTATAAGAACTACTTGATGGCTTGGATAATTGCGAAGATTATCAGACTCAATAATTGTCCCATCTTGAACTTTAAGATAACCGAGTCGTGTTGCAACCTCAACTACTTTCTCAAGCGATCTGCCAATGAAACATACCTTTTTTTTAAGCTTTTCGGCAACTTGTATGATCTGATTTATTCGAGCAACATTCGAGGAATATGTTGTAATAATAGCCTTACCTTTACATTCAAGTAGGATATCCTCAATAACTTTCCTTAACCCTTCATCTGAGGGGGTATGTCCAGCGCGATCTGATCCCAAAGCATCGATAAGATGACCAAGAATTTTTGTATTGCCTACAGCAACTATGCTCTGAAAATCCATATATTGCTTATCCTGAGGTGTTAAATCAATCTTGTAGTCACTGCCGTGATACATATTGCCAGCTGGCGTTTGAATAAATATGTGCGCTGTATCGGGGACAGAATGAGTAACGCGAAGAAAAGAACATTTAAAACTACCTAAAATCAGAGGAGGACTATTAAAGGGGACTGTATTGACATTTGCAGGAAGTTTAAACTCTTTTAACTTTTCATTCGCCAAAGCTGCTGTAAACGGCGTTCCAAAAACAGGAATCTTTGGAAGCTGAGGGAGAATAAAAGGAAGCGCTCCAATATGATCTTCATGACCATGAGTTAAAAGAAGACCAACAATTTTCTTTTTTGTCTGTAAAAGATAAGTGATATCAGGTAGAAGAAGGTCTACACCCAACATTGAAGCATCAGCAAAACCAATTCCGCAATCGACTATTAGAATCTCATTTTGGTATTCATAAAGATACATATTCTTGGTGATATCTTCCATTCCTCCAAGAGGGATGAGAGATAACGCAGGCTTTTTTAAGTGAGGTTGTAATTTTTGTTGCTGGTACATAATGCCAAAAGCGTAGATTGTATAAGCCAAATCAGCGGATAGATCTTTTTTATTGTATCATAGATGAAATTACCAAGTAATAAGATACTCTTTGAGATTGTCTTGTGTAATTCTAACACTCTGAACTTTTCCTTCCACAATTTGACGCGCTACTTTCCTACACATGCCTTCAATTGTTCTCTCAAGAGAACGAATTCCTGAATCAAATCCCAAAGGTCTTATCACCTGAGGCCATACAGAGTCATCTATGTTAAGTTGCTGCTCAGTTAATCCTGAGGTTGTTCTTATTTTGCTGAAGAGATAGTTTTTGGCAATAATTATTTTTTCTTCATCTGTGTATGATGGCATCTGAATAATCTCCAAACGATCAAGAACCGCTGTTGAAATTGAAGCCGTATTATTAGCAGTTGCAATAAAAAAAACATTAGAGAGATCAAAAGGATAGTCAATATAGTGATCAACAAAAGAAAAATTCTGTTCAGGATCAAGAAGCTCTACGAGAACACCCATAATATCTGCACGAGCTGATTCTGTAACTCTATCAAGTTCATCAAGAAGTATCACAGGATTTTTTGTCTGAGCGTGAAAAAGTTTCTTTATAATGTATCCTGGCTCTGCATCTGGAAAGGCTTTAGACTGACCACGAAGTGCTCTCGCATCTGCCATGCCTCCAAAAGGAATACGTTCAAATTTCTTATTTAATGCTTCAGCTATAGAAGCTGCAAGTGTTGTTTTACCGGTACCTGCTAATCCTACAAGACAAAGAATCGGAGCACGCTGGATTATATCTCTTCTGCCTTGCTTTAAGTTAAGAATGATAGTTGCAAGATAATCTAGAATTCTATTTTTTATTTCCTCAAGTCCATAATGATGCTTATCCATAATCTCTTTGGCTTTTATCATATCTAATAAGTCTTCACTTTGATTATTCCAAGGTAATCCAACTACCCAATTTACATACGTCGCCGTATTTTCGTACTCGAGAATATAATTTGAACTCATGAATCCTGAACTTGCTCGTATCAAAGCTAAACGGGAAATACGCTCCAAAAGATTTTGCTTAAGAAGATCAGGAAGATTAGCTTTTTCCACTCGCTCTCCCAGCTTTCGAATCTGATCAATTGACTCTCCTTTTTCTTGAAGAGTTGTCTGTGAAGATACTGTTGATGGAGAGGCAGAATCCATACGCTCTTTATGATACTAAAAATATGACAAAAGAAAAAGAGAAATTTCTTTATGAAATACAAATACTAGTAATGCGTTCTGCGTCGTGACTTTGGTCTTCCAGCGCGTTCGTGTAACATTCTTTCTCGCTCAAACTGTTGTGCAAGGGGATGCTTACTGCGCTGTCTCTTCTCAACTCTAGGAGTAAATCCACGTCTTTCTCTTCTTTCACCATGAGTTTCTACCTTTCCTCCTTCAAACTCACGGGGACGTTCTTCAAGCAGCATAGTGAGATTAATTCTGCCCTGATCATCAATTTCAATTACTTTTACTTTTACAATTTGGCCAACGGAAAGAATTTCCTCCGGGCTTTGTATAAATCCTTTTCCCATTTTGGATACATGTACCATTCCTTCTTTCCCCGGCAGAATTTCAACAAATGCTCCAAAAGGCAAAATTCTTTTTACTGGACCTTCAAAAATCTCTCCAGGAACAACTTCTCGCGTCAATCCTTTAACCCACTCTACTGCTCGCTGTACTGCTTCTTCCTCTGTACCGGAAATAGTGACTGTTCCATCATCTTCAACATCAACTGTGGCTCCAGTCTGAGCAATTATATTCCTGATCACCCGTCCTCCAGGACCAATAAGATCTCCAATTTTTTCTACAGGAATTTGAATCTGTTCAATCTTAGGTGCATATACCGATACCTCGGCACGAGATACTGGAATTGTAGCCAACATTTTCTCAAGTATTGCAAGTCGTGCTATTCGTGCTCTCTCAAGAGTGTCTTTAATATCAGATAATGTTAATCCAGGAATCTTTACATCAAGTTGAATTGCCGTAATTCCCTCATCAGTTCCTGCAACTTTGAAATCCATATCTCCAGAAAAATCTTCAAGACCAATAATATCTGTCAGAAGAACGGCTTTACCATCCTCAGACATCCGACCAATTGAGATACCTGCAACAGGTCTTAAGATAGGCACTCCAGCGTCCATTAAAGCAAGAGTGGATCCGCAAGTCGCAGCCATAGAGGTAGAACCATTGGATGAAAGAACTTCAGAAACAACCCGAATAGTATAAGGAAACTTCTCTTGAGGAGGAATGACTGGCTCCAGCGCACGCTCTGCAAGAGCACCATGTCCAATTTCTCTTCTTGATGGAGTACCCATTTTACCTACTTCTCCAACCGAATAAGGTGGCATGGAGTAATGATGGATATAGCGTTTAGTTTCTTCTCCTTCTGCAGACTCAATAAACTGTTCCAAACGAGGAGACCCCAGAGTCACAACGGTCAGAACTTGCGTAAGACCTCTTTGAAAAAGTGCTGATCCATGAGTTCGTGGCAATATCCCAACAGACATACTAATGGGACGAATCTCATCAATTTTTCTCCCATCAGGGCGTTTCTGTTGAGTAACAACATCATGTCTAATTTGCTTGAACATGACAGCTTCGAGAGCTTTTGCGATAAGAGTTGTATCAAGTTCACGAGTAGGATCTACCATTTTTTCGTGTTCGTAGATTTTTGTAACTAAATCTTGCGTCTCTGTTCCCCCCGTTTCTTTGTTAGCAAGTGCAGCGGCTAAAGCTCTAATGTCTTCCTTATAAGATTTTTCAATAAGAAGTGAAAGCTCTTTAAACTCTTTATCTACGGGTACTTCAATCTTGGGTTTACCTACTTTCTTTACCAACTCATTAATAAATGCAATTACTTTTTTATTTTCATTCTGAGCACGTTCAATAGCTTCCAGAAAAACATCTTCTTTTACTTGATTCGCACCAGCTTCAATCATCACGGTAAGCTCATTTGACTGAGAAACAACAAGATCTAGCTCTGAGAATCCTGCTTCTGTCGCTGTTGGATTTAGGAGAAATTCTTTTTTGCCATTCTCTGGATCTTGTATGTAACCCATACGGATTGCACCTATAGGACCATTCCAAGGAATATTAGAGACAGCTAAAGCAGCTGATACAGCATTAATGGCAAGAATATCTGGTTCGTTTTCCCCATCTACTGAAAGAAGAGTTACAACTACCTGTACTTCACGTTTGAAATCTTTGGGAAAGAGTGGTCTAATTGAACGATCAATAAGCCTACCAATCAATATAGCCTCATCGGAAGGCCTTCCTTCTCTTTTAACCCATCTGCTACCTTTAATTCTGCCGCCAGCATAAAGTCTCTCCACATACTCAACAGAAAGTGGAAAATAGCCCAGATCTTCACGCTCTGATCCTAGAACCACGGTTACAAGGACCATCGTATCACCAAGACGAGCTAGTATTGATGTTGTGGCTTGCGGGGCGAGATGACCTGTCTCCAGCGTAAGAGTTCGTCCTGCAAAATCTAAAGAAACAGAGGTTTTTTCCATTTATTTTTCTAATCCAATCTTTTTTAGAATAGCTGATGCACGATCCTTATCAACCTTTGCCAGAAAGTTAATAAGTCGTCTCCGTTTGGCAATCATAGAAAGAAGACCGCGACGACTGTGAACATCATGAACGTGATCCTTAAGATGTTCTGCAAGTCTTTCTATTCTTTTTGTAAGTAACGCTATCTGTACCTCAGGACTTCCTGTATCTCCCTCAGCCGTTTGATACTGTTTGATAATGTCTTGTTTTTGTGTAGATGAGAGTGGCATAGAAAAACATTATATCAATTTTTCTTACTTACCGCAAGAAAATAACTTAAATATTCGTTGAGCCTTTATAAACTTTAGGAGTTAGCCAATCAGAAGGCGGCTTTTGCTCAGATGATTGTCTATCTGATCGCATTTTCTGATCCTGTCTCGTCTGTTGTCCGCTACGCTGAAATGAAGGCTGCTTTTGCGATGCTTCTTGAACTTTTCCTATATTTTGCCTTACTAGGTCCAATCTTTCTTCCTTTCTTAGTTCTTGCCGTTGATTCGTTGCTACCTGAGGCCGTACAGCTCCTTTCTTTAGAAGAATAGCAGCAATTTCAAAAGCAAGATAGCTTGTTCGAGGCGACTGGAAATTATCTGTTGCCTCTGTAATACCAATTAAAAGATTTTGTGCTGTGTCAATATCTATATCTAGTCCAAGATTTAAAAGAAGATCCGCTACCTGTTCAGAAAGCGATGAAAATTTATTTGAAACAAGGACAACATCTCCATATCCTTCATTATTATTTGCGTTGTCAATATTAATAATTGTTGCTTCTTTGAGTGCATCTTCGCTAAATAAATTTCTTACAACTTGCATGCTCTCAACTCCAACGCTAATTAAAAGATCAACTTTACCTCCACCTTTTTTGAAAAGAACATCGCGCTCATCAAATGTGAGACCACCTTCTCCAGCTTTCACTATAATATTAAGATAACCATCCTCAATAGTGTAAGAAACTTTCTCAATTTCTCCTTCTTTGTAGGGAAAAGATACCACTAGATCTCCTCCCGTTCCTTCAGGGGATGTCCCTACTTTATCAACACCAACTAGAGACGAATGTTCAACAAGTGGACTGGACAAGGAGAGTACCGATACCTTTTTACCTGTTGAAAGAGTAAGATATAAAGACAAGGCGGCTGCCATTTGATCCACAGAAGGATTCTCTCCGACTATAATTGAGATTGTTTGACTGCGTGCGATAATATCTCTTATGCGTTGAATTGATTGCGCATCCATAATATCCTATATTATTCATGGCATATTATCATATCGCCAACCTGAAAGTCAAGTAAGGGCGAGATAAGAATCCCTGCTTCCTGACCTTTCTCTACTTTGGACACGGGATTCTTTCCTATCCTTAGAGATGTAATCTGAGTTTCACCAATAATCTCTTCTCCTCTTACCAGCCTTGCTTTATCGCCTTTTGCTACTCTCCCATCTAATACACGAATTCCTAAAGCATATGTTTTCTCATAGGGGAATTTAGCAAGTATTTGCGCGGTGCCAAAGATTTGTTCCATCATTTCAAGCTCTTTACCAGCAAGTACTTCAGAAATTTCATCAAGCAGTTCATAAATAATGGAATAGTTTTTCATAAGGACCTTTTCTGTGCGTGCTAACTTGGCAACGTCAGGACGAATACGGGTATTAAAACCGATAATCAACGATCCTGTTGATTTCGCCATCAGCACATCTGCTTCTGTAATTTCACCTGTTTTTTGGTAAATCACTTTGACCTTTTCAGGCAATGCATTTGTAATTGCTTCCAGTGATCCTTGAGAATCTGCGACCAAAATAATATGTAGTTCACCTTCTTGTTTTTGCGTTGGGAAGGCAAACTCTTTTTTAAGAGGGACCTTTTGAGGCACTTCAGCAAGCGCCTGAGGAGTTTTTGTGATAAGACTTCCAACACTGGGAACACGTGTAAATCCAAGTATCTCCACTGCATCTCCAACAGAGGCTTCCTGCAGTAATTCTCCTCTATCTGAAAAAATACTTCTTACTCTAAATGGACCATGTTCTGTGTAAAGCTCATCTCGAAGCCTTATTGTTCCCTTTTTTATAATCACTGTAGCTTTTGGTCCTGCCTTAGGATCCAAACGAGACTCGATAACTACTGCTTTAAGGGGTGCTGATGCTGCATCTTTCGAAGGGGGATAGTGCATTTCATAAACAAGTAGAATAAGATCAAGTAGTTCTTTAATATTATAGTTGGTCTTTGCCGATACACTGATAGATGGAATATCACCACCAAACTCTTCAAGTAGAACATTTTCTCCTAATAGTTGCTGTTTTACTTTCTGAGGATTTGCAGTGGGAAGATCAGATTTTGTAAGAACTACAATATAAGGTATCCCTGCCTCTTTAAGAACAGAGATACTTTCTCGAGTTTGCGGCATTACTCCATCAGCTGCTGAAACAACAAGAAGACCAATATCAGCAACTTGCGCACCACGGCTTCTCATTTTCGCAAAAGCCTCATGCCCAGGAGTATCTATAAATGTTATTTTCCTTCTTTTCCCTTCACTTATAATTTCCACAGAAGACGCTCCAATCCTCTGGGTAATTCCACCCAATTCCCGCTCTGCAATAGAGGTTCTTCTTATAGCATCAAGAAGTGTAGTTTTACCGTGGTCAACATGACCTAAAACGGCAACAACTGGAGGAAAATAGGTTGTGTTTACGCTTTCCTGTGACATAACAGTATAAACTCCTTTTGTATTTGTATTTCAACAAAGCAAGATTAAGCAGTTTGTTCATTGTTTTCTCCTGCTGTAGATATCTCTCCTGCTTTATCACTGACTGCAGGAGATGTCGGATTTTCTGCTTCGCTCTGTGTAGCAGGTTCCGAAGTTTCTGTTGGTTGTATTTCTTCTTTATTCACCTCTTGATTGTCTTCCTGCTTACTGGAATGTTGATTTTCTAAAATCTCAATTCTATAATCAGTTAGTTTTGAAGCAAGTCGAACATTCTGACCATCTTTACCAATTGCAAGAGATAACTCATCTTGAGGGACAAAAACACGTGCTAATTTCTCTTCTTTATTCAACTCTACTCTTACATTTTTGGCTGGAGATAAAGCTGCTGCAATATATGCTGCAGTGTCCTCCTGCCACTGAATGATATCTATCTTCTCCAAGCCACCGAGCTCTTGAATAATCGATTGAATTCTAACCCCTTTTTGACCAACACAGCTCCCTACTGGATCAATACCTGGTTGACTCGAATACACAGCTACTTTTGATCTATTACCAGGTTCACGCACTATCGCCTTAATCACAACACTCCCTTGTGCCACTTCTGGAACCTCTCTTTTAAGTAACCCTTCTAAAAGTCCATTATCAGCTCTTGAGACAATAATCTCTTCTCCTTTTGTTCCCTCTCTGATCTCCTTCAAATAGACAGCAAGTCTCTGGTTTTGATAGTATCTTTCATTTGGAATTTGTTCTTGAGGTGGCATTATGGCTTCTGCTTTGCCAATATCAATAATAACATTAGGTCCTGCAAAACGAAGAACAGTTCCATTGACAACTTGGCCAATTTTTACTTTATAGTCTGCGATTATTGCTTCTTTTTCTTTTTCACGAATTTTCTGAAGAATAACTTGTTTTGCAGTCTGCGCTGCAATTCTACCAAATCCGGGAGGTGTTACATCCTTACCATTGTGGAAAATTTTTGCTTCTCCTGTATTAGGATTAAGCTCTGCTTTATATTCTGTGATATCAATTCCAGGATGATCCTTGCGGTATGCAGCAAGAATAGCGTTTTGTACTGTCTCAAGCACAACAGATACGTCTACACCACGTTCTGCTGCGACCTGATTAAGAGCAAGAGCAAATTCACTTCTTTGTATTGCTGGCATATAGTAAAGTATACCAGATTAAGGAATCTTCAGCAACCTGATGTAAGCATCACAAACATCTGAGACTCCAGAAACATTAAAGGTGACTTCTGGTAGCATACTTCTTATAAGATTCATCATCTGCTGCCCTTCTTGAACAACAAAATAGTTATTAATGTTGATAAAGAAGATTAGGAGCATCACTTAAACTTTATGAGAAAAGTAACATAGTTCTATAATGATTATTTTAAATTGGCTATCCAAACAACGGAAATGCCAATAGTATAATAGACGAATACGCACTCTGCAGAAAAGAGGAAGTGAATTTTACTAACGTAAAGAATAAAAATTTACAGCAGACTTGTTAATTGCAAACAGTTGATAGAGTATCTTGAAAAAGAGAAGTTAGTGAAGCAGGGTTATCGCTACTTTTTGTATACGAAGGTTTTGATGCTATGTCCGCAAGCAATTGCTTAGCTTGTGTTAAGACAGCTCTTTCTCGCTGACCTGAATAAATACCTATAGAATACACGCGACTAGATATACTTTTGAGTCTATTGGTAAGGTCAGAGCGTGGATCTTGCTTATTTGAAAAACAAATGTACGGATTACTAATCTCAACTAAACAATCATGATCTGTGTATTGCGTTTCCGGTACTCCATCCGTAAAGACGATTGTTACAAAATTATACCCTTGACTCTCATACGTACTCTTGGCCGCGTTAATGTTATTAATAGCTCTTGTAAAGGCAGATCTAAAATAAGTTCCATCATTTAATGAGGTTGTATGCACCTGTAAGTTACTTAACCGAGATTGAACAAGAGACTTATTATCTTTATATCGAGTATAAGAAAGAAGAGTATTTGCACCATTCGTATTAGGAAAAGAAGCCAGTCCAGCAAACTCCACAGCACCTATTACCGTCTCATCGTTTAACTGAGTTATGAGATTTCTCAAAGCATCATTAAGCTGCTTCATCTTGTTATTCGCATTCATTGAGGTAGATACATCGAGAATAAGTGTTAAGACTGTCTTATTTAAACACGCTTGTTGCGGTGTTGGAGTTGGTGTACTAGAGGGTGTCGGGGTTGGGGTATCGGTTGGTTTAATTTTAATATCAACCAGTTGAAGAGATTTCTCACTGCTGCGTTTTGCTGAGTCCTCATCGATAATAACTTGATCTTGAGAAGACGGATTTGGATTAAGCACTGGATTAAGTCCACCTGTTAGAACAAAGGCTCCGGCCATTACAGATGCCAATATGAAAATGACAAAGATTCCTCCTTCTCCTTGAAAAAATGACAAAACTTTCATCAAAGGGTGTTTCTTTTTACTTATTAATTTTTTCCTTTTCGGATTAGCACGTTTCTGAGACATCTTATCTTACCTCTAATACATTTTAGATCTTTTTTTAAAAAATGAGTACTGGATCATGATTATTGTAATTGTACTGTAAACGTATTATCTTCTCTTATTTTAAGATGCACAGTGTTCCCACGTTGTATTTCACCAGCAAGAATTTTTTGAGCAAGAAGATCTTCTATCTTATTTTGAATATATCTTCTTATAGGGCGAGCACCGAATTGAGGATCAAATCCTTCTGAAGCTATTTTCTCAAGCACTTTATCTTCCCATATTACAACTATATCTTTTTCTAACAAATTAGACACTACTTGCTTAAGCATAAGCTCACAAATTTTTTTGATCTGATCTTGTGTAAGGGGTCTAAAAGTAATGATATCATCAAATCTATTGAGAAGCTCAGGCTTGAAAATTCGATTACTTTGTAAATATTCAATGAGTTTTGCTTCAAATTGTTGATCTAAGGGATTTCCTTTCAAAACTTCCTCGCGAATAAATTCAGAGCCTGCATTAGATGTGGCAATAATTAATGTATTTATAAAAGATACTGTTCTCCCTTTATTGTCTGTAAGACGACCATCATCCAGCACTTGAAGAAAAAGATCCAAAATTCGAGGATGGGCTTTTTCAAATTCATCCAGTAATATCAAAGAATAGGGGTGATCTCTAACTTGTTCTGTCAATTCTCCACGCTCTGTTCCTTGTCCTGGAGGAGATCCAAGAAGCCTGCGTTCTCCTGTTTCATCTGAGTACTCACTCATGTCTAATCTAATCATAGACTTTTCACCACCAAAATAGATACTGGCAAGTGCTTTAGCTGTCTCTGTTTTCCCCACACCGGTAGGTCCCAAAAAGAGAAATGATATCGGCCTCTGTTGAGATATCATCCCTGAGCGAAGACGTCGGATAGCCTGTGCAATGACTTTTATTGCCTCATCTTGTCCAATAACACGCTCATGAAGTTTCTCCTCTAATTTCAGTAAGAGATTTTTTTCATCTGAAGTAGGGTCTGAAAGTGTAACACCAATTCTTTCTTCAATTTTATGAATAACAAAATCTCCTGTAAGAATTTTTTGACGTGTACTAGAATAAACCGGCACTGTCTGCTGTACTGCGCTTTGAACAGCATCTTCTAATAGCCTAATTGCACTACCTGGAAGCTGAATTTCTTTCACATAACGATCACCGAATTTTACTGCAGCAATAATTGCTGAATAAGTAATGATGACTTTACTTCTTCGTTCAATTATACGCGATCTTTCCATCAAGATACGTTTTGCTTGTTCTTCTTTTGGCTCATTAAGATAAATAGGCGTAAAAAGTTGTGCAAGAGGCTTTCCTTCAAGATATGTTTTATAATTACCTGAAGTAATAGTCGCAATCACAGGAAGTTTTCCACTTTTAAGATAAGGATAAAGAGCTCCCGATAGATCCATAGAAAAAGATGCAGACCCTAGAATGTCCTGCACCTCAGGTATGTAAAGGATAATATTACCAGCATGTGATACCTCTTCAATGATTGCTTGTAGACGTGCCTCTAAATCACCTCGAGATGAAACACCTGCAATTAGTGGACCTATGAGAAGTTCAAGAATACGTTTGTTCCTAAGACCTGAAATTGTCTTTCCATTAAAGCTATCAATAGCTAGTTTTTGGACTAAACCTTCTTTTCCAGCTCCTTGTTCGCCTACTAAAAGAACATTGTTATTTTGATTTTTAACCAGAGCTTCCTGTAATGCACGGAACTCTTCTTCCCTTCCAATAATTGATGTATTCTCGTTAAGTGCACTTAGACTAAAGTCGCGTGTATATTTCTTAGTCTCTATTGTCCATCCAGATACTAATCCTTCTCCAATTCCTGATCCACTGACTCGAACTTCCAAGGGAGCAGGTTTTTCTTCCTGAGGATAACTCCACCTTGTCCATCTAAGAATGTACAACAAATCATCCTGTTTAATTTTTTTGGAAAAAAGCAATTTTGACTGCTCTTCACTCATCAAAAGATAAGCCACCATCACATCAGCAGGAGTGATATAAAGTCCTCCTGCTAACTTGGCAATTTTTAAGGTATATCTAAGAAGCGTATTTGCCTCAATTGTGGTATGAGGAAGCTCTTGAGGAGTGATAGGAATCCGTTCCAACAAAAAAATTGATTGTTTGGAGCGCAGAAGCCTTCTGACCAACTCTTCAGCAGACTGTGCAGTGTAAAGAGAATAGAGAACAGAAAGAGTACACGTCTGAAGAGCATGATCCTCATCAGCATGTTGAACTGTCATTGATGGTTGCAAACGAGCTACTCTAAAACGATAAAAAACCTCTAACATAATAAAAATATTCATCAAAAAGAGTGCAACGTCAGAAGATGTATTGGTAGAAAAAGTGGAAAGAAGGTAAACAATAAGAACAAAAAAAATCAAAAGACGAAGGGATCTCATAAATGCAGATCTATAAAATGCATAAAGTCTAATAAAATCGTATTGCGACGCTACCATAAAAGTAATGCTAGTGTAAGAAAAGGAAAGGCAAGAAACGCGATAAGAATAAATGCTTCGATTATAAGAAGAAAAAGAAAAAGAATAATATCAGCAAAGATAAGCAATGTTTTAACTACTATACCCATTCCTATAGAAAATCCCACTAGACCCTTACGATATTCATTCTTTAGAGGTTGAAAAAATGTATGGATAAGTAAGGGTAGTGAAAAAAAATGAAAAAATGCGTGATTGAGAGAAAGAAAAAAATCTAAAATCCCCGAAGGAGCTTCCATGAACCAAAATCGGGCAAAATAGTATGGTAACATTAAATAGGCAGACATAGTAGAAAATCAAAAGTGAATTTTTTGCCTCATTATGAAACTATGAGATATTGAGCTTCTCTCAACAAAGAATGATCTCCTCCTCACTTCTGATTTACTTTAAGTATAGAAATTTCAGAAATAAAACTCAAATAACTTTTATAGATGACTCTCTAACAAACTAATTTGTCGCAGATAGAGAATCTCCATTTACAGAAGATAACGGAGTTTGTGGCTGACTATTTACCTCCTCTTTTTTCAAAAAAGGTTCATTCAAACCTGAGATAGCATCTGCCACTGCTGTTTCTGATCCGTTATCTGGAATAACCTTCGTATCTTCTCTCGTCTCAAAGGGACCTAGTTGAGGTGTAGGAGGCAACATACTTTCTACAGAGGAATTCTTCTCGGATACTGTACTTGGCTGTGGCACTTCTTCTGGATTTTCTACATTGTTCGTAACGCCTTTAGAAAAACGGAATGTCCCTTGTGTTTCATCAAAATCAATAACAATTGTGTCACCTGGAACAAATGTTTTACCAATGATAAGAAGTGCAATCTGATTCTCAATGGCTGTTTGGATTAAACGTCTCAGTGGACGAGCACCATAGACCGGATCATAGCCTTCCTTTGCTAGCTCGGCAATTGCTTTTTCTGTTGTTTGCACGCGATATCCTTGCTCTTCAAGAAGTTTAGCTGTTTTTGCTATTCCAAGCTTGGCAATTGCATTCATATCGGATTTGCGTAAGGGTTTAAATATCACAATATCGTCAAATCGGTTCAAAAGTTCAGGACGAAAGAATTTATGAAGTTCATCACTTACCATACTTGCTAACTCCTCAAATTGCTTATTAAATTCCTCTTGAGATTGTTGAAGTGAATCTTCTTTCTCGCTAAGTTGTTGTTGAATAAGACTGCTACCAATATTGGAAGTACAGATAACGATAGTATTTTTAAACGAAATTGTGTTCCCTTTATTATCTGTAAGTCGCCCATCCTCTAAGAGTTGAAGAAGGATATTAAATACATCTGGATGAGCTTTCTCTACTTCATCTAAGAGGACAATTGAATATGGCTTCTGTCGTACTGCTTCTGTAAGTTGTCCACCTTCCTCATAGCCCACATATCCTGGAGGAGCACCAATCAGCTTTGCAACTTCATGTTTTTCCATGTATTCACTCATATCTAGCCTTACCATTGCGTCATAAAAAAAAAAAAGAATTTCAGCTAATGTTTTTGCCAGCTCTGTTTTGCCAACACCTGTTGGACCAAGGAAGATAAATGAAGCAATAGGACGATTGGCTGCTGAAAGGCCTATTCTTCCTCGGCGAACAGCCTCAGCAACAGCGATAACTGCTTCTTCTTGATCTATTAGACGTTCATGGATCTTTTTCTCAAGATTAAGAAGTTTTTGACTCTCATCCTCAGTCAGCCTGGTAATAGGAATTCCTGTCCAGTTACTTACGACCTGCTCTATGTCTTTTTTTTCAACTGTATTTCCAGTTCGCTTTCCGCTTTCTATCTCAAGTTTGACATGCGCTGCAGCCTCATCAAGAAGATCAACTGCTTTATCAGGTAAATAGCGATCACCTATATATTTCTTAGACAGCTTGACGGCTGCTATGAGTGTCTCTTCAGGAAAGACAACCGTGTGAAATTTTTCATATTTTGGCTGCAGTACTTTCAACATTTGGACTGCTGTCTCTTCATCTGGTTCTTCACACAAAATAGGTTGGAATCTTCTCTCAAATGCTTTATCTTTCTCAAAGTGTTTACGATATTCAGAAGTAGTAGTGGTACCGATTACTTGTATATGACCTCTAGCCAAATGTGGCTTAATAATATTAGATGCATCAAGTGCGCCTTCAGTATCTCCAGTACCAATTAAGGTGTGAATTTCATCAATAAAAAGAATTACTCCTCCTTCTGCTGCCATTGTCTCATTAATAACACCCTTGAGTCTCTCTTCGAACTCTCCTCTGTGACTTGCTCCTGCTATAAGGGAGGCTAGATCTAACTGAAATATACGTTTATTCTGAAGCTCTTTAGGTGCATTTCCTGAGACAATTTTTTGAGCTAATCCTTCAACAAGAGCTGTTTTACCAACACCTGCTTCGCCAATAATGATAGGATTATTCTTCGTTCTCCTAAGTAAAATATGTATCAGTCTATCTATCTCTTTATCCCGTCCAGCAATGGGATCTAGTTTTCCTGAACGTGCTTCCTCTGTAAGATCAATCCCATATTGTTGAAGTATTGATTTCTTTCCCTTAATAAATATTGATGATTTTGCTACTTTTTCTTCTATCTGATCTTTTTTTATACCCTTTTCCTGCAAAACTTTGCCCGCTGAATAATCTGTAGCGCAAAGCACTATAAGAAGATCTTCTGGAGATACAAAACTTCCTCCTCTTTTTTTGGTTTCTCTGTATGCCTGCTCAAAAATTTGAATGCTTTCATTACTGAGTGTTGGTTGACCTAGATATGTGCCAATTTGTTCTTTGGATTGAATTTCCTGCGCAAGTTTTGCAACATCTACATCAAACTGTTCAAGAAGTTTAAATATTTCTTCATCGTAAAGAAGTCCGAGAAGAAGTTGTTCTGGTCTAATTTGAGCTTGGCGAATCCGTTTTGTTTCATCTTGAGCATGATGAAGTACCTGTGTTGTTCTTGCATCAAGATGAGACAGAGCAGACAGATTTTGACGCATTGTAGGGTCCATGCGAGAACCAACTGTAGCGGATGAAGAATTAGATAATGTCTGCTGATCCGGGTCTGCAACAGATGAAGAAATAGGCGCTGTCTGATCATCACCTGAAGGTCTCATCAATTTGCGTTGGGAGAAAAGATTACCTAGCATATAGTTTTATTAAATACTAAAAAATAATCAAGAGCAAGATGCTTTTTGATTAGAATCATTTTTCCTCTTCTTGCTCGATATCGTGTTGCAATCTGTTTTGAGTAATGTCTTTATGATTTGATCTTAACATAACTACTTCCTCTTTCTTTTCATTGAGTACTAATAGTGCCATCTCTGCTGCCTCTTTTTTTGCCTTCAAATAACCTAACATTTCATCCTTCGAAAAACCACCAATAAGAAGGAAAGGTAAGATATCTATTATCTTTTCCATGGCCTTCTTAGTATTTGCTGGATCATCTGATGAGAATAGATTAAGTATATTATCTAACTCTTCTTTATTAGATTTAATCCAGTCTTCACGAGATTGCTGTTCTCCTTCATCATTAAGTGGGATATCTCCCTTAATGTAAATATCGTACCATAGTTTCTTTACTGCTTCATACTCATCAAGGGAGACTTGCTGAAGCCTATTTCGTTGGGGAAGGATGAGAGAAGTAAGTATTTTATATCTGCGCTGTCTTTGTTTTCTGATTAGTTGCATCACTAAAACGGCAACAGGATCGCTCTTCTGTTTCTCAAGTTTTTCATAATATAAGATGCTATTTGATATAAGTTCTTGAGGAGGAACAAGATAGGGATCAAGAAGAGTTGATATCAGACGATCTGTTTCTCTAATTTCCGATAATGAAGCTATGAGGTTCTTAAGCTCCTCTTTGGTGGGTTTATGTTCACTATAGGCAATAACTTTCTCAGCAAATGCATTGCCTACGGCGCGAGCATTCTCAAGTTGCTTTCTCAATGAACGAAGAGCTGTCAGAGTTTCTTCTGATTCAGGAGTAGAACTATAAAGCCTATTGATCAGTGTGTAAAGTTGTTCTATTTGTGTTTGATTGTAGTTTTCTGCAATCGTCTTTGCTTCTGAGGCGAGGGGATTTCCTCTTTGTAGTTCTTTTTCAAATTGTTGGTTGAAAATACGCATTTCTTCTTGTTCTTCTCTACCAGCTAAATCAGGAAACACTATTTTTTGCAGCACCGAAAGTAGAAGAGTCGCTATATCTTCTGATTGAGCCTTTTGTGCAACTAGATCTGCTGCACTAAGAGCAGATGATGCATATTCATCTCCTTGATGAGCTTGAGAGACCAACGCAGAACGTAATTGTTGAAACTTTTCTTTTTCTTTTGCGTCTTTGATTTTATCAGGATGAGCAAGTTTAATAAGAGTATCAATAATTGAAGCCTGCACTAATGACGTGGTTTTTTGCTGTTGTTCCAGTGATGGCATATCTCTAAGCTTTATTAGAGGAATAGAAAAAGTGCTAACGTTAAAAGAAGTAGGTAAGTTAATTGTTGTTTGAGGTATTTTCTCATTATATTCTTGCGTCTGGTAAAGAGATTCTTTTGCTCCTTCCTCAAGCTCTTGTTGAAGAGATAACGTATCCTTATTTGTTTTTTGTATTGTATTTTGAACTTTAAGCGTCTCTTCTTGGTTTTTTCTTTCAATCTCTTCAAGCGCTGACTTACCTGCTTCTAATTTCGCTTTCAAATAACCAAGTATTTCACTCTGTGAGAACCCTCCAATAAGCAGAAAAGGAAGGATTTCACCTACTCTACTCATTCCTTCCTCTATATCTTTAGGGTTAGAAGATGAGAGAAGATTAATTGTTTCTGAAACATTGCTAATCTCTTTGTTAATCCAATCTGCTCTTTCTTTATCCGAATAAGTGGATAACTCACTTGAAAGAAAATTTTCTTTCCATAGCTTCTTTACTGCTTCATAATCTTCAAGACTTACCTGTTGAATACGATTTTGTTTGGGTAATAAGGAATGAATTGGAGTCGAACTCTGCTTCTTTTGTTGTAATAACCTAAATATAGACTGTGCTAAAGGATTGCCTTTTTGTTTTTCAGCTATAAGCAGGTTATATACCTCTATCGCCTGATTTTGCAGTGAGGAGGGGATCTTTTGTATGTACATAGACTGAATAAAGTTTGCTAATGCATTACCATCTAATGCTGATTCAGAGATTTTAAGTCGAACCTTATTAGCTTCAATTATGTTAACATCACCTTTAGCCGTTTGAAGAAGAAGTGATGCAACTTGACTGCCCTTATTACTTTCTTCTTGTAGTCGCTCCTTGAGTTTGGTGAATGCCAGCCTTTCATTTGCTTCTGCTATAGAAGCAGGATTGCTCAGTTTTTTAAGAAATAATGCAGTCACTTCTGATTCTTTTTGTGCTGCTGTATCAATAAGTCGGAAAATCTCAAGAGCAAGAGGTTGTGCTTGGTGTTTGGCCTGAGTCAGTTGAGAAAGTAGTCTTCGGTAGTCATCTTGCTGTGATAAGTCTCTTATTATTGATGGATCAGTAATTGTTTTCAGAATTTGTAAGAAAATCGGAATATCTTTTTCTGTGAATTGTTGGCTCAAATTTATAGCCATAAGAATAGATTCTGCCAGTACGTTGCCTTGTTTACTTTCTTTTTTAAGAGTATCTTTTATTTCTTGGATTTTTTCTTTTTCTTCTTGTGTTAGATGTTCTGTATCGGCAAGCTTCTTAAGCGTGTGCATGAATTTTTCTATTTCTGTTCTAGAAGCTGTATCCTTTGAAGAAAGCGCCCTTTCGTACCTAACAATATCCCGCATTGTAGGTAAAGGAAGATTGATTAGCTTTAAAAGGGGATAATTATAGAGAGTATTATTTTGGAAGTTATTGACTTTTGAAGATATATAACTCTGTTGTGAAATAGAAGGTGATATATTTGCAGTAGCAGAGTAATTACTAATTGTCGTTTGATCAGTCACATCATTCAAGTTCTTCTCAGCACTCATATAAAGTTGATTCTTTGAGGAAGTTGTAGTACGTCTTGCTTCAACTAGATCTTCTGTCTCTTCTTCGTTTAATTCCTCAAGAACAGATTTGGCAGCCTCCATTTTTGCTTTAAGATAAGCTATAATTTCAGTCTGAGAGAATCCGCCAATCAGAAGAAATGGAAGAATATCTGAAACACTCTTCATTCCTTCCTCAATATCTTGAGGGTTCTGTGAGGTAAGAAGATTAATTGTTCTCTGGATTGCATCTATATCATTTTTAATCCATTCTCTGCGTGATCTTACTCCTTCAATTTCTTGAGGAATATCAAGATTTTGATAATTATCTTTCCATAATTTTTTCACAGCTTCATAATCATCAAGACTAACTTGCTGAACTCTATTTACAACAGGGAATGTGCCTGTTTTAAGTTTCAACGTAGCAGGAGTTGGTGCCTCTGTTTTTGACTTTGTCTTCTGAGAAAGAAGAGAAATCAGTAGATAAGCAAGAGGATCTCCTCTTTTTTGTGCTTCTTTAATTTCAGATTCAATTGTTTCAATTTGTTCACGCGAGAGTTCTTTGGTATTAGACGATGCAACACTAAGTATTTCTGATGCGAGGGGATTACCAGCATCACGGGCTTTAATAAGCTCTTCATGGAGAGATTTTACCTCATCAAGTGATGTCTTGGACTCCAGGTATTTTAAAAGCAGCGATGCAAGTTGATTTCCTGATCTACTGGCTGTCACAATGCGCTCTCGAAGTTGCTGGTATTTTTCTTTCTCAGACGTTGTCTGTATTAACTGAGGCTGAGATATTTTCTCCAGCGTTTTTTGGAGCTGCTGTTCTTGAGAATGTTCAATCAGAGAAAGAGTTTTTAAAATAGTCGTTGCAAGAGAATTATTCTCCTTACTGGATTTTATAATCTGCTCTTTTAACTGAAGAATTTTTTCTCTCTCCTTAGTATTAGTAACTCTCTCTGGATGCGAAATATTCTGAATAATCTCTTCTGTTGCATATGATTGAGATAGGGATTGTTGTGAAACACTTGACATGTAGTAAGTATTTGCAGCTTGAAGAACTGTGTTGGCAACTGGATTCCCCTCTTTACTTTCTTTAAGCAGCATCTCGCGAATATGCATGAAGCGTTCACGCTCCGATGCAGCTGTGATATTCATTGGATTTGCAATATTTCTTAGAATCTGTTGTGTTCTCTCACTTTCTCTTTTCTGCAGTGTTTCTTTTGTTAACCTATCACGTTCAAAACGTGCGATATCTTGCATTGTAGGAATTGAAATGTTAACCATACTAAGAACTTTAGATTGATTTACTTTTGAAGTAGAAATCGGTCTAGTAATAGATTCTTTTTGGGAGATATCTGCTGTATTAGGAAGTGAGCGTGCCAAACCAGCTCCTTGCGGTATAGAAAAACGTCTTCCAAATGGAAGATTACGAGCAATACCAGAAGGTTGCCCAGGAACAACAGGGTATGGAGAAGGTGGTTGAGGAGGAATAAGGCGATTATTAATAAAACCTATCATTTGTTTAAAGACTGGTGAGTCTTTAAACGTGAACGTATACATGTAATCTAGAAATATCTGTAACAAAATGAAGGGTAGAATAATCACTACCCATAACATCAAGAGTGCAACCAGGTAAAGTGCAAATGTGTTCGGAAGATTAACGCTGTTATCAATAGTGACAAGACGTTGTGGACCACCAAGAAGAATATTAATTGCAGTTGGGTATATAACATTATCTCGAACATTCTCCCCTATAAAATTAAAGGGGAGAGGAAGTGAGCTTTGCCACATTTTAACCAGACCTGAAAGAAAAATAGCAAATAACGGGGCGTATAATACCCAACGGAAAAATTCACCCAACCAAATTTTGGCAGTATTGCGCAAAGGATAGAAAAGAAGAAGAAGAGGAAAAACTGGAGATATGACAATAAAAAACCATAAAATAATTTTTCTCACAATAAGTAAGATGGACATTACGTAATAAGTGAAGGCTGTAAGTTTGACAAGCAGAAGTGCTATCATCGCTGATTCATCATATTGTTGACCAAAAACTCTCAATCCTATGAAATCTTTATAATCGAATCCAACATAAAGAAGATCTCTGGAAGAAATAATCTGACCCTGTGGATTTTTGAGAAAAAAACCTTGAAAGATATCGGTAATTTGATAGATAAATTTAACCAAGGAAAACGAGAAAGTAACTAGTATAATTACCAAAAAAAATCTAGGCAAAAAGCGTCGCGCGGAGAGACTTTTACCTCGAGTAACAATTAAGATGAATGCCGTGACAATAATTACAAAAAGGAAAAGTGAATAGACTATTCTTTGAATAACAGTCCAAAACTCGGAGAGTGGTTTTATTGATTCGGCACTTACAGATGCCCAGTGATATTCCTGAAGAGTCCAATCAAGAAGCATTCCAGATCTTGCCGCATTTTTTCCGACCTTAGTAACCTCAGGATCTTTAATCCAGGCTCCTTCTTGAGGAAGATCAGCAGGAGTAGTCGTTGTAACTTGTAATCCAGAATCTTGTGCAAACACATGAGAAGTAGTAAGCAAAAATCCACATAGGATCGCAAAGAGCATTAGAGTGGGCAGAAGCTTTTTCATAGATAAATCTAATCACTAAAGCCTGGAATTTGTAAAATATCTACAAGAACAACTTCAATAAAGACAAAACCGAAAATAGCAAGAAGAAGTCCCAAAATAGCGTAAAAAATATAGCTTTTACCTACATTAATCTGATCCGCTCTACCCTGCGATGTTAGTATAATATAACTTCCGATAATTATAAAAATAAGAGATACACCACCTATCAGGCTCAAACCTATCCCATAAAATCTTCCTATAAATTGGATCGGATCCGTGGGCAAACAACCAATTTCAGTCATTGTTTCATTAGGAGGGCACATCGCTTTCATAGAAAACGTACCGTTTTAGTTACGGCTACTACTTTAAGTATAAAAGGAAAAAAAAGAAAAAACAATTAAAGGAAGTCAATATAAGTTTAGAACCACGTCTTTTTACCTAAACTCTCCTTCTGAAACTCTTCTAGGAGTTCTTTCTGTCTTCTAGTTAACGTTCGAGGGATAACAACTTTGATTCTGACATAATGATCGCCTCTTCCAGTACCTCTTAAGCGGGGTATTCCTTTTCCTCTTAATCTTATTAATGTATTAGGTTGAGTTCCTGGAGGAATGCGTATCTTGACTATTCCATCAACTGTATCAACATCTACTTGATCTCCAAGAACTGCTTGAGGAAAGGTAATTTCTTTTTCCGAAATCACATCAGAACCCTGTCTTTCAAACCGAGGATCGGAAGCAACATCAAAGATAATGTCAAAATCTCCAAAGCGAATCCTTGTACCATCATCAACACCAGGAGGAATCTTGATCTTTTGTCTCTTTCCGTTAACAGTTACTTCTTTTTCAGCTCCTTTCACTGCCTCCATAAAAGAAAGTGTCAGCGAATATACTGGTCTCCTCTCGCGTCTACCAAATGGTGATGCTCCTCCAAAAAACTGTTCAAAAATCTCAAAAGGATCTGAAAAGCCCCCGAAATCAAAATCTGCACCATTAGTTGAGTATGTGTAAGTAAAAGGTCCGTATCTTCCTGTCTGCTGTCTAAAACCTCCAAATCCACCAAATGGTCCACCTGCTCCTTGTTCGAATGCAGCTGATCCATACTGATCATACATTTGTCTTTTTTGGGGATCAGAAAGTACCTCGTATGCTTTGTTAATCTCTTTAAATTTTTCTTCTGCTTCCTTGCTTTTATTACGATCGGGATGATACTCCAAAGCTAATTTTCTGTAAGCCTTCTTTATTTCATCCTGCGTTGCTGTCCTTGAAACACCTAAAATCTGATAATAATCTAAATCAGCCATAGATAAAACAATTATAGCAATTAAGAATCTAGTCTGCTAGTAGATAATTGCAATTAACACTTTAATCAATTTCTTTGATTTCACCTACAAAGGATTTTTATACCACGCTCTTTCTGACATTATTAGCAAGCAGGAGAATTTTATGAAAATTATGTAGATAGTATTTCTCTAAAAGAAGATTTTTGTTTTATAGAAGTGTATACTAAATTGTGCTTTTGATCTAAGCTAGATTAAAAGACTTAATTTACAACTTCACCTTCTACTGGCTCGTCTTTATCATCTTTTTTTTGCTCATCTTCTGTTTTCTCTGGCTCTCCGTTTGTTGATCCAGCGGATTGAGAATACATTTGCTGACCTAGTTTCTGCAGACTATCGGAGAGTTCTTTGGTTTTTACCTCTAATTCATTTTTCGATCCCGTATCGATAATACTGCGAAGCGCTGTAATTTTTTCTTCAACTTCTTTCTTAAGACTATCACTTACTTTATTACCCGCATCTTTCAATGATTTTTCTGCAGTGAATATTAGAGAGTCAGCCTGATTTCGAGCCTCAATTCTTGCTCGTTTTTCTTCGTCTTCTTTTGCATGAAGCTCTGCTTCTCTAGTCATTCGCTCAACTTCTTCCTTTGAGAGACCAGTTGATCCTGTTATTTTTATACTTTGCTCTTTTCCTGTTGCTTTATCCTTGGCTGTAACATGCAAAATACCATTGGCATCAATGTCAAATGTTACCTCAATCTGAGGCACTCCACGAGGAGCGGGAGGAATACCATCCAGAATAAACCTACCTAAAGATTTATTATCCGCCGCCATTGGACGCTCTCCTTGCAAAATATTAATCTCCACTTGTGTTTGATTATCAGCAGCTGTTGAAAATATCTGCGATTTGGATGTAGGAATAGTTGTGTTGCGGGGAATAAGAGGTGTTGCTACTCCACCTAGTGTTTCTATTCCTAAAGTAAGAGGTGTCACGTCTAGTAACAATACATCTTTTACCTCTCCTGCAAGAACACCACCTTGAATAGCTGCACCGACTGCAACAACTTCATCCGGATTAACTGATTTGTTTGGTTCTTTTCCAAAGAACTTGGTCACGGTTTCAACGATCTTTGGCATACGCGTCATACCGCCAACTAATACAACTTCGTCTATATCTTGAGGCTTTATTCCTGCATCTTTAAGAGCAAGCTCTACTGGTTTTAAGGTTTTTTGGATAAGATCATCCACAAGCTGCTCAAGCTTTGCTCTTGTTAGAGACATAACAAGATGGAGTGGTCCTTCTGGTCCTTGTGTAATAAAGGGCAAGTTAATCTGTGCCTCTTGTGTACTAGAGAGTTCAATCTTAGCTTTCTCAGCAGCTTCTTTCAGACGTTGAAGAGCTTGAGGATCTTTTCGAAGATCAATATTATGCTCTTTCTTAAATTCATCAGCGATATAGTCAATAATAACCTGATCGAAATTATCTCCACCTAAATGGGTATCACCATTCGTAGATTTTACTTCATAAACTCCATCTCCAAGCTCAAGAATTGATATATCAAAAGTACCTCCACCAAGATCATATACCGCAATTGTATGAGCATTTTTCTTATCTAAACCATATGCCAAAGCTGCAGCAGTAGGTTCATTAATAATGCGTTTTACAGTTAGTCCAGCAATTTCACCAGCTTGTTTAGTAGCCTGTCGTTGGCTATCATCAAAATATGCGGGGACAGTAATAACTGCTTCTGTTACTTTTTCACCCAAATAGGCTTCTGCGTCTGCTTTAATTTTCTGCAAAATCATTGCTGAAATTTCTTGAGGAGTGAAAGTTTTGCCTTCTACCTCAACAACTGCCATTCCGTCACGCCCTGCTTTCACTGTATACGGCAGCCATTTTATATCCTCCTGTACTGAAGGATCATCAAACTTGCGTCCCATCAATCTCTTAACGGAGAAAATAGTTCTCTTAGGCTTAAGAACCATCTGTCGTTTCGCAACATCCCCGACTATACGAGCAATAGGATCAACCACAGATGGAATGACGTTGCGCCCTTCAGCGGAGTGAATGACCTTAGGTTGTCCACCCTCCATTACTGCAACACAAGAATTGGTTGTTCCTAAATCAATACCTATGATTTTTCCCATTTTTTATTTTTCTTCTCCTTTCTGTTGATTTTTTCCACCACTTCCTACTATAACTTGTGCAGGACGTAGGAGTTTATCATGTAATAAAAATCCTGCGCGTGCCTCCTCTATAACAACTCCCTCTTTTCCATTCGCTGTCGTCACAACTTCCATTAAATGCGGATCAAACTTCTCACCCACTGTCTTAATCCGTGTTACGCCTTCTTGCTTAAGAATGTCAAAGAAAAGACTTATACAAACATCAATCGTCTCACTGCTCGCATGCTTCTGAGCCATAAGTAATGTATCTAAAACTGGCAGAAAACGCAAGAGTAGTTCACGATTGGCTGCTTTAACAAGATCACTGCGTTCTTCTTTAACCCGTTTTTCCAGATTTTGATAATCAGCCAAAGCTCGCTTATACTTCCCTTCTATTTCCTCAATCTGTTTTTTGAGTTCCTCAAAAGATGCAAGCTGCTGATTACTAGGTGACTGTTGTGATTCATCTTTCTTATCCTTTATTTCACTCATACTTACCATCCTTTCGCCACTTGTTCAATAAGATTACCAAAGTATCTAACAGTAGGCACAACCAGAGTATAGTTAAGTCGCAAAGGTCCTAAAACTCCTATCTCACCTGATCCATGCATCGCTGTTTCATATGTTGTATAGACTAAGCTGTAGGGTCCTTGCAGTCTCTGCCCTAACTCATCACCCATAAGAATATAGATTTCTTCTCCTACTTCAGCTTGAGCCATTCTGTGACAAAGTTGATGGAGATATTCATATTCATCAAGTGCGGAAAGCAATGTTTTGGTAATATCGATATCAAAAAACTCAGGCATTTCCAAGATATTGGCATATCCTGAGACATATATGTCTCCCTCATTTGTTGCCGCAATTGCTAAGGCACCTGTTTTATCAGCTAGAGATCGAGTTACCTCTTTTAAAAACTTTTGCATTTTCTCCCTATAGTCCCATACTCTCTCCTGAAGTGTAACTTCCTCAGCTGTAGTCAACTCTTTTGGTCTCATAAGATGACGTACATAAAATCTCATTCCTGATGCTGTAGGAACACGACCTGAGGAAGAATGCGGTTTTTCAAGATAGCCAAATTCTGATAATTTGACCATCTCATTTCTGATCGTAGCCGGAGAGGCACTAAGATTATATTTTTTCTCTATTGTTTCTGATCCCACTGGATCAGCTGTTTTTATATATTCTTCAATAACAGCTTTTAGAATCTCTATTTGGCGTTGAGTAAGGTTATGCATAGCTGCGAATTAGCACTATAATAACAGGAGTGCTATTTTTTGTCAATATTTGTAAAGAAACAGTTTACTTTTTTATTGAAATTAAAATCTGATACACTTATTCTATGCGAAGAAAAAAACGAACATGGAAATTTTTAATAATAAGTATCCTATCTTTTCTTACCCTTATTGCTCTTATTACATCTTTTTCTCCTTATCAGAGTTTATCTCTCAAATTTGCATCAATTTCTATTGTTAATATTTTTTATATTGTACTTGCACTTTTCCTTTTTTCTCTATCAACATTCATCCTCAAAAGCAAAAAACATGGAATATTAATTAGTATTTTTGTAGTTACATACTTTATCTTTCGCGCTAGCAATCTTACTCATCCTTTTTTCTTTCTTTTATTAATGGCACTTTTTTTAACACTTGAATTATTATTTACAAGCAAGAGAGAAAAATAATTTTTCCCTTGCTCTAAGCCTAATACCTTGCTAAAATCCACATACTATGGCTAAATTCTATATTACCAGCGCTATTCCCTATGTAAACGCGACTCCGCATATTGGGCATGCTCTCGAGTTTATTCAAGCTGATACTATTGCTAGGTTTCATAGGATTATCGGAGACGAAGTTCTATATCTGTGCGGATCTGATGAAAATGCTATAAAAAATGTTCAAGCTGCAGAGAAAGCAGGAAAACCTGTACAGGAATTCGTGGATGAGAATGCTCGTCTTTTTGAAGAGACAGCAAAAAAACTAAACGTTCATTTTGATGTTTTTCAAAAAGGAAGTGATAAAGAAAGACACTTCGTTGCAAGCCAAAAACTGTGGGAACTCTGCAATAGAAATGGGGCTATTTATAAAAAATCTTATAAAGGATTGTCCTGTATTGGCTGTGACGAATTTAAAACCGCAGCCGAATTAAATGAAAAAGGTGAATGTCCCGAACATCCGGGTAATCCTCTTGAGGAAGTGGAGGAAGAAAATTATTTTTTCCGCCTTACCCGCTATCAAGATCAGCTCTTAAAAATTATTTCATCAAATGAATATGAAATTGTTCCTGAATTTAGAAAAAATGAAATAATTTCATTTATCAAAGGAGGATTACAGGATTTTAGTATTTCTCGTAGCAATGAACGTGCTAAAAACTGGGGAGTGCCTGTACCAAACGATCCCTCACAGCGAATATATGTTTGGTTTGACGCATTGAATATCTATCAAAGTGGGGTAGGATTCGGATGGAATGAAAAGATGTATAACAAATGGTGGCCTGCAGACCTCCACGTAATAGGAAAAGGAATTATTAGGTTTCATGCGGTATATTGGCCTGCTATTCTCCTCTCTGCCGGATTAAAGCTTCCTAAGAAACTCTTCGTTCACGAGTATTTCACTGTAAAAGGACAAAAAATGTCAAAAACATTAGGTAATGTTATAAATCCAATTGATATTGTAGAAAAATATGGAACTGACGCGCTGCGTTATTATTGCCTAGCAAAAATTTCACCCTTTCAAGATGGCGATTTTTCAGAAGAAAAACTGAAGGATGCTTATAACGCAGACCTTGCTAATGGACTAGGTAACTTAGTTGCTAGGGTTGCAAAACTTGCAGAAAAACACTCATTACGTTATCCTCAACCGGTTTCAGGATCACTGGACTCAAATGTCCTAAAACATCTAAACGAATTCAGATTTAACGATGCCCTCAGTGTTATTTGGGACTGGATAAAAGAAGCCGATCAAAGAATTAATCAAGAGAAACCATGGGAATTGGAAGAGGAAAAAGCGAAAATTGTTTTGACTGAGCTTATCGAAACCATTGTGAAGATAGCTACAAACCTCCAACCCTTTATCCCTGAATCAGCAGAAAAGATCTTAAAACAATTCTCCGGACTAATCAAAAGCCAGCCTCCTCTTTTCCCAAGGATCGACTAGAGGCTTCAGAATATTCCAAATCGATTTCTTTTAGAAGGGGATAGTGGTGGTTTTAAGGGAGCAGACTGCGAAGAAGATTCTGTTGAACCTTTAGGTGGGTTTGATAGGACGCTACCCTCCGGAATTTCCGGAGTAATTGCATCTTCTATCTTTCCAAGATCTCTAATGCGTATATCCTCAATAGGATATGCAAAAGGATTGTGAAACTTCCCGCCAGGAAACAAGCTTTCAACTGGATGGCCATCATTGTCATAGCGGCTCATCACTGGCTCGAATACACTTTTCAATGCTTCATTAGGCTTTACTTTAAGCCAATCAACAAAATCCGTCATAGCTTCTCTATTATCAAAAACTACTTTGAATGAGCTGTAATTTCCTGGTCTATAAGCAAAATCGGGGTGAATTCGCCCTCCTCCTTGGACAATAAATTTTCCATCTCGCTCTCCAGTAACAACAAGATAGGTACCAACACTCATCCTTTGTTGAATGCCATAATTTTTTCTTGAAAAACCGAAAAAATCCTCAAGTGCAGAAGACACAGAGGACGGACGGGCACTAAGATCTTTTAATTGAGTTGTATTTAAAAGATCGTCCGGTTCGAGACGTCTTCTTCCGCTTCTTTCTGGCCCAACATACTGCACCTCAAAACCGTTTTCACTCTTCTTCGCTAATAGTTCATACTCTTGAAATGATCCAAACTCCGCCCTCTCCACATGCGAAATTAAACGCTGAGCGTGCTCTTCAGTGCTCTCCTCAGGAGCAACTTCTACTAAGCTATTTTTTGTTCCTGCTCCTTGCAAAGAAACATCTAAAGAATCCTCGTTGGAAAGACTGGGTGGAGAAGATGCATCTTGCGGATTTGCCTCTCGCCGTGCCCTCTCTGCTGCAATAAGATCTGTGAATGAATCCAAATCCGAGTCGCTAAATTTCGCAATCCTAGACGCAAACACTAGCTTAAGAACTGTCCTCGCATCATCCGGCGATAATTCTGAGAGAGCATGATTAACTCTTTCTTTTACCTCAATCAGAGGATCAGTGGAGCCGATTTCACTTTTTTCAGGCATCAACAAAAGTATAAAAAAGAAACTTTAGATTTACAATACTTTTTAGTAAGGTGTGCTATACTACCTATCATGAAAATAGAAAATTCACAATCACAAGTAATGCTTCCTTTTCTTAAAAAAGAAAAATATTCTATTGCCTCCTCCTCAATTCTTGATCTTTTAATATCAGGCAGAACATTTGAAGAAGTGAAGAAGCTGCGTGATAAGGCTGTAGAAATCTTTTTTGAAGAATTGATTGACAAAGAAACACTTGATAAAGTACTTTCCGAAATAGGCTGGAAAAAATTGAAAGGGAAATGGACAACTCTTAGTCATCATCTTGCATGAAATCGAACACTTCAACTTTTATTTCTAAGCTTAAAATGCCAAAATTAACACATCTCAAGAGAAAGAAATTTGAGAAGTTGTCGCTATTTGTAGAGTGCATGCTAAAAAAAGCAAAAGGAGACCATTTCCTTTACGATCGTAAAGTGCTTAAGTGTCCAGCGGTCATTATAGCGCGTAGCGAAGTTCCTGTCTTTATCATCCGCAATAAACTTCGAGTTTTGAAAATTTCTCCCAAAGAATTTTTTAGGAATTATCAAAAAAATCTCAAATTATGATTGATGTTCATTGTCATCTAAATTTTCATTCATTTGAAAAAGATTATGATTCTGTAATCAAGAGTGCGTTATCAAAAGGAGTGACGCGCATTATAAATGTAGGCACAAAGATCGACTCAAGCAAGCGTGCTATAGAGCTTGCCGAAAAATATGATCAGCTGTATGCTATTGTTGGTGTACATCCGCACCATGCAGATAAAGTAGAACTTAAAAGAGAGGCTCAGTACGTATCTCAAACAGAAGACTGGATTCATGTCTTAGAGGAAATGGCAGAACATCCCAAGGTTATAGGGATAGGCGAGATAGGTCTCGACTACTTTCGTTATAAATCAAACGGAATCGTTGATCCACGTATTCAAAAAGAAATTTTCGATCTCCAGATTAATCTTGCTCATAAGCATAAACTTCCTCTACAGATACATAACCGACTTGCGGGCGAAGACGTAATCGCAATGCTTAAAGAGAGAAAACATTTACTCTTAGATGTTCCCGGCATGTTCCACTGCTTTGCAGCAACCAAAGAAGTATTAAAAGATGCACTAGATCTTGGATTTTTTATAGGATTTGACGGGAATATAACCTATAAAGGTCTTGCACCCGGAGAAACAGTTGAGTTAAAAGAATTAGTAAAGCTCACACCTCTTGATCGTATTGTTACCGAAACAGATAGCCCTTTCCTGACACCACATCCTTATCGCGGAACTCGAAATTTACCGGAATATGTTTTTATCGTGGGTGAGTATATTGCTCATCTTAAGAACGTCCCTTTCGAAAGAGTGGTAGAACAAACGACGCAAAATGTTTATACTATTTTTAAAAAGCTACACTGATCTTAAACTATGACAAGCTTTTTCAATCGACTTTTCTACCGCTATCCAATAAAAACAAGACGCTTTCTAGAACTTCTTCCAGGTCTTGCTTCCTGGACTGTCATTTTATCTCCTATCTGGGGATCACTTTTTGCACCTATTCTTCTTGCTTACTTTATTCTTTTTTTTGATATCTACTGGTTTTATAAATCCTATTCTCTAGTTATAAATGCCTATCGAGCTGGAAAACTAATTAAAAAAGCAGAAAAAGAAAACTGGCTAGAAAAAGCTAAAAAATTAGAGCATTTCGAGAAAATCAATCACGTTCTTGTTATTCCCAATTATAGAGAAAGCGTTGAGAAGATGCGAATGACACTTGAAAATCTAACCAAACAAACGCTCCCTCTCTCAAAGCTTCATATTGTTCTTGCAATGGAACAAAGAGAAAAAGATGCTAAAGAGAAAGCAAATATGCTTATAAAAGAATTTAAAGGTAAATTTGGCAATATTTTTGCAACCTATCATCCTGACCAAGAAGGTGAAGTAAAAGGAAAATCTTCCAATCAAGCATATGCAGGAAAGATTGCATACGAGAAGTTATTTGTTAAAGGCAATCTAGATATTGATTATGCCACTGTTTCATCAGTTGATGTAGATTCGATGTTTGATAAACAATTCTTCGCTTATCTTAGTTATAAATTCCTCTCTGATCCCAATCGTTATTATAAGTTCTGGCAATCAGCTACGGTATTTTACAATAATATTTGGAAAGTACCAGCTCCTATAAGAATTATTTCCTTCTTTGGGAGTCTTTGGAGAATTTCACTGCTTGTTCAAGGAGATAGATTAATCACGCAATCTACATATTCTCTGTCCTTCAAAATGCTTCATGATATTGGCTTTTGGGATACCGATGTAATACCTGAGGATTACAGGATATTTTTCAAAGCCTTTTTCAAACTAAAAGGACAAACATGGGTTGAACCCATCTTCTTAAAAACGTCTATGGATGCTGCATACGCTGGAGGATATTGGAAAAGTTTAAAGAACAAATATAACCAGGAAAGACGTTGGTCATGGGGAGTATCTGATGATCCGCTCTTTGTAAAATGGTGGCTTACCGTTCCAAATGTTCCCTTCGTAAGAAAAACAGTAATGTTATATCACGTACTTCTTGATCATTTCCTTTGGCCAGTAAACTGGTTTATCATCACTATCGCCGCTAATATTATGCCACTTGTTAATCCTGCTTTTTCGAGAACCTCTCTTGGATATAGTCTCCCTCACTTAGCAGGAATTATCTTAACTTCCTGTGTCGTCGCATTACTGATTATGCTGTTTATTGACTACAAAAATAGACCGGAGAATGTCAATCTTCCTCTCCGTCGTAAAATCTTTTTCCCCTTGGAGTTTATTCTACTTCCAATTGTCGGATTTTTCCTTTCCGCACTTCCTGCGCTTATCTCCCATACACAGCTTATGCTTGGAAAACGAATGGAATATAAAGTAACAGAAAAAGCATGAGAAATGTATTAAAACTTAAAAAAAATCGAGAATTGTGGAGTATTTTTTTAATTGTTCTTTTATTTTTTGCTCTTCGTTTTCCCTCACTTTTTGAACCCTACTGGTATGGAGATGAGGGCATATATGAGGTGATTGGATCTGCTCTCAATCAAGGAAGAATACTCTATACCCAAATATGGGATAACAAACCTCCACTTCTTTACATTACCTACTCTCTCTTGGGAGCAGATCAGTTTTGGGTAAGATTTGCGTCAGCTCTTGTTGGAATTTTAACGATTCTACTTTTTTACCGTCTATCAACTTATCTTTTTCAAAATAAAAAATCATCTTTGATAAGTACGGCAATTTTTGCTCTCTTTTTTGGACTTCCTATTATTGAAGGTAATATCGCCAATGCAGAAAACTTTATGCTTTTACCTACAATTGCTTCAGGAGTGATTATTGTTAAACATGTTTTAAAAAACTCTCTTTTAAAAAGATCTTTAAAAGGGATTTTCATTGCTGGGTTATTGCTTGGAGTATCTTTTCTTTATAAAACAGTTGCTGTTTTTGATTTTGCTTCTTTTTTTCTTTTCCTTTTTATTGCTTTTCTTCCTACAACACTAACTCTTGCTACCTTTAAAAAGTATTTAACAGAATATTGGAGGGTATTTGCTGCATTATTGATTGGATTTTTGGCTCCATTTTTCATTACAGTTATCTATTTTTTTAAACACAATGCATTATATGAGTATATACATGCTATCTTCTTAAGCAATGTTGGATATGTAGGATATAAAAATCTTTTTATTATCCCTCAAGGACTTCTCATCATAAAACTTACTCTTCTTGGAGGATTTATTCTCGGAATCATCTTATTCAGGAAAAAAATCCATCCTTCTTTTCTTTTTATAGCACTTTGGACAATCTTTTCACTCTTTAACAGTTTTTTCTCTCAAAGACCTTATACGCATTATCTTCTAGTCATCTTGCCTAGTATCTCACTAATTTTGGGACTTTTTTTCGTTGTTCAGGCAAAGCAAAAGAAATACATTGCCTTCATAATTATCATCCTCGTTATTCTTCTCAGCCGATCGTTTCACCATTGGAGTCTTATTAAGACGATACTCTACTACCCAAATTTCCTATCCTTTATAACAGGGAAGAAATCCTTATATGCTTATCAATCTTTTTTTGACCGCAGAACACCACGAGATGCAGAAATTGCGATGTACTTTCGAAGACATACCAATGAAAATGATGCTATCTTTCTCTGGGGAAATAACCCCCAGATATATATACTCTCAGATAAACTTCCTGTAGGAAGATTTACTGTCGCATATCATATGCTTACAAATACGCAAACACTTGCCGAAACAGAACACGCTTTCTTGAAAGCCAAACCCAAATATGTTGCAATATTTTCCGGCGTACAGCCTTTGCCCTTTTCCATATATAATTATAGAGAGAAGATTGCAATTCGAGATGTACATATTTATGAACGCGTTGACTAGATTAATTAATTTTTGGAAGAAAGACAAAATCATTGGTTTATCAATATTTGCCTCATGTTTTATTTTGTTCTTTTCATTAATTTATGTCATTTTTATATATCGATATCTTCCTACTTTTATACCCCTTTATAATCAAATGCCCTGGGGTGCTGAGCGTTTGGGAGATAAATGGCAAATATTTATTATTCCCCTTGCGACATTTCTCACTGTAATATTAAATACTTTCTTTATAAATCTTCTTTACGAAAAAGTTCCTCTTTTAGCGCGCATGTTAGGAGTAACCAGTTTTCTTTTGAGTGTTATTGTCATGATATTTATTTTTAGAATGACACAATTAATTATTTAATAAATTTAAATTATCTAAATGAAATTAATAACATTTCTTATTCCTTTTATCTTATCCTTTCTTCTGACGACTATTTTAGTAAAAATACTTTTGCCTCTTATTGAAAAACTGGGTTTGGTAGATGATCCTTCAATCCACAAACATCCTGGCATTATCCACACCAAACCTATACCCAGAGGTGGCGGAATACCACTTTTCCTTGGTATTTTTCTTACAAGCATATTATTCATCCCCATAACAGCTATAACTATTGCAATATTTCTTGCAGCATTTCTTGCGCTTGTAGTTGGAGTTATTGATGACAAATACAATGCCAAATCAAAAGACGTTTCACCTTATCTGCGATTTCTAATTAATATACTCTGTGCAGTAATTGTTGTAGGCAGCGGAGTTACCATCCCTTTTATCACTCACCCTTTTGGAGGTATTCTCTCTCTTGATATATACTCCATTCCTTTCTTAGGAATAACACTGGGAGATATTATTGCCGGTATTTGGATTATTTGGGTAATGAACATGCTAAATTGGAGTAAAGGAGTTGATGGTCAAATGCCTGGCATTGTTGCAATATCAGCAGTGGTTATTGGACTATTAAGCATGCGATTTCCATTCGTTGACACCAAAAATCTTATTGATGCAAATCTCTCATTCATCATTGCTGGAGCATCGCTTGGATTTCTTTTGTATAATTTTTATCCTGCAAAAATTTTTCCAGGTTATGGAGCAACCAGCATGTATTTGTTGCTTGCTGTTGTCTCAATTCTCTCAAGTGCAAAGTTAGCAACGGCGATTCTTGTCATGGGCATACCCACAGTAGATGCATTATTTACAATCGCTCGACGAATCATATCAGGTAAATCACCCTTTTGGCATGATAATAAGCATTTACATCATTTATTGTTAAGACTTGGCTATACTCAAAGACAAATCGCATTGTTTTATTGGAGCATCTCTGCTATATTGGGCTCAATAGCATTAACGCTACACAGCAAAAGCAAACTGTTTGCGATTATTATGTTAATTGTTATTGTTGGAGGCGGTTTGCTTTTTTTGCACTATGTGCTCCGCTCATCCCATGAAAAAGAAAGTGCATAACATTTTACGATTACTACGGCCTAGACAATGGATTAAAAATCTGGCGATATTTGCTGCCATTACATTTAATGGTGAATTATTTACACCCGTTATTCTCGAAAAAACAGTTGCAGGATTTATTGTTTTTTGTATAACATCATCGGCGATTTATGTGATCAACGATATTTTTGATATCCAAAAAGATAGACTACATCCTTTCAAACGATTTCGTCCACTTGCAAATAATGATGTTTCTCTTTGGGAAGCGATTATTATCGCCTTAGCACTTGGAATAACTGGAGTCGTTGCAAGCTTCCTAATATCACCCACTTTCTTCTTGATTACTTTGGTTTATGTCATTCTCCAACTTTCATATTCAATAGTTCTAAAACATATTGCTGTAATCGATATTTTGGCACTTGCGGGAGGTTATATTCTCAGAGTTTATGCGGGAGAGTTTCTTAGCGGCTACCATATATCTGTGTGGCTACTCTTAACAACGATTTCTTTATCGCTATTTTTAGCTATTGGAAAAAGGCGTCGGGAACTTACTCTAGTGTCGCAAGAAAATATTAAAAATATTGCTGAAGTCCGCAGATCTCTTTCACATTATTCAGAAAGACTTCTTGATGTCTATACCTCTATTTTTGCCACATCAACATTTATTTCTTATTCTCTTTTTACCTTCCTGGAAAATTCGCGCCGATTTACTATTACAAATGAACTTTTATTTCCAGATTTTCTACCAACGTATCTTCAGAGAAAATGGTTGATGTTAACTATTATTCCTGTAGTTTATGGATTAATGAGATATATGCAAGACATTTACGAAAAACATGAAGGAGAAAGCCCTGAAAAGGTATTATTTTCTGATAAACCATTACTTGCAACTGTAGTGTTGTGGGTCATAATGGTTATTGTCATTATTTACGTTATCCAGTCTTAGTTATTCGCTTTTCTTTGCATATTGATTACTAATCCAGCCTTCTTTACCATCAGACAATTTAATTTTATACCATCCTGTAACCTCATCTAACAATTCAAACTCTTGACCAGGAGTTACTCTACCAATTTCCTCAGAGGAAGTAGTACTATCCGCTCTTACTCTCAAAAAACCTACTGGTGTTTGTAAGATAGTTACTTTTTTAATGTTAATAGTTGGTGTAAGATTGGGTGTTGCTGAGGGGGATGCAGGAGTTGGAGAAGGAGTTGGTGATAAAACAATTCCTTCTTCATCAACGCCTAAATATACTTTTGCTAGTAATTGAAAACCTGTGGGTGTTCTTATCTTCACTTTTTTTTCTGCGTAGCCACTTTTTCTTATAATCAGCTCATGATCTGACTCTGTAATAGCATTCACAAGTACTGGTGTAAATCCTACTGACGTATTATCCAGAAAGACTTCTGATTTATCTGGTATTGAAAGTACCAAAAGAGATCTTTTACTACTTTCTTTAAGAGGCTGAAGTGTAATAATGCTTCCCTCAGAAGTTGCTCCTCTCCCAAATTTACGATCAACAACTGTCAACACTGATTTTGTGAGAGTAATTTTTTCTTGAAATTCTGAAAATTCGCCTGAAGCAGGAACAAGTTTGATAGTATATTCACCTGCTTTAAGCATATCATCCTGTTCACATTTACAAAGAGGTGTCTCACCAATCAATTTCCCATTGAGATATACTTTACTTCTTGGAGAGGCGGTTACCTGTAGCGCTCCTTTCTCATTACCACGAATAAGGAAAACTTGAATAAGAAAAAAAATCGAAGTTGCAAGAATGAGGGATGGAATGAGAATAAATATAGCCTTTCTCATAATCTTTGAGAAATTACTATACCATAGACTATAGACTCGTGACAAACCTCTGAGATTTAAAGAGATGTAAATCTTTCTCGAACAAATGAAGGATCAAGAGATAAAATCAACCAGGCTGCTTTCGGTCCATGATTTTTACCAAGAAGAGCTATGTAGATTGCTGAAAAAGCCTCTTTTGAGGAAAGATCCATCTCCTTTGCCTTCTCATAAATTAGTTTTTGAAAACTGTCTGGATCTAATCCTACCGCAATTAAATCAGCAATAGTTCTAAGGAATTTTTTTTGCTTTCCTGAGAGAGAATATGCCTCTTTGGGAAGATGTTGTTGTACAGTGAATTTCTCTGACTCAGGTGCAAAACGCTCTACCCAAACTCGAGCATATTTGGCCCATTCTTCTAATCCTTCTTCTTTTATACGCTGATTCATATTAGGCATTTGTACCCATTGTGCAAGAGTAGAAAAACGAATTTCAGGAGGTTTTTTTATACCATCAACTCGCGAAAGCTCAAAAATCCTAGCCTCCTCATCACCTCTTCCTTCAAAAAAATGCTTTGCATACAGCTGATATTCATCAAAAAGTCTAGGGATTGTATCTGGTTCTGATGGATCAAAATTAGTCTGTTGCTGCGGGTTCATTTTCACTATCAAAAATCTTAATAATTCTGGAGGTAGAATCTCAAGCATATCAGCAGCAGCAAATCCACGACCTTTAGAAGAGGACATTTTTTTACCCCCTATTAACATAAATTCATAAGATATAGGATAAGGCACGGGATAATGCAAAATTCTCTCACATACCAACTTGGCAAAATCATGCGATCCTCCTTTACTCATATGATCTTTTCCCGCCCCCTCAACTGTGACTCCAATTGCCTCCCATTTCACTGGCCATTCTACTTTCCAAGGAAGTTTTCCTTTGATCCCTGATTCATCACTAAATGGTGATATTTTACCTTCATATCCACAACCTTTTGTCCATGCTACAGCATCAACTAGGCAACGATAATACACTAATTCTCCATCCCATTTATAAACACGCGTTGTGGATACTTTGCCACATGACTCACAGTACACTTGGAAAGGGTACCAGTCACTTGGCATTGGTTTCCCATATAATTCCTGATAGATCTTCCGAACTTCCTCAGCATTATCTAAGACAAGCTTAACGCCTTTATTCATCTTTCCGCTAGTATAGAGATCTTTTGTCCAAAGAATCTCAGGATGACACCCAATAGCATTAAATGTATTTTTAAACTCCAGTGCATAATACTCAGCAAAATCCTTGTAGCCTTCAACTGGAGATGGTATTGCAAACAACGGCATCCCCAGATACTTTTCATATTTTTCACGGGGGAGATATACGGGAATATCATCCATCGGATCATGATTCTCAAAGACATACGTAAATTTTGCATTTACGCCAATATCTATTAATGCTTTATACACAAGATCATGAAAAACGACTCCTAAGAGAGATCCCACATGAACTCTTCCCGAGGGAGTTTTCATGTCATCTACCCATTCAAGAGGTAAATTTCTTTTTTTAATTTCTTGTGCAACTTGATCTGCCCAAAACATAATAGTACTATTTTATTCTCATTTTACCATCTAAACAAGAAGATTACATTCCCCACAATAACCAATCAAATGTTTCATTGGGATATTCTCGTGAAAGAAATTCCGCAATCTTAAGCTTCACTTGTTGACCTATTTCTAAAGCTTTAGGTGAAAAAGCATTTTTACTCTGAGTAATTTCTTCTCTATAAGAAGACGCGTAATGTAATGCTTCTTTACTTCGCAAATACTCAGCAGCTGAGGTGGTAATCTTTATTAGTTTTCTTCTTTTTTCTGATCTCTCATCCGAATTTAAAAAATCTTGTATCCTTTTTGTATTATAGGTATTCAAAGTTACTGGAGAGCTGAATGTCATATTCCATTCCCATGTAAAATCCTCATCTATAAAATTGAGCAAATCTGCATACACATACGCTTTAGTTGCTTTCCAAAGTTCCTGAAGTCTGTATCTTGGAACTAATCGATCACTCTCAATGTAGAATTCATTAGTTACAAAGGATATACCTTGTTGTCTATGAGCTTTTGACATAACTTGTCCTAGAAATACTTCTTGTTCATCAGAAAGTTCACATCGCTCAAATTCTTGCCAATTTTGAGGTTGATTCTCCAGCACTGCCGAAAGTGTTAAAACATGTATTCCAAAGTTATTTTGTGGCCAAATAATGTTTCCCTCAATAAAGCCTTTAAACCATTCTTTATGCACTCGATATTGCTGTTCTAAGTTAGGATAATAAATATTTTCACCTTGCTCAATCATAAAATTCCACCTTACGAGCAGGACCAATCATTATAGTTTGTGTATCTTTAATTGTATAGCGTAATATCCCTCCGGGATGAATGGTAGTCACGTTTGGACATGCAATATATCCTTGTCGCATCGCAATATTTGCCGTAACTCCTCCACCAGTCCCACAAGCTTTTGTCTGACAACGACAAAAATTGTTTTTTTCTTGTTGAAATTGACACATATCTTTTCCTTCAGAAAGATTTCTTTCATGAGTAGCCATATAAAGAGTATTTTCAATAATAACTCCTATATTTACATTGACTCCTAGTGGGAAAAATTCACGGGAAAATGTTATTTCTTTACCTAAAATACAAACCATTCGACGAAGAGAATCCAATATAGATCCTTTTGAAGACAGATCAAGACCTAAACCTAGACTTGCGCTCAATTCTTCATAATCTTCTAGAGTATTTAATAATACAAGATGCGGTTCTCCTTTGTGTTTGTCACCGTTATAGCCAAATCCAAATTTCCGTTTTAAAAAAGGATCGGGTATATCTAATGCTGAAGGAAGGAAAAAAACATCAAAAGATTGGGTATTAAAATATAACGTATTGATAAAGGAAGAAGAGCTATCTTTATCAGAGTAAAATCTTCCTAAATTAACTTCTACTTCGGCAGAAACTAATACTTTATTAAAATTAAGTACCTTAACCTTTTTAACATCACCTGCCCAAATTTTTATCCCATCTTTAAGATATTTTTTTTGCTGTTGAATATTGCATTCTGCCGCCACAATATGAAGGGCTAGACAGCGTATACCATTACCGCACATATTGGAAAAACTGGACGATAAATCACTGTGGGGTTCGCCAACAAAAGTCACATAATCATATCTTGAGTCCTGTGACTTATAACAGATCATGATAGAATCAACGTTATGTTTTCTCCCTTGTTCTCGTAACCATTTACGAAAAGTAACATCTTTTTCAAGTCTTACTCTCACTTCTTCAGGATGAGAAGCAAGGTTATTGACAACTCTATCAATTGTAAGTATCGGAGTTTTATTTCCTGCACCTTCATAATGGACGAGTTGTAATGACTCAAGATCTCTTTGGTTCATACTAGATTAACTCCTCATGTACAAATTTATCTCCATTCCATATTGGTCTTGTTACATTTGCAATATTTCCTTCATCATCAAACCAAACATGACAATACAATTCACTAAGTGTTGTAAAACGTTCTAACTTACTCATTTTCTGAAATGGAGGTTGCTTCATTTCTTTCAGAAGAGAAGAAAGCATAAGAGATTGTTGTGATCTAAACTCGACTGGATGAGCGACAACAAGAAGCGTTGATCTAAGATTTGGAAGATTTACTTCATCCGACTCTCTCTCAAAAAGAATCTTTTCTTTTTGAAATGCTGCATCAAGGTTACTACAAGAATTTTCTGCACCATCTTTAACAAAATCACTTTCCCAATAAAAAACAGACTGGCCTTTAACATCAGATGCAAACAGTACTGATTCAGCAAGTTCTGGAATTCTTTTTGCTTCCATTAATCTTTTGAGAATATCTAAGTTCGTTGTTCCTTCAGGAACGTTATTAAAATCATCCACTAGAACAAAATGAACAACTTTTTCAGGCGGTATTTTATTGCTTACCTCAGATACAAATCGTATACCATTTCTAAACGCTGGATGACCCCATGATTGTGTGCTATAACCAGCCTCCGAACTTGGAAAAAGATAGAAGGGAGAAAATTCAAATATCACACGATCTTTGAAGGATACCCTATGAAGAATAATTTCTTCTGCACGTTGCCATATATCTTCTCTCTCATTTTGCTTTTCATCTATTAAAAAAATTTTTTCCCCATCATGTGATGGGAACATGCACGAAAAAGATATATTTAAATGATCAGATCTTTCAGTATTTCTCATATTTTTACCACTAAAAAACCCCTCCGTTGAGGGGTTCTAAAACAACACAATAAGAACCCCTCTTAGCGGGGGGCCTTCTTTGTATTTGCAAATATTTGTTGGCAATTCATATAGGTAAAAACAATTATTATGTAGGGATCGTTTTTTGTCAATAGCTTAACTATTAACAATAATTACTTCAGGATCAGGTACAAATCCAAATGTTTTTTGAAATGCCTGCTGTATCTCTTTTATCAAAGTAAGGACATCTTGAGCTTTTGCATTACCGGTATTAACAATATAATTTGAATGTTTCTCAGAGACCTTGGCTCCACCTACACTTTTTCCTGTAAAACCGAGTCTGTCAATCACGTATCCCATTGAAATCTTGTTATGCCATTTTTTTTGGGAAAGATCCTTAATATCAGGCCAAACATTCAAAATTTTCTCAACATCCTCTGGACGAGTAATATTTTTGAAAACAGAACCGCATGATGGATACTCAACTGGATGGTGAATATTACGATAAAGAATATTTTTTTCGTAAGTTGCTCTTGCTTTTTTTACTTCTTCTTTTGATCCTACTTTCAATTTAAATGTTCCGCTGACAATAACTAAATAAGGATTTTGTTTAAAAATGCTATCTCTATATGCAAATTGGCAATCCTTTTGGGAGATAGTTCTAATTTCAAGTTTCGTATCGTTAAGATCAATATACTCAACACTTTTGAGAGTATCTTTTATCTCAAATCCAAATGCTCCTGCATTACCACGAATAGCACCGCCCACCGTACTTGGTAATCCTCCTGCCCACTCAAGACCAACTAATTGGTGAGAAAAGGTGAAATTAATTAAATTATCTAACAACTCTCCTGCAAAAGCATTCACCTCAGAAGAGTCACTAATACCAAACTCTGACCTACCTCTCATCCAAAGCACTACTCCATCAATATCTGTGTCTGGTAATAACATGTTGGATCCCAGTCCCAGAATATATACATTTTTGGGATTATGACGTTGTACAAACTTCACTGACTTAAGAAGATCCTCTCTTGATGTGACCTCAAGAACTGTTTTAGCAACTCCGCCAATACGGTAGTAAGTAATATTTGAAAGAGGAATATTGGTATGAATCTTCATGGAGTAGTTATCACAAAAGCGATCTTTCTACTAATCTATATGCTTATTTAATGGAGACAATAGTATAAACGATTTTTCCAGCAGGAGCCTCAACCTCAACTTTATCACCAATCTTTTTCCCAAGAAGAGCTTTACCCAGCGGAGACTCGTGTGAAATCTTTTTTTCTGCTGGATCTGCCTCCCACTCTCCAACAACACGATATACTTCATGTTGTCCATTAATCTTTAATGTTACTTCAGATCCTAAATTCACTGCAGTTGTTCCTTGGTGATCATCTTCAATAATGTATACTTGTCTGAGCATTTCCTCCAACTCATCGATTCTGCCATCAATAAAAGCTAGCTCTTCTCTTGCAGCTGCGTATTGAGCGTTTTCTGAGAGATCTCCTTGATTTCTAGCCTCCGTAACTCGTTCAACTACTGCTGGACGTTTTACAGTAACGAGTTCGTGATACTCTTTTTTCAATTCTTCAAGACCATCTTTTGTCAGGTATATTTTTTTTGTATCCATATCTAAAAAGAAAATCCCTCCAATTACATGCGGGAGAGATAATATTTATATATCTAAACCAGAGAAAGTATAGATAATATACAATGGTTTGTCAAGCAAAAATCAGATTATCTTATAGTAATGAGGGTATATTATAAGTTCTGATTATATTCACTCATTTTTTGATAATAAATTTTAAGAGTTTTAGACCTATAGTCTCTAGGATGAAATGCAACAAAATTATTTGTCACTACCTCTTTTGTTTTATGTCGTGCGATATATTCTATTTGAAAATAACGCGCTATAGGTTCCATCATTCTCAATAAGTTTTCTCCAAAAGTTTTCTGTAATTTTTTAAAGCTTACTTTTCTTCCTGATATCGCATGAGCAAGAAAGTTAGCTACCCATTTATTGGAAGATAAGAAACGCAAATATGTATTATTCCTATCAATTAGAGGATAAATTTGGGCAATCTCATGTGCGGTATATATCTCATGACGATCTAAAGGAAGTGAAAGAGAAGATTCATCAAGAAACATATTCAAACAAATCTTATCCTTAGCGTTTTTCTCTTTACGTTTCCTTCGTTTTCCAAATATAGTAAGAACTAATAGACTTATAAGTCTTGTAATATAAATACAGTTTTTTTTTGTAATAATAAAAAAATCGATATCCGCATCTTTTTGAAGGCTTCCTGCTCCAACACCTCCGCTTAATCCAATAAAATAAATAGTAGGAATATAGGATAGTATCCGCGCAATCTGAAAAGCTTTTTTTCTTTTTAAAGTAAGTAGTTGTTCGCTTTTTTTCCTTTTATAGATTATATTTTCCCTCTTGGGTAGAGCAATATAAGGCTTTTGGTAAGTGAGGCTAGGAAGTACTCTTTCCAGTGCTTTCTTAAACTCTGATTTTGGAATCTTAGTATCCGTGATCAAGTAATAATAGAGCTCATCCTCTGTAAGTGGAAAATCAAATATATCACTATATAGCAGAGTGTTAACGATTGCGTTATCTTTATTGCCCATATTTACTAAGAACTTGTTGTACACCCTTGGCTAGGGTTTCTGTTGCTGACTCAGCAGAACTATTTGTTTGAATACTTCTTATAGCATCACCTAAATATTTATTCATCTGAGTATTAATGCCCTCATCGTAAGTGTCGCTTGCAAAATATGAGGAGACAGCAAACTCTGCTTGTGTAAGGAAAGGATAAATGAGGCGATTAGTTTTTAATGTTGCAGCAAGATCTTTACGAGGATATAACTCCCCAAACGTTCTTGTTTTGGCAACTTCTGTGTAGAATTTCTGCAATGTTTCTTTTTTTGCTAGATGTTTCAAAAATAACATGGCTTCTTTTTGGTGTTTTGATTTTGAGGAGACTCCCTCTACCCAATAACTTGCTATTGTTATCTTTCTTCCTGGGAGATTTGGAACAGGATGTACAGAAAATCGAAGATTTTTATTCAATGATTGAATAGTGAATATGTCCCATGAATAACCAAAATACATAGCAAGATTTCCTTTAGCAAAAGCAACAACAGAAGGATCAAGGGTATCGTTCCAAACACTTCCCTCTCCTTTTGCAAATGCCGTATAGAACTGAAGTGCTTGACTCGCGTTCACTTTTGTTGCTGACAAGTTATTAAAATTTGTTCCATTCTGTGCAAATAGAAGAGCAATGATATCAGGAGCATGTGTAATGTTATCATATGTACCCATCGCTGCTCCAGCAGTTAGGATATTTCCGTCAGTATCTTTCACAACACGATCTTTCGCAACACGTACGAATTCATCCCATGTTCGTGGAACTGTATTACCTCCTGCTTCAAAAAGTTCCTCATTAATGAAGAGAGACAAGGTATCTATCATTAAAGGAATACCATAAAGAGCTCCATTACGTGTTAAATCCTTTTGAATGACAGGAAAGTATAAATTCTTAAACTCATCTGCTGCAATGACATCAGATGAAAGTGGAGAAAGATATGATCTCATCATATCTACCCAAGTATTATGGTAGCGGTATATATCAGGACCAGTTCCATTGGAGATTTGGGTAACGAGACTTTTCCTGTATTGTCTGATATCTTTTTTAATATAAGTAACAGTAATATTTGGATATTCTTTTTGAAAATCATCAATAATTTTCTGCATTGTATTTTTATCTTCCCACAGTCCCCAATAAACCAAACTCACTTTATTTGTTTTGGATGTACTAAAAAGCGGCATAATAAATTTGAAGATAAAAATTACAACAATTACTATTGCTATAGAAGCAATACCTATTTTCAATAATAATCCCAAAGCATTCCTTGAAGACGATGGTGGAGGCTTAGGTAAAGGTGATTCGGAAAAGGTGGAACTCTGTGAAGGGGGAGGAGCAAAAGAAGGATCAATTTTTACCTGTTGAGATTGTAAAGAAGTATCTGGAGTGTTAGTATTAGAGACTGCTTTAGGAAAACCCGATGATGCAGGCTGAGAAGAATTATCTGTAGGTTTGAAAACAACATTTTCATCCATATAAAGGAGTAGGTATAGTATAATACCTATAATAAACCATAGCAATTGTGCTATCATTTACTATGAAAAAATTTCCTCCCTCTCTACGTATTAATATTCCTACGCGAAAAGATATTGGATTAATACTTCGATCCTCTCTGTGGTTTTTCTTGGGAGCAGTACTGGGATTATTTTTCTTCCTAAGTTTTCTTTATATTTATTACAAATACAACTATAAAGATAAGATATATCCAGGTATAGCCATTGATCATGTACGCTTTGATGGCATGACAAAAGACGAAATCAAACAATATTTTCGAAAAAAAAACAGCGGCTTTTATCACAAAAACATTACTTTAAAGAGTGATGAAAAAATAGCTACTGTATCAGCTCAAAAACTTGGTATAGGATATGATGAAGATTTACTTGCTGAACAAGCATTTGCACTTGGAAGATCAGATAATGCTTTCTCCAATTTATCTCTTATCTTACAATCATATATAAATGGAATAAATCTTGAACCCGCGTTTCATTTCAACGAAAAAGAAGTTTTATCATTTTTAAATCAGTTTCAAAAAATTATAGACTCAGAACCCATCAATGCTAGATTTAGCTTTGAAAACGGACGAGTGACTGAATTCCAAACCGCAAAAGATGGAAAGAAAGTGAATATAGTAAAACTGAAAGAAATGCTTGTTAAAGAAGTCACATCCTCCCCCAAAAAAGAAATTATAATCTCTGTTCCTATAATTACTCTAAAACCTGAGGTAACCAACGAAGAAGCAAATAATCTTGGTATAACTGAAAAAATTGGCGAAGGAACATCTCATTTTGCTGGATCAATTGCAAACAGAATCTACAATCTAACTCTTGCTGCAACTCGCCTCAATGGAATACTCATAAAACCGGGTGAGGTTTTCTCATTTAATAAAGCTCTAGGAGATGTTTCTGTTTTCACAGGATATAAACAAGCATACGTTATCCAAAATGGTAGAACTGTTCTAGGAGATGGAGGAGGTGTGTGCCAAGTTTCAACAACACTTTTTCGAGCAATTCTCAATGCTGGACTGCCAGTGGTTGAGAGAAATCAACATGCTTATAGAGTAAGTTATTATGAACAAGACTCAGGACCAGGCATAGACGCAGCAATTTACACTCCTACTCTTGATCTAAAATTCAAAAATGATACAGGAAATTACATTCTTATCCAGGCATATGTTAATCCTGATGAGTATAAACTTACTTTTGAACTTTATGGAACAAAAGATGGAAGAGAAGTTTTTATTGGAAAACCCGTAATTCTCTCACAATCTCCAGCTCCTGAACCGCTTTATCAAGATGATCCTACACTACCAAAAGGAGTTATCAAGCAGATAGATTGGGCAGCAGCAGGTGCAGTAGTTTATTTCACAAGACAAGTGAAAAAAAATGGCAAAGTTATTATAGACGAAAAATTTACCTCACATTATCGTCCCTGGCAAGCGGTATATCTTAGAGGCACTAAAGAAGGATAATATTATAATTTTACAATTAAGGTGAAAATTCTTTCCTGAGATTTAAAAATATTATGAAAATTATAAAAATGAACAAAGCCGAAATTATAGCTCAACGATTAATTAGAGAAGGGAAGATTATCGTCTTAGCAGGAGGTTGTTTTGATCTGCTTCATGAAGGACATCACTCTTTTCTTAAGAAAGCAAAAAAAGAGGGTGATGTACTCATCATATTGCTTGAAAGCGATCTGGCTATTAAAACCAAAAAGGGTGAGAATAGACCAGTTAATCAACAAACTATACGTGCTCAAAATCTTGCTAAACTTCCCTATGTTGATGTTGTTATCCTACTTGAGGGAATCCTCACGGATGAAGATTATGATAATCTTGTAACATCTCTCAAACCTGCTATAATCGCAACTACAAAAGGTGACCCTTATCGCCACCACAAAGATCGACAAGCAGCAAAAGTAGGTGCAAAAGTGAAAGAGGTTATAGAACGACTTGAGGGTTATTCAACTACCGATTGCATTAAATTATAATATGAATAAATATATCATTGGATTTATTATCTTTATTGTATTAGTTGCGGCAATTATTGTATTCATCAGTGCACAAGGAAGTGGACTGTTCTCAAAGAAAGCAAAAATGACGATTAATGATACTGTGTTTACATTAGAAATTGCTGATACTGATCAAAAACGTCAACTAGGTCTTTCTAAAAGAAAATCTCTCAAAGATAATGAGGGAATGATCTTTATCTTTGACACACCAGGATTTTATACATTTTGGATGAAGGACATGAAATTTCCCCTTGATATTATCTTCCTTAATGACGGAAAAATAGTTACTATTTACAAAAATGTTCCCTATCCTCAAAATGAAGATGAACGTTTAGTAACTTATTCTCCCACCCAACCATCAAACAGAGTTATTGAGCTAAAAGCAGGAACAGCAGAGAAACTAGGTCTTACTGAAGGAGAAACACTTCAAATCTCTCTATGATCATTCTCGGTATTGAAACATCATGCGATGAAACAGGAGCCGCAGTAATAAGCACTTCAAATAATCACTTAACTCTACTTTCAAATAGTCTAGCATCTTCAATATCACTCCATGCAAAAACAGGCGGGATTATTCCAGAGGTTGCAGCTCGAGAACAATTGCGCTATATCATTCCTGTTATTAAAGACGCTTTGAAAAAAGGTCTTTCCTATGAGCTTGGCAACCCTAATCCGCCTCCCTTGGATGCTATTGCTGTTACATATGGGCCGGGACTAATCGGATCACTTCTTGTTGGAGTCGAAACAGCTAAAACACTCTCTCTCGTTTGGAAAAAAGAATTAATTCCTATCAACCACCTCTATGGACATATTTATGCAAACTGGCTGCAACAGAGTAATATCCAGTTGCCTGCAATTGCTCTCGTGATATCAGGAGGACACACAGATTTAGTTTATCTGAAAAATCACAATGAAATAACTGTTATTGGTGGCACAAGAGATGATGCAGCAGGAGAGGCGTTTGATAAAATTGGCAGACTTCTAAATCTGCCTTATCCTGCAGGACCTACAATCTCCTCTCTTGCAAAAAGGGGTAATCCTCATGCATTTGCTTTTCCTCGTCCTATGATTAAATCCGATGACTTTGATTTTAGTTTTAGCGGACTTAAAACTGCAGTACTTAATCTTTTGAAAAAGAACAAATGGAACTTTAATGATGTAAATTTTGTAGCGAGCAACCAACAACTTCTCTATGATCTCTGCGCATCTGTTCAACAAGCCATCATCGATGTAGTAAGTGTTAAGACGCTTAAAGCTGCAAAAAAATACCATGTTAGTTCCATTCTTCTTGGAGGAGGTGTAGCAGCCAATGAAAAACTCAAAGAAAGATTACAAGAAGATGTTAAGAAACAACTACCTAACACTGGTCTTTTCATACCACCAAAAGAACTCTGCACTGATAATGGAGCAATGATTGCAGCTGCAGCAGTTTTTACTCCTTTACGTTCCTCTTGGGAAAGTTTATCCGCTGAACCAGAATTATATTATTGATTTTTTCCTCAAAACTGTTGCGTTATTGTGATATACTTACAATCAACCGTTTATGGAATCCAATCTTTTAATACTGCTTTCTGTCCTGGTAATTGGTTTTGGAATTATTATCTTTCTCCTCAATCGAAAAATTACGGAGCTTAAGAATCAATCATCGGATAAAGCTCTTATTGAATGGCTAAAGACCATGCACGCTTCACTCGAAACAACAAATAAAACAATTAATCAAGCACTCTCTTCTAATACAGATCAAATGATACGAACCCTTCAAGAAAACTCAAAACAACTCAACGAAAGACTGGATAAAGCTGCACAAGTGATAAAAACTGTTGGAGTAGAAGTTGGACAAATGAGTGAAATTGGCAGGAGCATGAGAGAACTTCAAGAATTCTTAAAAAGCCCAAAATTACGAGGCAATATAGGTGAGGAAATTCTTAAAGATCTTCTCTCTCAAATATTTCCCAAAAATAGCTTTTATCTTCAATATCAATTCAAATCTGGAGAAAAAGTTGATGCAGCAATAAAAACTGATAGTGGCATCCTTCCAATAGACTCAAAATTTCCTATGGAAAGCTTCCAGCGAATGGTTAAAAATAATGACGAAGCACAAAAAGATGCTCTAAAGAAAGAATTTATCCGTGATGTCCAAAAACATATTGATAATATTTCCAAAAAATATATTTTGCCAGATGAGGGCACTATGGATTTTGCTTTGATGTACGTACCAAGTGAAGCAGTTTTTTATGAAATTTGTAATCTTAACGATATATTAGATTATGCAAGAAAATCAAGAGTATATATTGTTTCCCCGAGTACACTTTATGTTCACCTTCAAACAATTCTTCTCTCATTTGAAGGGAAGAAGATTGAGACTCGATCAAAAGAAGTGTTCAAATTAATTCGCTCACTTGAAATCGAATATAGTAAAGTTCAAGAAAACCTTACAATTCTTGGAAGACATTTGAACAATGCATCAACTCAGTTTACCAATGTCTCGCTAGGTATCTCTCAAATAGGAAACAAACTAACAGCTACTAAGATGTTGGAAGAAGGAGTAGAGAACTCTTAGATTAAATACAAGAGAAAAAAACAAGCTTTCTAAAAGCTAATAACCAGTGAAATTTTCTTTTTTAATATTTCCAGGAGGAACACCCATCCCTTTAACAAGCTCTACCATTGACTCAACCATCTTCACAGGACCGCAGATATAAAAGAGAGCGTTTTCTGGATGCGAAACGTATTTTCTTATCATTTCCTCAGATATTCTGCCCTTTTCACCACTCCATTCTTGCTGTGATCTCTCAGGATGAGAGATAGTATAAACTACTTTTAGATTATCTTGTGAAGCGGCGGCATCTTGCAATTCCTGATAAAAAACAGCTTCTTCAACATTACTAAATGATTCCAAGAGGATGATCGGAAAATTATACTTTTTGACTGATGCATAAAGTATCATGCTATGAAAGGGTGTAATACCAATCCCTCCAGCAAGAAGGACGACAGGCTTATCACTCTGATCAGGAAGTAAAAACACACCAGCTGGACCAAAAAAACGTACAGATTCATCAGGAGTAAGAGAAAATAATTTTTTCTTAAATGGACTCGGAACATCTGCAATTTTTGTTGTGATCATAATAAACTCTCGATCAAGAGGAGAAGAACAAAGTGAAAAAAAACGAGAATTCCCACGTGGATCTTCTTCTGTAAAATCTAAAGTCATTCTAATATATTGACCTGGTAAAAAATCTATATTCTCAGTTCTCCTGAAGTAAAACGAATATGTATGATCTGCAACTTGTTCTTTTCTTAAAAATGGTAAATGAAATTCACGAGGGACTGAGGCCATACCATAATATTAGCAAATTATATGAGTAATCTCTACTTTTAAATGATATTCATTATCTCCTCTGTTGTTAAAGTATAACTATATGATAGAATAATTCGCATGCCCGATCCTATTCAAAGCCTTAACGAAGAGCAGATTGCAGCAATTACTCACAATACTGGTCCTCTGCTGATTATTGCAGGAGCAGGTACAGGTAAAACAACAGTTATTACAAAACGCATTGAACACTTGATCTTAGAAAAAGAAATTCCACCCTCCTCTATACTTGCGCTCACGTTTACAGAAAAAGCCGCTCAAGAAATGGAAACACGTATAGATCAAGTATTACCCTATGGATATAGCACTCTGTGGATTGAAACATTTCATGCATTTTGTGATCGTATCTTACGTCAAGAAGCAATTCATATTGGACTTTCTCCTTCGTTTGAGTTAATGACAGAAGCAGAATCACTTTTATTTCTTAGAAAACATCTTTTTGAGTTTGATTTAGAATATTTTAGACCTCTTGGAAATCCCACTAAATTCCTTCAAGGCATGCTGCAACATTTTAACCGTCTCAAAGATGATGACATCTCTCCTGAACAATACCTACAGTATGCAGAGAATCTCTCAAAACAAAAAATAGAACAAGATGAAATTAAAAAAACCAATGAACTTGCTCACGCGTTTGCAACTTACGAAGAACTTAAAGCTAAAAATGGAATTATGGATTTTTCAGACCTTATCAGTAATACACTTAAACTCCTCAGAACAAGAAAAAATATTCTTAGGAAATATCAACAACAGTTTAGGTATATCCTAGTTGATGAATTCCAAGATACAAATTATGCCCAAAACGAACTAGCAATTTTACTTGCTGGTGATGATCAAAATATCACAGTCGTAGGAGATGATGATCAAAGTATTTATAGATGGAGAGGAGCAGCAATAGCCAACATGATGCAGTTTAGATCTCACTTCCCCAAAGCCACTATTATTACTCTCACAAAGAATTATCGATCAACACAGGCAATTCTTGACAGCGCATATCGGCTGATCCAGTTTAATAACCCTGATCGACTGGAGGTAAAAGAAGGAATAAATAAAAAACTTCTAGCGATGCGGGGAATTCAAGGAGAAGGAGTTGAATTTATTCTTGCTCAACGTGCTGAAGATGAAGCAGAAGAAGTTGCCAAACTAATCCGCGATGAAGTCAAAAAAACTAATAGACCATATAACGATTTCGCCATTTTAGTTCGAGCAAACGACCATTCATTACCTTTTCAACGAGCACTAGAAAGATTTCATATTCCCTTCCAATTTTTGGGCCCAGGACATCTTTTTGAACAATCAGAAATCAAAGATCTCATCGCTTACCTTAGAGTACTAGCGAATTTTGAAGATACTGCAGCTTTGTATCGTGTTATTACCATGCCCATATTTGGAATAGAATCACGTGATGTTGCCGCATTAATCAATGCTACAAAAAAGAATAATTATTCTTTATTTGAAGCAATGGAAAACGTTGAGAGTCTTCCTGTAACCCAAGATGGTAAAGAGAAAATAAAAAAAATTGTTGACATGATGAAGAAACACTTCGCCAAAATTCCCCATGAATCAGCCGGGCAACTTCTCTACTATTTTTTTGAAGATTCGGGTCTTCTTGGACATTATCTTGATCCCCGATCAGCAAAAACAGAACGTGAAGCTCTCAATATTGCTAAATTTTTTGAAAAACTGCAATCGTTTGCAGCCAATAGGGAAGATGCCTCTGTTTTTGCTGTAGTTGATTGGATTGATCTTTCAATGGAACTGGGAGAAAGTCCAATGGCAGCTGATGTAGATTGGACCACAAACAATGCCGTTAATATACTCACTGTCCATTCAAGCAAAGGATTAGAATTCCCTATAGTTTTTGTTGTCAATCTTGTTACTCAAAGATTTCCCGGACGCGATCGGAAAGAGCAAATTCCTGTTCCCCAAGATCTTATTAAAGAAGAGCTCCCTCAAGGAGATGAAAATCTCGAAGAAGAACGTCGTTTGTTTTATGTAGCAATGACACGAGCAAAAGATAAACTCTTTCTAACAGCTGCAAAATTTTATGGAGAGAGCAAAAGAGAGAGAAAGCTCTCACCCTTTATTACTGAAGCATTAGGAGAGGAATATGTTCAATCAGTAATTAAAAAAACAACGCAAGACTCTGCACAACAGCTCTCACTTCTTGATGTGTTCAACACTACTCTATCACTTAACCAACAAACAGAAGAAAAAAATATCTCTCAGCCTCTTCTCCCGCCAATTACCTATATTTCCTACTCTCATCTTCAAACATTCCAAACATGCCCACTTCATTATAAACTGCGCTATATTCTAGGTCTTCAACCCAGTGCATCTGCAGCTCTTAGTTATGGAATAAGCATTCACAGTACACTACGTGATTTTTTTCTTCTTAGAAAAAATGAAACAAATGTATCGGCTGATGCTATCCAAGATTTGCTTAAGAAAAATTGGATAAAAGATGGCTATAGCAGCAAGATTCATGAAAAGCAGGCATTTGCACAAGCAAACGATCTTCTTTTGGCATTTGCTAAGAACAGTTTACAGGAACCTCTTCAAACTATTGCTGTTGAAACACCTTTCAAATTTCGGCTTAATAATTTAAACATTAAAGGTCGAATAGATAGAATTGATCAACTTCCTGACGGTAGAATCGAAATAATCGATTATAAAACAGGAGGAAATATACCAGATGAAAAAAAAGTCAAAGATGATCTACAGCTTACGTTCTACGCACTTGCAGCAACCGAGGTAAAAGAACCAATTTTTAATAGGAAACCAGATGAGATACGCCTGACTCTATATTACCTTGAATCAAATACCAAAATTTCAACCATCCGAACAAAAGAGGAACTTGAAAATGCAAAAGAAACAATTCGGAAAATTGTTGATGAGATAACGCTAAGCGATTTCCGCTGTTCAGGAAGTATAGCCTGCAAAAATTGTGAATATAAGATGCTTTGTGCAACATTCTCCTAATTCCTTGACAGAAAGTTGAGTTGCATTTTCTGTTTATTCTGGTACAATGTCCAAAACCTAGGAAGAAGGATCACTACGATGCAGCAAAAGCATCGAGGAAAGTCCAGACAGGTGTATACCAGGGACGGAGCGCAAGCTCCGACTAGCAATAGCTAGTGTCTTAGCTTTTTACCCACATATGAAGCTAAGAACGGGTCCTGAATTGACAGGACTTGAGAGCAACAGAGACGAGTGGGTGTGAAACGGGCAATCCTCCCTGCTGTAACCTCCGATCGCTGCGTTTGCACTTGTATACGGGAGCAGCAAAGCAGAGGGCATCAAGCGTAAAGCTTGACAAGAAGTTATCATCTTCTTGAGAGAGATTGTGATCAATTCCGAGCATTCGGAATGAACAGAATCTGGCTTACTCACTTCCTAGGTTTTTTTTTGTTAGCTACTTGCACTTGCATAATGTTTTAATGCTTTTTTCCACGCTAGCATACTTAATGAAAGCAATACGCTACTAAAAATAAAAGATATCATTGCAGACTTAAATGTTAATAATCCCAACAGAGAATGTGTAGGGAATGTAACAATAGCTGCTACAGGAACAATATAGGTAAAAAGAAACCTAAGAGGGGAAGGATAAATCTTAAGAGGCACTCTACCAAGTTGTGCTATTTCTCGAAAAATCCAAATGGCATTATCAACCTCTGTAGTAAAAATTCCTAATGCAAGAACAAAAATATGAAATGCCAAAACTATCACCAAACCATTAATAACAAAAAGAAGGTAAAGAAGAATATTGGTAAGTGTTACACTTTGTAATTCTTGAATAACAAACCACATAAATCCCAATAAAGGAAATAATGTAATGAGATCCAAAATATCACTTCCTCCAAAAAGTACACTAAAGAGAGGAGAAATAGGTTTTGTTAACACAATATCAAAACTTCCCGAAACAATATAATTGCGGAAGCGATAGACTTCTCTCCATAAAAATTGAGAGATAATATCAATGAGATTAAATGTTAAGAAAAATAATATTACTTGCCAAGTGGTGTAACCAGCAAGTGAGTTAGTCTTAGAAGTAATTAGAAAAAGAAAAAGTAAGAATAATATAAAACGAATTATCTTTCCTGTCGTAAAAAGTACTACACCCAGACGAGAAGCAAATACTATCTGAGTAATTTGTGAAGTAATTTTCAACCAGATTAAAAAATACTTTTTCATTTATATACCTTGTGCTGTATATGTTAGCAAACCCTTTCTCCAGACATAATTAATAATTTTTTGCATAATAAAAATCCAAAATATCATCATAACGAAACCTTCTATGATCTCAATAAATTGCAGTTGCCCTCCATACAATTTTGTTGGGAAATATGTCAAATAAGTGAAGGGTAAAAACTTGAAAAGTACAAATAATGAAGCTGGAAGAATGTCAAGAGGGAATAAACTCCCTGAAAAAAATCCAACCACTTGAAAAAAAATGAATCTAGTAGCCCACCCTTCATTACTCCAAAAACCCACGAAACCTATCAACACGCTAATTAAAAAATAAAGAATAATCGCGAGAATAAGACCTAAAACAAAAAGAAATAATTTTGCTATATCTGTTTGAAAAATAAAGGGTGGATGAAGAATAAAAAAAAATAAAAATAGTTCTCCTATTGAAAAAATTATATTTAAAGCTTTATCCCCAAGATCTCGAGCAAAATGATAATGAAGATAAGAAATCGGGCGTATTAGATAATTGGTAAGTATTCCTTCGTTTATTTCACCCGCAATAGAAGTTGTTCTAGTCGAAAAAACAAAATCATTGACAAATGCTGAAATGAGAATATACGTCAACATTGTAGATTGTGTGTAACCGAAAAAATCTTTATTCTGATCTGTAACATAAAACCAAATAAAATAAATCGATATTAATTGGAGAAACTCGCGCAGTCTGTAAAAAATAAAATTGGTCCTATATGCAAGTGACTCTTCCCATGTATTTAAAACAACTTGAAAATATTTTGCCCCAAAACCTCAAAAAACTACATCTGCAAGAGTTTATTATATGGTACAATCGTAGTAAAAACGTTAC